>Ga0179593_1420580_pt1 | contig 11695 bp, 13 predicted proteins | sample CZODoug2_1_08_16_FD_185931 | JGI IMG/M metagenome (GOLD analysis project Ga0179593, IMG submission 185931) | Vadose zone soil fungal communities from Angelo Coast Range Reserve, California, USA - CZODoug2_1_08_16fungal (PacBio error correction) | ecosystem: Environmental > Terrestrial > Soil >...
AAAAACGCGGCGGGAGCGAAGGGGGAAAAGGAAGGAGCCCATACGTCGTGGACCAGAGCCGATGAACTTCCAATCAAATCAGGGAGGCAAAAGGAGGAAAGCAAACGGGTGTCACGTTCATTCTGGAGGAAGAAGGGTCCGCACCGAGTTACAGAGAGGGGAATGGAGTACAAACCGGTAATAGATTAATCGTGATCGACCGCGGTAAAGATGGGGGATTTACCTGAGCGGTCCAGACTCCCATGAAAAAAAGGGATCGGAGAGTGGAAGACGTCCATCTAACAACAAGAAAGGATAGAAAGCGAGTGAGAGTCGCGGAGCACTTGCGGGATCGTTCGGGGTAAAAAACGGCTTTAATGAAAAGAAAAGGTCTCGCACGTATCCGCATTGTAGGAAGTCCCATGGCGGGGCAGTGCCTTGAAAGGGGGGACCGTGCGTAGGGCCGAAGCCCAAGGTCGAAATCGTCCTGATGAACGCCAAGGGGAAACGAGAATGTATCGAAGCACCAAAAGAAGTTGGTGGGCCATGACTCGAGGGAAAAAGCATAGAAGTACAAAAGAACTAGCAAAAAAGTGTAAGGGGGGGTTTAGGGGGAAAGAATCGGGCGAAGTTCAGGGTGGGAACTTCACAAAAAAACCCACAGCCATGTCAACTCAAATCATGGAGGGGGGAGGGAATAGAAACTTTACTCAGCCGAGTCTTAGAGTTCGGAGGAAGATAGTAGAAGTGGTCGGCGTTGATGGTTTGGGGCGAAACCCGCAGGGTTCATTGTTGGAAATTAATCTTCCGTTCCGAGCTGAGACGTCCGCGCAAGGGGAGGGAATAGATGTCTCGAACCGAGAGGAAGTCGGGCTAACCCGAGGGGGTCGAAAATCGAAATAAAAAAGGGGCAGAAGGGGGGAGATAATAAAAGAAACGGAAAGGAACAAATCTGACCTTGGCTAGTAGGAAACCGCCGGCCAGAGAAAAAGTGGAGGAAACTATTGGCCCCTTTAGGAGAAGGGGAGATCCAAAGATAGATGGGGAAAAAAAAATTCTACAAAAGAAAAAGACTATTCTAGACGCCAAGGAAAGGGGGAGGGTAGCGAAACGGGAGCTAATTCCTCGAAAAAAAAGGGAAGGGTATAGCACCTCCGTTGTGAAAGAATAGTAAAACCAGGTGAACGTATCCAAGAGACCTCTTGGAGGGGAAAGAAAGTGGAACAACTAATTTTCCTGGCACGGATATCTTTTCAAGCCCCCGCGTCGGGGCATGGTCGAAAAGGGAGAGATCGGCTCGAACCGCGATGAGTGTATCGATCCTAGACACAATGGGACAGACCAGAAGTTAAAAGTCTTCTAGAACTCAGGAAGGGGGAATTCCCTCTAGTCAAGGGAGGCGAGGAAGAAAGATCACCGTTGGAAGGACACGCTCGCGGGGAGTGCATTTTGAGGGCACGGCAAAGACGCCGATCAGACGGGAACACACCCAGTCCGGGGGACAAGGGAATTGACAACAAATTCAAGAGGGGATCGACGTAACTCCTGACGGGTACGAACAAGGCTGAGTCGGTCAGGGATACGAACTGAGGTAAAGCTCCACTTGTACTCCGGAAGAGGGAGGCCGCCGGGCGCTGGGCGGAGAAAAAGATGGAAAGCAGCGCAGCAGGTCGGACTGAACTTAAAGATCTACATTATCAGCGTCGAAAAGAGGCCGCATAACCTGCACCATCAGTCCAAGATGAGTTGTTGGGACACAGAAACGGACAAAAAGGGAATCCACACAAGAACCTCATGGAAAGAAACCGGAGAACTACGCCTGCGTCGACGGGGAAAAGAGGGAGGACGAGTCATTAGGGGGGCAGCAAAAGACAGGAGGTCAACGCAAACTCAATCGTGCGTCGGAACGGAGAGGGCGAGGGAAAAGACAGCCACGTGGAAAGAAACGCCTTTGGACTATCAAAAAGCTCTAAAAAAAAAACAAAAGGAAAGGAGGAGTGATATGGTCGTGGAGGAAAAAGTAGTTATAAACAAGAAGTCTTTTGACCAAAACTTCGTATAAAGAACTGTTACCGGCGAGGACGCGGACGTAAGGCGCGAAGAAAGGAGTTGAGGCTTCTCGGCTGACACGACTGACGTGGGTACTAAGAGGCGACGGTAGACTGTCGAAGTGTGAGCCAGGACAGCAGGGAGTAAATCTTGACCTATGAAGTCCCAACGACCGCCAGCGAGGGGGGATGCATAGATGGCAGAGACAAAAATCAGGATCCTAGGGGGGGGAACTATCGAATAATGAGGGGGAAGAGTCATCAAAAAGGATCTACGAAGGAAGAAGCGGAGATCTTAGCAAGACGTGCGGTCCCGGAAGGGGATTGATTCAGAAGAGACGAATCGGAGGTCGAAAGGGAGGGGGAAGTTCGGTCGTAAAGCGTGGTACAACAGGGGAAGACGATGTGGTGGACGCTCGATTACGGACGGGGGAGGGGGAACTCCTCTTTACAGGAAACAAACTTCCGGCGGGGATAAAAAGAAAAACGGGAGCGCGGGGGAACTTCAAGAACCGAAAAGAAGGAGGAAAATCTATCGGTATCAGAGTTCTAATCAAGAGGAGGGAGGGGGAGGAACCTTGGGGGTGGCCATTACGAGACAAATAGACTATCGGGGCGGGTCGCGAGCTGACCGCTGAGCGGTCGCAACGCTTTGGAGGGAAAAAAGATACTTGGAACAGGCCCTTCTTGTTCAAAAAAAGCGCGGGAAGAAAGGAAGCAGTGGGAGAGGGAAAAAACTTTAACGGGGACCGGGAGCATGAAAAAGAGGTTGGGCAAGAAAGCATGGAGGAAAAAAAAGACGTCTGACAGGGAAAATATAAAGGGATCAAGCCCACAGATAAGCAGACGCTGACAAGAGACGTGTCAATTTGCGGGAATGGTGGCAAACATAGGCTCGGTGCAGAGAAGCTACCGAAAGGCCCGGGGCAGAAACGGGGGGAAAGTCGGGAGGGGTCAAGAATCGATCGGGGCAGCTCGTGGAGGGGGAGGAAGGATAATGACAGTGAAACCTCGTTCGCACAAAAACGCGGGACGGGGACTACCGTGTCACATCGGCTAAAGGCCATCACCTCGGACAGGGAAGAGAGGGAGCTTCGTGTTAATAGTACGAAAAAAGTGGTCCACGGAGGAGGTCGCAGAACGCTGGCCCTTGACTGCGGAGTCATTCAACAGGGCGCGCGGCCGCGCTGGGAAAGAATTAGCCTTGCGAAAAGAATTGAAAGGGAAGGGGGCGTTCGGGTGGGTCTGTGGGACAGAAGCAAATCCGTGAGTGACGTCATCGAAATACAAAACCAGGCTTAACCCATGCAAGGGGGACAACTGAAGCTTCGTCTTTTGTCCTGCGGAGGAAGGAAAGATGCACGAAACTGTGAGCGCTGCCGTTCAAAAAGGGCTCAAAGGCGAAAAGGGGGAAGGCCGACGAATCCTTAAAATTTGTCTCTGGGCGACGCACGTTAAGTCAGGGAAGGTACTGGGAAGACGGGATATAGAAAAAATCTGAACGTGCGGATTCTGTAAGACGAAAAAAGACGCGGCTCAGCACGGGAAATCAATAAACGCCAGAATAGAATAAACATCGTCATTCAAGTGCGAATGGAGGAGGTCTACATAAGAAGCTACGTCGATGGGAGAGGCAAAGGCGCCAGAACAGCCAAAGAGCCGAGAACAGGCTTCCCATATGAAGACTAACAGTTAACGCAACCCTCTTACGGAGGAACTGGGCGGCTCCTACGGTAAAAGAGAGAAGACAAAAAGGACGGTTACTAAATTGTCCTCGTGAAGACTGGTGGAAGGGTACCATCGGCTAGGGGTTCAGAACTATGGGCACAGAGTCCTTGAACAACGCAGTCTCCAAGCCGACCCGCCCATCGATCAAAAAAAAATTAGGATTATTAAGAGAGATTCGAGGGAGGGAGAACCGATGTCGAACAACGCGCCAATCGTCGTGGTGAAAAAAAAAGGGGAAAAACTGAAAAGACAGGGACACGGGTCGGTCTGAGAGGGTCCGATAGGAGAATCCCGACGTAAATTGTTCTACTTGTCCCCACACCCCAAACAAAACTGGTCATCGTGTGGTTCAAAGCGTGATGGCCACCGGCATGGGAAAATGGATTTGTGGTCCATGAAGGTCGGGATTCATGTGAAAAAAGGGGGGAGAGTAAAACTTGCCAGCGATTGCGAGATGGGAAGTGTCGGCGTCTCGGAAAAGTGGGGGACAGGAATCGTATGCTGGCACGGGCGAAGGGGGGGGTCGACATAACGGGATCTGACCGGTCGGAGAAAGGTTCCAATGGGTCGAAAGTCCCGAGTGAGGGATGTCAATGTCCGGGGGGATCAACCAGCAGCTACGCACGGTTGTGAGAGGAAAAGAGCCTAACATGGTCAGTCGTGAGGGACAAGGAAAAATCGATAGTACAAGGGGAAAGGTAAGAGGGGCACCACACCCAGCGGAACTCGTAAGCGAAAAAAGAACAGTCAATGGTGCCGGGAGTTCGCCGGGGGGGAATCATAGGGGCGATGAGAAAACCGAGGTGACGTCCAACCAAGGAAAACAGGGAGCCAACTGGCAAGAGGGGACAGGGGTCGCATGAAGAAAGGGGGGGAGACGGGGGGACGGGCCTGCCGGACGCAGGTAGGGGTAGCGGAAGATGAAGTAGTGGACGGAAAAACCATTTGGGAATGGGGTATAGTACGGGTGTTCGCCGGGAGAGGGAGGCTGAAAAAACGGTGATGTCATAGGGAAAGCCGATGTGCACGGTTTCCCGCTCGTCGGTGGGCACGAACGAGAATAACTTCAGGGATGGCAAAAGGGAAAGAAAGGGCCCCAGAACGAGAAAGGAACAGATCTGGGGTTGGACTTCGGCCAAGACCCCGACACGCGGTTACAGGGAGGGAAAATTAGAGCCCTGATATATGCAACTAAGAATTACCCTTATCTCAGGTCAAAGGACAGGAGGGGGTAAGGAGGGGGGTAGCCCAGCAAAGAGAGAGACGTGGGAAAAAGAGGGAAAAAAAACGAAAAGGGGGGGAAGATGCACCAAGGGAAAAGAATTAGCTCGTGAAAGCAAAACTCCTTAGCTCAGTCAGGAGGGGACAAAACAGATCTAGTGGAAAAGCGCGTCTGCATTGGAAGCGTGTCAGAACCCTGCGTGTGGCAGAAAATCTCGCTCATTACGAAGAGAAAAAGGACACGAAACCTTCATGGGGTTTCTCGGAGTGTGCCTATAGGGGAAAAGCCCAGAACTCACCTACTATCTCACCCTTTTCGCTCTATCAAATTAAAGAAACTTCGGGGATGTCGACGTGCCTCGTAGATCCTCCGGTGAAAATTATCAGACGAGAAGAGGGGAATTGATTATGCCTGCACTAATATAACGCAGTTCCTAGACAACACCCTTTTCCTCTGGGGAAGAAGGGAAGTGGATCGACTCCTGAAAAGTGACAGTGGTGCGATACATTTCTTTACTGAGATTGGCGGGGACCACTCGGGGAAGCTAATGGGTTCTGAGTTCAAAGCAATTCTTCCGGAGATGGAAAAAAGAAGTGCAGAGAAGGGGGATCGGTAAAATAATAATATATTTATACCAACAGTCTAAGGCAGCATCAGCCGCCCGCCTGAAACTTCAAATCTTCAATGTTTCTAAGAGCATATGGGAATGGGGCCTGTCCGGAGGAGACTCTGTTTGTTAAGCCCAGTCGAGCTGGAGGGAGGAAAGTGCGTCGCCTGACGTCGGGTTACTCGGCAAAAAATTTTAAGGAAGGGCGAAAAGAGCCTTAAACGGGAAGACCAGGACCTTCCAATTAGTAGCGGGGAAAAAATATGCTACGGAAAGCAAAGGCTTATGTTTAAAAGAAAGTTCAAAATAGCAACTACTCAAGAACTACTCAGCAAAACAACACGGATTAGTGAGTTTAGAAGGAGGCTCGTACTCACGGGGCTTGTAAGGGGAATATCTCCGTCTTGGAATTTCTTCAGAACTCCTCGGTCCATCTACTGGCTACAGAAAGGGGAGGTAGATTCACCCTCGGAGAGGAGACTTACTAACCATAATGATATTCTCAGAGACAAAGGCAGCTACAGAAAAAGGGGGAACAAAAAAGGCGCGACCCACTGTGGGAAAAGTGAGAAGGCACTCTCTAGCGGGGCAAGGAAAGGGGAAGGGGTCGGTCCGACGAGGGCTCGAGAGAGGGGGGGTTTGTAAAGAGATCTGGGATGAGAAACTCTTAACCATGCGTGGTCTCCTGACTCAACTGCGCAAGCCGAATAGGAGACCAGAGTGCGCAGAAGTAAAAATAGGCGACAAGAAAGCTCTCTAGGAGACACAGGAAGGGAGGCTGCGTCGTCTCAAGGGTGCCGCGCGTGTTCCCCGGTCGGGGGGGGAGCAAGGAACCGGGACTGGACTAGTTCCATGGAAAAAGGCTCCTTCGTGACAGATCAATCCGGCACCGGGGGAGCTACGGAACGGCTACCTCTCCGCGGAAAAGACATAATGAGAAGAAAGTTTGAATATCCTATCGGGTGACCCGGTTGGAAAAGGGCGACACCCGATAAGGGAGGTAAGATGAGAGCGGAAACTTCACTCTGGGAGAAAGAAGATGGGGGAGGCCCCTCTCTTGGTGAGACGACAGGCGGTTCCACGCAGGGTAGAAACGCGACGGTCAGGCTTAGGTACGGTCCGGTCAACTGGGACGAGCGGCCGGGTCCGCATCCGCCCTTAGGGGGGAGGGGGGAACTAAGATTCAGATTTAGGGCGAAATGCGGGAAAGCTCCAAGCGAGGCCGAGGATGCGAAGAAGCAAGAGAGGCGCTAGTGGAGCCTCTAGTTGGGAGAAAAGAACTAAAAATGTGGCCCTCTGTTAACACGATCTGGCCTGTCGAGGGAAGGCAGGAACGGAAAGTGCTCTCGGGGAGGGGGACGTCCGGGAAAGTGTGGCGACCTAGGTCGCAACAGAGGTTTGTCTGAAGACCGTGCCTCGGCTCGACCTATGCCAAAAAAAGGCACGTAAACGACGCCGAGAACAAGAGACGGAATGATTCCGAAAGAACAGGGGGCGCCCGAACGCCAATAAAAAGAAAAATAGGGCATCCTCTCTACGGCTCGGAAAGGGAATCTTAGAGGTAAATAGAGGGAGGAACCCTCCAGAGTGTAGGACAAGGGGGGGGGAAAGAAATATCCGGGCTTACCTCGGAAAAGAACGAGATTACAAAGAAAAAAGAAAGTGAGAACAAGTTACCTGGGCACACATGGAAGCAGAGAAATGGGGGTTCGATGAAGGGACTAAGGGGGGAAATGGCAACGAACCTGGGGAAGTACCGATGGCGAAGAGGGGAAGGGACCGACTGCAATGATCGGCGGCATCGAAAGGAAGAAGGTATCGGGGCTTTAGGGGAGGGATCAGGAGGCTGCACCCAGAGTTCGAAACCACTAGGTGACTGCAAAGTGTCGGCCCGGCGAAGACACGAGGGGATCTAAGACTAGCAGAACGCTATGAGGCTAAGGGCAAGATACTAGGGAGAAAGAAGAAAAGAGTCGTCTCTGGGGGATCTGATGGACCAGCACCAGGGAAACGCGAAAGGTTCGGGAACCTCTTCCCGAGTAGCGAGAAAAGAGTGAGTCGCACCGCGGGCAGTCAAAAAGCGAATGACACGACGAAAGAAAACGTGCAAGAAACTGGGCACTCTTGATTTGTTACATGGGAGAGTGAACATCGGAGTCTGGTGGTAATAAAAAAGGACGATAGCGCATGGGCCATCGGCGCTCCTCAAGACACAGAATAGGATCAAACAACAACGGACAAGAAGAGAGAGGGAAAATGAAAAAGGCTGGAGCAAGATGTCGGAAAGGGACGCGAAACTCGTCAGTGTGGATTAACGAAAGGGAAGTCACCCTGAACCAATAATCAAAAAAGGGGGACACCGGGAGGGACGCGTTGGGAAAAAACATACAGGTTAGACTGTTGGGAATAGATGAAACGGTGAAGAAAAGGGACAGCTGCACAGGGACGCTGGGCCTTGAATGGAAGATGAAAGAAGCCCACATCCGTTTCAAAATGTGGGTCGACGCAGGGAGAGGGAGGGCAGAAGTCAGGGAGTGCGGCGGATCTTCAGGACAAGGAAGATTGAGGAAGGCGACGTCGGGTGGGAGAGTCGGGGAAAAAAAAAACGATAGCCGGCTCTGGTCGCCGTAGTAGGAAAAAACCGGACAGTTCCGGAAACCCATGCTAGAAGAAGAAGCAAAAGAGATGCAGGCTAGCAGACACGGCAAAAAACCGGGAAAGGCCAGCCTAGAGGTTGGGGGCAATGCGGAGAAAAGCCGGAGAAGTGGAAAATTTTGATTTATAGAGAATAGAGACGACCAAAATACGTCTAGACCAGGGTCCAGGGAAGGGGGTTAGCGTGAATCATCGGGGCGAGGGGAAAGCCCAAGGAGAGAAGAGCAACCACCAGAAAAGGGGGAAACTTCATCGGGGGAGGGGGGGAATTAAAAAGTCTATGTAAAATAACTCGGAAAAAGAGCGTCAGGAAGAATGCCTGGAAGACTCTGAAAAAGTCGCTTTCGGGAACGGAACCTGGGTCCTTTTGGAGTAAATGTGTCTAGATACTGAAGCCTCCTGTGTAAAGGCGAGCCGATGGGACAAGAGGGTCCCAACCGCAACGAGCGTGAGTCGCACTGCGCGAGGAAGTAAAACCGAAACGAGGCGACCGATGAGTATGCTGCCGGTCGTAAGGAAAAAAAGTCGCACACGCGGGCCCGGTGCGTGGGACGAGATAGAGGATGTTTCTGGTTAAAGCCAATAACACGTAGAATTCAGAAAGGCCCCTACTGGGGAGAGAAGCAAGCCAGAGAGGAGCCCACTTTAAGCCAGCCGCAGTGAAGAAAAAACGGCCGTTTGGAGGGCCCTCCGTCCAAAGGGAAAAGAACCGGAGACCGACTCCAAGCTCGAGTCCGCCACGTAAGAGCCGAGTGGAAACTCGAGGAGAGGAACAAGAGAGTGTCCTCAAAACTTCGGTGCAACAGAGAAGGAATAAAGCTCAGAACCCACCCCAGAAGGTGGAGTATAGACAAAAATGTGGGAAAACCACAGGACCCGTACTCTGATATCGCATAACAGGTCTGAGATCGAAAAAATCGATTGGCTCGGGGGGACGGGGAAGACGATGTCCAAGGTGGCCAAGGAGGGCTAGCTCGCCGGGGTACATTGTCCAAAAAGAATGACAAAGAAGACTCTAACGCACCCGCGGTCCGGGACAAAGCGTTTGACGCAAAGCCTGATAAGACGAAAACCTGATCGGAGAAGAAGGGGAAAAGCTCTTCTGAGACAGGGGGCTCGGGCGCACAAAATCGTGGTAGGGGGGAGGATGAAGCCGAGCTCCAGAGCGCACTGAGGGAGAAAGACCGCAGTGTCGCGGGGACCACCATATGAACGGGGCAAGCGGTAAAAAGACATCATGAATCCCCAACGCGGACGGAAAAGCCGACAAAAGGGGGGGACATCTCAAAGCCACAGGGACAGAGTCCGGAAACGCCGAGGCCCAGTAAATAGCGCCAGGGCGAAGTCAGAGAACGGATGGAGGAGGGGAGAGCAGGCCGTCAAGAAAGGCCCGACGACTCCGAAGGAGGGAGGAAACGGAGGAAGAGAGCACACAATCAAAAAAGGTGAAGCCAAAAATCACCGGGGGAAGAGACGACATGATCTCAAAATCGAAGAAAAAAAAAAACACGAAGGAGAACAAAAGATCTAGGGGGAAGAAAAAGAGGCGTTTCTGAAGGGCCAGACGTGATGGCATGCTAGAAGACACGGAATTAAAACGTCTACGAAAGGGGAGAGGCGCGCGCCCGTCAAGCTCTCGGACTAACACTCAGAGGTTCGTGAAGAAAAAACAGACGCAGCAGACGAACGCGACGTGGGACCCAAGCGGGCCGTAATCTGTCACCGTGGAGAGGGTGACAACAATAAAACCGGCGTCGATCGGGGTGGGGGGCAGGTGTCTGCGGCGACGAGGGGGAAAAAAAGTCAGGGGGGGAACAGACACGAAATGGCGGGAAATCAGGCAGGAGAGGAAAAAAGGAAGCCAGAGAGACAAAGATTCGAATCCACTAATCCTCATCCTATGCGGAAGTATCACTGCAGGGAGTCTACTATAAGGCGGTCACTGGGAAGGCAGGCGTTTTAAATCTCTTTAAACAAAGGAAGGTGATCAGATGACGGCCGAGGGAAGGAAGTGCCATTCAACACATTAACTCCGAAAAGAGAGCGTGGAAGGCCGGTAACTGCCGAGAAACGAGAATCGACCGCGCATACGCGGGAAGTCAGAGGCAGGGGGGGGGAAAAAGAAGAAAATGATAGGAATACAAGAAACTTTGCTTCTTAGACTGGAGGGGACAGGAAATCGATACAAAAAGATAAAGACGGGGCGGGTCTCGAGGCCTCCGAGCGGTCGCACCGGGAAGGGGGAACCTACTCGGGGGGGGGCGTACCGGTGTTCCAAAAGACGGGGAACGGTAACTACGGGAAGAGGGGGGATCGTCAAGGGGGGAGGGACGTAGAAAAAACTCCGTGGGAATCCGCCAGTGACAGGAACACTGCAATGGTTGATGTAACAGGACAGCGAACACAGAGATGGCTCGAAACTGACTAAGGCTAAATATTTCGCTAGTGGGGTACAAAAGAAGATAGAAGGGCCTTCCAAACCGCGCGGGGCCCGCAGGTGAGAAGGGGAAGACAGCTCCGGGGTCAGAGAGAAATGCTGTTTATTACGACTACTGGGGGGACCGAGCAGGGCGAAACTCGGGATCAAGAAAAAAGTTGCGGACCGAGTACATGCTCTCCTATGACAATACACTAGGGACCGATCGCGAAAGGTCTAAATCCGAAAGGAAAAAAAAAAAAAGTAGCAGAACCTAAAAACGGGGACGAGAAGGGCAAGACGACGCCGGCCGGGACTGCTGCTCTGAATAGTGCCTTGGCAGGAACAAAAGCTGAAATTGCCAAGGCGACGGGGGGTGGGACTCAGCAAAAAGAAGGGATAGGGGGCAGAGCGAGCACAGTGATGAGAAAGACTAACCCCATTCAAGGAAAAAGAAAGGCATTCATCCTGATGGTTTTGTCACGGCGAGGAAATAGAAGTCGGTGGGAAAGGAGTGCAAAAGGAGCCGGGATGGAAAAAGAGTTGGCCAGGAAAGTGAAGTCGGTGTAACATCGACGAGAACTGACACCTGAGTAGAGGGCTCTGAATTCAGGGACCGGACTGACAAAAAAACTGACTGTGACTACCACTTCTGACAGACCGGTCGTCAGGAAGAAAAGGTAGATACTACAACCATCAACAAAAGAATGCGACACGAGAAAAGTTCTGCGATATCATCAAAGGACGGAATTAAAAGGTCAACGAAAGAACGCAAATAGAACGAGGGGAAAGGACGGTGAAGGGGACCAGGACAGCAGAGAAAACGCGGATGGGAAGAAAAAAGCGGAAAAGAAGGGGAACAACTACCTAACGTGCGAACCCGAAAGCGCGCGGAACTCTATCGGAAAACCGGCATCTCCGACCGAAGCACAAAAAAAAGAGAGAGGGTTACGGGTGACTTCACCGGAGACGGAGGGAAAGAAAAAACCAACAAGAAGGGCGAGAAAGGGAAAGGACGAAGCGGCGTCCCGCCAAACCTA
>Ga0179593_1476288_pt1 | contig 11695 bp, 10 predicted proteins | sample CZODoug2_1_08_16_FD_185931 | JGI IMG/M metagenome (GOLD analysis project Ga0179593, IMG submission 185931) | Vadose zone soil fungal communities from Angelo Coast Range Reserve, California, USA - CZODoug2_1_08_16fungal (PacBio error correction) | ecosystem: Environmental > Terrestrial > Soil >...
CATGAAGTTGCCCCACGATGCAGCCCAAATCGAAAAGGCAGCAGTTGGAGCCAGGCGGCAACGGCCCTCGCGATTGTCGGGCGCGAGCTTCGCAAACCCTAGACAGGGTAGGCGGACCTTATCTCTACCGCAGGGCCGAAAAAGGGTAAGAATGTGAAGAGGTTCGCAGTGTGAAACAGAAAAAAAGGGCCAGTTCACTGATCCGAAGATTAGCGCTGGACCGCCAGTAAGGTAGTCGCGCAGGAGCCATAAGTAGAATCCCTCTAAGCGAAAAAGGGAACGAAGCCTAGAATAACAAAATGGACGGAAACGGGAAGCTCGATCAGTTGAGAGTCCAAAAAAGAAAAGAAACACCAGGAGAAAAGTCTAAGCAGGGTGTCACGCAAGCCGTGAAGAGCAAGTATCGACGGCCGTAGGGAAATCGCGAAACGGCAGCCGAGTCAAAGGGTTGGGAAGAATCGACCCCAGAGCTATGGGCGCGCGTCGCGAGACTCAGGCAAGCAAGAGGGTCTGAAATAGGAAATGACGCTCCAGCTGCCGGAGGTACCAGAATCAGCGCGGCTGGAGTCCGCGGCGCCGAGCGGATAAAGAGAGCTCAATAAAAGACAAGAATAGCGCGCTGCCGACTGTACTTGGGACTAGACCCCGAGGTTCTCTTCCTGGGGGGAGCTTCAAAATCATTCGCGCCATCTGAAATGCGCGAACCGCAAATATCCGCTGCTTGGAACGGGTCGCTTAGTTTGATCCTACCAACGGGATGTTGACATAAAAGGGGCCTCCGTGCGAGGCGCGAAGGGGAAACGGGAATTCACGAGAGAGGGCGGGAACGATCGCTCACCCTTGGGAAGGTCGGTTAACCAACCCAAATGAAAAGTTGCGGTACGGGGAGTACAAGTGCCGCGACGGAAACGCGCGTATCGGAAGAAAAATTGCAAAAGAGAAAGGCAGAGGACGAAGCGCCCGGGCAGCAACCCTGAATATCCTTCACGTGGAAGGGAGGAAAAACCGCCGGAAAACCACGGGAAAGGTCACGCCAACAGCGAGTTCTCCATAACGCATATCGAGGCCATAACTGCTAGAACGAAGTTCCATCGAGCGGCGGGCTTGCCTAGGACCACTTGAACAGCACACGAATCGGAGACGGGTTACGACGGGTCAACAGACCTTCGCCGCTCGGAAAACGCCTCGAAGGGACCGTAGATCCTTGCCGCCCTGGATCGCGAAGACGTACGAAAAAAGACCCGGGCGCCGGCCGTACTCGTTGTCGACCCTCGCGACAAGAACCGTAGGCTTGCCCACGCCGAGGCGTGGTAAACTGGGAGCTCTCGTGGGAAAGAGGACGCGACCGCAAAGTGCGGCGACGCCTCCAAGATAATACTCAGGATCGTACAAGTCTCTTTGAAAATAAACATTCGCAAATCCACTGGGAACAGACGGCACGGAATTGACATAATCCCAGGTGTACGGAGAAGGAGCGTATACTGAATGAGGGGGCGTCTTGCGTACCGCAGAGGGGGCGAAAAGTGACGCAAAGTTCGGCTGAAAAGAGGCGGGTGGGGAGTAAATCCGGCCTATCCAGCTTGAACCACAACATAAGATCGAGAATGTACTGGTGGTGGGGGGGGAAATGGCGCAAAGGGGGAGGAGCGCACACATCACCCCTGCGGTCAACAACGCCATCATAACCGCGGGAGTTCAAAAATCGCAACGGAGGCAGACCAACTAGATAAAAACAGTGGGAAAAACGAGGCGTAATGAGATTAGTAGTGGCGGCTCGGTACGGAGGGGGGAGGGCAACCGCTACGGACCAAAAGCAGACAGTCTGCCGGTGCACCGCCGCGGTCAGCAGAACAAACGAGGGCACGATCAATACCACGGCACAACCACCAAATAAAGTCGGGCAGGGGGGCCTGAAGAGACTGGAAAGGCAATCCAAAGTGTCGGACAGAGGAAGGAGATCTCGGTCAAGAACGGGCGGCCATGATCCACGGGCCCGAAGAGCCACTGAACCGCTCAGCCCCAAAACGACGCCGGAATCAAAGGGAGCCGCACTTCAAGCCGGAATCAAAAAAAGAAATCCACTGACGTGGGACCAGGACAACCACCCGGTGAAGCAACGCCAGAGACGCTGGGACGGGAGGAAAGCAACGGCGAGAACGTGGCGTTTCTAGATGGCACGGGACGTCATACTGCGATCAGAAGACCACAGAACAAAAAGGGACCACAAGGGAACGTTGCCGGGACGCTAACAGGACGCTCGCCCGCAATAAATTAGAAATTGGAGACAGAGTGAAACAACGAGATGATAACAAGAGGGGGTGAAATTCCTGTTCGTGGTCTGCCGGGGCTCGACAACCTAACAGCACGTCGCGGTCCACGCTTAGAAAGAGAGGGAGGATTGGGGGCCGTCTGCGCGCCTTGGACGCTGACCTCCGACGTGGCCAAGGGTCGCCGCTCGATGAAAACCAGGCATCGAGAAGTGCGTCAAACGAGCGGCAGAGAATCATTTGAGGGGACTTTACGTCGGTAGGGGCAACCGATAGGAGCAATTATCGGGGGGGGTGGCGGCGAAGAGCGGTAATTTATAGAGTGGAAAAAAATAATGCCCAGAGAGGCACCGAGTGCCGGTGGATAGACGGGGAGGGAGTTGGCTGGGCCTGTCTCAAAACTTAGGCAGGAGGGAAAATGCAACTGGGTGTATGGTGGGGGGTCTGGCGCGTTGGGATGATAGGGCCGGGGGATGACGAGAGGGGTTAGGAGGACCGAGGACTTCAATCCCAAGAGCCGTGCGACGATCCGGGGAGCTGTTGCCAAGCCCTCCGATCCCAGGAAGCAGCCAAAAGCCCCTACTTCGAACATGGGCGCTTCGGAACGCGCATCTGTTGACTAAGAGGGGTAATAAAGATGCCTGAAAATAACCGTTACGAAGGGAGGGGACCGGGGGCGATGGCGCGGCGGGGGAAAAAAGGAAAATACTCCCAAAATGACCCCAAGAATCGATCTTATGTCAGGGTGTGTGAAAAAAAGGAACTATTAGGACTACCGAACAGCTGACAGGCAGAAAAGGTGTCCACCTTGGATTACATCCTCTCATACGGCGAGGCTGCGAAGGAGTCAGAGGAACAAAAACCAGAGAAAAGTTAGACAAATGTGCTCGTCAAAAAACATGAAAGGGGAGCCTCATGTAAAAGCGGCTCCTCCGGCTCCTTAGTGGGACAGGCGGCGCCAGGCGGCGAAGAAAAAAAAAACCTACATGGCGGCGGAATGCGGCAGGCGCTCCAAAAATCCAAGATAAGGAAGAAATGCAGCACGATCGCGGTCTGCTCTCATGGTCCCAGAGTACTGGGGGGCCACGAAAGAGTCCTGGTAACCACGAAGTAGGGGTACAATGAAAAATCGACTGGGGAATCTCCGAGCGTATCGAGGATTCGCGGTAGGACGGCCGCCCGCCAAGGCAACTCTGATCGTGCTCTGGTCAGGCGAACGGCAGCCAAAAACCCGCAGAAACTGGAAAGGGGGAGGCCGCTTGAAGAAGTAAAGGTCTGCTAGAACATCGGGGGCTACCCCGAAAAAAAAGAACGTTGGGGAGCGGACGGCGTTTATGTCCCTTGGGAAAGGGAAAACAAGGCGCGCCCGAACTCTTGCAACGTCGCGGTCATCCGGCGTAACGGCAGCGTGCATAAGGGAAGAAACTAAAAAAAAGATGGCACGGTTGGGGTGTTCGAAAGAGCGCATGGGTAAAAGGGCCACCGCCAGGCCGAAAATCCGCAGCGCCAGAGCGCAAAGTACAAAAACACAACACCCAAACAACCCCACAAAAAAACCAGAGCTCGCACACCGGTGGAAAGCCCAGTGACAACAACTAATCTTCCAAGATGAGCAAAGCGTATGAATTAGGGAGGCATCGCAGCAACCAAGTGCAAAAGCGCGAGAGCCCTCTGAACTCGCGGGAAAACAAGTAAAGTTCGGCGGCTCAAAGTCTAGGGCGTCATCAGGGAGGAGGGATAAACCAAGGCTGAGCACTTCAAAGGGAGGATCGCGGCCACTAAGGAAGGAAGGGCCGAGAAAAAGAGGAGATGGCCGACGCCTCTCTTCATGGCTTGTCGGGGCGCAGGCGGCTTGGTTCAGACAAGACCAACCGCCAGAATCTGTAAGAGAGGCTCGGACTGAATCCCAGCCTGCGAGCGCAGGGGAAAGCCCGATGGTGATCAGAGCGAATCCTGGTCATCCTGGTGCTGATGTTCGGGATCGCCTGTAGAGGAGGGGCAGGCGTGATTCTACCAAGGGGGGTCTTCAGACGAGGGCTCAAAAATAGGCATCGAGGGTGGAAAAAGAAACCGAACGAAGAGGCGACAGCAGAAAGCGCAGCGCCAGAAATCAGTCGCGCTCAGGACCTGCGCACGTGGTGGTTCGGTACAAAGAGGGACTACGGGAAAACCAGTTACAGAGATGCCCGGTCGGAAGAGTCAAACCCGGCATCGCTCAACGGAGCTCCTTACGACGTCAGAGAGGTCATACCATGGCCCCCGCGAACCTGCATCGTTCCCACGTTCGAGAATCTCACAAACCAAGGGAAAGATATAGATGAGACGTTTGAAAACAAGGGACGCCGTTAAGCCGCCGAAGCGATTTGGGGAAAAAAGAGAGCACGTCTTCAACAGCGCGCGACTTTGAAGCGGAGGAGGTCGAGATAAAGAATCGACGACAAGTGCAGTGCAACGAACCTGCCGGCGTAGTCGCGAAGGGGGACGAAAACCAAACTTGGCGCAGCCTGAAGCGAAGCGATGCGCAGATTCTCAATTCGGTCGCAGAAAGAGGAAAAATGATCGCAAAAACGAGTCGAGCGACCCTGATAAAGACACGTGAGAGGGGGAGAGAAATGCATATGAGGATCTGGAGGGGGAGATCCCGACGAAGGGGGGGACCGGATCAGGTTGAATAAAGCACACGAGGAAGCACAAGGGACAGGGATGAGATCGTGCCCCGCATCCAGTGAAAGGACAGGAGATCAAGGTTTCTAAGACGCCAAAAGAATCAAGTCACCGTAGCTATGGCATTGTCTGCGACTGAGACAAACAGGGCTCGTGGATCACTCAGAAGCTTCTGGTGAAAGAGCATCAAAACTATCGGAAGCCGAGTAGTGGCTTCTGCGCCGAGAGGAAGATATCATTCTCTTGGATTGTGGGGCAGCGCACTTGGCGAAAGAAGAAGGCGAAACGATCGCCCGCCCGGGACGAATTGTACTTGGGGTCACGAGGAAACAGAGCGGGAAGTAAGCTGATGCATAAGCTGGGAGATGCGACCTCAAAAAACCGGTGCTGGATGTTCCTCGTGGATCTACGTCGGTTTGGCACGGAAACGGGGGATGACTGGCTAACTGGAAGCTCTAGAAGCGTCGGGTTACCGGTTTTGAAAGACTAGAAGAATGCACGTTGGTGGTCCTTGGGAGGGGGGACACACCAAAAGCCAACGGTTAGTAGGCCCCCGGATGTTCCAGGACAACGGACAACCTCGGAAAAGACTCGGGGGCAAGAGCGAAACAAAAGCGGCAGAACCAGAACGAAGATGACCCTTCAAAGGGACCGCCGGGGTCCGGTGACCGGACAAACCCGTCCCTGACAAGGAAGAAGACCCAAAGGTTTTCGCCAGTAAAATGAACGGCGACCAGAACGGCCACTCCAAGGGTTTTGTTTAAGGGTGACGGTGGGGGGATGGGGCCCCGTCGGCCTGAAAAAAACCCACCCGCATGGAGAGTCCAGAAAAAAGAAATTGTCAGGGAGAGCCCCCCATTCGAGCCTTAAACAGAGACCACTCGGAGGCCAAAGGAACCGGGAGGGCCCGGCACACGCTGCAGCGCCGACCAGGGAGAAAACATCGGAAGCACGGAGTACTTTGATCGTGCTGCGCAGCCATCTAAACACACGAAGGGGGGAGGCCGGAGCAGCGGGATCTTACCAGCGGGGCTCAATTAAAAAAAGAAATGTCGAAGGAGGAGGATGACCGCCGGAACAGCGCGTAAGAGGTTCCCGGACAAAAGACGAGGATAGCGCGAGCGCGCCGACAGGCACAAGCGGTTTAACTGTAATGTGAGGGCGCTGGATCTGAATGATGCGTCGCGTAACAGCCTGCTGGACGTCAAAGCTGGAAAGCACAAGGTCACGCAGGCGTAAAAAGCGTATGGGCATCCGGCCGTTCCAGCTTGGGTCACAGACACAAAACTAGAAAAAAATGAGAGAGAAGCTTGTGATTTTGGGCGGACAGGAAAAAAAAAAGGAACCCAAAGTCCCCCAGGCTAAAGGGGCAACAGTCTTGGAAAAAATACGGGAGGTTTCATCGCAGCAGGCAACGCTCACGGGAAAGCGATTGGCAAAAAGTAGCTAAAGAAGGGGGCGCAGGTAGTAGGGCGGCGGGGGGTTGGAGAAAATCGCGGGGGCTCTGGGGGCAACCGAGGATGGTCGCACGACGAGGCAGATGGACGTCCTGAAGGTCCGAATAGCAGGTAACCCACGCACAAAAAACGATCAAATAAGCAAAGTAAACAACATTTCTTCCCATGGGGTGCGAGCTACTGAGAGAAAGGGACCACCTCAGGGTCGGGAAAAGGACAGATGACACTGGCCACAGCGGGCCGCATTAAAACCAAAGGGGAAGTCCACCGACCAGGCGATTCGCCAAAGTCGGAAGCGCAAGGCGGCCGAGCAGTCCTAAAAGAAAAAAGAAGCCGAAGGACGTTCCACCTCGTAAGCAAACCGAAGGAGCAGTGGGGAGTAGGACGCAATCCGGACCACGACGTTCCATTACTAATCGAAGGGCAGTCGAGCAAGACTGCCGAATGGAGGTCGCCAGTGAACCCAGAGAATTCGCACATGGGAGGGACCGGAAAAAGGAAGATCGTACCACTATGGCGGTCGCCAGCGAACATCGACAAAAAAAAAAATAGGGGGACAGAGAGGGCTGGCGACCAGCACTGTAGTATACGACCGGACAAAAAAAGGCAATTTAAAAGCAACGTTTCGATGCGGCGGCACGAGTCGGCACTGTGGGCCAGCTCGCCGAGAGGCGGTCCGCCGTACTGGCGTCCAAATTGGTCTAAGGCATGAAAAGCTCCACGTCCGCGGAACGGGAAAAACAGTTTTCCGAACCTAGTAAAAACAGGTCGTACCGGTGTAGTGCTGTCTTCCCCGGCGGGGGAGCCTAGCTGGGAAGAATCCTATGAATGGTTTCCCAGGAATGGAGGCCGCAACCGCCGGGGCTCAACGAGATAAGCCTTGGAGCTTAAGCGACCAAGAGGGTCCTGGTTACGCCGAGTGATAGTCAGCACCAACGGGAAATAGTTGGGGGGGCTTCGGCCGTGGTAAGTCTTGGCGGGGGAAGGGTCTGGGCCTGAGATACAAGAAATAGCCTCCTGTAAGAAAGGACATGGCGAAGAGGTTAAAACTCCAGCCACACTGCCGACGAAACACCGGGCTCAAATATTCAGAACATAGACCTTTCAACAGAAAATCCTCTTTTGACGCGCTCGCATAAACGGGATGGAAGGAAGTTGGAGGGAAAAGAAAAATAGGTAGCCGGTGGGGCCGCACCGGAGTTGGCGCCAGGGCTCGACAGATCAAAAAGCCGAATGCCCGAGAAGATCATATGTCCTCGGGTGAGAGGGAAAAGCGGTAACTAGGCCGGATAAAAACTAAACGCGACGCAACAAGGAACGGTCGGTCCAACGTGAAAAAAAATCTAACGCAGTCGGTAAGCAACGCTCCATCTCAGGAGGAGCACAAGGGAACAGTAAAAAAGAGAGCGGAAGCAAACGCTCCAGCCTCTGATACGCACCGCGACGGCTGGACGTCCGACGGACTAAAAAAACGGGGACGCGAATTGCACGCCCTGGACCCAGCCGGATCCTACGCGGCGCGCTCGATGTATGCTGCGAAGTTCATATCAAATGAGTCGGCCGGCAACGATAAAAAGGGTACGCAAAATGCCGATGGGTGAGGCCGGACCGGCGCAAACGGATCGGGACAAGGGCTCCCGCAGGATGCGGAGGAATGGAACGGAAGGATCGGGAAAAGCCGCACTGACACAAGGACTCGCTTCGGATCGGAGGGGAGCTAAAGCCCAAACGCCCCCGCGGAAAAGCGGGCTGCTAAGCACCTTGAAGAGAAGAGCGAACGGAGGGGAGAACTGAGAACAAGGGCATTGACTTCAGTTGCAGGACGGGGCGGTGGGGTCCGCCGGCACCGCGGAAACGTATGTGAAAAAAAGAGGGCAATTCTGCTCAGAAGGTGATGCAGAAGACAGTGGGCCAAGAGAAGCGCTGAGATAAGAAGCAGATTAAAAGCCCGGCGACAAAACGATCACGGTGGTTCACGACGACACGGGCGGGACGATGGAAAAAAACCGGATCGAAAGTCATAAAGAGAGAAACGCTGAAGCAACCACGTAAGGCTGAAAGTTCGCAACAAGCTTTTCAGGTCAAACCCCGACGACATCTGGTAGAATGCCAGAATCATAACTGTTATTCGGGTCGCAGGCAAAAACGGATAAGCAGCCTAGAAAGAAAAAAAGGCGTGAACACGCGGCCTAGACAATTATTCGTGCGCAGCAGAAATGCGGGCGCGCGAAACAAGCCGACGTGAGGAAAGGCAAGCGTGCGCACTTAAAAAGGCAATGCCGGCAAGCTCCAGCGCCTCCCGGCAAAGGGTGCCTGAGCTAACGAGGGAGCTGACTGAGAGTCGCTCCGGCATTAGCCACCAGGACTTGTATTACGCCGACCAACCGCCAGCTGCTAGGGGTCCTCTTCTTCCTTACCGTCTGCGATCGCCGGACTAACCGGAACTCCCGTGGAGATCGCGAACATCATGAATGAAAGTACGGGATCGTCCCTACGGGGGAGCTGGCCATTCGGCAGGAAAGGGGCTGCAAGGCCATCTGGTGCAAAAAATGCTACGGCGAGTTACCAAGAGTCGCATCGGAAAGGGCGGGGTGCGCCTGAAGCCGGGGCCCGAATAATAGAAGAGATAAAAACCCAAAAAAAAAAAAAAAGAAAAACCAACAAAAACAAAACACCAAACCGCCAAACCCCACGCACCAGATCGCGCCCCGATGTAGATCCCCCCCAAGGGCAAAGAGGGCGCGACCCGGAATCCCTCGGGCATTCAGAATCCTTCGGAGGGATGCAGACAGTTGGGTTGAACGGTCAAAAAAAGACAGGCCCGTCCCAGGTTGCGACGAGGACCAGCAGGGCGGAGAAGTCCGTACCGCACAGACGCTTCAACGTCTAGGCGGCGGGGAGAGCTTTAACCAGTCGGCGAAGGGCGGCAAAGTAAAAACTCTGCGCTGGGGGCCTGTCCCATGTGGCAAACGGAGCCTCACAACGAAAAAGAGAGGAAAGAGAGAGTAAAGGCGGTGGCCCACGAGGGGGGGGGGAAAAAGCAAAGCCAAGGCAAGTTTCGCCGAAAACGCGAAGGGAGGTAAAAATGACCGGCAGAGTCAACGCTGAAAGGGCGGTCTCGAACAGCCCGCCGAACAGGGGAATCAGGGGGAAGAAAACCGGGGCCGGGGCGGAAAGAGTGTGTACCGAAACACACAAGCTCGTATACAACATGCGCTGAGCGCGGAAGAAGAAGCTACTGGCGCAACGGCCGCACCCCTGCGACTTCGCGCAAATGGTAGACGGACCCAAAAGCGGGACGAATAACCGACTAATTGAGCAAAAAAAAGGGCGGTTGAGCACAACGAACAACACCGATGAATGAAGCGGAAGGGGGTCCATACAAAATGAGGATCCGGCGCTCGCCAGGGGCTAGAAAGGGCGAAAAAAACAACTGCAGCAGGGCTTGGTCAGCGACTCGACCCCACACGGGGAAGGGAGAGTAGAAGCGACGCAAGCAAGCGGGGAGGGAGGAGTCGGAACCAAAAGGGCGAAAGACAATGGCTTCCGAGCGCGCGATGAAGAGGGAAGTGCGCCACCGCCTGGCGTCATAACGCTCTGGACCCGAGCTACCCTGCGGGGGACTTTTTCACGCGCGCGAGGGGGGAAACTCTCAGACGAGAGGAACTCTAATTCTAGCAACGACGGGGACCCAAAAAAGGGGCGCTTCTAGCCCCCCATCATAAAAGGGGACTTGACCGTGATAAGGTAAGTCGAGGGTTTTGATCAGAAAAAGTCGCGATGTACTGTAAGGGCCGTCGCTGGCTACGGGGAGGCGCTATAAAGGAAGAAAGCGGGTCATCGCACGACCGTGGAATGGCGGTGGAAAAAAAACAACCGGCCCGTGTGCGGGGAGGCCGGTATGGACACAGGAGTACGGAAAGATTAAGCACGCGCGGCGGGACAAGGATGAGGGCAAATGAAAGGATCAGGAAGGGAACGACCGGAGCAACGCTGACCGCCCTTCCAAAGACCTACCGTCCTGGTGAAGCGAAAGTCCCTGCAACGGACCCCGGCGTTCGGCCAGTCACCCAGAGCGCCACTCGAGTCACAACCGGTCCAGGGAACATCGCGGGGTCTGGTGGCATTGAAGGAAAAAGGGAAAAGCCGAAATCGAGGAGTCGGATTGGTAGGCTGCAGGAGACCCGATCTCGCACTCCTCGAGAACGCCCTCAGAAGAACATTCCGGTGGCCGGACCCGTCGCTCAAACCAGCCGGACGACGAACCAGGAAAAAGACGGCAAGGGGTACGACAAAAAGAGTGCTGGAGGCGACATCTGGGAGGGCTTGGGGAGCGCTCGGGCAGAACCGCTCCGGGAAAAAAGGCGTAGTGCGTAGAGACATCTCCGCAGGTTTCACGATAAGCAAGCGGGCAAAAGAGAAGAGAGGGACCGACATGGGCAGGAGCCGATCTCTGCGGACTTGGGTAACTTAGCGGTCGCACCGCGAAGATGAAGGAGAGTCGTTTAGGTGGAAAGCAGGCCGAGCAGGCTGTCAGAACGGAGTGGATTCTTGAGCGTCCATGAGGGTTCGGATGAGACTCAGCCTAGTTTTCCCTGGTAAACACAGTCCAAACACATAAGAAGATTATCGAGCATTACATGGGAGCGGCCGCACCGCCCATATCCCCAGGCTGCGGGAGAAACCAAAAGCCATCGTCAGGTGGCATCATTCAGGCTAAAATCAAGGGGAGAAGCGATTGCACCCAAAGGAGGCGTCGATGAACGACATTTCGGAGGGGCGGCGTAGTAAGCTTCACAAGTGGGCAACGGTCGTAACAACAGTCTTGACCGGAGGGACTGCCTCGGGAGAAGCATACCAGCGAAGGCCTCCACGGCACGAACGAAAAACAGCAAAAGGAACCACACACCGTAATGGCCAGGGGGGGCGACAAGCCTAAACGTCACGGCAGCCACTCTACGGTGTGCAGCGGGAAAGATATCCTCGGGCGAAACGAAGCGGCCTGAGACCCGGGCAAGTCAAGAAAATGAAAGGGGGAGCGCCCACGTAACAGAAGTCGAAAAGGAACGTTCAAGGACCGCCACCGCCTCCAGAGCGAAACGTGCAACCCAGTTAACTAAAAAACAAAGAATTGACGGGAGTCCGTCAATAAGAGGCTATAAGAAAGTGAACCATTCCATTATATACAACTGAGGCAGAAAAACGGCCCCACAGTAAAACGACGCCTGGACCAAACGCAGAAAGACGTTGAAAGGCAATCCATCTGCTCGCGCCTCAGAGAGACACTACGGCTGGGTCGCAAGCCAC
>Ga0179593_1601687_pt1 | contig 11695 bp, 13 predicted proteins | sample CZODoug2_1_08_16_FD_185931 | JGI IMG/M metagenome (GOLD analysis project Ga0179593, IMG submission 185931) | Vadose zone soil fungal communities from Angelo Coast Range Reserve, California, USA - CZODoug2_1_08_16fungal (PacBio error correction) | ecosystem: Environmental > Terrestrial > Soil >...
GAGGGGTGAGAGGAGGGAAGAAAACATCGAGAACCTGATGGGAAAAATAACAGGTGGGTACTTTCTAAATGAGAAAGAATGGGAATCCTAACGCACCTCACAAGGACCTTCCCAAATGAAATCGCCGCACAGAAAAGAGGAAAAGGACACGGCTGGCGCGTCCCAGTCGATTGGTGGAAGGGTAAGAAAGGAGATGCCGCCGTGCTGTTAGTCAAGAAAAGGAGAAGGAAAGCGCGAATGTCTCTATGGAGAGAGGAGAAAGAGCAAGATCACTTCACTACCCAATAAAAGGGGAAGAAGGTTACAACTCCGTCATGGGAGGGGAAAAAAAAAATGGGGTGGGGGGTGTCTGTAATCATCACCTGTACATTAGGGGGATCGACTCGAAAAAGAAGGAGGAAAGGGCGGTTTCCGTTGTCTATCCACCGGAAGGCAAAGAGAGGGAAGAAAGAGCCTCCTAATTCGGAAATGAAAAAAAAAAAAAAAAAAACCCCCCCCCAACAAAAAAAAAAAAAAAAACCCCCCCCCCCACACAAAAAAAAAGAAAACCCACCCCCCCCCCACAAACACTAAAAAAAAAAAAAAAAAAAAACACTCGTCGGTCTTAAAGAGAGGAAATAGAGAGCCGCGCCGCCCTCCTTCAAATCAAGTCCAGAACAAGAGAGATAATCAGGCCGAGGACGATACGCCGGGGGGTAGGAAAAGGGGGGGAAAGAAAGAGCTAATCTCGGGATAAGGGAAACAACCGTAGCAGAGCGAGGAAAAAGAAACGCGACCGTGGTCCGCTCTGAAAAAAGCGGTTTGCCGTTTGTGAGGAGGAGGGGTGTAAGAAAACACTTCCTGAGAAGAGGGTCCGGATCTATCTAACGTGTAAAAGAAGGGGCGACCGCCAATCGATGGAAGGGAAGACCGGCGACCCTGTCAGGGGGAAAAGAGGATAAGACCCGCGTGGCAGAGGAGGGGTCGTCATTTGCCCAAAGGAGGATCCTCGGGGGTCGAAAAAACCATCTCTACCGTAACAAAAATCGAATCATGAAAAGAGGGAAGGTCCGGTATGAAGTAGGGGCCGTGTGCCTCGGGAGCAATGCGCGAACACGAGTAAGAGTCCTCTAGGGAATGAAGGGACCCTTTTCGGTGTCCCATAATTAAAACGGCGGGAGAGGGAGAAGATACGCCCTTAATACAACTTTCGATCACTGAAAGCCAGTCCCTGTTGAGGGCATAAGCCCCCTGCTCACTCGAAGGGAAGGGGTTCCCGATTGGAGGAAGAATTAACAATGGTCTCGCCAGGTTCTCATTTCTAAACAATGACCCGCAAAGTGCTATCACCTCAGAGGGGGAAGAGGAAAAGGCCGTCTTTACTCAAGGGAGCGGACTCCACCCTACTGTCGGATAAAACCGTACATTTTAGCTGAAAAGCGCCATTTCGGGATGAGATGGTCAACCTTGTGGGAAAAAAGGGAACATCAGTTCCCAAAACGTAGGGAGCGAAGATAGTCTTTTGGGGCAAAAAAGGGGAAAAGCTGGAATTCCGGTCGGGAAAGGGCATTCTGGAGGGGTAAAAAGGAAAGGTCGTCGGCCTTGAAAATGTGGGGACTCCCCAACAGAAAGGCAGGAGGGATAGAAAAAAAAAAGGGGGGACAGTCGCTCAGGTACTGAAAAGAGAAGGGAAAAAAAAAAGAAAAGAAGGGGGTCAGACTATAGTACCGGCAAGACGGAGAAAGAGCAGCGATTTGGAAGTCGCCGTGTGGGTCAGGGGAAACGTTACCTGATGCTGCGAAGAAGAAATGGGGGAACGGCCCATACATTGAGAGGGAAAGGAGGAAAGGCCTCGATCTCATTCGCGGGAAAGAGTAGAAACAACTTACCTTCCCCACCGAGGAATACCGCAAAGCATCAGCAGGGAAAAAAGGAAGCACAGCCACTCCGTGCGGCAAGCAAGGGGAGCAGGGCATCGAGCCTCCTGCTTGGCAAAGGAAAAGTAAAAGGCGAAGGCCAGGGATAAAGGAAAAGGCATAAGAATAAAGCAAGGATCTTCCCGGTTTGGGGAAAAGGACCGCCCAATTAGATGTTTTGCTTGGAGGAGGGGGGAAGTAAATTGTAATGTCTCCCAAGGGGGGGAAAAAGAGGGGACTATCATAACCCGTCAAAAAGGAAAAAATAATGGTCGGATTCTTTTACCGTGGAAATGCGTGGAGGAAAGGTTGTTGGACTTTCGCGAGTACTTTCAGAAGGAAGTAAACCAGGCCGCTAGTCTTTTCAAGCCACTTGGAAAACGAAGTGAATGAATCGATTAGGAAATGAAAAAGGGCGACCGACCCCTTCTAGAGGAAAAAAGCAGAAATAATCTTGCTTCCCCTAATCAAAGGGGAGGAGAAAAAGGATGGGGCGCGGTTAGTAAGAGAAAACAGGAGGCCGATCTCAAGGGTATAAAAGTCCGGCTTACCAGGGAGGGGAACCATTGTATCGATGGAGGCGGAGAAAGAGGTTTTTGAGGCAAACTGGGAAAAAAAGAGGGCACGAGGGCGCCCTCCGTAAAAAAATAGAGGGGGTGCCGGCAGGCGACTCAAATTGGAAAGGGAGGTTTTTCTTCCGAAAGGTGGAAAAGGGGGGAAAATGGTCATCAACGCCAGGACATATCGACGGGGGGGACCATGAAAAACAGCCCAGACTGCAAGAGTGCAGCCTCGAGCGAATGCAGATGGTCAACGAAAAAAAAAGTGGAGCGATCGAAAAAGTCCGCTTAGGGACGCCCAAAAAAGAAAAAAGGATTTCGTTTCAGGTCACGACACAAAAATGAAAAACAATTGGTTCCGTTCGAAGAAAAAAAAAAAGGGGGGTGCCACCCCATAGCTGTAAATGTTCAAGAAGGAAGGGACAAGAAGACGACTTCCGTGGGGGGAATAGGGGAACACGATCCTTAATCTATGGGAGGGGGAACGATCCGGATTACCGCAAAAAGTGGAAGAGAGGGGAAAGCGCGGACTCTGATATATTAGGAAAGAAGTGAGGGTTCGTTTCCTTCCATGTCGCTGGCAAGGAACAGTGGGAGAAAAAAAGATGGCACCCTTTTATTTGAAGGAAAAAAGGAAGGAGGAAAGGACGAGCGACGAATGCTATCCGGCCGGAAAAGACGAAGGGAAAAGAAAGGAGGAAAGAGAGAGATATTCTTCCGGGAAGGAGAATCTTCTCTCTCGGCTCAAAGGACGAGGGAAGAGCGTACGGTAAACTACAAGTGTTCCAGAGGGTGAATTAAACCAGGTAAGAGAAGGGGGACGGACCCTAAACCACCGACCCCCAACACTTGACGGGACTATAGATCCGCGCGGCCGGGAAAAAGGATGAGGAATCCGATCGTCTCGCCATCAAAAGTTGACGGTCGTTGACTATCTTCAACCCGGAGGAGGGGAAAATTCGTCGCTGACGCTTGAAACGATGTTGGGGGAAAGGGGAATGATAGGCGACGGACAATTGGGAAAGAGTGGCGGGCGTACCTGAAACTAATCAGCGGGAAGGAGGAGGGGGGATGTACTTCCAAACGGGAGAGAAAGGGATACTCTCTCCTGGGGGAGGAGAGGGGAAAGATAAGTATCTCCCGTGGTCTTACTCGTGGAAAGGTGAGGATTCGTAGGCTTATGGGAATGTCCTATGTTCCTGGGCTGTTGGAAAAAGAACCCGACTCTGGATAAGGCGGAAGACCACCCCTCCAAGCCTTTCCCAAAACGTAGAGTTTTCGCCTGACTGCCAAAAAAGGAAGAAATGGGTGGTCTTCCCCCCACCCCCCAAACCCCCCCCCCCCCCCCCCCCCCAAAAAAACCCCCCCACCCCCCCCCCCCCCCAAAAAAAAAAACCCCCACCCCCCACCCCCCCCCCCACAACAGTAAAGCACCCCGCCCCCCCCCCCCCCCCCCCCCCACAAATAAAACAACCCCCCCCCCCCGGACCACCCACGGGGCCATCGGGGATTGGGAGGGGGACTTTGCTTCGAAACCTGTGGCGAAAAAAGAAAAGGGGGGCCGCCTGGACCCGCCGAATGAAAAGGAGGGGAAACGGGAGATCGGCTAACGAAGGGGAAAAAAGGGGCGCCCAGGGAGGAAACTCCTTGTAGCAGGGTAAGAGGGGGGTCTTGGGCAGATTCGACTGGGGTGAGGAGAGAGGTTGCGAATCGCTGAAGAAAGGAAAAAAAGGGGGGAAAGTGGCTTGAACCGCAGAAGGGTAACGGGTCGTTATCTAAAGTGGAGGTACTTCCTCGAAAGAAAAAAAAAAAAAGATTGTACTACACCCTCAAGAAAAAATCCGCCATTTCGTTGCAGAGGCAGGGACGGGTTCGTGCAAGGGAAAAAGGGAAAAAGACCTTGGCGACATTACAATTGCACTGGGAACTCTACCGCAAAGACAAAATCAATTTGTCATGGGAAGGAAGAGAAACCCACGGGCATCGTCCTTGGGAGGGAGAAAAGAAAAGAGTGCCCTGTCCTGACGCAGGGGAAAAATGCATTTCGACACAGGAAAGGAGGCTCCTATGCAACCACTGAGCTAACAGGGTAAAAGGCACGTCGTGGCTGGGCTTCCAGGGAGGGTTGAAAATTGGAAGCAAAAAAAACCTCGTGGGCCTTACTCTTGCTGCAAGCCGGGTGAAGCTTTTTTACGGTGCACGGGGGGAGGGGGGGGAACAAAGAAAATCAGCGTTCCACTCCCGACTGTTAGAAGATGGTACTTGCGATCGGAAGAGGAAAGGGGACCGTGCAACCTTCTTCGCATAAGGAAAAGGCTGCTGCAAACTCCCCAACCTTAAAAGGAGAAAGAAAGTCATGTTCTCCCGAGAGAGAGGAAGATGAAAGCAGCGGCATTCGCGAGTTGGAAGGGAAATGAAAAATTGGTACACCTTCCCCAGGCGAGGAAGCAGGGCAGGGGGGGAGTATCTCCTCATGCAATGGAAAAGGTCGGTTTTCCTGCCATATCACCAGGGAGAAAAGGAAGGAGAGGGACGCGTTTTTTAAACCCAAGATCGGGAGATGAAAGGGGGAACTGCCGGAAGGGAAAGCGGGCAAAAAACAGATCGAATGGCGCCCCAAGAGACAGGCCACTGTCCTTGGAAAAAGAAAGGAGGGGGGCAGCCTCTCCATTTGGGGAGGCGACTCTTTTCGGACACTCTTCGGGTTGGCTCGAGAAGGGGGGAAGGGCCTCGTGCACGCGAAAGGGAAGAGAAAATGAGAGGAAGCCGGAACCACTGTCTACCCTCGTCCGAAATGGGGGGGGAAGAGAGGTGCTTTCTCCCGATGGGAGGAAAAAAAGGAGAAACTTTTTCCGCGGGAGGATAAATAGCATGCCGTCAGGGGAGGAAGGGAGAAGGAGAACGGGCCGAGTTTCGCCGTAGGGAAATAAGCGGGGTTCGCTCGGGCTGGGGAAAAAAAGGAAGCCAGTCATCCCCGACAAAGGAGAAGCTTGTCGAGGTTTTTGACGGGGTAAAGGGTGGCCGACATCGATTGAGGGAGAAAGGGGCGGAATTTACTACCTACCTGAAGAGAGTGTCTTACAGGGGTCAACTACATTGAAGGGAAAAGGGGGGGCCGGACTCAAATAAGAGGGGAAACCATCTTCCTGATAGGAAAGATACTTCGAGGGAGCCGGACTATGTCTAGCTTAAAGTGGGGTGCGTTACTACTCTCAAAAAGTAGAAGGCGTCAATCCCATTTAAGCAGATAAAGATAGCGCTTTCCTGTCACGTAATACTGGCGCTTTTCCTGGGGAGGAAAGAAAAGAAGAGGTAAAGACCGCGCAATAAAAAACCGGCGGTATCTGCCTCGGGGAAATGAGGTGGGAGAGGGGCATCTCTTTTACCGAGTTCTAAGGCTCGAAGAAGTCTTAATGAAAAAAGGGGAATGGTTCCGAATTCGGGAATACCATAGACGCTCTCCCGCGTATGGCGGAGGGACCCAAACGGACCGCACCAGAGCCTTAAATAGGAACGGCTTCCTAGGAAGGAAAAAGCTTGATGCTCCAGCACCAGAAAATGAAAAAAAGGGGAACGACATGCCCAAGCCCCTGCCGGAGGGGGGAAAAAGGTCCGACAGGGCGTTTTCTGCTAGTGAGGGGGGACGTCTTCTTTCAGAGAGGAAGAACAAATTTGAAAAGGCTGGATCAATGCTCCGATTCCTTTTTTCGAAGGAAGGAAAGGAAGGGCATCGTTTCTGGGGGGAGTCGACAATTGCTCTCACTAAAGGGAGCGCCATCCTGCTTCTGGAGGACAAAGTGGAGAGATTCGTCTTCTTCCTGGCCGGGAGGAGGTGAGGGAAAGAGACAAATTATTCCCTCATTTCGGGGGATAAGGGGAATAATAGGGGAAAAACAGGTTCCTCTATTCTTTTTAGTGGGATATTTCAGAGAGGGGATAGAGCACACAACAACTATGATAGGAAAGAGAGAAGAAAAAGAAAGAAACGTGCAACAGCCAATCGATACCTGCATGGAAAAAAAGAGGAAAAGGACGCGACGTTCTAAATTCGGAATCAAGGAGGAAGAAACGCCTGCACCCCTTCCCTCCGTACAGACTATCGAAAAAGGATCGACGCCGCCGGCTGGCGCGGGCACGAAGACTAGCTTGGCGCGACAACGATGCAAAAGGAAAAACCTACAACTCATCGGGGAGAAAGGGTAGTCGCGTAGCTTGGCACTCAAAAAAAAGAGGTGAACGACACAATCTCTACAACCCTGTACTAGGTTACACACAAGGAAGAGGGCCTGTCTGTAAATGTGGTGGGGGGGGGGGGGGAGCATCACCGGGAGAGGGGGGGATCTCTCGGACGAAAAGGGAAGGGTAGTGAAAAAAAAGGACCGTTTTTGTGAAACCGTTTGGCACTGCAAAATACGGAGGGAAAAAAGGCAGTAAGCACTACGGACGGGGATAAATTATATTCGTGCTTCGCAGAAAAAAAAGTCGCCTCCGCCGCACGCCTTCCAGAGGGGGGAAAATAAAAAAAGGCGATCACATTCCGATTAGGACCGCTGGGTGAAAAGGGATTTCCCCAATACTTAAGAAAGCGGAGACAAGAGGAGACCATGTAGCGCTGCCTTCCAGCGAAAAAACCTTGTTCATCTGAGAAGGGATTTCCTCCATCGTTTCAGGGGTTGAAGCGTCTTCAACTAAAAAAAGAAAAGGAATCGTCCCGGGTAGGAGGGCCCTGCAGATGTCGATCAGGGAAAGAGAAGAAGGGGACCGGCTACTTAGGGGGATAAAGACACTCGGACGGGGAGAGGGGGAGGTCAATTCCGCCACTCTGTTGGTTGGCAGTAGGTCGGCCATCGGAATGAAAGGCGGGAAAAACCTCGGAAGGCCGGTCTATACTCGCCGTCGTGGGGATGAGGGAAGGAAAGCGTTCCAAAAAAGGGACCCTCTTCCCGGAAAGCAAAAAAAGGAAAGGCCCGTTTCGTGGATAAAGGTCCCCCTGACTAGGCGCCTCCGAAAAGGGAGCTCTCGTTGCAATGGAATACCAACCATCGGTATCACATCACCTGGGGACAGGAAAAAAAAAAGGAAAGATGGTAGACATTGGTGAAGAGGGGGGGAGGGCCTAATTTCAATTCTCGCGGGAAAAAGAAAAACAAGGTCTATCAAGAAGAAAAAAGGTTTCGAAAGAGGAAAGAGGCTAAGACAAATTCGCGGGAGAAAAAGGGCAGTAAGGACATTTGTCCGTCTGAGCAAAGACCGGGAGGGTCCTCTCCGGCACCAGAGAGGCTAAGAGAATGAAATACTGTCTCTCTTTGTGCAAGAAAGCGTGAGAGAAGTCGGCCCGTCTGGCAGAACCTATGAAAGAAGGGAGAAGGGGATGATATACTCCCACCCCGGCAAGAGGTTTCCAAGTCGATCCGTTAATCGGCAAAAAAAAAAAGAAAACGATATTCCGACTGCGATGAGCGAAAGGGGAGGAAGCGATTTAATCTTCAGGGGGGGGGGGAAGAGCAGTTAGCTCATGATTGCGGGAAAAGGGGGGGAAGTGCCGCTTCCCAGACAGTGAGACGGGAAAAAAGAAGAAAGAACACATGGATCTTCATTCTTCTGTGAATCTATGCGGTGGGGGGGAAACCAATCCCGGCACCTTCCACAAAAAGAGTCCACAGAAACGCATGGCCGTCCAAGAAATAAAAAGGAACCAAAAGGTTATCCTCGGTGAGGAAAAAAAAAGGATTGGCGCTTCGAAAACTGAAAAAGCTAAGGCCAGGTCACTCGGTGAAAAAAAGCAAGAAGGGGGACGATCCCGTGGTTTTAAGGAAGAGAAAAGAAGATGTGGCTTTGCGGTCGGTGGGGAAAAAAAAAGGGGGGTCGCCAAGGTTTTGCCAGTGGGGAAAAAAAAAAGTCCCTTCCTGCAACTAACTGAGGAAGGAAAAGGACACGTGCGGGTGTCGTTAAAGGAAGGGGGGTTTTTTTGCCGGAAGGAAGAGGAATAAACTATATAACGCCCCTTTATAGATGCGGGAAAAGCCAATTGCCACGTTGACAGAGACAACCGCGATCCGACCAAAAGAAGAAAATCTTTCCTCCAAACACGAAGAAATAAGAGCCAATCCGCAAAGTTTCGCCAGGGGAAAGAAAAGCCGTTCAGCCGTGTAGTAGGGAGGAAAACACAAGAGCCGGCCGTTCGGAGGAAAGACAAAGGGTACCGCTATTGTCGCAAATAGTTTCGATGAAAAAAGGGAATAAAGGGGGACACGCAAGACAAAACCCAGATAAAATGTGGGGAGGAAAAGCTAAGTGGTGAACGGCTTGGAGGTGGGGAGAAAAAAGCGTCGGTTATGGTCATCACGAACAAAGAAGGGGAAGAAAGACACTCGCCATCGACCCAGACGGGAATGGACGGAAAGTACGTTTCGCGAATGCAAGATGGAAAAAAAAGGAAGATAAGCGCGATCGCCAAAAGAAGGACCGTTTAGGATCCTCCAGAAGGGGGGTAGTTTCAGGTATCGAATAAATAGGGCGAACAATTTTCCGTTTAACGAAAAAGAGGGGGGTGCCCCCAAAAGCCTTGAAGAACGAAAATAAAGGGCCGCCGCGAGTTTGAAGCGAAGAAAATCGATTTTATCGTGCGATACAAAGGGGAAATAAAACACAGCGATCATGGCACTTCCTCTCGACGAATAGTAAGATTGTTGGTCGGGGTTGGGGCCGGGTAAAGACAAGAAAAGATAGAAAGGGGGGGGCAACGTCCCAAACTCTGGCAGAAAGGGGGGGGCAAAAAGAAAGGAGACGGATGTCGTCCGTGAGCCGACAGCGAAAAGGAAAATAAAAAAGGAGACAGCTACCACAACAAACCCCGGATAGAGATAGAGGGGAACGGCCGCTAGCCATATCGTCAGAGAAAGAAGAGGAAAAGAAAAAACCGTTCGCTCGTTATCTGAAAAGAGGGTTGGTACTTTGCCAAAAAAGGTTCACTGCACAATACTTATGACGACCAGAAAAAAAAAGCACAAACGGCTGAGTACTATATCTGTAAGGAAAATGAAAGGCGATGGCTGAATCCGAAAGAAACAGAGAAAAAAAAAGGGGGACGGATATTGTCCCTGAGCTTCCAAAGGAGGTGGGGCTTCAATGGGTATCAGGAGAGGGAAGGGGGAGGGGGGGTGGCACAATTCCGGGGACCGGGAAGGGAAGGTAGGGGAAAGATTGGCGGGCGTACCTTAAAAAAAAAAGAGAAGTAGGGGCTGGGACTTCCTAAAAGGGAAAATAGAGATCGCCGGAGCTGAAGGGTAAATCTGGCATTCTCGCCCGATTTGCGGGAATCCGGGAGAGGGGGAGGGGAGGCTGAGGAACCTTCTAGGTAAAGGGGGAAAGGGGGCCAATACCCCTACCTAGAAGTAGGGGAGGGAAAGAAAAAAATCCAAGCCAGTTACCGAAAGTATAGGTGGAAAGGTCAAATGCTGGCCGGCGACTGGGTTTGGGGGGGGAAAGAAGGGGTCCTGGGATCAGTTCATGGGAAAAGGGAAAAAGCGCAGGTAAACTGGTGTGCCCAAAAGGGCGCTCTTGGTGCGAACTGGAGAAAGTAGGAAAGGGAAGGGTTCGCAACTCGTAGACCATATTGCGGATTGGGAAGGAAAGGGACTCTTTGAGCAAGTCATTTCAGTTCTAGGGAAAAAGGATTCGCCTTGTCGGATAGAGGGGGGGGGAAGATCATTCCATGTCACCGGGGCAAGGGGAGGAAAATCGCTGGCCCGGGGCGTTGAGAGGGGAGGTCCGCGAAAGGTCCAAAAAGAAGAAAAACGCACGGGGCCACAGACCTCCGCCAGGGGGGAAGAACGGGTTCTGCCTGTCCCACTATGGCAAAAAAAGGGGGGAAAGGACAATTCACTGGGTCACAAGAAAAAAAGGAAAAAAAATACTAAATTTGGCGGTTCCGATGGCGGGAAAAAGGAAAAGGAGGGGACCTGTTGCTTTATGATCCACGGGGGGTGGAAATGCCTTCTCCTGACTCAGAATGGGAGTGAGGAAAAAAAGCCCGTATGCTCCTATACAGAAAAAGGAGAAAAAGACGGGCCGTCACTGCGTGTGGAGGAGAAAAAGCTTTTTCTGTGGGCAGGAGGATAAAACCGGTGGCCTGAGGGGTGAAGGGGGAAAGTGGGGGGGCCCCACATCCTTAGGAGGACACCTACCGAAAAGATCAGATAGACGAAAGAGATTTCGAGGAAAAAGGACTGTCACTTTTCCCTCCGAAAGAAGAATCGGCTGACACCCATGTCCTGGTCTCGTCAAACTCCCCAAAAGGGGTGGGAGAAAATCGCTGCTACAGGAGGTGAAAGTCGCCAGGACTATCGTTTATGACACTAGGAAGAAAAAGGATGGCCTTCCCTGATCGCTGGAAATGAACTTCCGCGGGGCTACCTCCGGGGAAGATATTCATCAAAGCTGCCGAAAAGAAGGGGGGAGGTTTCCTGCCATACTTTCTAACGCAAGGAAAAAAGGGAAGGGGGGCACACAGACGCTTCTTCAGGCCGTGGAACGCAAGAAGGCGCGGACCATACCGATCGAGGGTGGAAAAAGAAAAAAGAAGCCACTTCGTGTTTCATCAGAACGGGAGGAAAAATGAAGTTGCTTAAGTACTGCGACTCTTGAAAGATGAGGTTGCTCTCCTTGGGCCGGGGCTCGGAAAAAAAGGTGGAAAAATTCGGCCCCCGCGAAACTCGGAAAAGGGTAAGGAAAAGAACGGAGATTTGCGCGGTCGGTGTAGAAGAGTGGGGGCGACATTTGCCGTGGGAAGGGGATGAGCTTCTTAGAGGGAAGAAGCAATGCCGCAGGTTTTAATTATTTGTACTCCGGGGGAGAGGGAAGGGGGGATCCGAGCTTCCGGCAAAGGGGGTGAAAGCGCCTTGCTGGGGGAGAATAAAATCTTCATCAACACTACTGGGAATATAAATAGCCTCTTGGGGGGGGGGGGGTGGGGGGGGGGGGGGGGGAAAAAAAAAAAAAAAAGAAAAAAAAAAAATCTATTTGGGGGGGGGAAATGTCCGAGGGTCCGAAAGAAAAGGACTGTAACCACAAGAGTCGTGAAGTAGCGGATAAAAAGGGAAGTTCCTCCGCGGGGGGGGGTGGGGAGCGAGGGAAACATACTTCCCTTGAGAAAAAAAGGGAGGCTCGACCTCTGGAACGGGCAAAAATTCAGCGTCCGACGGGAAGAAGGGGGTGTCGTTGAAAATGAGAAAGGAACCT
>Ga0179593_1671821_pt1 | contig 11695 bp, 14 predicted proteins | sample CZODoug2_1_08_16_FD_185931 | JGI IMG/M metagenome (GOLD analysis project Ga0179593, IMG submission 185931) | Vadose zone soil fungal communities from Angelo Coast Range Reserve, California, USA - CZODoug2_1_08_16fungal (PacBio error correction) | ecosystem: Environmental > Terrestrial > Soil >...
GGACAATAATCGGAGGATTAAAGATGAAAAAATAAAAAAAATGGTGGTAGAACTTGAAGGTACATATTAACATCGGGAGGGAAGGAAGCTGAATGGACCAAAGATAGAAACAAGGAAAGTCGGGGGGAAAGAAAATAGGGTAGGACTGCCCACCGCCGTTTTCATTGTTCCCGAAGGGAGAAATGGCTGCGAAGTTTGCGAAGGGGAAGAGAAGGTCCCAAAGAGGGAAATCATCGCCATTTTTTTCCCATCGGGACACGGAAATGGGATGCCTCTGGAAAGGTTACAGAGGACAGAGGATGCTAAGGCTCACTAAAAGAAAGTCCTATCGATAAAGTTCTCCTCCCGGGGATCTGGGGGGGAAGGGCCCAACCTCACTGGGAAATCACGGGAAACCTATCACGAGGTGAAAAGGCCGACCAACCGCCCACAGACTCCCGGGAGGAGAGAAAAGGGGGGACAAGAAAGACCAAGAGAGGACTGACAGCGAATTGGGGGGGGGAAGGGCGGATATGTGGGGGGGGGGTCTTAGAAATGCCAGAAAAATGACGGAGGGAAAAGAGTGACGGCAGCGGGCTTACGAAACGGACAACTCTGTGTAAAAAAAGGGGGGCAAAAGATGCGCAAGGAAAATACTGCGGAAGGGAAAAAAGGAAATGAGACGCCAGCGTCAAAACAAGGGATCACCCTGGGAAAGGGATTGCAAATGGGGCTGCCGCATAGAAGGAGGTGCAATCCGAAGAAGTGGGAATGACCACTGGAAGGAGGGGGGGGGGGGTTAGAGATGCGCTCTTAAGGAAAAAAAAAAAAAAAAAAAAGTGACGGGCGGATGGGAGAGAAGCCCAAGGCAATCCAGTTGAAAAAGGGACACACTTCCAAAAGAAAGGTCGCAGGTGGTTTCACCTTACCGAGAGAAACGTCAATCAAAGGGGGGAACCTTAAGCGGGGGTGGGAACCGCCGGGGAGGGGGTGGAAAAAACGTGAAAAGAACAAGTTCTGGGACGTCAGAAACTTGGGAAAGCGGTGCAGAAGGGGGGAAGTCGCAGGTGTATTCACACCAAAAAGCACGGCATGTTTTTTGGTGCAGGAAACAGGGGCAAGACAAAAACAAGTGTGAAGCAAGGAACACGGCAGGGGGGAAGTATGACACTCAAAAAAACTGGCTTCCAGGACAAAAGGGGGGATGGTGAGGGGCCATCCGAGGACGTCCCCTGAAAGATACGATTTCCGGATCGTGGGGCAAAATCCTGCGAGAGAAGGATGAGGCGCAGCTTTCTTGCCAACAAAAAAAAAGAAAGAAACATGACGGTCTAGAAAAGTTTCCAAGGAGAATCGTCCCGAGAAGGGTCAAAAAACACAAGAAAGGCAGAAGCAAATGAAAAAAAACACAAGGTCAAGGAAAAAGAAATACTTCGAACACCAATGGAACTAGGGAGGGGGGGGGGAGGAAACTTAGTGAAGGAAGGGGGGGGGTAAGGTTCGGGGGGAGGAGATCAATCTACTAGCCGAAAATTCAGTTTTGCCCAGTATGCAAGGGAACAAGGTAAAGAACAAAAAAGTCGGGAAAGAGAAGGAAGCTAAGATGAACCTATTGCGGAAAGGGGTGTAGTTGTCAACTCCAAAATCGTGTGATAGGAATTGATTGCAAAAAAGCGCTAAGCAGGGTGTGGGGAATGCAGAGAGCCAAACACTCGAAAAACCTTGTGTAAAGAACTCGGTGTCGCCGAAAGGAGGGAAAAACCAAAGAGCCGTAAAAAACCTGTCAAAAGGTGGGGGGGGGTTGGAAGGAAGAAAGAGGGGGGATGGTGCTGACCGCAAAGGAACTGAAAACCGGAACCACCTTGGGGGAATTATATCAAAGAGAGAAAAGACCGAATTGTCCGAAAGCCTCCCCATGGAAACCGCCCAGCAGGCTGTTCCTGCTGGGGAGTTCACCTCGGGAAAAAACGGGCACCACGAAAAGCAAAGGTCCGGGAAAAATGCGTACACCCAGGGGAAAAACCTGTTGACCAAGAAAGAGGGTGAGATGCTTGTTTTGGGAAAAAGGGGAAGGTGCTGTAGGCGTAAATTGGGCTCGAAGAAAAAAACAGCGCACGGGGAGGAAAGGGGGCATCCAATAGGAAATTTTGTTAAGGGTATTCGGGCAAAGAAACGGGGCAGGACCTTTCACGGGATCCAAAGGGGGTGTCCCCGTCGGGTAAGGAAAACAATCTAAAATACAAAAATGCACACAAAAAACGCCGAACACCCCACCGCTTAAAAAGGGGGGGAATAAATTCAAAGGACGGACGGGGATACATCCATAGAGGCCAGCCGGGGAAGAAGTCGAGCAGGCCCGAGAAGGCCCGAGGAAAGAACAATCAGAGGCAATCCAGAAAAAAACGGGGACAGCACTAAAACTGAAAAAACAGTTATATAACCGTACAGAATTCCACTTGCTCCAAGGGGGAAAGGTAGAGCAGCCGAGAAGGTAGATAATTATAACGAACGAAAACGAAGAGGGAATGGTGTCAAAGAGCAGAGGGACTTACACGACCAATCAAGAAGAGCGACAAGGGGGGCAAGGTTGGCCTCAAAACTAAAAGAAAAAACAATCGTCGGAAAAAACGGAATGCGCACAGCAGCAGCTGTCCATGGTAAACTAAGAAAAAGAATACCAGTCAGTACTTTGAAAGACGACAGAACGAAAAGAAGAAAGGGCACCTGAGAGGGGGAAAAACAAAAAACAAAAACCCCCAAACACAACCCCCCAACCAACCCCCCACCCAAACGACCCCCCCAGAAGAAGCCCACCCCCCAGCCCCCACCACAGGGGTTTGGGCCGGTTGGTGGGGAGTTTTGAAACTTTACTCATTTTCCCTGGCGGATGGTGACGTCCAGAACCTCGCTGAGCTATAAACCGGTAGGAGAGACAAAGACGAGAGGGAAGGGTACCGGGTCATATAAGGTCCTGTCTTGCAAAATGAACCGCCTACTAAAAAAACAAACAGGAAAAGCGGCCCCTTCACAGAAAAAAAAGCCCCAAAGGCAAAAGAACGGGACCACACAAAAAGGTTCCAACACCAGGGCAAAAAAAAAAGAAACGTCCACCATTGTTAAGGGGTGGATGGGAGCAAGCCCTCACCAGAAAAGGCCCCTTTTTTAAACCAAAAGAACAAACCGAGAGGTTCTTTTTTTAGCTTCACAAATTGGAAGTTGGGGGGGGGGGGGGGGAGGGGGGGAGGGGGACGATAGTCCCCACTTCGCGCTTCCAAAAAAGGTGGTCGCGGGGGCAAGGGGTTGACAGAAACAGGGGCTTTGTCGAGGGAAAACAAATCCGTAGAAGGAAGGACAGGGTTCCTCACAAAGTTTGGCCTTTTGGAGTGGGAAAAGCGACGGGGAGGTTAGAGGGGAAAAAAAAAAAGAACATCTAGATAAAAAAAGAGGGGAAGGGTCGGTAATAATAAAAAAGAAAAGCTATCTCTAACAGGGGGGGTAAAATGGGGGCACCCGTGGGTAAACTGGGGATATTCATCGAAATGAGTCGTTGTCTGGAAAGGAAGAGACCAGACTTGCGGGTCAAAAGAAAACGGGGAGGGGGTTGAAGGGTTGCTAAAGGCTTCTGAAAGGGAACTGATCAGGTCGAACGGAATCGAAAGGGAAAATTCTGAAAAGGACCCGGCGGGGGTTTTTGGCAATTCGGGAGACCGCGGTCTTTGGGGAAGAGCCCTGCTTGGAAGAAACGTGAGAGGTGGAAAAGGGTTTCTCTTGAAAAAAAGGTAGACTTAGATAAAGGGGGAAAAGGGGCACTCAAAAAATGGTGGGCGCGGTTCCTGGTTATGGGGGGGGGAAAATGGCATCAAAGAAGGGAGAAGGGGTCGGAACAGAGGGAAAATCAGACACACACACACAAGGCACAAATAACTAAAATAGCAACATAGCAACACCAACATCAGGGGCAACACCCTCCAGAAAAATTGGACAAAAAGGAATTCAAAAAGTACACGTGGGGCAAAAGGCCGGGGGGGAAGAACCAAAAGCCAACCGGAAAAAGAGAGAGGCGTGCGTAGAGAAGCAAAACGCGAACAGGGAAGGACCGGACAAAAGGTCAAAAGAAGTTGAGAATCGGGGCGGGCTGTGACGGGAAGCGGCCAGGGGAAGAGGTAAACGGAACATGGGATGCGCAAGCGCTGAGGGAGACGCAAAAAAGGAAAAAAAGGGGGGGGGTATTCCCTGGACAAAGAGCGGGGTCGCGTGATACATGATGGAAAACTACGGTTAATGGGGGTCAGGAAGTGTGTGTGTGCCTGGCTGAAGAGGCAAAGGTGGCGTGTCATGTCGCCGCTTGCTGCTCGGGACGAAAAAAAAAATACGTAGACGAAACGTCAAAAAACCTGCGGGGGGGTCAAAAAGGCCACGAGAGCCAAAACGTAGGGGAAAAAAAGATTTCCCAAACAACGGAAGGAGAAAGAAAACAGGTTGAAAGAAGGGGGCAGGTTAAAAAAAAAAAAAGGTGTGCCAAAAAAAGAAAAAAAAGCAAAAAGGATGAAAAGGGAGCGCGAATGGGAAATGCAATACATGGATCCTAAAGTGGAGAGGGGCGTGCCGCGGGGGAAAAATCAACGAAAGAAACAGAAGGCAAAAAAAAACTCAACTGGGGGGTGCAAATGAGGGCCGTGTGGGAAAAAACGAACGGTGTCGTACCAGGGGAAAAAAAAGACCGGTAAGGGCAGCCGAAGGGGAAAAAAAAGAACGCTCCTCTGGAAATTGACACAAGCTCCAACTACGACATCCGCGAAAAAAGGAAAGGTATGTGGGAAGGGGGAAGGAAAAACGAGGGAAAAAGAACGATGTGAAAATATTAAAGAGAAGAATTGCAGATCAAGGAGGACTGAATAAAAGAAGTTAGTTATAGCAAGCAAAAAGAAGAAAATGTTTAGAAGGATCTGGGGAAGACTTGTAACAGGGGGGCGGAGATTGGAAAACTTCGCCAGGGCAGGAAAAAAGGCGGACGGAAAAAACGAGAAATGATTCTTGGGCGAAAAGCCTATGTACTTAGAAAGAAGGGGCAAGCTCCGGACAAAGAGAAAAGAAAGAGCCTCGACGACAATACTCCATCAGGGACCAAAAAGGCGCACAAGAGTTAGAAACAAAGAAATAAGAGCCAAAAATGAATTTGTGGGTAAAAAAAAGGCCTTCCAAAAATTGTTTAAACAACGTAATGGAACGTGATGGGAGGGGGGGTTCAAAATATACGAGGAGGGGAGGGGACGAACAGAAAAAAAGGCCCCCGATCAAGGAAGTACAAAAAAAAAAAACTGAGACTTTAACGGAGGAAGAGAAAGCCGTGGACATGGGGGGACCGGTGCTTGACTGGTGGAGGGAGTTAGGGGGGACGAAAGGGGACCGTTGGGGGGGGGGAAGAAAGGTTCGTAGTCAAGAAGAAAAGCCGTAAGGGCAAATAAGCGCTATTCTTAACCCCGAGGAAGGAAAAAGAAGAAAAAGTTGACTACTACTAGGTAAAAAAAAAAACGCACATTGCCCTCCTCGCCATGAGGAAGGAAAAAAAAAACCCAAGATCCTCGGGAAATGTAGCAGAAAAAGGGAACGATATCTTTCAGCGAAAGGGAGGTGTCAAAAGAAAAACAGTAGAGTTAGGAAAGAAGCTGAACGCTGGAACTAACCAAGCCTATACTTCAGCACCATCGAAAACCGCCTGCTTCATGCTGAAGCGGTTCACTCTAAGGAAAAAACTGCGTGGGTTAAAAAAGGGGGAGTCCAGGGGCCAAAAAAATTTAAGGAGTGGAAAACAGTCACTTTGGAAAAACAGGGGTGAAAGAGTATTGCGTAGACCGGAAGTGCAGCCTGGGGGGGGAATGAGCAGAAAAAAAAAATACAGAGAAAAAAAAAAACCTTGACGGGTAATGTCAGGTGAGATTCGATTACCTGTTGACTAAGCAGCATCAAAAAAAAGAAAAGCGGGGTGGACGAGGAAAACTCACAAAACGGGGGGGGGGGGGGGGGGGGGGGGGGGTGACCCGAAAAAAGATCTCGGCTAAGCTCAGAAAGTGGTCACGGCTGATGGCCGGGGGGGGGGGGAAAAAGTTAATCTAAACACAAAAAGGAGAAAAAGAAAAAAAGGACTTTGGTCTTCCCAGGAAACGGGAAACGCGAGGAAAAAGGAAGAAGGAAGGCCATTAGCTCCAGATCTAACCCGCGTTTTCTCCAAAGGTTGGAGTCCAGGGAAGAAGTTGGAAAAAGGATGAGAAAGGCCTTCCCATCACAATTGTTTTGTTTTTGTTCAGAGGGACACGTTCATGCCGGTGAGGGGAGTTCCCCGTTCTAGAAAAGGCTTAGAAATCTAAGACTCAACTCAAAGAAATCAGCCTGCCCATGACCTGACCGGTTACAGCTGGGTAAAAAAAGGAATGCGACTTAACTTTGGAATGAACTTAGGAAAATCCCAACACAGAATCGATTAGAACTGTGAGAAGGGTCGAAACAAAACCAGCGGGAATTCGAAAAAAAGCCGAGAACTAGCAGCGATTGTGCGGGACAGCCTGGGGGGGGAGAAGAGGAAGTGAGCGACCTCAAAAAGCTTTCATCGGCAGCGGTTAGGTAAACGAAAAAAAACTCAGGTGGGTGGCCCCCGGCGACAGGCGATCATATCTCGAAAGGGACTGAACAAGATTTTCTTGGGGACTGGAAGCGGACGGAGGAATGAGGAAAAAAAAAGAAAAAGGGGGACGAAGCATTGGGGAATTGTCTCATCTGTTCAGGGTACATCTTCCCTTTTTATTCCTGAAAAAGCTGGGTCAAAGAAAAAGGAAAGGGGGAAAAACTTCAATTGGGGAAACCCGGTTTACCGGGGGAGGTTTGACTGAACCCCGAAGTGTCGCCAACGGCAGGACTGGAAACAAGAACGGAACCACCTCCACAGGGGAGAGAAACTTACCAACACAACAATAAAGCTTGGGGGTGGAAGGAAATCTTTGTGAAGGGAGTAAATGGATTTTACAGAAACTAGGTATAGGGGGGGGTTGAAAACGCGTGCCAGAAATGTAGAGCTCAGTAGATGAAAAATCAAACGGAAGTAATGTTTTGGGGGGGGTGTGCTTCCCACCATGACCGGAACCACAGCGAAAGTTCATTGCAACGGAGTAATCAGGTCAGAATGTGAGGGAAGAAATGGCAAGGGGATAAGTAAAACAAGGGGGGAGGTGGAAAAGAAAGATCCTCCAGGACTCAGGCGGGGTTGGGTTACGAGCCGTGAAAAAAAAGAGAACTTTAAGTGAAAAGAGACTGTCCCAGCAGAAAAAGAGGGAAAAGGGCCAACGGGAAAAGCGGTCTCCGTCCAGGGGCCAGATGCAGCATGGGAAATCGCCCTCCTGGAACCGGGAAAAAAGTCCCAAGAAGAAATCCCAGAAAAAGGGAAAAGACGGAATTGAGGCTGGGCGTGTTGCAGTCAAAAATGACGGGGCCCTGGGGGGGTCTAGGGGGGCGCGTTGGGGCTTTTTTCTGGTGGATAAAAGGTAGAAGCAGCGGAGCGTCTTGAGGGGCTTGGGCCCAGGAAGGCAAGTTTAGGGGGAGGGGGTGACAACATGCGAAAGGAAAAAAAGGGTGCCCCTATGGGACAGGAGTCGGTGGAGGCCCTCACCTGGGGAGTAAAAAAATTGCCCCAGTAGGGTGCAAAAGACGCCGGGGGAAAACGGGGGACGATTTGTACGCAACGTCGAGAAACGAAAAAACGAACGGGGGAAGGTCCCGGAACCAAAACACGGGGGGGGGGGGAAGAGCCCCGGTGTGGGGTAGGTGGGTCACAGGAAACCGACAGCGCACAGGGGATCATAAAAGAAGAAGGAAAATTAGCAGTCTCAGTTCCTTGGAAATGTTGCCGGGTGGGAGAAGCAAAGCGGAACACAGACGGAGAAAGAACTAACATGAATAAAAGGGAACAAATCCCTTTGTAAGTCAAAGGGGGGTTCCTAATGCGTGGGGGGAAAATGGAGAATAGAAAAGGAAGTTGCTCAGTAAGACCAACCATGCCCGTTGAGGGGGGGTGACGCACAAGTAACTCCGACGGGAATGCAAAAAAGGGTGTTGAGTATTTAAATTCGTCCGAAAGGAAAGCCGAGGAACGGGGAGGGGGCCGAGCCGACACACAAGCGAGCAAAAGGGCACAAAACAGACCAACCGCCGGCGGGGAAACGAGAAATTCCATTCAAAGGGTGCGGCTCAATCAACTTCCATATAAATTAACGGCAAAGATAGAGGAAAAAAAAGCGGCAAGACTCCAGCCAACGTGGTCGCGAACTTCAACGGAGAGTCAAACAGGATCGGGATTGGGTGGAAAGGCAACTGGACGGGGGAGATCCCACGCATAAGAAAAAAAAAGCGAGGATAGGTGGACAAACGTCTGTAGGGAGACACACGAGGGGGGTAAAAGCCACCCAAAAAAAAAAAACACACCGAGCAAAAGTGGGGCCCCATCAAACCAGGACACTCCCGCAAAAAAAACCCAGGTAAAAAGTACACCGTCAATCAAAAGGTAAAAGGGGAAATCCATCCTTAGAAAGGGGGAAAAAAAAAAAACTCAAAACATTAATAGAAGAAAGAAAAAAACTAGGGCAGACACCAGAATCATCGACAATGGGATCGTTAAACCCGGGAGGGTTCGAAAACTAAAGCAACGACTAATAAACAACAAAACGGAGTTGGGATGACAAAGGCATTTTCCCACAGCAGTACCGAAAAAACAACGAACATCCCGGGAATATAATGTACAAAAGGGCCTGCGCGGAAAATCCACCCGAAGAAAAAGCAGGCCACACCACAAAAAAAAAAGGAGACAAGTTGTGTGCGCCGGAAAAAACGTTTTGAACTCCCAAAAAACACAAAGAAGACTGTCCCCGGCAGGGGGGTGGGCTATTTTGTCCGAACAAGCCCCCACAAGGAAAAGACGCGACGACCTGAATCGAGAAAAGATTAACAACTTCGTAGCCAGGGGTCAGGGTTCTCTGATGTCACCGGTCACACTTTGCAGCAACGAGCATCTCCAAAACCAGGGTAACAGGGGTGGCCGGTAGAAGGAAGGGGGGGAGGGGGGAGTGGCGTTTATGACATCAAAGAACAACACGAAGGGGAAAGATGGGAAAAGAATATCACGACGAGGACTAAGGGGGGGGGAAAAAAAAGGACAAGATAGGACGGGATGCGAGAGCAAGAAAGGGGGGGACGGGGTAAAGGGACGAAAGAGGGGTCCCAAAAAAATCAAAAGGAGGGTGTGAATGGGAAGGGCTAACCAAACCGGCACTGGAAGGGAGCAACGGTCCGGGGAAAGGGGTCGGAATTTAGCGGTCGAGGGCAGAAAAATGGGGGAACTTTTGGTGGGTGGAAAAAAGAAAAAGTACGGGGTAGCGCGGTCTGGGGGGGGGGAGATGGAAGAAGTGGTGGGTACGTTGGGCAATGGGACTCAGTGCAAAAGCAATGGAGAGTTTCCGGGGGACGGGGAGAGAGCGAGCCCGGGGCAAGAGCAAAAAAAAAAATTCAGAAGGGGAGGAAAAAATGCGGTGGATTAGAAGCAGCCGGTATCTGTAGGTGATCAAACTTTTGAATCAAATAGGGGAGACCAGAGTGGTCTGGGGGGACTGACACCAAATGGTGCTTTAGGGGGGGTGGTGGCGGATTGAAGAGGGGCTCCGCGTGCCGTGGGCAGGGGGTCTTAAGAGGGAACACTGGCTAAGACACGGGGCCACGAAGCTGCGGTAATTGGGGGCAGAAGTAAAGGGCTAGGTTGGGAAGGAATCCCATAATTGACAGCGAGGGGGTGGAAGAGCAGGAGGGGGGAGTAGAGGGAGTGGGTCGCGGGGCTTTGAGGGGGGCAGCCTGGGAAAGGATGGGGGAAGGGGGAAATCCAGGACGCCCGGGGGAAGGGCCGTTCCCGGGCCTGGTGAGTTTGAGGGGGAATATCTTGTGGTTGGGTAAAAGGCATTTCAAAAAGCGGCACGCGTGGATCAGAAAAAGGGACTCGTTTCAGGAAAAAACGAAAAAGGATCCTTTTGTAGTGCTCGTGTGAAAAACCGGCAGGTGGAGGGGAAAAAATTTCTCGACAGGGAAAAAACAGGGGTGAACACGGTACTCAAAAGGGCGGACAAACGATGGGGACTGACAAGGCTGCCTCCAATGTGGGGGTACCGAGAAAAGATCGACGGCCCAAAAAAAATGAGAAATTTGGGTCCGGGGGCATATCAAAGGATACTACCAACTAGGGGGGGGGGGCGTGAAAAAATAAGGCAGGGGAAAGCCCAGGTCCGAGACAGAACCGGATTTTGTGCAAAAAAGAAAAAAGGAGTAAAGGCTGCAAAGGGGAAGCGGGTGAGCAAAAAGGTCCTGTTCCCCGGCGGGACGTGCACACAGGACCCACATCCCGGGGGCCCCTTTACTAAAGGAGAGAGGCGGGGCCGACATACGCCGCATAGGGGGAAATGGTCAGGAAACTGGAAGGGAAAGGAACTTACCCTTTGGCAGGAGAAAGAATTGACGCGAACGGCTTAAAAAATAACTAAAAAAGTCCAAAAATGCGGGTGGAAAAGAGCAACCCAAGACAATGGGGCAGTGTCAAAAAAAGGTTAAAGGATCTGGGAGCAGGGCGGACGAAGGAACTTAAGCACAGCGGCTGGGGAGAGACGAGAAGGGGAAGGGGTGACAAGGGGGCGCCCTGAAAAGAGAGGGGGGAAAGCATCAAAACTCTGAAACTGATAGAGGAAGGGGCAAGGGGGGCTCGAAACTAAGAGGAAAAGACGTCCGAGTCGAGGCGAAGACGCCCCTAAAAAACGGGGGACCAAGTGGCAATTGAGAAACCCTGCACAGGGAAAAAATTTGGTCCGGAAGAGAAAGGTTGGAAGCAACAAAACAACAGGATGCACTTGCGAGAGCTCGGCGAAACGTAGGGCAAGACACCAAACAAAAATATCAAGGCGCAGCCCTAAAAAAAAGGTTAAAAGAGTGACAAACGCAACCCAGGGGAAGGGAAACTGGGGGGGACTTGGAATGGGGGGTCCGTGGAAACGGACGAGGTTGAGTGTAGCGTGTTAAACGAGCGAAGGTGACGGTAGATCAAAAAGAGAAATCCGTAAAAAGGGGGAAAGCGCTATGCCTGGACGCGGGCCCAAGAAATAAAAAAGGGGAAAGATCGGATTCGACGACAGGAAAAAGGAGACAAGGCCCGCCGGGGGAAAAAAAGAAAAAAGAGGGAAGGCGAGCCGATTGAGAACTGGCGCACCAGCGAAGAAAAAGGTGCGCGAAGCGTCGGAAAAGGGAAACAGAAGTTTCAGAAAACAAGAACGGACGGGAAGAGGGACAGCTATTAGGCACAGCGAAAGCAAAACTCCCGGGAGTAAGATGGGTCGAATTTAAAGGATCGAGTTGGAGGGGGTCCAGGGGAAAAATACTAGATAAGACGTTAGAAGCAGTAAGGGGGAATCAAAAGACCCTCAAAGGGGAGACTCCCTTTTGGGGGGGGGAGTCCGCGCCCGGGGGAGGGGGCTGCTAGCCCGGGGGAGAACAGAAAAGGGCGGGAAAGATTGATGGAGGCAAATTTTACCCCTTACTGAAAAAGGTCCCACGAATTACTAGACCTACCTGTAAAAAAGGGGGGGCCAGAGGAAATAGCGCGCTAAAGTAGGAAGAGAAAACGCAGGGCTATGGCAGAAAAAAA
>Ga0179593_1453256_pt1 | contig 11694 bp, 9 predicted proteins | sample CZODoug2_1_08_16_FD_185931 | JGI IMG/M metagenome (GOLD analysis project Ga0179593, IMG submission 185931) | Vadose zone soil fungal communities from Angelo Coast Range Reserve, California, USA - CZODoug2_1_08_16fungal (PacBio error correction) | ecosystem: Environmental > Terrestrial > Soil >...
TGAGGGAATTCCAAAAAAAAACCCCCCAACCCCCACAACAACACCCAACCCCAACAACCCCCCAGCCAACCCCCCAAACAAAGAGTCGGGCTAGGAGCACTACTTTTAAACTGGGGGGAAAACATGCAAGGGAGTAGTAGATGAAGAAGCATGAACCAGAATCTCTTTTAGCTCCAAGTCATGAAAGATGGAGAGGAGACTGGGGGGATGTGAAAGGTCTCATTGCATGCCGTACTGAGGGGAGAAAAATGAAGAGCGCCTGGGATTCTTGAATCGCTAACCGAAGTAATCCTAAAAAAAACTGGTTGGAATATATCAGGGGGGGGTTCAACAAAAGGGAGAACGGACGCAACTCAGAGGAAAAGGGGATTTGTTTTGGAAACAGAATCAGTTTTCCTCTTGAAGAAGGGAGATTAACCCTGAAAGGCAATGAGTTACGTCTCAATCGTTAAAGGGGGACCGAACTATAAAAAAGAGAGAGGGGGGTGGGTCTCGAAGCAATGCAGGAAAAATAAAAAAAGACAGATTCTCCCCACTATACCAAAGAAAAAACATCATCTAGGGGTGGGGGGTTTCGGTGTCGAAAAACAGAGGGAGAATAGTCGAGATAGGGTGCCCTCAACGAGAAAGGGGGGAAAGGGAAAGGTCGAAAATCTAAAATAAGGGGGAAGGATTGGGGGATATAACGGGGAAGGTAGGTGAGAAGGGAAAAACACCGTAAAAGATGTCAAACGAGGCTAAAGGAATGAAAGTTGCGTAGGAAAAGAGTATTGAAGGCAAAGGGCCGGATTTGGGCACCTTCAAAGATAGGGGATAGGTCAGGGTGGGGGGGGGTGTGTTGACTCTCAAATCGCAAGGGGGAGGGGAAAAAGGATTACTAACAAAAATTGTGGATAAAAAGTGGGGAGAGGAGGATGCCCAGAGTTCCTCGGGGAGGAATTTTGCGCATGGAACATCCTCAGGTGGGGGAGGAATAAGGAGAAGAAGGAGTCACAGGAAAGAAAGGAAATCAATTCAGACAGAAGGAAGTGGCACGGCCGGCTTAATAAAAGTGGGAAGCGGGACACAGGTGGAGATGAAAGCAAGGGGGGAGGAAGATGAGGAAAAGAGAAGCTTCTAAAAAGGGAATGACCTTCGAACCATAATTTAAGAGAGGGGAAATATCAAGTTAGTAGACAAGTGGAGGCTTCATCTGTACAAAAAAGGAAGAAATAACCGTGACCGTTGGGTTCGTCGAGAAAAGGTGAAGGAACAGTAACCTATTTCGTCCGGTCGGGGGGATGGAGGGAAAGCGATAAAAGAGGGAAGGGGGCTTCAAAAACAAACGTCTCTTTGAGGGGGGGAAAAAGGGAAACGGGGCAGCTAGAGCAGCAACTTTGGTGAGGGGGGGATAATGCCACAGGGAGGAAACAGGGGTTCATAAAAAAACGCCTAAGGGGGAAAAAAAAAAAACGGTCCATAATCCTTTGGGTAGAGAAAACTTGCTCTTGGCAGCATTGATGGTTGAGGGGAGGCGCGAGAGCTTCAGAAGCGGGCAGAACCGGTGCAGTAGACCTTAGCCAAGACCTTTGCTAAGATGGGGGGGGGGGGGTCGTGTAAAACAAAAGAAAGAACTAAGGGAGGGAGGGAGGGGGAGGTGTTTTCCTTTACTTCTTCAAGTCCGTACTAGGGAAAATATTTCTTGGCTCACCTATAATCTTCGGCCTCCGAAAAAGGGTTCCTTGTCCCCGCTCTTGAAATAGGTTTAGAGGAGGGGGGGAAGTTCAGGACTTTCAAACTCGCCTGCGCAACTTAAAAAAAAAGGGAGAGAATCAATAAAAAATCTCCGGGGAGAAAGAGGGCTCAACTCGATTCCGGTTCTTCGGGACCTTAACTGATAAGGGTTGTTTGCCCGCGGAAAAAAACAGACAACGGAAATGCCAATGACTCATTATGAAGAGGAAAAGAAGGAAAGGGACCTTATGAAAAAGAGAAGGGGGGAAAGCCTTGAAGGTCTTCGGTCACAAGGATCGTGCGTGAACAAACATAGAAGTACCGCTTCTAACCTTGGTGCGGCAGGCATGAGGTAAGGAAGAGGGGACTGGGGAAATTGGAGGAAGTTAGGGTAGAATCGATAGAAAAACAGGAGGAAGAAAGATGATTCGACCTGAGAAACGGGGGGCGCAGAAAGGGTTGGGAGCCCTAAAGTATCAAGACGACGACTTTATCGATGAAGGCAGATCAAAAGGAGTACGAAAAGGGTAGGAGGGGTGGGCACAATATAACTTGTCGGATAAGGTGCTGACCAATTAGGGGGGAAAGAGGGAAACGGGAGAGGGTCCCGGTCCGTTCATGGTAATCTTTATCACGCTTGAAAGGGAGAAATCTATGGACAACATTGGGGAGATGGGGACGCGGCAGTCGCTACGGGAAAAGAAGTCGAGGGGAGCAAAGTATCGCAGGAAGTTCTCCAGTTACTTGGGCTACGAAACGGGTAACTCCAAGTCCTCGGACCAGGGAAAACGAAAAATTCTAACCAAGTAGAAGAGCAAGAAAAAGAAAGGGAAAAAGACTTATATTTTACCAGCGGAAGGGAAGGGGGAAACCATTCAGGAACGGCCTGGCACAGAAAAAATAAAACGCATCAAAAATTGGTCGCCCGGGATGAGGGGGGGGTTGTAGTTGGGGAGATACAAACCCTCAAAAAGAAAAAGGGGGACACTGGGGGGATCGAACAAAAAGTGTAAACAGCCTCCCATAGGCGGGAGAGTAAAAGGTAACGCCCCTACCAATTCACCACACGAGAAGGGGAAAAAACATGGACATGAAACCTTTCCATGATGGGTTAAGGGGAAAACTGTCCACCGTCACTTTGTCCATCTAACATGAGAAGTCTTCAGTAGGGTCGGGGACCGAATCCGCATTTGTAATTGGTTGGAAGCGAAGACAAATAACGTTATATCTGGTCAAAGACGAAAAGGAAGACATCTGTTACCTGGAAAATCCGGAATCTCCTCAACACTAAAAAAAGTAACGTCTCTGGGGAGGGAGCAAGCACAAAATATTAACAACCTCTGGAAAGCAACTGTCAGAATAAGTTGGAAAAAAATTCGATCGCAGACGGGATTTTGGATGAAGAGGAAAGGTTCTCAGCATTGATCGAAAAAGGGTCAGAGCTGTACACTTGGGGCGATGGAGGGCAAACTGTGGCATCGGTATAAGACAGGGGGACATGCGCGTCGGCACAGAGTGCCAAGAGTCGTCAAAACATTTTTTGAGGAAGGGGGGAAATCGAAAAAAATAGGCGTAAAGACCGGGAGGAAAAAACGTCGCTCGATGGCCGCCAAAAAGGAGAACAGCTTGCCGAACGCTTGGTGGTTCTCAAGCAAAGGGACAAAAAATCCCGAGGGCATCCTGGTTGCGGCATGAAAAAAAAAACACAAAAGAACAATCTCTCTTGAAATAGTCGGGGGGCAGAAAACAATTGCTGCCGTCCCGGGGGGGGGAAGAGCATTACGGAGCGAGGCGGTTAAAAAGGGACAAGGGAACTGGCGGGGGTCAAAAAAACCCTAAAGAGGCTAACTAATGGGGGAATTCAAAGTTCGAACAGGAAAAAGTGACAACCGGCTATAAAAAAAGGGAGATAATTCCGTTGCAATTGAAAGAGAACTCCGGTGGAAAAACAATCTTGAGGAGGGAAAGAGGGGGAAATCTATACCTACTCGGCAGAAAAAAGGGGGGGTAGAACGATACCCAAAACCAAAAAACCAACTAGTAGGATGTTGCAAGCCTTGACCGAGGGGGTGTTAGGGGGAAGGGGTTTCGGAGGACGGTTCTGCGTCAGGAAAGACTAACATTGCTCTACGACGAGGAAACAACGGTTCTTTTCTCTCGGAAAAACATAGCATAAGGGTCGCAGTATCCTCTGGGAAAGGAAGGGACCTATTGGAAATCACAAAGACCAAGGAAAGGGGGAAACTAGGAACCGCAACCGGAGAAAGGGGAAAGCTCGAGGCCATCCCTTCTTCTAAGAAAAGGGGGACGTAAGAGGATGCCCAGAATCAGCATCTTAACTCTGGAGAGAAGCCGAATTTGGCAACAAAGAAAAAAACGGGGGATACAGAACTGAGGGAAAATGGTCAAGGAACTAGGAGGAGATTTCCATCGTCGCTAAGGAAAAATAAATCAGGTCCTTCATTCTACTACTCATATGTCTCTCTCAAAGACCCAGCCGGTAGGACGAATAAGTCGGGGAAAATGAAAACAATTAAAGAATCAAGAGGGGAAGACTTCCGTGGAGGTAAAAAGGAAATAGGCGGAGGGTCCTCATCTTGGCGGGGAGGTGGGGGAAACAATAAATTTATTTTCAGGTGGAGGGAAGGAAAACAGGGGCGACGAGTTATGAGGTTTGACAGAAATGTCGCACGGGAATTTTATCTGACGAAAAAGCAGGGGGTAAGAAAATAGCAATCCCAACACTTGGGAAGGGGGGGAACACGGCCCTCTTGTCTCTCTTTACCGAAAAATGTCTAAGCAAATAGACGGGCTGCGGGGAAGAAACCATTGCTTAATGTTGGATGGGAGGGGGAGGAAGGCACGGGGTCTGCTGCGCACTTTTCAGAAAAGTCAGAGTGGAGGATATACACCACTACGGGGGTTTAAACTTGCAGGGGTGGGGAGGGAGAAGAACAAAAACTCTGTTACAAAAACAGAAAAAAGGGGGGGGGAATGTCTAGTGAGTGCACGGGTGATAGCCTCAAGTGGTGGGGATACTTTCTACGGTCAAGAAACAAAAACGGCCCTTAAACAGTCTCAAGTAGGTTAGAAAAAAAGGGGAGAAAATTCTACAAACCAGCTCACCCCTTTATTGGCAGCGAAATCGGCAGACAGCGCAGTCGGAGGAAAGGGGTCTGCTAATAGCGATGCTCATGTAGGGGAGAAAGGCGGTGTCCAAAAGAGCAATTTTGAGACTCCTGTGTCCTCTGGCATACGCTTGTTCGAAAGGGGGATGAGGAGAGGCAGACCGAAGTGAATACCGCTACAAGGGAACTATCAGCTCTCCAACACAAAGGATGAGGGATAGACTGAGTCAGGTATTCTCCTTGGGGGCAGGAAAAGGGAAAGGGAGGAGGCGTATAGGAACCAAGCGGCCTCGAAAAGAAGGGGAAGGTAAAAGGGGGCTGCCTTTTTCAAAAGACTTGCAGGATTGCCGGCCTTTCAGACGTCAAAACCTCGAGCTAAGCGGACCGCGCGACAGGTGGGGTAACCGGGAAAGTACGAGCAGAGTTAAAAAGGGAGGGGGGGGGTGGGTGTATGGCATCTGCTAAAGGGGGGGAATCCCAGCCAAGCATTCTTCCGGAGAAAGTTTTATCCCGGTGAGTGGTCCTGAAAAACCAAAGAAAAGCGAAACGTCATAAAGATTGTTCCCTACAGAAAGGGGGGGGGGCTGGATTTGGGAGTTGCCGTTTAAAAAACGGGGGGTTATAAGTCACATATCTTCCAAACAAAGGAGAAGCTATTGTGAAGAAGGGTAAAGAAAAGGGGAGGGCTTGTCCAGGGTGACAAAAGAAGAAAATAGTTCCAGCGGAAAGCTAGCAGACCACCTAAGATTTTTGAGAGTAGAGGAAGGGGGGGGGAAAGCGCAAGACTGCCAATTAAATCAAGGAAGGGTTTAGTAAAAAAGATAGAGTTAACAGCTTTAGGGAATAGGGCTCTAGAAACATCGAGGGATAGAGAAAGAGAAACCCTGGGCTATCCAAAGAAAAAAATTAACGGCACTGGTGGTGGGACCGATGTCGGAAAACATCCGGTAAGTTGAAAAAAGAACAATCTTTGATCAGTATGCGGTATTGGGAAAGGGGGCACGGGGGCCCTCAAAGAATAAGGAGGGGGAGGCGGGAACGATAGCCATGCCCTGAGTAGTGATAGACGCTAGAAGGGAAGGATCGGGAGATTGGAAAGCTACTCGAGTTTATGAAAGAGTTAAAAATCTTCGTTTCGGGATGGCTAACAGGGGTAAAGGAGGAGGGAGATTAGGAGAGAGCAAAAGGGCACTTGTTTCGTTCATAAGACTAGGGAGGGATATGGGACGTTTACGCAGCCATGGGGGAGCTAACGATAACATCTGAGTCAAGAAGAATGGGATTGGGGGGGGGTAAAAAAAAAAGGGAGGAACTTCATAACTCCTTTGAATCTAGGTGAAAAAAAGAACGCAACTAGATGGTAGCTGGCAAGCGGAGAAGTGGCTCCGTCGAGCAAAATGAGAGACTTAGTTCTCGACCTCATAAAATGGTTCACCTCCACATGGGACAGAACAAAAACCAAAAAAAAAAGAAATATGCCGAAGGTTGGGGGGGGGGGGGAGGGGTAAGGGTGCATGAGAAAGAGGGCACCTAGTATGGCAGATCTATTCCTAAAAGAAGAAAGCGGTGGGGGGGGAGGTCGTCCCGTGAAAAATGTATCTAAAAAAGGGAGGGACAGTTTCGTTCATGGAGAGTAGGAAACGGCCGAAAGAAGCAGTTAGACATTCATGGCCCTACAATTGAGGGGAGGAAAGTCAAAAAAGGTACTTCAGGACCACGCTGACCGGACGGTCTAGTGGTGAGTCAAAAGAGATGAGCAGGTAAAAGGGTTTGGGGTTTGGTCTGAAAAACAGCCGTCGGGGAAAGGGATAGCATCCGGAGTTGTGAATTTGCAGAGAAGTAACAGGGAGTGGGGGGACGGAAAAGAAAAAAGGTTAAGCGCGAGTAAAACGAAAAAAGGGAGGCTCAGTTTGGGTCGATCATCCTTCCCTAACGGGTTGCCTCCAGGTCATTTCACTTCCGACGCGAAAGGAAAGCGGGAAACGGAGGGCGCGATAGAGTGAAAAATCTCTGATACCAGATATCGAACCTGGGGGGGGAAGAAGCGAAAACCTCCCCGGGCGAGCGGTGCAACGTCTAGACATTTGAAGAGGAAAGACGGTGTTCAGAGGAAGGGGAAAATCGGAAATCGGGAGTTGGAGTAGGGGAGTTAACAAGATGTCTGGAAGCCGTGGTGCACGCGATACCGTCCGGGGGGGAGTCGTCGCGAAAAAAATTAACTAAGGAGAGAGGGGGCAGAAAAAGAAACTGCCACAAGCAACAATTGGGGGGGGTCGCTAATGGCAGTGTCTGACATTTGTCACTAAAAAAAGAAGGGAGGGGCCCCAGGTAAAGTCCTCGAGCACCTGGAGAACTGGGAGAGTGGCCAAAGGGGGGAAAAGGCTTAAATAAGAGGAATAATCTTGGAGGAGGAGGGGCAGACATGTACCTTTGGATAGTGGGGTCGTTACCACTCAACTGAAAAGAATTCCGGGCGAAATTCAAGAGATGGGGGGCTTTAGTGGGTCCGGGAAGAAAGCCTTAAATGCGGTCAAATAAGACCTGGATTTCGGGGAGAAAAGAGGAACGGAAAATGCCGCTTAAATGGGACTGCCGTACAGGGGGGGGGGAGAGGGGCAAGTGAGGTGTCGGGAACAAAGTGACCTCCGATCAAAAGTGAGGTTCAGGAGATGGTCGAGAAAAATCGGGAAACTGAGCTCGCGAAGGTTCAAGTTTCTCAGCGAGAGAAGGGTGAAAACTGGCTTGCCGTACTGTTCGGTGGCAAAGAGGAAAAAAGCCAAGCATGCCGGGTGGTTCCGAGAGTTGAGTGGGACCAGAGAAGAAAAATAATATTCCCTAAAAACAGGGTCGATAAAATGAAAGGGGGAAAGGAGCTTTGGACACGGGTACGTGGAGAGGGACAAGGAGATTGGTGCCCACCATCCTTGAACTCAACTCCTGGAGAGTGGAGGCAGGCATCGATAAAGTTGCAGGGGACTGAAGGGAGAAAAAACCCGTAGGAAGTTTTGAAGGGAGAAGGAAAGAGACTCTCAGAAAAAAACAACGGAATAGATTAGAGAGGGGGAAGAGAACGGAGTACGGGTTGGCATCCTCAAAGAAAGAAAAACGAGGCTTAAAGAAAATGATCAAAAAACGATCACATGGGAAAGCGGTAAAGAGATGGTGGGCAACAAATTTTGGAGAATGGATCCAAAGGGGAGAGGGAAAGGGGGTAATAGAATTCAATGGAATATCCGATCCGGAGAGGGGGCGCCACTAAACGACATGCGGGGTATGGTTTAGAAACCGAACATTGAAAAGTCAAAAGACGGGCCAGAAGAGGAGCACAGCGATAAACTGGGAAGAGGAGTCGAGTGAACGTTGGAGAAAGGAAACGCCATATTTAGGGTCGTTGAGTTTTTTTTTTTTTTTGTTTTTCGGGGTTAGGTTGGGTTTTCCACCCAGCTCCTACCATCCCCGCCCCCCCCCCCCCCACCCCCCCCCGTAAACCACGCCCCACCCCCCCCCCCCAACCCAACCCCCCAAGTACCCCCCCACCCGCCCGCCCCACCCCTCCACCCGTAGCCCAACCCCCCGCTCGCCCCCCCCCATCCCACACGCTAGCGCCCCCACCCCCCTCCGAACCCCCCCCCCCCGCCCAACCCCGCCAACCCACCACCACCACACCCCCACACCCACGGACCCCACCACCAAAACCAACACCCCCCCCCCCCCCCCCCCCCACCCCCCCAACAAACTACACCCCCCCCCCACCCCACCCCCCCACACACTCCCCGCCCCCCACTCCCCCCCCCCCCACCCCCCACGCCCCCCCAGCCAACACCCCCCCCCCACACCCCGCCACCACGGAAATCGCCCCCCCCGCCCACCCCCCCCCCCCCCCCTCCAACCCACCCCCCCGATCCCCATCGGCCCCCCCCCCCCTCTGCACCCCACCCTCCGCCGGATGGCAGCCAATCACCAACCCGACGATCCCAACCCCCCCGACACCCCCCCCGAATCACCCAACACCCACCCCCCGAACACCACCCCCCCACCCCCCCCAACCACCCCGGCACCCCCAGGCGTACAAGCACCACCCCAGGGCCACCCCAACTGACCCCCCCCCACGAACCCCCCCCCCCCAACCGCCCCACCACACGCGCCCCCACCTGCACCCACCCTCCCGCAACCCCCCCCCCCCCCCCCACCCTCAGACCCAGACCCCCACACCCCGAAAGCAGCCCGGACGCCCAGCCCCCCCAGGCCCCTCCCCGACCCCACCCCCCCACCCCACCAACCGACCAGCCCCCCCCCCCCCCTCGATCCCCCCCCCCAACCCCCCCCCCCCCATATCCCCCCCCCCCGCCAACCCCCACCAAAAACCACCACCCCACCACCCCCCCACCCAAACTTCCCTCCCAACCCCACACACCACCCCCCACGCCCCCCAACCCCCCCCGCCCCCCCGCACCCCAATTCCCCCTGACAAACCCCACCCCCCCCCCGCCCCCCCCCCCCAACCCCCCCCACGACCCAACCACCACCCCCCCCCAACCCTCCCCCCGGCCCCTACCCACCCCGCACACCCTGCGTGCAATACCCAACTCTCCCCCAAGAAATAAACCCACCCCCCCCCCCCCACAAAAACCCCCCCCACACAACACCACACCAAGGAAGTCTACGGGCTTACAGTCCGAAATTATCAAACGGGAGAAAAGGAAAGCAGGGGCGGCCCGGCTACCCCTTAGGCCGTAGGCTTATTTTGAAGAAAGCACATATTAAAACAAGGAGGGAGGTGGACTCATAAACTCCTGCTCAAGACCATAGAAGAAGGGGAGACCCGGGGGGCTGTAGGTGGGGAAAAAAAACCAAAAGAGCCACTCGTTCCTTGGATATAATATCACATCAAATCAAAGTCTTAAGAAACGTAAACGGAAAAAAAAAAGGAGAAAAAAAAGGGGTCAGCCACGCGAGTGCTCAAGGGGGAAAAGGAGGATGTAACAGGTCCAGGAGGTGCATTTAAATGACGAAAAAAACAGGTGAGGGAGACGTAAAGAATTTCGAAGAAAAGGGGGGGAAAATTACGAAGTTCGTTGTCTAAGAGCGGGGGAAATCTCTCTAAGAAAAGGAGAGATATTTCTACTTATAGAAAAAAAAAGGGAAGAAGGTTACTGGCTGCAATGAAGATAACAACAAAAACGGGTACCAACGCTTGGTATGAGAAAAAAGGGAAGAAACCTTCCTAAAACCCAAATGAAAAAAAAAAAGGTCGAAAATGTTGTCGAATTCGGCACCGGGGATGGGTTTCGCAAGGAAGAAAACGTTAACAAGGGCGAGGGTAATCAGAGCAGGAAAGAGACTGTCTCAGGGGGAATCTTTACAAGAAGAAAAAGCTCTCAGGAAAAGTGCAAGGAGGGCTGGAAAAAACATTGGAAATGAAGTCTATTCGAACCACACAGGTGAAGGCGCCTTGTAAATCCAACCGCGCGGACTAGACAACTTAATTGAAGAAGTCTCAGAAAAAGTGTAAATAAAAAAATCCTTACGCCCATAAATTTGGGAAGAAAGGCTCTAAGAACAAACACACAAAGGACTAAGGGCTCGCTCTTGAAGGGAGGAAGGAAATTCTTAAATTAAAAAATCGTTATTCAAGAGAAAACGGAAGGGGTTGTACTCAAGTTGGTGGACTAAAGGAAAAAAAGCATCAGGGGGTCCGTTCAGCGCAAAGGAAAGAAACTCGGAGCGATCAGTGAACAAATTCCTTGGCAAAAGAGGAACGGGCGACAGAGTGCAAGAAAGGGGTAAGTAGGGCGAATATAAGGAAAGGGGAAAGGGAGGAAAAACTATAGTAGGATACAGAAACAACAAATCGATGATGTGCGCGTCACCGGGTGGGGTAGGAAGGGAGGGATTTTAACAGGGTCAAGGTAAATTCGAACGAAAAGGTTTCTCCGACCGACCACTTCCTAGGGGCCATAAGAATTTTCGCCGTTTCATCCGCGGCAGGAGAAGAGGACTTGAACTTACAAAAAAGCAAACCTGGCGAAGAAATCGAGTGACATCAGCCTTCAAAACAAGAACAACATAACATAAGAGTATTCCAAGAGAGAAGGAGGTCCCAGCAATCAGGGGGAGCTCACAAGAATAAGGGAAGGGCTCCTCTTCAAACGAAAGGGAAAAAGCCACGTTGGGGGAAAAAGAGAGGGGGCCATATCTGCAAAACTGCTTGCAATCGCGGGGGCAGGAAAGGGAAAGGAAGCGCAGTGGAAGCTACTACTTCAGGGCAACTTCACTAAACCCAGAAAAAAGCACCGTAGGCTCTCAAGGCGAGCCTTGGTACTTGAAAAGAAAAGAAACTTGATCCCATCATTAAGGGCGGAGTTTGAACTGAATCGCTTGGGGGCTGACATCGTAGAAAATGGCCTTTAGTGTAGGAAAGGATTGCGGTCAGGGGCATATAGCGGGGGGGAAAAGTAGAATAATTTTATCTTTACCTAAAGGGGGAAGAAGCCAGCTCGCCCTACCGAAATACAAGGGACTTGGCAGATAAAGAGGGAGAGGGAGGTAAAAATTAAATCGTCATCGGAGGGGGAAGAAGGAGGGTTCTCGTGTTTGTAGAGGGTCACGGCACTGTCTGCGGAAACATCTAAAGGGAGAGAAATTAGGGGAAAAGGATCAGACACAACACCTTGGGAAGGGATGGGGATTCTAAATCAGGAAACGGCAAACGAACTCACTTTGGGGAAAAGGCGAGGCGAGTTCGGGATAGCCGTGCGAATGGGGGATACTTCTGGAAAAAGTAGAAATCTCACCACGGAGAGAAAGAAGGGGGGGAGAAATCTGATGAAAGGGGAGGGGGAAAAGGTCTCAA
>Ga0179593_1327443_pt1 | contig 11693 bp, 11 predicted proteins | sample CZODoug2_1_08_16_FD_185931 | JGI IMG/M metagenome (GOLD analysis project Ga0179593, IMG submission 185931) | Vadose zone soil fungal communities from Angelo Coast Range Reserve, California, USA - CZODoug2_1_08_16fungal (PacBio error correction) | ecosystem: Environmental > Terrestrial > Soil >...
ACTTTTCAATTCATGAGCAGGGGCGACATGTCTCGTGTGGGGGGAAAAAGTAAACTCTAACAGGAAGGAGAGGGGACATAAATCCAGTCACTCGCGCTTAGTGAAAGAGAAGAAGTGGTACAGCACAGCTTAGCATTCTAGCCTCAGTAATCAAAAGGGGGCAAACTAAAATCTTAGTCTTAGCAGCGGTTTACCACCCATGGTAAAGTAGTAAAAAAGAAAGGATCATTCGGGGGAGCTTTTCCCAACGAATTTCAGCTGGACTGCAGCGGGGCAGAGCTTCGTTAAGGGGACAGAGATTCGGGGCAGAGCGGACTCGGCTCTGGAAAGTCAGGTGGCAGGCCCAGGTTATCAACCTCTCATAGCTACAACAGCGGATCGGAGCCGGGTCTTGGGCCCTGTGAATTTGGGGGCAACCACTAATCTCAAAAAAGGAAAAGTACATCCAAAAGACTAGGCATGGAGGTAAAGAGGCAATATGTAAGCACTTTACTAGGACAGAATTCTAAAAAACCACTCGATTGTCTAAAACTTTCGCGAGGAAGAACAAAGAGCTAATAAGGAAAGCTAGTAAGATTCGGGAGAAAAGAAAAATTTCCTAACGGGTTACCCCAAGGAAAAGCGAGGGGGGAGAGTCTTTAAAAAGAGATAGCTGTGCTTGATGAAAAAGGGCCATACGCATTGCATGTAGCGGCTTTGGTCAACCAGAAAAAAAAACAGACCACTTCTTGCGATAAGAAAAAACAAGGAAGCGGGGCGTTCCGACAATAGTTGGCTAAACGAAATAGGTGGCGTAGGGTGGGGATTGGGAAAAAAATTAAAACCTTTGTGCACAAGGGCAGTGGCGTTTAAATCCACTTGCAAACAAAGACAGTCCGAAAGTAGAAAAAAGCTGGGGTGTGGAGCAGCCAGCCCAGCCGCCGCGCCCGGCAGGAAAGGATACCGGAATAAAAAAAGCAAAGCAAATACCACACTCAAAAAAAGTCCTGAGGAGAGGCACCGGAGAAAGTCAAGGGAATTAGAACTCAGATGAAAACAGAAAGAGTGCAAAGGCGGGCGTTTGGGATTGATGGGTTCAATCTTGGGTTTTGGGGAGGTTTGTGGAGGGGCTGGGAGGGAAGGGCAAAGGCCTAGCCATAAGTTCAATTGAAAATAAAACAAGAGACCATCACCGAATACCATCACCGGGGGGGACGGATCAGCGAAAGACTTCTAGACTGGAACTTAAAAAGCGTTATTGGGTCGTTACGTCTCATCTACTTTCTACGAACGGGGTGGACGCAAACCAGGTAGTTCATGGGTCCCTTGCAAGGGCAACAAAAGGGAAACGTGCAATAAACGCCGAATCGAACTCAGAAATGCCAAAACGGAAAAACTCATGTGGGAAACTCAACACGAGCAAAAAAACAAAAGAAACAGGGCGAAGTTAAAGCATCGGCTGCCTCCTTTGGGGGCTCATCCTAGCAGAGAACCAGGAAAGGACAGCACTCAGTTGACTGAAACCCGAAGGGCAGCGGAGAAAAAAAAAGTCAATGCAAAATACAGGGAAGAGGTCAATTCATAATGAAATAAACGTGGGGGGGAAGGCTGAAATCTAGGTTCCCCGTCCGGGACGTAGGGTTCGTAAAAAAAGGAATGAATCCCACAGTCAGTTCTTCGTTCCGGGGCTTGGAATAGCTACGAAAAAAGCAACGGTTCAACAAAAAAAAGGGGAGGTCGGGAAAATTATGTCAAACTAAAGTTCCGGGTTGACTAACCCTTTGGAAGAGGAATGGAAGGAAACAAAAAGCTTTATTAAAAGGGATGACGAAAAAGGGGGGCGTCTAGGGGCAGAACCAGGGTGTGGACACCTACTCAGGTTACGCCAATGTTCCCAGGGAGGAAAAAAAAAAAGAAGACCGGAACAGAAAAAAGGGAAGGGAGGGAAGGGGGGGGACTTGTCGGTTCAGTTTAGCGGATCGACGCGAGAGAAGGCCGGGCCGGGGGTCAAACCCAGGAAAAACCCAGAGCAGTGTTTGTACCGGGGGGTTGTTGCGCTCCAAAACGCCATGACGGGCCCTGGGGGATCCGGTTAAGGGAGCACATATAAAACAGAACCAATCCAATAGGGGTCGGAATTGTTCGGGATGGGGGAAGGTAGAGACGCCAGGCTATGATCCAAAACGCTGCAACTTTTGGGGATGCAGGTAAAGGAAACCTTGCAATAAAACCAACGGGCAGGCAATTTAAAAAAGCTTAAGAGACTTCAGACAAAAAAAAAGGGGAAGATGGAGGAAGAGAGATATGAGGCGTCCTCACAAGTGCGCTGACTGCCAGAAGTTGGATGTCCAAGGAAATTCTCTGTGAACCGGTAACCCAGAAGGTCCATCTGCGGGGGGGGGGTTGCAAAGGAGATTCGCTCTGAAGAAGGAAAAGACATCAAAGAGCCAAGCCGACACATGCCATACAGATGTGCCCGACATGAAAGACTCGGAGAACAACATTCCACGTTACCGTTCGCGTGGTGCGCATAACTCCTTCGAACAAGAATCATAGTGAGGGCTTGCAACACTACGTGCTAAGGGGTCGACAAAGATACACTACTAGACCTAGAAGAGGGAAAAATGACCTAAGAACCACCAGTACGACATGGACGTGAGGTGGGGGGAAGCGTATCAGGGGGGTGTGGGGTTGGGGAGAAAGGGACACAAGGAGTCGGGATTTTAACGGGGGGGGAAGGAAGGCCAAGAACAACTGTACCGTCCTACGGGGCAAGGACAATTGGCGCGGTATGAAATACGAGGCTAGCGGAAGGGGGGCCGACTGAGAGTCCCAGGTTTAGGAAAAGACAGAGTTTGACATAATTGTCGACCTCCTGTAATTGCGGAGTGAGCTCAGCCAAACGCCCTGAATGCCTGAAATGAAGAAGGCCCTGGAAGCTGAAAAGGCGGGGAAAAAAGAGCGATGGTAAGGCAGTCACCCAAACGTGAAGCGGGCGACGGGGGGAAAGAGGCTGGGGAAATGGGAAGTCTGGAGGAAAACCAAGCTGACAGCCGGAGAGTGTCAGACTGCTTAGGAGGAGTCCCTATTGAAATCCCAAAAGGAAGACGAGGGAGTGGTGGGGGGGAAAAGCACGTGGCGTTGTCAGGTGGGAGGCAGGGGTGGCTTCACGCGGTGCCAGGGATGGGCATGACAACGGAAGGTGGGCACGTCGAGATGAATGTGCTCATCGGACACAACGGGGAAGGTGGGGGGTTCCCAGGGTTTCCAAGCGGTAACACTCAAGAAAAGGGTTGCTTTTCACGGAAACAGGGGGGAGAAGAAGTCGACTTTCGTGCATTTAGAGAGGAGAAACCTCACAAAAGGGAGCCAATCAAAGGGGGGCAAGGGAAGGACTGCTTTCCGCCGATCCCTTGGATATGAGGGGAAGGTGGTTCGGGCCTGGGACTTCGGGTTAATTCACGAAAAAGGAACTCAGGTGAGTTGTCGAGGAAGGAGGAAACGGAATCATCATCGAACAAGCGCCAAGCAAACCAGACCATCAATCCTAACTCTGGCAACAAGCTGGCGAGAAGAATTATAACAAAAAAGCATTCTCGGAGGAGGGAGGAGGGGAAAGAGCGGGAAGTCCCGAGCAGTGGTAATTCTCTGTACCGGCAAAGTTGATCAAAGCATGCACGGGTGACGAAGCATTGGATCGGGAAAAACATACGGCGAACAGGTTCTTCGGGGAAGGTGTGTTGCAGCCATGCAACTACAACGGGTGGATGCTTTGGCAAGAAACAAAGAATTTAATAATAGCATGGGAAGGGGGACGAAAGGGGAAAGCCAATGAAGGCCCCGCTGGCACGTGGGGTCTGCTCATGAAAGAACCTGGGGGAATTTCTTGAGAGAAAAGGAGAGAATAACAGCAAGGGCGGTAGATAAGCACGCGTGTTTCACGGCCTATGTCCAAGCAAGCGAATTCTGGGACTACGGAGGAGGCACTCTGGGGCAAGCTCGCACAACGGCAGGAAGCCAGGCAGTGAGGCTGATTTAGGTGACGAGGCCCCTAAAAAAGAAAAAAAATTAAATTAGGGGGACGAAGAATGCAACGTGCTTAGAAAATTGGGAGGGGGGAGCGGAAGTTGATCCAGCAGTCCAGTGGAAAAAAGAAGGGGATCCTTTAATATCAAATGGAGGTCTGGGGAAGACACAGAGAGCACACGCTCAGAAGTCAGGTAAAAGTGTGAGGCACCGATCATGCTTGGGGTTTAAGAGGGGGGGAGCAAAGTTGCAACCTGGTCGCCCCCGGAGACACAAGAAAGGGTACTTTAATGCGAGAATAGAAGGGAAACGGGGTCAAAAGGGGGGCGAAGGAGACCAGAAGGGAAGAATGTACGCGTGACCCCCGCGGAATTAATGAAAGCGCCGAATGAGGCGGGGAGACAGGAGCATGGTCTGCGGAACTTGCCTCAAAGCACTACGACGGTTGAAAACTAGAAATAAGCCTGGCAAAAAGGGGACAGCGATGTCAAGACGAAGTAGGGAAAGGATGGGGAGGTTCGCGCGGCGCATCGCGCTCATGGTCCGCAAAGTGACCCTGCAACAAGGAGACCTCTAGAAACGGTAGAGGGGAAAAAGAAGAATACGGGGGGAGGAACTGGGGAAGGAATTCTTTCAGGGACGCACGTTCGGACTAAAATGACGAGGTTGCCAGGGAAGAACAGAGCATCATATTTCCAGAATCAGTAAATCGATTAGTCATCTGTCAGAAAAGGTCGGGAGGAGACCACGCGGGTCGTTCCAGAAGGAGGGCGGGCGCCTGCGAGGGACAAGTGTCCGCGATGGAAGGGAACTGTCGGCCTAAAAAGTAGAGTAGAAAGCTCTTGTCCTAAAGGAAGGAAATTGACAGAGGAAGCGGATAAGGGGAGTGGCGCGGGCGTTTCGGGGAATGAAAGGCACTGCATATGTATAGAAACCGACCTCCGAGGGGGGGAGGGGCTTGCAAAAGGAAAGGCCTCCCTTCTCACAGGGAGAAAGCTTTTCCGAGGAGAAGGGGGTTAAAAGATCTGAGCGTCGGGCAACTAACATGTGGCGCTCGGGCGACCGCTGGAAAAGCAAGATTATCGTAGGGTCGGATCGGAAAACAAAGGAGCCGCAGACGAACAGAAACGAGGGATGGCTAACGTAAAGACCGGGTGCATGCCGACCGAATAGAGAATGATCCTCGAATCCCCGAGTGGCATCGGCCTTGGAACTGCGGAATTTGGAAGGTTGCATGTGCCCGAGAGAATCAGGACCGTGTGAGACCAAGAGCGAAGAGTACAGGAGGGACCACCGTGATTGACATTACGAAAGGAATGAGATCCTGTCTTTGATAATCTAAATGAGCGTGGGGGAGTTACGCGATAAAACTCACTTTCCCGGGCGAAAATGAAATGGCGTTACAGTTGTTGGCAACAATCCCTAATGCTATTGGAGTGGGGGAGTGGGGGGTTATGCTTGAGAAGAAAAGTCCACCGGGGTGGGAAAATGATGGGGCTGTTTTTCCCAGGAAAAGTGTAAAAAACTCCGTCCTCAAAGGTTCGGCCCGTCGGTCCTCACTCAAACAAGCACTGCCTAGGATAGGAAATAACTAAGCATGGGTAAACAAAACATAGAACCCACTAGAGGGGGACGGGGGGAGCCGATGGTCCAAGCCTGCAGACTGACTCCACTGACTGCCTACTGGGGAGCTGGGAGGTCCGGAGGCTGCTTGCTAAAAAGGCTTTGTGAGGGGAAGGCGTGTGGATGCTGCCGGCCGAAGGGGAAGGGCCATCATCAAAAAAAAAAGGGAAAAACCAAACACCAAAAGGCAAAAACAAAACACCCATAGGGGGGGAAGTTTCTCTAAAAATCCCATTATAAGGAAAGAGAGCAAGGGAATACGAGCATCATGTCTGCCTTGATGGGAAGAGGGGTGTAGGGTGAAGGAGGATATAACCTGCAGGCGGAGATTGCCTGAGCCACTAAGGTTTTTACTACAAAAAGGGAAGACAGGGGGCGAAAGGACATAAAAAAAAACACCCGTAAACGTGCTCTAACGATCGAAAGGCAATATCTGAAAAAGGGAACACGAGAGGGGAGCACTCAAGGGTCAAGGAAAAACCAACCCTTACCGGAACCTTCGATAAAAAAGAGGGGGTCAAATAAAAAATCGTTCCGCCTGTTTTGGAAGAAAGTGCAATGGAAAAAGAAAACGGAAGAAAGGTGTTAAAAATCCTCGGTTCATTCTAGGGAAAAGACTCCATCAAAAGAGAAAAAAGAACTCTAAGGGGATTACACGGTGGGGGGAGGGACTGAATAGGGAATGGTTCCCCGTAGAGGTGAGATAATCATTCCATTCGCATAGGCGGGGAGGGGCACTGAGGCCGGAGAAGACGGGCAACTTGGGAAAGGCGAAAAAATTGGAAAAATCTGTTCAAAAAGGGTGGAGGAGGAAAGAAAACGTAAAGTGGTCACTAGCTCTATAGAGGGGGGGGGACATATTAAGGTAGAAAACGGTCTCTGAAATTCAGGGGGATGGGGGGAAAAAGAAGAAAGAAAAGGGGCGTCTACGAAAGGGGAACTCGACGGGACACCGGGGGACAAAGCCACACGGCATTTCCATGGTTTTCGGGGGAGGGTGAAAATTAAAAAGGAAAAGCTTGAATAAAAAAAAATTCCGTTGGGAGGGGGACCGGTGCGAAAGAGTCACTCTGTGTTGTCCCAAACATATAAAGGGGTAAGTGTAACTCCAATGGAACTGCAAATGACGGCAAACCCTGGGGGGTTTGCATTCCAGGGGGAAAGACACATCAGGTAGGGGACCAATACGCATAGTGGGAGGAGGGGAAAAGTGGACCTCGAGCCGAGGGTAGAAACCCACCGCGGACAATTCTGTGTGGGTCGGGGGAGGGAAGAAAAGACGCGAAAGGGACTCACCGAGAGGTCAAAAAAAAAACGTGGAAAAAGAGATCAAGAGATAGCGAATAGGCGGAACATAGATAGGGAGGAAAAACGGGAGCCTTCCTAGGGAAAAAAAAGGGAAAAATAATTTATGAAAAGGGGAGGCAGCCTTCATCGGGAAAGGATGGCTACTAGGGGGGGGGCAGAACCAGAGGGACCCGAGGGGAATAGGACTGCGAGGAGAAAAAGCAAAGAAACTCAATCTCACCACCAGCGGGGTCCAGGTACTAGGGTTCAAATCAAAACTGAACAACACCCACAGTTAGTACGGGCGCCGTTGCCTGAGAAAAAAAAAAAGGGGAAAATAACGCGAACACCGGAGGAGAATCGGGAAAAAACAGGACTGACGTCTTTTGCCACCCACATTAAAAACCACCTCCAAAGAGGAATAAAAAGAGAATCGTAAAGGACCGGCCAGCAACCAAGCTACCAATAGGTAGGTGGGGGGTAAAAGCTTCCAGGAAGTGGGAGAAGGACCTCTGAGACATGGGGGGACGGAAATTGGTCAAAAGAACCTGACTTGAATATTGAAAAACACTTGTATCGAAAAATGAGCTTAGGTGAAAAAGGACTATGATAATGCAGGTGATATTCAACAACAAAGGGGGGGAATAATACAGTCAGAATTCAAATTGCGGGGAACCTCACCATGAACCCAGATGTACTTCCTTTCTAGGGGGATGCTTGAAAGGGACGAAACAGGGAAAGAAATTGAACGCATAACAACCGGGTAAGACAGGAAAGGGACTATGGCGTAGTTTGGAGGCATGTTGCGTATAACTCCGGGAAAAGGAAAAGGGTGGGAAAAAACCCTGAGGATGGAGGGAGTTTCTTCTCTAGATGAAACACAAGGACATGCTGAAGGAGGGGGGGGGTCACACAAAAGGGGGCAATTTGCCGGTTTGGGCAAAGGGGGGGGCCTACGCGGCGCCAGGCGGAGGAGGAACGTTTAGGGAGGAGTCATTCGCATGACGGTAGGATGGTTTTGGTGTGAAACTAGGGTCTTGCCGGCCTGCAGCAATGGCGGGAAAAAACGAGGGGTTATCTGTTAATAAACGTGGTCGGGGGAAAGGGAATATAGAGACGAACATACCGCGAAGACACTTCCACCAAGAAAGAGCCTACGCCAGACTGATTGACCCTTTTTTTTCTATAGGGTTTTTATTGAAATGGGGAAGAGGGGCTGATTCCGACGGACATCATCTTCGTCATTAAGGGGAACGCCCCTCAAAATACCAAAAAAAACAGGGAAAGAAAACAAGGACCTGGGGGAATCAAGAGAAAGCCCAATTTTCCAAAGCGAGGAGCGGGTGCCAACAGAGGATTCGACAACTCCGGATCTCAAGGGGGAGGGAAAGGACTCAAAATTACCAAGATGGGGGGGCGTCGGAAACCGGGGTGCAATTCCTTATTTGCGAGGAAGGGCAAATGAAGAAAGGATGGGCAAAGGGGTGGTCTGGAAAACAGCACGGTCGAACTTGGGGACACCGGTAGCGGAAGGGGAAATTTTACCAGGACCAGGGGGCCCTGGGTGCCGTTAGATACGGGGGAGAAAAAAAACCCTAGAAAATAATAAAAGAAGGTTTTTCCCAACACCGGGTTAAGAAAAGAGAAGGGGTCGCCCGCTTAACGTATTTCGGAAGAGTAAGAATACGGGAAGAAGGCATTAGGAAAAAAATAACCAAGGAGATCAGCCGATCAATGGGATAGATGACAAGCCACTAGTTTGTCACAGGACAGCTTTCCAAGGAAGAAGGGGGGCTCAAACACGCATCCCCTTCGCTTAGGCGGGCCGAAAAAAATCAAGGAAACCGGATCAGAAAAGGGGATTAGGGGAGGGAATGAAAAAGTACATCCGGTGAGCTTGGGGTCCGGATAAGGGGGGGAAGGGTGAGAATAGCGGACAGGGAGGTTGGGTGGATGCAACGAGAATCTGGGAGATCTGACAAGCGGCCATATAAGGAGAGGGCAAAAGGGACATCAGGACATGTAGAGCAAGACGACTCAGAGAGGTAATCAGAATGAGGCAGAGCCAGCGTTGTTTCAAAATGAGCATGTGCTCAACACCGAAGGCACAGCGGGAGTCGGGCGGAGAGGAAGGGCCTGTCGGTTCAGAGGAAAGCCACGGACGGAGACGCAGCTGACAAGTATAGGAAAAAGGCATTCGCGTGTTAAAGGGGGAAAAGGGGAAAAGGGGAGAAATCCGTCAGCGGACACTGAGGGGGAAAAACCTAACTCGACGAAGCCCGGGGGGGGGAAAGACCATAATTATCGCGAAAAGCGGGTCTTTCATGAGAGATGTAAGAGAAGATTCGGTAATGGCGGGGAACAGAGAGATGTCTACTTACACAATCTCTAAATGGGAGGAAGAATTGAAGGGGGGTCTGTAATAACGAAAATAACCGCATCTGGAGATTAAAAACCGGACCATGAGGGGGAAACGAGAAAGGAAAACAAATCTAATTGTCGATTTTCTTGCAAAAAGAGCAAGGTGGCAGATACTGGAAGGCGAGGTGCTCCTGTCACGAGAACAGATCGCATCTTTTGTCACAGAAGACAAGGAAGACTCGAAAAAAGACAGCAAACGGTGGGAGGGGTAGGAAGAAAAGGTGGGCGATCACAGGAGGAGGATCGGTCAGGGAAAACGTTTAAAGAATGATGTGTACCTAACAAAGGAAGGAGACTCTTTCCTCCGGATCATCGGCGGGACAGGATCGGGAGGGGGGGCGACGGGATAATCTGGGGACCGAAGTCGGGTCGAAAGGGAAATCATTCGCAAACTGGGCTTTCCCAGAGAAACCAATGAGAAGATCCAAACACTAAATGTAGAACTGATTCAGACACACAGTCTCGGTTTGGAGATGACATGTTTAAAGAGCCGTTGGGAATGAATAGGAACGGGGAAGAATGACCTAGTTAAAAACAAGAAGACGAAAATAAAAAACACAGCATAGGGGGATCAGGCTCCTTGAACATCTCCCGGGAAAAATGCTAAAAAAGAGGTTATCCGTCTAAAAGTGGACAGATCTCCCTTGACCGGAAGAGGACGGGTGGGGGGAAGGGGGGGTAAGGGGGAGAGGAATTACTAGATGGAAAGGTGTGAGACCATCTAGAAGCGGACGGAAAGGGGGACAATCTTGTCTTAAAGCGAACGACCTTTATTTAAAGCAGGGATGAGAGCACAATAAAAATACTCTCAAGAGCCGTGAGCGGACGTACATAGGGGGAAGACAGTCCGTAGATTTAAAAATTTTGCTCAATACTCGATTTGATGGGTGAAAGGGGGGGTTTGTGATTTGGAAGAAGGACATCCCAACGTTTGGGCGTGGGGGGGGAAATGGAACAAGTTCCCATCCCTCAAAAAGGTAGATGGGGGAAGGGGGTCCTGAAGAAGAAAACCCCGCCGGAGAAAAGCAAAGGTGCCTATGAAGAAGTAAACAAAAATGGGGGGAAAATCCTAAGAAAGAAAAAATGCAGAAGACGGTCGAAATTCAAATAAAAGAAAAGAGAGGGAAACGGAACGCCTTTTCTTCAAAAGGACCTCGTGTTGGCAGAGGGGAGGGGGCGTCAGATTGAGAGGGGGTAGGAGGGGAGAGGGGTCATTACTTCTATCCTTTAAGTCCCATTGAGAAAGATTCGGGGGAGGAAGGATTGCGCAGGGGAAAGATCCAGTCCAAAAATCCACATCATGTATCAATTCAAAGGGATATTGCAGCCGATATTCTTTCTTTAGACGGGGGTTGGGGGGAGAGTAAAAAGTCTAAAATAACGAACGGGACGTAGTCCCCTCGGGGAAAAAACAAGGGGGAGTCAGAAGCAAAAGCGACATAGTGTAACACACAAGAAACTTTCGGAGAAAAAAAGCGAAGAATAGGCGCCAGAACGAGACCCTGGAAAAGAAAATACTCATTGGCTCTAAAGAGAACCAAAAAAGGACCAACGAAGGTAGGCCGCCCCTTCTTTGACCCAGTCATCGTCTGACAGCCGGGGGGACATCAATAGCGCGGAAACGGTTAAAGGAATCACTCAGGTTGGAGGAAACCTACCTCGGGACCTTAGATCCAGGGGATGCAAAAAAGAAGGAAAGTTTGACAATTCTTACTGATAATTTTGGGTGAGAGGGGAAGCATTCAAGGGGGACAACCTGCTGGGGCTGGTCAAGGGGAAGTCATTCGCCAGGAGTACCTTCTTTCGTTCCTTGAGCTCAACGTGGAAATAGTAAGAGAAAAGGATTCAAAAAAAAAGGTCCTAACCCGGTTTGCATCTATCCAGATCCATTAGGATAGGTAGACGGAAACGAGAAAAACGGGGATTAGAATGCATAGAAGAATTGATGTGTCCTCTACTCAAAGAGGGGACCGGGACCGTTCGCAGAGCGAGGGGTTCTCGACTAACACCCACACTGGATTTAGTTGCTTTTTGATGGAAATGGTCGGTGGGAGGGGGAAGAATCGGCGAAGGGAGAAGGTGCTTCAAGGATGGGCCAAATATCAAAAGGAAGACAATTGGGGAGAAGGGGGTTTGCTCTTCTCAGGGGGAACATTTGGGTGTAGTCCCGGAGAATTCCAAGATCCGCAACCGTGTTGAGCGTTGGGCGCGGGGCTGTGGGAAAAAAGAGAGCGTACCAGTTCATTCCAAAAAGGAAAAGAGGAAACATTCAGGTGGGGGCCGTTCGAAGATACCGGAGGCGGACGAATGACATCAACGGAGGGAAGGGAAAGCCGATGCACGGGTATTCGACTACA
>Ga0179593_1578967_pt1 | contig 11693 bp, 7 predicted proteins | sample CZODoug2_1_08_16_FD_185931 | JGI IMG/M metagenome (GOLD analysis project Ga0179593, IMG submission 185931) | Vadose zone soil fungal communities from Angelo Coast Range Reserve, California, USA - CZODoug2_1_08_16fungal (PacBio error correction) | ecosystem: Environmental > Terrestrial > Soil >...
ACTTTCCTCAAACCCAAAGAGGGGAAACCGGCTGAGAACAGAAGAGCGGGCTCACCCCGACAGCACAAAAAGTGAGACGAGGGTCGAAGGGGACGTAGCATCAGAATACCGACAAAAACGCATAAGAAAGACCATTACGCAGTGAAAACATTGTTCGCCCAAAGTGCTACCGTAAAAACCATCCTGTAGGCCGCAATAGACGTAGAAAAAGTAAGTCCGTAACTGAGAAAAGAAGAAAGACGTACAGAAGACGTACCACCACAACACTGGATAGGTTGATTAGGCCCAGAGAGGAGGTATTGGGCAACCTATACCCCGAAGATAAAAGTAAGGTCTTCCAAAGTAAATTGCAAATCGTCTGGTCTGGCTAAACTGGAAACGAGGGGTGTGCCCAGTGACGTTTTGTATTTTTAACGAAGGTCGGAAAGGAGGGGGAAAAACAGAAACTCTTAATTGGTGATGCGCGCGTCGGCGACGGCAAGAGACTCAAGAATGGCTTGTTTGAAGGGTCGCAGGGGGAGAAGAACTGGGAGGAAGCCCCGCCGCATACAGGAATAGAAGACAGAGGCAGCACTCGCCTGTGATAGGCGAGCGGCACTAGGGCATCATGCATGGTGCAAAAAGTGAAGGAAGGGCAGAGACAGAGAGCAAAAGAGAGTGTGTTAGCTCTGGTCCGAGGGAAGGCTGGAGGGGTGGGAAACAGATTTGGGAGTTAAGTCTTTAACGAGTAAAAGTGGGCAGGGATCCCCGGTCAAGAACAAGTTGGCTGGCATCGGCCAGTAAGTGTTGGCAAACGTTGAGGGAAGAGCCACAAGGAAAAATGGTGACGCATCGACAGTGGGCTGGCCCATAGCCCCTATGAATACTTGTAAAGTGCCTCAGGGATCTGGGAAAAAATGAAACAACGGGAGGAAGGGACCGGCTACAGGAGGTCAATAATTGAGGGCCCATGATTGGGGAATGTCCTGGCGAAAGTGGACGTCTGGCTTAGTTGGAGATGGTGCTCCGGGAAGAGGAAGTCTAGATTTGCCGGAAGCCGCTGACTGGGTGGCGGAATGAGGCAGCTAGAACATGTCCAAATCCTCGCGGAAATCTCAAAGAAGGGAGAAAAATGGAGACTTATTCAGGGAGTGTCCTTTGCCCGTCGGGCGATCGAGTAATAAGCTGGTGGGGCGCATAGCAGGAGATAGGTGCCCCGAAGGAATGACTGGTGTAAAGAGGAACCGTAAGAAAAAAAAAAAAACCGTTAATCTTCACAGATCACCACCCCCGCGACACTCTTCACCAGACCTGGTTGAAGGGGAGTCACGTTTTGACATCGCAAGCTCAGAACGTGCTATCTGATCTCCAGAAGGTGGGGGAGGCACCGTGATTAGCAAAGACCAGGTGCTGCGGTGAGTCCCGACGAGTTTGGATCGATCCGCCGAGCGTTCTTCATACGCCACCGGTGGCAATCAGACATGCAATTCACGGAGGACTGCGGGGAAAGCCTCGGGAGGGGTCGTAGGGGATTTTATCGTGACCAGCCCCCTTAAAAAGGCCCACGAGCGAATTCGTTTTTCTTAAAGTTAGGGGAAGAGGGGGACAGAGAAGACCTGGGTTTGAAGGTGTATCGCCGCGTGGACCTGGAGATCCATCACGGTAAAAAGCTTGCATTCATGCACGCATCTCTCTCAGCGGCGGACTGGAGCGGGAGAAAGTATGAAAAACCTATGAGGGAGTTTGCCCGTGGTGGTGAACCAAACGGAAGTTCAAGGGGAGTTCGTTAATCACGCTATCTGTTCAAAACATTGGGCAAGGGCCGGGGAAAATACGGGGGAAAAAGATTGTTGCCGCTCGGAGGGTGCAGGCGGGGGGGGAATCAGCGACGAGGGGGGGATTGCTGAAGAAGAGCATACGCACCAACTGGGCGCGGCCTGTTTTGGGGTGAAGCTTCAGGGGGGGTTTCAGAAGGGGTCAGCGGGCGCGCGCTGTTTCGAGGAAACCCGGGATGGAATCCGACGAAAAACCTTTAATAGCTAGTGCATCCTAGGGGGAAAAGAGGAGGGGGTCTTGCAAGGGGAACCAGAAGAAGAGGCGGCCGATTCAGCGTGGTGGGGCTTGTTCGTAGTCACGAAAATCCTCGACGCCGTCGGGATAAAGCCGACCCGGCGCCGGTTCGATGAGCCACGCCGCTTTACAGGAAGGAAAAATCCTTTTTGGGCGCTGGTGTCATAGGGCCCACGGTCAACATGGACTGGGCCCGTTTAAGGGATACAAAAACGTTTTTTGAAAAGGAGAATAATGAGAAGGGGACGGGGTGCAAGAGAGGGAGCCCGAACACCCTACTCCTCACAACAACAAAAATAGAGAGCGGAGAATGTATCCCAAACGAGGAAACAGGCGATCACGCGAACGTCAAAACCAAGAAGGTGTCTCAGAAGGGGAAACCTCATTACTAGAAAAAACGGAGGTGAGGCCGTCTTGGAGAACGGAAGAAACGCCCGTCCGTTGTGCGGGTCAGCTGGGTTCCACAAAAGACCCTCTAAGCAAAGGCTCGGACTGTCGATAGAAGGCTTCGTAGGTTTATACGAAAACCGAAAGCAGCAAGAAAGACGTGAGAAGCCGGGCGTCTTCGTGTGTTAACAGGACAAACCCAAAAAGCAACAGATGAATACAAATGACAAGGTTTCGTGATCGCGACATCGCGCGGGGGTTCGCGCCCTTGGGCGCACATCTAAGAAAAAAAGCCGCGTACCGCTACAAACTAAAACCAACCCAGCCAAAAAGTTAATCATCGATCAAACCAGACTATGCGTAAGGACTGGGGCGCAAAAACTAAACAAATCCCAGGGATCAAGCCCACAGGAATCCCGACACGCGCATACCGTGACAGCGAAGAGAAAACAATAACCGTTCAGGGGGTTTTATAAAATCCCAATCAACAAACTCCGCCGTTGTTTGGGGGTCCTCCGAAGAAGCTTAAGCAGAATGGGCCGCCATCTCTGCAAGGGGGCCCCAAGAGGGGAATTCTAAGGTCCTTCTTTCCACTGGCGATCAACAGAGCCCAAAACCAGAGGGAAGACTAAATCGGAAACAATATGCCGGTGGAGTGAAAGGCCAGCTGGACAATCAACGACCAATAACTAATTGTCATAGAACGACGGCCTCCCTTTTGAGGGGGGTCCGGGTGCGGGGACATTTTGTAAACGGCTCGGAGGATCGATCCATCACCGCGCCGTGAAAGGGAGCACCCGCCGGCACTGATAACAGAAGGAAACCGTCCTCCCAGAATGGAGAAAAAAAACTGACTCCGGGGGAAAGGTACTGCGTATACGGGGGCGGGGGGTGTGAAGAACAGATTGAGAAAGAGGGGTCAGGAACTGGTTATGGGGGGGAGAACGCACGAAGGGTACTATGAAACTCATCTCTAATTGAGGGACCTTCCGATAGCAAAATTCGGATCTGTGAAAGAAAAGAGAAGGTATACAAGAGAGGGAAAGGCAAGGAAAAAACGTTCGAGGAGAAGTACAATCGATGAAGAAAGAGAAGAGGTGCTCCGCGGACATCTCCCTGAGAAAATGCATTACAGTTACAGGGAGGTAAAACAGAGGACAATATCAAAAGCAGCTTACGTCAGACGACGGAGTCGAGCTCTGACGGGGAAGTAACCCTTCGAAAAAAAGCCTCTACTGGAGCCCAGGCCATAGGCCCAACCTTCAGAAGGTCAAAACGACAGCACCGGAAAGGAATATAGTCAAGTGTGACACTTAAAAAAAATAAAGGCGTGGGAACATGGGAAAAGAGATCAAAAAGATCAGATGCATTGTCACAGACAGCCTCCGAGGCAAATCATGTTGGAAAAACGGAGGGGGGCATTAAGGAACATCACCCCGCATTGCAAAAAAGCGCAGGGGGTGCAGGAACAAATAGGGGTAGTGACCGGATGACAGCAAAAGGGGCGTACGCGATGGAACAGAAAGCAGAGGGGGTCAAAAAAAAGGACCCATCCGGAAAAGGGCCCATCTAGGTACGCCAGAACAGGATCAACAACAGCCTTCCTTAAGCCCTTGCCAATTGCACCAAGGGAAAGGATGGAACAGGGGGGGGACTGACTCGACAATCACAAGGGGGTTGCCTCGGAATTCTTGTGCTGAAAAAGGTGGATTGAAATTTTCAACGGGAATCAATAAACTGACCCCAAGGCCAGTCACAACCTTCGCGTCTCATTGCAAACCTAAAGGATTCTAACAGAGGAGACATTCAGGAAAAAGAAAGCAGACCCGTCGTGGTGTCAACCAGTCACATGAACAAAAAACCCGTCAATAAGCCGTGCAACAAAGGGAGAAGAAGTTGTTCAAAAGAAAACCCACCCAAAGAAATTGAAATGAATATTGGACCTTTACGGGGATAGGACCATAGGCAATCCCGCCGAACCACTACCATTTACAACGACGAAAACGGTTGTTTTGTGGTGACAGAAGGTACTGAAGATTAAGGCGACGGAAGTTAGGTCGCGGATCGTGCGGGAGGGTGCGAGGCGCTACCGTGACGACTCGAACGCCATTTTGAAATCTGGGGGGGGAAAGGAGGACCAAAGGATTGCGGCGGCGGGCGGCCTTTCGAGAGCGGACGTACACGAGGCAATCAAAAGGGTGTAGCGGAGGCATCAGAAAAAAAGAGCGGTCGCCCGATAACCACACGTTGAAACCACAGGGGGCAGCTCGGTAGTTCCTCACAACCACTTGGTAGTATTAACATATAGATATACGTGAAGTCTGCCAAGAGGAAGGAAACCTGTTATTGCACAGAACGGTGGGCACCTGCGAAGACCCCAACGAGAACGTCTCGTAAGAGCTAGTAATCCTCCAAAACCAAACGGATAAGAGCCTCAGAAACGAGGGAACGCAGAAAAGAGAGACAGGCTCCGTCTAGCTGGCCTGACGACTCGCAAACCTAAATCGCGGACGCCGCAAGACCGTCGCAAGGTCGGACAACTCCTTAAGGACAACGAAGACACCAAGTGGAATCTCCAGTTAATTTCAAAAAGGGTCCCAAGAGAGGGCTGGGGAAGAAAGAGCCCTGATCGGTCGTCCAGATTTCAAATTGCGGGCGGGTGGGGGGGGCCGATGTGGTCAATTCTTCAGAACTAAAGCGGTGCCCGGCAGGGATATGGATGGATAAAAGGTCACGGCAACACTTGAAGAAGGGAGTGTTCGATCCATAGCACGCCGCGGAATGATCCGCGAGTACGTGAGTGGGGGAGGCAAACTTGAAAGGGGAGCACCGGAAGCACCCGTCGCTCGGGACAGGAAGAGCCATCCAGAGCAATAAATGGGTTAAGGTGATAGTCCTTCTTGGGACAGAAGGACCAGTGTGAAAATGAAGTCCTCTGCAGCAAAAAGATCTATGGGGTTGATCTCCTGAAGGTGGCTGGTGACGCCGATTTTCAAGACTACTCAGTGTGTAAAAATGGAAAGGGAGGAGTCATAGGAGAACGATTAGGGTCATCCCGACAGTGATGAATCCGGAAAGTAATCTGGTGCAATTAGTGGATTTATACTTCCACACTCGGAGACCTGCCATCTATAACATAGTTCTACGAACCACCGGGGCGTATTTTCTTATCGAGCCTGTCCGCCTGGAGCGGAAACCTTCCCAGACGAGATGGAGGTTCTCTTTCCCTGCAGTGCCAGGGGAGTAGAGCGCAGGAATTTTAAAATGTCGGGCACGTGAGTCGAATTGGCCTGGGTAGCAAGGACTCCTACTAAAGGAAGAGTTGTCCGGGGTCCAAGGGGAAAAGAGGGGAGAAGATTTCAGAAAAAGATCAGTCACAGACGACATCGCGGCCCGAACGGGTACACCTGTAGCCTGATCATAAGCCCTGGCTCAAGCGGACCGTACGGCGGAGCGCCCCTTTGAGGAAAAGGGTCATACCGGAGACCTGTGAGCTTCCGAGATTGACGACCGATACGGAAGGGGAACCCGATTTGTGTTGCATAGCCGGGACGGGGACCCCAAAACACACCGGAAACGTCGGGGTGCGTAGAAAAATCTCCTGAAAGAACGCTGAGGCACAAGTTAAGGGGAACACGCCGTTTGAACCGCTAGTCGCAAGAAGACGGGCGACTAAAACTAAAGGAGGACGTGCTCAGATAGGGGTAGGGGTTTCTCCGCCAAGAGCGGGGATCCCGAAGGAGTGATTTGGTCGGGCGTAAATAAAGAGGGTAGACCCCGGTCATCGAAATTGCACTTCCGGGCGCCGGCTGCCTTCGATGGCGGACGTGGGGATCGTGTGTCCAAAAAAGCCCCAAATCCAAAGAAAGGGTGGAGGGACTGGGGGGAACGAGTTCCCAGGGGACTGTTTGTCGCCGTCGCCCGCCGACCTCAGATACCCGGTGCAATCGGCATGCGATGGCCAATTTTCTCTCTATCTGGAAGGTACGCGTAGACCGGATTTAAAAATAAAAGCGGCGGGGTTAGAAAAAAAAGATTCCGCCAACCGATCACCGGGAGTGGGATGTGGGCGAACGCAGGGGACTGGGAAAGTTACTGGTAAGATCCTGTTGATTGATCCTTTGCGGAAGCGCAAGGGGAGGAGGGAGGTGCATGCGCAATACGACGGTATTGCTCGGCGTATCCCCTTGGGGGATGGGGTGCGGGCGAGGTTCTTGCAATTGCGGGAGCGGGGGCTGTTTCGCAAGGAAAACTCAAGGGGGAAGAATTAAGAGATAGCTCGACAAAAATTGTCCATAGAGAGCAGGGGGCCCTGCGATTGTTGAAGTTCATCCGCAGAATTCGTCGTCGGCAAAACAAGATAGGGGGGGTGTCGGGGAGAGCGGTTGATCCCCGACAGCTAGCGACTAAAGGGCGGGGCTCCCGGAGTGCCAGAAGCTTTAATGGAAAGAAAAGGCTACGAGCCTTGGGGGAGGAGAGGTGCCAGAAAGAACTCACACGGACACATGGGGGAACGCATTTTGTGCAATAGAGGGGTCAGAAGGAGGTTGCCATCGGAAGGTAGAACCTTTTTCAGAACGAAAAACGGACCTGACCTCTCAAAAAAACAAAGATAATATGTGGTCGGTGATAGTCTCCCAGAAAAGATCGGGCAGCCGCGAAAAAAAAACGATGTTATGTCGCGAAAGAGGGCCATTCCATTAAGAAAACGAACAGGGCAAGGATTTAAAAAAGGAAAGACAAAGGGCACGGGAGCTGGGAACATGGACCATGGACCGTCCCGACGGAACAAAGCGGCTTGCACTTCATAGAGGGAGCGGGAATCGGAAGATGACAAAGTAATCAGGAAAAAACGATAACAGTGGGGACCCACCGGTGAAAACCATTACGGGCCAAGATGACGAAGCTCGAGGACAAGGGGGGGCCAGGATCAAAGGCAGAGCAGTGAAGTTTAAGCGAAGCAGGAAAGAACGAGCAAAACGAAGCCACATACACAAAAAAGAGGACAAAGCGGAAAGACCAAAAGGGTGCGTGGCCAGGAGCGGCCGTATTTCGACTACAAAAACACGAGGGAGAGAGCAGGAGACGCCCACGAAAAGAAAAGTCATTGAAACCAGAAAGGGCCCATGAGTTTAGAATCAAGATCGACTACCGTGAGCCGTTGGAGGGAAAGAACCCAGCGAAGACCTCAAAAGAAGCCGGTTTGGAACCTTTCTCAAGATAGCAAAATAACTGGGATGCTATAGGGTCGGGGGCCATAGAAGGCCATTTCAAAGGGGGAGTATATTTTGCGGGCACCATCAACAGACGGAACCACCAAAAGAAAAAAATCCCGAAAGAAGTCAAACTATTCTCGGGGGTTGGGGCAATTCCATTCGGGACAAAAATCAAAAGCTCAGACAAAAAACCTCGAGCCGCCGGGAAAATCGTGCAATGCACCGGAAAAGCAGCATTAACGGGATCGAGACCCATCCCGGCACGTCTTTGAGACAAAGAGGGAAGAAAGTGCAGAAGAAAGATCTCACCCAGGGTGCGACATACTACTAGGCGTCAAAAAAAAATCAGGCTTCGGGGGGGTAAAATTAACCAGCGGGGGGGGGACAAGAAGGAGGGGGATTCGTTTGAGAAGAAAGGCCGGGAGTCCAGTAGAAAGCTGCCCCAAACGAGGGTCCCCCTTCGAGAAAGGTCCTGACAATCTAAAAAACACTAAGGGTATAACAGTACTGGGGAAAAGCCGGCCCTCGAGGAAAGACAATCCCTAAAAGGCCTACGTAAAAAAGAGGGCGCGAAACGAAGGGAGGAAGAATGAGGTGAGACGGCCCGAAAAGCACCTGCGCCGGAAATAGGGGAAGCAGTCTGCGAAGGAAAAACAGACAATCAATCCGAAAAGGAAGACATGAAATCCAACCATCCCTGGCAGAGAAACCGACTGGCAAGGATCGTACCATCAGGGGGTTAATTGGAACCAAAGCGAGTAAAGGGAAAACCAATGCAGGCGGGCATCAGACTACAACGAGTGGCACGACATGGATCCAAAAGGTTGGAAGAAGAAATAACACCTTCAAAATAAGGGCAGGGTGTACGATAAAAAAGGGCCCAGTGATGAGAACCAGCAAAAGAAGGGGACATAGCCCAAGCGAAATCATCGGGGGTCAACCCAAAAACATTCGCCTGAGGGAACAAGAATCAGAAAAAAAAGCCAGCAAAAAAGAGACTCTTGGGTAGAGGTAACGGAACAGAGACCGGTCAAGAGGGAGGTAAACCGAAAACGGGGGAGCTCACAGAAGAAGAGGGGGGGGGGGGATTTAATCTGGGGATCTTAATCGAGCGACGGGGGAGTACAAACAAGTTGCCGCATGCAGCAGGATTGCCGAAAAAAAAAACAAAATAAGGTAGAGTAAAGGGGAAAAACACCAGAGGAGTTAGAAAGGCCAATACGAAAAACAATGACGGGGGAAGGCATTGGGTTCAAAAGCCGAAAGAAGGAAAAAAGAACTAACGAAGAGGCACACCGGAGACTTAGTTGGAAAATAAGGGTAGGAACCCACGCCGAAGTTGAAAGGAAGGGGACTGGAGGGTCCGGATAGGTGCGTCAAAAGGCAGGGGAAGCACATAGAAATGGAAAGGAAATACAGGGGTAGGAGCCTTCCCCTTGCAAAAGAATTAGGGAAAAACGGCTTTGCTCGCAGAGGTTGGGAGAGGCTCTACCGGGGCACAGGAAAAAATGGACAATGAGACGACCACCACCACTGGGGGAAGCGGGCAAGCCTGTCGTGGTTTTGTCTGGAAGAAGGAACGGAAGAGAACCTGGCCCTCGAGAATCATGCTGTCTAAGAACCCCTGTCAGTTCAGCAAGAAAACAACGGTGCACAATCAAAAATGGGGAAAAAAAGAAGCTTCTCTCTATAAAAAAAAAAACGGGGAATTGAAAGATAAGAATTCAGATCCGCTGCCCAGATGCTCGTTATCTTTTCAAAAACTAACGTTTTGCTCAAGAAGGAGACATAGAGAAACCGAAAGTCTTGCTTAATCAGAACACGACTGAAGAAAGCCGAAGAGTGAAAGCCCAAAGATCACATTGTTCGCAGACAGGGTCACACACGTTATCTAAAACTCAAAAGAGAAAGAAGCAAAAATAAGGAAAGAGGAAGGACTTCCGACAAAAGAATAGGAAAAGGAGCGTCACACCACCCAAGGAGAGCAGTAACATTGGAGGAGACCCGAATGGACTGGGGGTAGACTGGAAGGAATCGGGGGGTCCAGGTATGGCAGGTGACGGGGTTAACTAGGGGGGCGACAATCCTGACAACTAAGAGGGTGCCCGTGTGGGGTCAATGGAAAGTAACGCGGTGACCAACACTTTACCGCACTAAGCCGGCCAGTGGGGAGGAGAACTGATCGAAAGGACGGTTGCGCAAGGGAAAAAAAAATTTCGTGGTGAGGAAAGGAAAAGGGAGTGAGGCGGTGGCAGTTAAAAAAGCGTAGATCGGAATGACGGAGGAGAATACGAGTGAAAAAAAAAAAAATCTTCCTTGTCGGTTGCATCCGGCAAGGCACATGGGGACGTAGAGGAAATAACAACAGGATCTTCGTGTTGATATAATGGCATGGCGGGGGAAAGAGGGGGGGCCACGGAGAGTTGAAAAATGAATTTCGGTTGGGTAACTGGACAGGCCCTGATGGGGGCGGGGGGGATAAAGACCAGGATAACGGGCTAATCTAAGGACGTTTGCGGAGGTCTTCGGTGAAAGGAATCACCATGCGGGGGGATCAAGACTCGTGGGGCGGGGAAACCTGGGCAGGGCGCACTTCTCTGCCTCCCAGTGCGTAGGTTCAGGGGATTCAAGCAAGAGGTGTAACTATCTGAGCAATGATTTTGTGTTAATCAATGACGTGGGGGAGGAAAAGGGTAGCAGTGATTTCCTGTAAAGGGTCACGAGCTGACGCCGACGAGTGCGTCGAAGATGAGGAGGGTATGAAGGAAAGTGCCCGACGAGAGAAACCGTAAGGACAAGGAAGAAAGCAGGGAAATAAAGAGGAACGGGCAGATCATTGGCCAGTAACGAAAAGTAGTTCTGCTAAAGGGAAAACTGGGAATGGGAATCAAAGGTCTGCCTGTGCCATATGACCAGGAACAATGGGACCGACGAGTTTGCAAGAATGGGGACTTTGGGTTAAAAGGAGGAAATAGAAAAAAAAGGAATACGCGGAGTGGAAAGAACACCAGCTCCTGCGAACAGGAGAAAAACTACTAGTTGTGAAGTTACAAGCCAGGATGTTGTTAAGTCAGCTATAGGGGAGGATGTAATCAACGGTCGCGAGAAATAGGTGCGCAAAGTCTTTCTCCCGAAGGTAGCGCCGTAGGAGGTGGACTAAATAGACGTCGGATCGCGTCCGACAGATGCCTTTCGACGGAGATGAAACGCAAAAGGAAAGCGTCTGCTCACGGAATTCAAACTTCTGGTAGTGAGGGTCTATTTATCGGTTTTTTTAAAACTCCACACGCACCACACAGGGATGAATGCGGGTAGGAAGCCGTGGAACCCTGGGGAGAGGACAGTGGAAAACCTGACATTCAAAAAAAAGGTATCGGGGCAAAAAAGGCCCGACCTCGAATAGAAGATAGGGGGGATCTGATACGAGACGGGGGAGTTTATGGTGGTAGGGGGACCCACACTGAAAGAAGGTCGGGGCGAGGCGAAAGAGGCAAGGGGCAAGGCCGGAAAAACAAATTTCGTTGATCTTTCACGGCTGTACGGCGGAAGAGCAGGAGGTGGTCGCAAAAGTCGGAGTGGGGGATGGCAGAGGGGAAATCGAGAAACACGCGAATGGGGGGTCTCTTCAGGGTGGGGGGGGGGGGTTCCGAGGACAATTGAGAAAGTGGCGTTAGTGAGCTGGGGACGAGAAAAGTTTCACGCAGGGCGATGGCAACGAGAGAGAAAGACAACTTGGAAACGCTGATAAGAAAAGAGTGGCGGGGGTTGCCGGGACAGAGGAGTCGTCGTCCAAAGAGAACAGTGTTGGGGACGGTGAAGGGGGAAACGTGCGGAAAAAAGCATCCAAAGGACGCGAGAGAGCCAGAAAGGGGAGCGCAAGGGCGGGTAACCAGCCGGACATTCCAAAGACTACTTCTAGGGGGCGGCGGCCTGGGGCCAAAAGAACGTCAAATCAAGGGCTCATTTAAGAATTTGCAGGAAAAGCCAATACGGGGTGGGGGAAAAAGGCACGGGTATACCTTTTCAAAAAAAAAGGAAAAG
>Ga0179593_1326961_pt1 | contig 11692 bp, 19 predicted proteins | sample CZODoug2_1_08_16_FD_185931 | JGI IMG/M metagenome (GOLD analysis project Ga0179593, IMG submission 185931) | Vadose zone soil fungal communities from Angelo Coast Range Reserve, California, USA - CZODoug2_1_08_16fungal (PacBio error correction) | ecosystem: Environmental > Terrestrial > Soil >...
GCGTCTGTGCGATGCTGGCCGTAAGGGGCGCCCGGCCACCAATCAATCGAAGGGGCGGAGGTCTTCAATGGGTCCGGGGCCGTGATCTGGATGTGAACATGACGGACGAGGGGCCTTTTTTTGCGGATAACCAATTGTGGGCCTCTAAAACCTTCCTGCCCATTCACGGCCCAACCACCGGGGCTCGGCGGCAGGCCCTCGCAAAGAGAAAATACGTACTCGCATCGCTGGCCGCGAGGAGGAATGGGGGGGGGGCCAACCCCGGGGCAGACCCAGAATCGCGTGGTGGATGGGGCCCGATACGAAAACGGCGGACCACCCTGACACACGCAGGGCGCCAATGGGACTGGTGACCAAAAAGAGAAGCTACGCGCCGAAAAACTTCACGAAGCGCGTCCTCGATTGAATAAAAGTAAACCAGCCTTGGAAAACGCTCACATCAAAACCCGCCTCAAACGGCAACGGCTCGATGAGGACGGACCCAGAACAAGAAGTTTCGCCAGGGCGTTTACAAACACAGGCAGCTCCCGTGCCGAAGACGAAATTCGTCAAAAGGTCTCCACGGGAAGGGTACGGACCGTCTGCAGAGCTGTGGGTTGCGCGAGATCATAAACCTGCCCGTTACTGGGAGCCAGTTTGGCAACACGATGGAGCTGTTGGCATGGCACGCCGGGCGATGCAGTCCCGCCGCTATTCGTCTCTGAAAAAGACGGGACAAGCCCGACTCGAACGCGCCAATACAGCCGTCTGACTAGCCAGCCGCGCTCAGATTTCACGCCGCGCTTACGATTTTTTGTATGTGTCCCGTGATCGAGCGCAGGGGTCTCACCATGGAGGGTGGCCCGTGGGTGTACGTCGAGTGGAGAGATTGAGATTAGCGGACCCAGTGCGAACCAAACGACCATCAGACGCCGGGCCGAACGTCCCCGTCGAATGTTCTCGAGTTGCTGAATTGACGTCGCGGTGGAACGGTCTATCGAAGTGGTGTGCGTTGCCGGGAAAAAAAAATCCCAGGAAAATAAGGCACATAGAAGGCGAGCCGGCCAAAAAAAAGAAAAAAAAAAAAAAAAAAAAAAAACCCCGCACGTTCCGGAACCAAGCAATCTTAGTCCCGAAGATAATGAAGAGGGGGAGGAAAATTGCGGGGGGGGGTGGAGAAAGGGGAAGAGAGAGAGGAAGAGGAGCGAGGTAGTGGTATAAAAGAAAGATAGGGGATGTAAAAGTAAGGAGCGAGAGGAAGAGGGGGGAGAGGGTAGGGGGATGCAGGAGAAATGGTATGAGTGTGAAGTTGGGGACAACGGGGGGTAAAAGAAAAAGAAAGGATAGTGGAGGGATGTCGGGAGGGGTGGGGGAGGGAGCGGGGAGTCAGGAAACGTAGAATGAGAGGCGGAGAAAAGGGGAAGGGACGAGGGGGAAGGTTGTGTGAAGGACAAGTGTGAGGGGAGAAAGAATGGAGAGAGGGAGGGGGGGGGGCGTGCACCAGAAAAAAAGAAACGCTGAGGGAAAGAAGAAAGAGAGTAATAGGGAAAGCAAGATGGGGAAGAGGGGGAGGGAAGATGTAGGAAAGAGGAGAGGGAGTAGAGAGGAAGGTAGAAAGGGGGATCGCAGTGAGGGGGAGGGCAAGGAAGGAATAGTCGAATATACGAAGGGGGCAGGGGAAGGGTAGCGAGGGGTAAGTAGGGGGTGAAAGGAATGACGGGGTTGGGAAGAAGATGATGAGAATGGCAGGGGAAATGGGAGGGGGCAAAGGAAGGGGAGGGGAAGAAGAGAGGGAGGGCGGAGGAGAAAGGGTGGGACAGGGAGAGAGGGGAGGATCTATGAAAGAGGGGGGCTGAGAATGATAAGGAGATAACAGAGAAGGGTGCGGAAGAGGAAGGAGACGTGGGAAAGAAGGAGGGTGGGAGAAAGAATTAGGGGGAAGAAGGAGGGTGCGGGAGGGAGGGAGAGGGGGGGGGACCGGCAAGGAGGAATGTAAAAAAGAATACGGGAAGGAAAGGAAGAGAGGGGAAGGCGGGAAAGGGAAGAGGGGAGGTCAATAGGGAGAAAAAGAAAGGAGGGGTTTAGGCGGAGTAAGAGAAAAAGTTGGAAGGAAAGGAAAGAAAGAGATAGAATGAAAGCTAGACGGGATAGGTAATGGGCAGGAGGCGACATGGAAAGGAAGATCGTAAATGGGCATAGTAAAAAAAGAGGGAGGTATAAATTAAGGTTGCAAGGTAGTTAAAGGAAGGAAGGGAGGAGGTATAATTAAAATAGGTAGAGAAGGAGGTGGGAGCAAAGGGGGGGAAAGGGTGAGAGAAAGCAGTAGAAGAACACAACAGAGCAAAAGGGAATTAAAAATGCAAGGCTGAAGAGGATGATAGGAGGGGAGATAACGGGGAGAAGTTGGAGTGGTGAATAAAGAACAGGAAAGCGAGGAGAAAAAGAACGAGTAAGGAGAGGAGGGAGTGGAGAGATAGGAGGAGGCAGAGAAAAGCTAGGGGAAAGGAGGAAGTGGGAAATAGCGAGAGGACGGTGAGAAATAAGGTAAAGAGTAAAGAGAGAGGAGATAAGAAAAAGAAACAGAATTGGGCAGGAAGGGAAGGGAAAGTATAAGGAGATTAGAGTAGAGAGGTGGCGGAGAAGTGCGAAAGGGGGAGATAGGAGAAGAGTAACGGCGGGGAAGAGGACAAGGGAGGGGCGAACTGGCGGGGGGGATAAGGATGGGGGTGACAGGTTGTAGATGTGGGAGGTTAAAGAGAATGAAGGAGACAACGGGAGGGCGAGAGGGTGAGTGTGGATTGTGGAGGGAAAGAGGGTCAGGGAAGGAGGGAGAAAGGAAGAAGAGGAAGGGAGTGAGAGGTAGGGCGGGGCTAGAGAGGGGTATAAAGAAGCGAAGAAAATAGTGATGAAAAAAGAAGAAAGTATGAAGGGGAGGGGACAGAGAAAAGTGCACGTGAAAGGAGGGAAGGTGAGGAAAAACGACGAGAGGGAGGGAAGCATGAGGGGAAGGGAAGGAGGGGAGGAAAAAGGGAGCAGGATTGGGGGGGAGAAAGAGAAGGGTTGCAGAACCTGAATAGAGGGGTTAGCGACCGGGGGGGGGGGACAAGAAGGAGGGATAAATGGGCACAGAAGCGAAAATGGGGGAGGGAGGTAAAAGGTATAAAAAAAGAAGAAGGAAGGGGGAGGCCGAAAGAAAGTGAAGAATAAGGGAAAAAAGGTCGAGTGAGGTAGGCGAGGAGGAGTAAAAGGGAGAAAGGAACAGGGTTAATGCGGAGTCCCGGAGGGAAGAGGGAGCACGTATGGGTCTGAGAAAAAAAGGCAGAAGGAAGTTGGATGGGGGGGAAGGGAAGAAGGAGCGAAAGGGGGTGAAAACAGGGTTTGGAGGGGGGGAGGAAATAAAAAAGGAAGAAAAAGAAGGTAAAGAGGAAGGAAGAGAGAAGAGAGGTAAGAGAGAGTGTAGGAATAGGGAGAGGAGTGAAAGGAAAGAAAAGGGCAGGGCAGGGGGGAAGAAGGCGTAAGGAAAAGAAGAGGGGAAAAGCGAGTGGGGAGTGTGGGGGTTTAGGGGGAGTGAAGAGAGAGGCATGGGGAACTAGAGGAGGGGAAGGTGAGGGGAGAGAGAGAAGCGAGGAAATGGGAGAAAAGGGGTACGAGAACGGATGGAAAAGAGAAGGGAGGGGCAGGAATCTGATTCTTTGAAGGCGATGGTCATCACATCGTTGGACCGTTGGCAAAAAAAAACACGGGGAAGGAAACGGTCCTCGAGCACAAAGAGAAACAGCCATTACACAAAGAAACCCCAAAAACCCCAACTAAAGTAACACTGAAAGTGTATGTGAAAAGAGAGGCCATCCGAGGAGAAAAAAGTCCATGTTGGGTACTGCAACAGACGACCTTGTCGAATGAACTCAAAAACAAAAGAAGGGGTGGGAAGGAACCCAGCGAAAGCAGAGTTAAAGGAATGGATAAAAAAGGGAAATCCACGGGGGAGTAGAAGGTCGGTGGGGGGGAAAGTAACCAACTCAATGGGAAAGGAAGGGAAGGGGCAAAACAAACAGAAAGAAGTAAAATGAACAGTGAAAAAAAAAAAAAGTTGTTTCAAGAAACGAAGAGAAGGAAAAAATTGGAAAAAAAACAGGGAGTGTGAGCGAGGGGAAAAAAAAAGGGTAGGGGGAAAGCGACAATCTAAACAACAACACTTAAGGGGGATCAAAAGAAAGGAGAGCACAAATCTCGCTCACAAAAACCTTTTTGAGCAAGAACAAGAGGATTCTGCTAAAATGCCAAAAAAGGGGGCATGGGGAAAGGGGGATTTGGTATGCCCTTGGGGTTTCAGGAGGGGGGAGGGAAGGGGGACCGACATGCGGGAAGGGGGAAAAAAGAACAAAAAGAAAAACTTGACAAAAATGGAAGATCGGGGAGACTAGGAGGTGAACCTGAAAAACTGGGAATTCAAGAAAGGTGGGGGGAGGAGAAAAAAGGAAGGCGCATTCACACAGGGGGGAAAGGGGGGTCAAAGTCAGGGAGGGAAAAAAGAAAGAGAAAGTAAAGGGCAGTTCCCTGGGAGGGTGGGTTCTGGTGGGTAGGGGGGCTAGGGAAGGGCAGGAGTCAAAAGGAAAAAGGCAGGGGGGGGGGGGGGGGGGGGGGGGGGGGGGGGTGGGGGGGGGGGGGGGGGGTTGGGGGGGGGGGGGGGGTTGGGGGGGTGTTGGGGGGGTTGGGTGGGGGGGGGGTGGTGCAAGAAATGACTGAAGAGGAAAATAAAAGCCGGACTACCTGGGAACGAACAAAGGGAAAAGGGGTGGAGGAAAAGGAGATAAGTCTCCTGTTTTCTCCGTAGATCAGGCGGGGAGGTAAGGACTGGGACAGGAGGGGGAGCCGGCCCTAGGAAAAAAAGGTTACAGCACTATAAAAAACTGTCAAATTATTAAGATTCATCAACTCAAAAAAATTAAAGGAGGGGAAGGGCTCTGCCTGGGGAGGTAGGGGGGGAGGGGATGATGGTCGCACGGGACATCTAAAAAGAGAAAAGTCCTAAATCGCTGAGTTCAAAAAAGTAAACAAAAAATCAATGGGGGAAAAAAAGGAGGCTCGAGCAAAAAGAAAAGGAAAAAATTACAAAAAGCTTCCAAAGGCGGGAGGAAAAGGTTTCAGGAGAGCAGGAGGTCAGGGAGAGGAAGATTAGGGGGATCAGAGGCAGGGAGGGCGTTCCAGGAAGAACTTAAAGGAAAAAAGAGAGGCGTCACTAAAAAGGAAAGAAAGGGGAGGTAAGGCAGCCCAGAGACAAGGGAGTACGGTAGGGAAAAAAGAGAAACAGGAAAGAATGGGGGGAAGGTGGGATCGCGACGGGTAGGGTATGAAAACATCTGTCAAGGGACGACATTGAAGGGACGAGAGGGGAAAAAGGGGTTGGGGGGACGACGGGGGTGAAGGAGGTCAAGTAGGGGGATTCATTCCAGTCCAAGAGTCTTCAAATAAAAAGAATCTTTTCGACAAAGGGGGAGGGTGGACCATTCTTCAAAGAGAGATTTAAGGGGGAGGAAATCGTCTTCGTAACGGTTATTTGGAGCATTTGGGAGGGAAAAGGAAGGAAGGTGGGAAGATTGCGTACATAAGGGGAGATGGAAAACGAGAGAGTGAATTGGGCAGGGAGGATGAAGTCTATCTTGTTTGAGGGGAAAAAGAACATTGGGCGGCCTGAGATGGCCAAGGGAGACTGAGGTGGGCCTAGGAGAGGAAGTCGAAGGGCGCCAATTTGAGTCCTATAACTCAATTCTATTCTTGTGAAGGGAAAAAAAGGCGAGGTGGGGGGCCATCACTCAGGGAGCGAGAGAGGAAGAGAAGAGTAAGTCTCTAAGGGGAGAGGGCTAAAACACTGAAGAATACGTGGGGGTTCTTTGAAGGAGGAATAGGGGGGTGAAATCCACATGGTTGGGGGAAGAACCGGGGCCTGGGAGAAGGAAAGGGGTGAATACGAAAGTCAACCTTACCCCTAACAAAACTTGAAAGAGAAGGGGGAAACAAAGAATTGATAATATGGGTGGAGGGGGGAAGGGTATAAAGCAAGAGAAAAGCATCGCAGCGATGAAAAAAAAGAGCGAACTAAAAAAAAACATAAGGGGAGAGGAAAGATAGCGGAAGGCAATCTTCCTGCGTGAATGACGGGGAAAGTGCAAAGCTCAAAGGACCGAAAAAAACGGAGGAAAAAAGGAAGGTCTTCTTCTTGAAAAAGAGGGGGAGAGGGGGGGAATCTTTTACAAACTGGATGGGGGGAGGGTAAAACGGAGGGCCAGGCGCGGTAAGAAAGGGGAAGAAAAAAACATTTGGCCTAAAAAAATAGACCTAAAAATCGACGGACCAAAAAACAAACCTTCTGAGGAGGGGGGGCTAGAAATAGCCAAAAGGGGGGATAAGAGGCAATCTCGATAGGAGAGGGGGGATCGAAGCTGAATTTTCACCAAAAAAAAAGTTTGCTAAAAGAAGGGTATCGCGAGAAGGACCCAAAGAAAGGAGGGAACGGGGGAACAAAGGAAGAAAAAGGGGAGATGGAGCAAAAATGTGCGGACGTTGAAGAGAAAAAACTAGTACTACGAAATTCCAAAAGTAAGAGAAAAGCTTCAGACTGAACTGAAGAAACCGGGGGGGAGGGGGGGGGGGAATAAAAGAATTTTGGAAACTAGAAAAAGAATTCAGCAAAAAGAAGAAAACCCTCGAGTGACTACTGACAAGAAAAAACAGAAGGGTTGAATGAAAGGGTTCAAAGGGAAAGAAGGGAAAGACGGGGCCTACGTACGAAGAAAAAAGTAACCAAAAATGGTATCACAAAAAAAAAAGGGCATTTGACGACAAAGAGAAGGAACAAGGTAGTTCATACATGGGGGGGCCAAAATAGGGGGACGGGGACAAAAAGCAGGCAAATAGGTGAATTGGGACTTGGAAAATAAAAGGGTTTAAACTGAGACATAAAAGGGAGACCGAAAGCTTGGGGAGTAAGGGGGGAAAGGGGAACGGGATATGGGGGAAAGAGACGAAAGGAGAATCAATAGAGTATTATCGAGGGACTCCTACCTCTTCCAAGGAGAATAAGAAAAGAGGGATTGCAATACCTTCCTAAAGAAAAGGTGTTAAAAAAGTAAAGGAAGGGTCCGATTAAGAGGGTGGGTCTGTAAAGGGGACGTGAGGGTGAGCAGAAAAGGGGACACAGGGGGGGGATTAAAAATGGGTTGGGGGGGTACCTTTTGTGGTTGCAAGGTGAAAAATTCGATGTATAGGGGACGGGAGGAGGAGAAGGGACTAAGGGGCAGAAAAACAGAAAGAACCCCACTTCTCAACCAAACAATGGGTGAAGAAAGTCCACAGGCGGGTGAAAAAGGGAGAGTTGCTTGAGGGGTAAAAGGGTAGACAGTCCGGGGTAAGTGAGTGAGGGGCCGTCCCGGGGGGGAGGAGTGAAGAGCAAACCTAAGACTGAAAGCCGGTTAAGGTGAAAGCCCAAGCGGTCGGAAGGGAGAAAAAGAATTACTAGGGGGGGGGGGGGGGGGGCCTGCTCCGGTGGGACGACCACTCAAATATGAAAAAGGAAAAATTTCTCGATTGGGGAGTTGAAAGGGGGAGAAAGGCATAAACTGGACGGTGGTCACAAAGAACAGGAAACCAGACGAGGAAAGAAAACCCAAGCCATTAAAAAAACCGTAACAAAAAGCTCCATTTAAACGAAAGGGCAAACAGGGGAGGGGGGAAGGAAGCACCTATAAAACAATCCAGTTTTTGTGAAGAGCGAAAGCCGAAAAAGGGGGGGAGTGAAAGCTACAAAAGGAATAGAGGTTGACGACCCACAAGTGCAGAAGGGGGGAAATCAGGGGAAGAAAAGAAGATATTGTAGGGAAAGTTGATGTATTGGGGAGTCAAATTCAAAGGAAGGGTCGGGGGAGGCGGAAAACAAAGGCAAGAAAAATGCAAGATAAACAGTAACAGTAAAAAAAAGAGCTGGGGGAGAGCAAGAGAGAGGGGGGAATTAGGAAAAACCAACATTTGAGGGGGATAGGGAGTGGAGCTCGAAAAACAAAAACCAAGGGAGGGAGGGACAAAAGAAAAGCGCTAAAAAGAAGAAAACAAATTTGGGGGGGTGGAGGGAAAAAAAAACATCAATGAGATTCAGGCGATGCCTACAATCTGGGGGCAGCGTGTCACTGTAAAGGGGAAAGGAATGAAAGTGTTGAGGGGATGGGCAGAAGAACATGCCGTTAAAAAAAAAAAAAAAAGAAAAAAAAAGAAGCTACGGGAACAGAAAAACATGACTACTACAAGGGGGGGGATCTGAGGTTTAAAAAAGCTGAAGGTTGAAAAGAGAGGCAACTGAAGAAAGAAAGGAGGGGGAGGGAACGTAAAAAAGTAGGGGGTCTTTCAGGAAACCCGAAAGGGGGGAAGGAGGGGAGAGAAAAAGAGGAGAAAGGGGGGCGAAGGGTGTTGAGGGTGGGGGGAAGGGGGGTCTCATGCTCGGTAGGGGAATGGCAAAAACGGGGGCAGGGAACAAGAACAAATAAAAATGAAAAAAATGCGGAAGGGAAAAAAACATCATCTTAAGGGAAACATGAAAGAAAACAATAAAAGGAGGGCAAGAAAGGTTCAAAAAAGGAAGAGACGTCGTCAACTTCTATCGAGGCGAAAGGGAGTTAAAAGGAAGTTGGGGAGTACGGAAAGAAGGGAACCCTTTAAGACACTAGAATCACGGAAAAAGGAAAGACCTAATTCATCCACTAAAAAGGGAAAAAAAAAGAGGACTTAGGAGGCGGTGGGAGTCGAATGGGGGGCCGGAGGTCGCAAGGGGAAGAGTGGCTCGTGAAAAAGAGATAAAACAGACGGAGAAACACCGGGGGACAACCGCAAAAGGGGTGTGAAGACCCCTTGAGTCTAGGCAAACCAAGGAAATGGAAGAAAAATCAAAAGTCAAGAGACTGGGGGAGGGTTACGGTACAGGTGAGCAAGGGGTCAGGTCAGGAGGGGAAGTAAGAAAACATCGTTAGGGGAAGTCTAGGGACAATATGGAGGGCAACTGGACCGACGCCAAAGCGAGAAAATAATCAAAAAAGAGCAACTGAGTTGATCACATCTCCAAGGAAAAAAAAGAACCGAGGAGAGGGGGGAGCATGTCAAAACTGGCTAAAGGTAACCTATTTCTATGCCGAGGAGGGATACCACGAGGAGGGAAAGGTAGGGACCGCTAGGGGACTTCCATAAGGTGCAAGGAAAACAGGGGTGAGGAAAGGCCTGTAGACAGTCAGGAAAACTCAGATCAGCCAAAGGGAAAAACAGGGGCATCTGGGAGACAGGGGTGGGGGGTGGGCTGGGGGGATGAAGAGTAACCGGAAGAGAGTGGGGGCCGGGATTCGCAGTCTTCGGCACTTGATTTTTTAGAGGACAAACTGGATCTTCCGGAACGGGAAAGAGTGGGAGCATAATTCAGATGAAACGCGAGGAGGGTTAAAAGTGGGGGTGAAGGGAGGATGATCGGAGTGGTCTAAAATTGCCCCCGAAAACGGGCGCTCGACTTGGCGATGGGGGGGGCGGGAGGGGTCTAGGGACAGAAGGAAGTTAGGAAGAAATTTACTCGTAGAAATCCAGGAGGAGCTGGGGTAGCCAACTAGGGGTGGTTGCCATCTAAGAAGGAGAAAGGAAAAGGAGGGGGGAGGGGGGACCGAGACTCCTGGGATAAATGGAGAGGAAAATATACTGTGTGTCTTGAGAGGGGTCAAAGAGAGGGTGGGGGGGAAGGAAAAAATGGTTGGAAAAGGAAGACGGGCGAGGAAAAGTGGACGAAGAAAGGTTCACAGGGAAAAGAACCACTGAAAGAGACTAACATTAAGAAAAAACTTGGGGATGGCCGGTGGAGCCCGGCAAAACAAGACAGGGCAGGGAACCGCCAGAGAGAGAAAACAAAACAAAAAACGGAGGAAAGAGGAAAAAAAAAAAAGATGACAAAAAGGGTCCTGAGAGGAGGGGGGGGGCGACGAAAGGGCAAAGGCTGAAACGGCAAAAAGAAAAAAACGGGGAGGAGCTGGAATAATGGTCAGGGGGAGGGGTACGGGGGGAGCCATCTGCCGGCCGCGGGAGACCTGGATGATAACCAAAGGGGGAAGGAAAACCGATAGGAACATAAAACACGAAAAAAGAAAGTCAAAACAAAACGTCTCAAAGACGTGCGTCGCCAAGAAGACAAGGAATCGGGCAAGCGGAGACAGAAGATCGGAGATTGGAAAAAAAAAAAGGGGGGTCTAAAAAGGAGAAAGGGGGCCGGGAATGAGTCCTGGAAAATGGGGCACACCGAAGAAAAAAAAGGAGAACCAGGCCACAACGGACAAACATCGCAGAGTCAGCCGCCCAAGGGTTGAGGGGGGGAAAGTCCGAGAAGGAGAGCTTACGCAAGGGAAAAAAAAAAACGTACGGCCGTCAAGCGCCTTCAATGCGAAAGACAAAAAAAGCCCGTTAAGGATGAACAAAGGAAAAGGAAAAAGAAAGAACGGCAAAAACGCTCAGCACTGCAAAAAACTCTCGATGAACAACGACATAAAAAGAACGGAGAGAAAAGGGAAACAAGGGGAAAAGCAGATGAGAAGGAAAGGAGGGAAGAAAGGACGCCCCAAATGTCGAAAGAAATGGGCCGCAAGTCTTACGGGACACTTTAAGGTGCAATACGCAGGGGGCGAGATTCTATCAGCGAAAAGGAAGTAGACAAAGGGGGGGGAAATGGGGGGGGAAAGGGAGGGGATGGGGGGGGTCGTCAGGGAACAAAAGAGAGTGGAAGCCATGGATTTGTCCCTCGGGCGAGGAGTAGGGGTAGGCGAGCTTAAAAAAGAACATCGGGCAGCGCTCAATAAAAAAAAGTAGGGATATAAAGGGAAATGCCGGGCGACTAAAAAAAGGGGGGAAGTCAAAAGCCGTATCTTAAAGAGGGGAAAGTAAATTTGAAGGTCTGAGGAACCGTAACGGTCTTCAACGTTTGGAAAGGGAACCATTTGGGAAAAGCTCGAGGGAAGAGAGTTAGAAAGGACTGAGGCTCAAAAAGGAGGAACCAAGACAAAAGTCCACCCACCCCGAAAAAACCTTTGGTGGGAATGGGAGAAGTTGGGGAGGAAGGGGGATTGGTACTGGACTTATCGGTGAAGTGAAAAGGTGGTTCGATTGGGAAAAAGTACTCCCATAACAAGGGAAAGAAAGGGCAAAAAAAAAGAGGGAGGGAAGGCTAAAAGTCTCGGTAGCGCAAATCAAAAACAACTCATCGGAGGGGAAGGGAGGGCAACGAGGAGGGGGGGAAGAAAGGGAAATCAAGAAGGATATGGACCCTACACCAGGGGAAAGTCCTCCTCTACACGAAAACATAAGGAAAAACGAACACACCACGCTCCCCATGTAACATGCAATGTAGAAGATGGCAGAGGCAAAACAAGGTCAAGGGGTGGAACTAATGAGGCCCTCAGACCGGGAGAAGATAAAAGAAAAAAGACCTCCGAGGATTTACGGCCCCAGCTAGGAAGTTCATCCTGTAGAAAAAGAGAAAAGGGGGTATGGGGGAAACTGGGCAGGGGGGGCTGAGAAAGGGAAAAACGAATGTCTGCGAGCAACTGCCGCAAAAAAAGAAGTAAAAAATAAGGAAACGCTACAAAAAGACTTGGGGGAAGAGGATAATAGATTAGGGTCCAAAGGGGCGCACACAAAGGGCGGTGAG
>Ga0179593_1335199_pt1 | contig 11692 bp, 11 predicted proteins | sample CZODoug2_1_08_16_FD_185931 | JGI IMG/M metagenome (GOLD analysis project Ga0179593, IMG submission 185931) | Vadose zone soil fungal communities from Angelo Coast Range Reserve, California, USA - CZODoug2_1_08_16fungal (PacBio error correction) | ecosystem: Environmental > Terrestrial > Soil >...
GAGGCGCACGTCCGGTACTGTAGAGATTAACTGATCCTTCACTGATAGGGCAATTGTCTTGCCGGAATGGGATTAAAGGAAAAGGTCGTAAACCGAAATAGGACGAAGGAGGAGGCATAACTTCCTACGTCAGGAGGAAGTCTAATACCCAGAAAATATCGAGGGAGGCAGGCGAAACCGCAGGGGGCTGGCCACAACCCCCACCAGGATACGAAAGAATGAATGGATGGTCTAGATAGGTCTGTCCTACGTCTATGACGCGGAGAAAATAGATTCTACGGGGAGCAAGTTCGAGCGGTAGGGGTTCTTCGATAAGAGAAAAGCCCGCTAAACACCAAGAAGCAAAGGAGACTTGACAGGACAGTAATTCAGTCCAAGCAGACCATGCCGGGGTACAAGGTGAGGGGAGAGAACTGGTAAGGAGGGGCAAACGTTAGGGAGTATCGACGACCAAGGGGACTGACGCATTAGAAAAAACGCGGTAAGGAGGAGCGAAAACGCGGATGCAAATACCAGGAAAGGAGAGAGCTGGCACTGTAACAGAAGAGGGCCGGGAGAGGGGAAAAGGAGAAAATCAACCCGAGAAGGGGATAGGGGACTGGGCCACGGCAAGCGAGGAAACGCCGGGGGGGGACGGGGGGAGAACGGAACAGAACTACGCTCAGTAACAGAAAAGATGAGGGGGACATCGTAACGGTCAAAAGGCCTGAAGTCGAATGGGAGGAGGATAGGCGGGTGCGGGCTAAGGGCCCTAGGGCAGATCGTAGGCAGACAGATAACGGAATATGAGAGATGGAAGACCATAACAAAGGACGCTAGGTAAGGCAGACAAGGAGGAGGGAGAATAGCGGAAATCGAACTACACGGGTCGCTGAAAGCAACTCCGGAGGGTCTCCTTCTTTAAAGAGAGCTGTCGAGGGCGGGCTCGGTTTTGAAAAGCCCGTGGACTATGGAACGGGAATACTGTAGAAAGGGGTCGACCAAGAGAGGTGAGAATGAACTCTTGCTTTGAAGGCTTCTGGCCGGGAAGACTGCTAGGCTGGATAATTTCAGAGGGAAATGGCTCGGCTGTAAGGAATAGGGTTGAAAAGCCTCAATACATGGGAAATGGGCTCGTTCTCATACGTAAGCCGGAGCTGATGGCGACTGGGGGGGGAGGGGGACTCGAGGTGCGAAGAGCAGCTTGCAGGCCCAAAGCGAGGGAGTTCGTCGTATCGACAAAGGACTGGAGAAGGAAAACGGCAAGGGGCGATCAAGAATCTGGAACACGCATAAGAATAAAGGGCAGAGGAAAGAGGGGCATTGGGGCGCAAAGAAAAACATATCCTGAGAGATCAATGGTCAACACTTTAAAGGAGAGTAAGCGCGAGTAAAGGAGAGGCGAGAACCCAGAAACAAAGAGGGAGGTAAGAAAGCACAGACTTGCCGACGACCGGTCGGGGAAGGCAGCTTGGGGGGGGCTCGGAGGGAGATTTGAGAGAAAGCCGAATGCTATAGGCCGGTCCCCGTCCCGCGCTTATCGAAAAAAAGGAAAGAAGATGGACCTGGGGGAAACAAGGTCGGACCTCACACGAAAACGAAGAAAACTTCAGGACCGGAAGCGTAGCAAAGGAGAGAATAGGTTAGCAGACTGGCTCAGGATCAACCTCTGGAACGGGGGCTGAATGAAATCCGGCCCTATGCAGGTGGAGATGCCTAATTCGGTCGTCCGGGCGATTCAACGTCTGAACCTTCAGCACACCTCCTGGTAAGTCGCTAGATGACATGGAGCGAAAAACCAGGGGAAAAAGCCGCGGGTGGAAGAAGATAAAAAAGTGGTCACCCCGGCAGCTGGCATCCCTTGGAATCTTGACTGTAGAAGTCGACGGAATGGGAGTGCAGTCAAAAGGTTCGGAACCACATAGAGGGTGGGGACTAGGAAAAATGGCTTGGCACCTCGGACTGGGCTCGCAGGGAAGGAAGGAGTTAAAGCCTGAGTTCGCCCTACAAACGTAGGGGCTAAAAAAAAAAGGCCGTCGGGGCATGAAAAGCAACGTGAAAGTCCGAACCAAGTCCCCTATCAAGTATGAAAAACACAGCCCGTAACTACTACTATACGGCGGCAAAATTTAAAGGAAGTCACAACAGGAAGAAACCTCATGGGGGGGCAGAGAAATGAATATTGTATCTCCGCTAGAAAATTGATTTTTTAGAAGAGTGTTGAGGCCCTGAGTTACAAAAGGGCAAGTTGTCCTTTTGCTAAAAGAGAAGTGGAAATGGACCCGAACGTCCAAAATACCGACGGACAATGAAGACCCCAGGGAAGGTGCCGGGCGGGGGAGACCACCTTATCCTTTATATAGTATGAGCTCGGCATAGACCAAATACCTCCTCTATAAGTCCCAGGTCGGAGTGCCTACAGGAGCTTACAGGGTTAGTTACAACATGTCGAGCAGGTACAGAACGGGGGGTCTAAAATCGGGAAGGGGAGGCTGGTCCAGGGCCAATTGCTATAAAACTATTCCAACTGCCCGTCAGATAATGCTCAAAGGAAACAACTCCTTGAATAGAGGCAGTGGCGGACTTCGATGTTAGGAGCTTCTTTGCAATAGCGGAGAGGGGTAAAACTTAGAAGGAAAAAAAAGGGGGAGAAATCTGCCAAAGGTTTCAGTTCCCCACAGGAGCGGGAGAAGCAAACAAAAAAGGTACGGGTATTTACTCGAGCGTAAGAAGAAGGGGATGTCAAAAAAGAATTCGCAGAAAGCTCTTGGGAAACCGATAGAAAAACTACATCCATATCGCAGAAAGAAGGGAAAGGCGCAACGTAACAACCTAATAGACATGATAGAGAAAAATGCGTCAGAAGCGCGCTTACCTCTACCCAGGATGGAAAGGGGGGAGAAAAGCCTCGGCAACATCTTTGAAAGATTCATGGACGACAAGACACAGGCAAAGCCCACACCACTTCACGCTATGATTAAGGATCACGAGAAGAAACACCACTAAAACTACCGTTCTCACGAGCAGCCGCGGGTGTGAAGGAGATGGACGTGGAGCGCGGCCCATCCTTTTATAAGGCACGAAAAAGAGCAGAGAAAAGCTGAGGAGAGATCACAAAACGGGTGAAAAAAAAAGGAGGAAAGCAAGGAAGTCGTCGGCGCAGGCCCTAGGGGGGGCGATCGGAGGGCTGGTCCAGCGAAAGAGACCAGAAATCACTCCGAAGAAAAACAGAGTCGAACGAAAGGGAGAAGCATGAGGTGGGTAAAGAAAGAAATCAGGTGATACAGTAAAGAAGCGGGAAAATGAAAGAGCGATGGGGTCTACGCACCGGACTTCAGAACGTATGAGCGCCAGAGGGTAATCAAATCCTGAGGAGCGGTACTCCGTTGGTCCCCTAAGCCAGCTTGCGTTGCGACGTCGGGTGAACTAGGGAAAACGAATCGCCGCGCGAAACGAGCGAGGCGGTGGACTGAAAGGGTCGCGAGGGAGAGCCATAAATTCTCTGAGAGCAGATACCTACAAACTTTGTCCCTGGGAGACCACCGAGACCGGGAGAACGACCACTGACAGAGTATAAAACAAATCCGAGTAAAATTGAAAGCACTACGCGCTCAGCACAGTGTAACATCAACCAGACAAATACACACCGTCTGCCGTCCCAGACCGAAGACATCGACTGGCTAACCCTCAAGATGTGAAAACAGCGCAGAGGAAGTAACCCCCATGAAAAGAGAAACAGGGGTCCATCACCAAAAAGAGTCAACAACGCAAAAAAAGCCCGTGAGGGCCGCCGCAGTTGGAGAGCATAGGGCGACTGGAGGAAATCCCTAGAAGGAAAGCGATCAGTGAGAGAAACACCAGAAATAGAGGAGTAAAACAAAAGGCACTGGAGGCTGATTGCGTAGGCCTCGGGACGCAAGAAAGGTAACAGTGCGAGACGCGGTCACAAAACACTCATAAGAAACAAACAACAAGGGGGCTACGCGATCTTCACCTCAACCCAAAGAAGGGTAGAGACGGGCAGCTGCAGGGAACTGGGTGAACTCTAACAGACCGGACAAAACGTGGGAAAGGGTGCAGGTTGAGTGGAAGGAGGCGGGGCCAATGGAAGAACACGTCGACGGACTAAAGGGGGAAGAGGGGTGAACTAGCGGAAGCACGGTCAGACAGCAGGGAAAAAACACGAGAGGCCCATGGAACGCCACCCGTCGCACAGCGCAGGAGCAATCTGAGCAAAGAAAAAGTGCTCACGGCAAGAGAAGATGTAACCCAGTAGTCGTCAAAAACAAAAGAGGCACCGTTGGAAAAATGAATCGACAAGGGTATGACAATTCATTTCTGCGAATCGTCGGGACCGAAAGCAGAAGCCCAGTTCCCAAAGAAGGAAGAAACGACAGCCACGGCCACAGGGCCATAAAGGGGGACACAACATGAGAGGAACTGCTATCAACAAAACACAAAAAAACTAAAAAAAAAAAACACCAAAAAAAGAACAAAAAAAAATAAACCACACAGTGCGTCAGCGGGGTGGGCTAAGAGGAGGCTGACACGGTCTGAACGTCCGCTTCAGAAATGCACCGGCATATATTAGTAAGGCAGCGGGAATAGTAAAACAGGGGGGGGAGCTCATAAATCGGCTCCCGAGCGAAGCACATCAAAGAACGGGGGCTTTTTAGTGGGAAGGTAAGGATTCAACGCCTAAAAAGCGAGGTATTTGGTTTGGGGGGTCGCAGATCAGCATTACAGTGGCAAAAGGACCGAAGGGGGGAAAAGGAGCATAACGTAATACGCTAAAGTTGCAAGTCAGTCCGGAGATCGCACGTTCATCCCCTTTGAGGGACGAGCAGACGACTATGAACCATAGCCCGAGAGTCTAGGCCGTGAGTAGGAACTCGCGCCTCGGGGGCATCAAAAAGGAAATACGCCACGTCCGGCGAAAAAAATCCAGCTGAAGAGGGACAAGATAACTCTGAATTCCGAAGGGAACATTTATCAGGGGGGGCCAACCGGATCGCACCAGGAGCGTCCGAGGTCGTCCTGAATCCTAGATAATGAAAAAAGAAAGCAGGGCGATAAAAAGAAGACTACCAAAGAGCGACAAACCCCCGGGCCGAAAGTTCACACGCGAGCGAAGGATGCCTGCGAAGAATTGAGCATATCGCGCGGGAAAAAGAAAAAAAACTAGACGTTAAAAGAGAAGTGTGATCAGGGCGCGGAGTCCTGCAGTGAAAACTAAAAGGCGTAGCTTCCGGAAGAGAAACCGTCGCCGATGAAGAAAAAAGTACCTCACCATCTGAGAGCAAAGAAAAGTCAAGACATCAGGGGCAAAACATCCCCCTATAAGAGGTAATAAAATGAAAATGGTCACATCCGCAGCAAAGGACTTTCGAACAAAAACAGTCACGTCCATAGCAGGAGAAACGCAATACCATGAGAAAGTTGAAAACAGAAAGAAAAACTATGCACCTTCTTTTGGTCCCCCTGGACTACGGAACAGGAGGGGGCCTCTCAGGAGCGTCGGGAGGAAACTCAATTCACTCTGAAACAGACGAAGCCTAAACTCCGTTGGTACGGCACCGGGCCTTGTAAAAAGCCGATCAACAGTCTTCGGCCTTTAGGAAGAACGATTGAGGGAGGACAGAACGGAAAAAAAAGGAGAATTCCGTGGGTTAATATTATACAAGAAAGAAAAAAAAACTCGAACCAGCTTATAAGGTGACGGGAGGAAGCCTACGCCAGGGGGGACTAAAAAAAAGGACTCACTCCAAGCTTCAAGCGCGCGAGGACAGCAACTGAAAGCGATCTGTGTAAACTATCAGGCGAAGGGTAGACTTTAGAGGGGGAAAGAGAACAAACAATCAATAGAAAATGGGAGCGGTGAAACATCGGCAGGCTTGCTATAGCTGGGTGAAAAAGAAGGGGAAATTTATATAAATGGACGAGGGGAAGCGGTATTAGGGAGCCGAACGCTCAAATCTAAAAAAACAGGGAGGAAAATCAGAGTCATTAGATCGAAGTAGTTATAGAGAAAGTGCAAGAAGAGCCAAAAGAAAAAGAAAAGAATGCGAGAAACGCAGGGGCTTGGTCAGTAAATCCGGTAAACGCAAGAGGATGGCAGAGGGAAGGATTCTCAGGATAGGAAAAGCAAAGTCGACGGAGTAGGCGAAAGAGAGGAGCGTACACGCTCGGCAGACAGCGAAGGGGGGCGACATACGGAGGAAGGCGAGAGGTAGGTTTGAGGAGAGGCTGCCAGACGGGAAAAAAAACCGAAAGAATTATAGATGCATGTTCGGGGAGGCTGGTGTATGGGCCGGGCAGCTTCCCAAAGAAGTTCGACCGACTCTGTGTCACGCCGGATGCACACGGACACTCAGCTCGAATCTGCGGGGGGCGATCTTGGATCGTCTGAAAAATAGTGAAAATCGAAAATTATGTACCGCTGCGGTCAGGGGAGACCACACACGGACGGGGGGCGAAGTGCGGCAGAAGAAGTATCGAAGGGCACACGTAGGGAGAGGTGACAAGCATGAGATGGACCACCGCGAGATACTGTCACTCCTCATGGCTGTCCAGGGGGGAGTGTAACTGTTAATAAATAGTAAATCATAAACCATCTAAACAACAACCCAGGATCTATCATATTCAGTCACGTATGGTCGGGAAACCGACGAGAAGAACGCGAGGAGAGGCGGGTGGGCTAAAAAAAACAAAACCAAAAAAAGGGGGTGGGGACTGGTAGCGGGTGGCGCAGGATGGAGGTAAAGGGCGGCCAGTCGAAAAAGGTGCTGCCAGGGGGTGGGGGGGGGGGGGGGGGGGGGTGGGGGGCGGGCGGGGGGGAGAAACGGTCACTAGCGAGAAATGGATCCGAAGCAGGAGAAGAGGTTCGCGGGTCCTGACGGTCACGCAAGAGAGAAGAATCGGTCAAAAGAAAGACATCCGAGCTTCTGGGCCGCGTGAAAAAAAAGGGGGGTCGGCTCAGGAGAGGGGGACGACGGTAGGGAAGAGGGCGATCCGAGACGTCGCAGGAAAAAAATAGAAACGGGATTTCCCTGCGACAAGGTGAGAGATTGTTCCTTCTGCGTGTTAAGCTGGAGAGCAGCATGAGGGGAAACCGCGGTCATGGAAAGAAGCAGCGTCTTATTCTCTGAAGGGGGGGGAATCCAGTCGGGGTAGAAAGGAGCAGCTGATTCAAAGGGGTAGGAGGAAGAACGCGAAAAAATTGCTGCAGCACTCTAACGTGGCCTGAAGTGAGGACTGCAGGGGGAAGTAGAGGAAAAAGAATACAAACGAAGATTGGCTAGATTAAGCGATCGCATTTGAGGAGAAAAAAAAGATCTTCCTAATCTCTCGTATGGGCGGAATAAAAAAAGGGGGGCGAGGACAATCCTGGAGAACGCAAAAACAACCAACGGGGAGTGTCGGGCAGATCTAAAAGCTAGAATAGCCAGTCTGGGGACGCAATGGGACTGGTAGGAATATGAGCTAGGTGATTAAGCCGAGCTAGAGGGGGACAAGATATCTGCCGGAGGGGAGAAACTCTTTTCGAAAAGCGGGGAAGACACCAAAGAGTATGGGGACATGAAGAGAATAGCTGGGGGATATGCCGGCTGTCCTTGGCGGCGATGGAAAGGCGTATTTTGTCTATAAACGTGGACGAGGGCAGGCGACTTCACAGAATAAAAAGAGCGCTAGAATTTCTAAACGGGTCTAGGTGGGAAGGGAAAAGAAGAAAAAAAAGTTTCATGGAGCGTGGCTGAGGAAGAAGTGGATGGGGGGGGGGGGGGGGGGGGGGGGTGGGGGTGGGGGGGGGGGGGGTGGGGGGGGGGGTGGGGGGGGGGGGGGGGGGGGGGGGGGGGCTGGACCAGCTCTCGGAAAGGAGGAACTGGATGTACTAGAGTTACAACGAAGACATTGAGGGGGGCTGGATAAGAAAGAGAGTGAAACCTGGTTAGTGGAACTCGTAGACTAATTTGGAAAAAGTGAGGCAACCATCGATGCACAGCCAAAAGAATAAAGATAGGTGAGCACCAGGGTTAAATATCTTTCCAAGCAATGGAACTAAGAGGAGCAAAAAGGCCTACCCTTCGTCAAAATATTGGGTGAATAGAGAGAGGAGAGGAAAGGGGTGATTTTCATATATTTTTTAAGCAAACTCGGGGGAAGACGGGAAGTATGTCGGAAAGGAGAGTTCGCCTACCGACAGGCGCGAAAAGGGGAAGTAAGCAAGTCAAAAGTACGCGGGATTCCACACAAGGAGATAGAGGATGGATCAACCTATACTCTACTCCGAGAATGCAGAAAAAGCGGCTTACGGCGGGTGGGGAATAGGTCTAGTAGGTGATGTAAATTAAAAAACGAAAAGGATCAAAGGCTTGTCTTTCAGCTGGTCAGCGGCCGTTGCATACAGGGAGATCGACTGAGGGAAAGAGGAAGGACGGGGGAGGTACTGACAGATCAGCAAGCATTTCGGGGGTGGGGTCTTCGCTACACGATCTTTTTCTATGACGTGCCTCAATCGGGGGGGAAACTTAAGTCTAGGCTCGAAGCATGGGTAGGGAAAAGAAAACGGACTACCAGAGTAGACTAAAGAAACAGCAGACCAACCTGGCATCGCTGCGCTGCAGAGTAGCCACTTCTTTGTGACAGGTCTATGAAACTCTAAGCATATATTTTCTGGAATGGAGTGAATCAATGAGAGTAGAGGGGGAAGTGATATTCTCTGAACGAAAAAGACGTCACGGCACGAAGACAATAGGAAAGGAGGGCTCCGATCACGAGAAAGACTAATCGCAACTCAGTAAGGAAGGTGTTCGCTAAGAGGGGGTGGGAGAGAAACCGTGTCAACAAAACCCCGTGTCAGAAGAAAGTATATTACTAAACGAGGAAGGATCTCCAACAACAACAACTTAGGGAAGTCAGCTCTCATCTCACGTCTTTCTTGGCGGAAAGTGCTCAGGAAAGTGCCGTAAGGCCGGAGGAAAGGAGTGGGCATATCAGGGGAGGACATTCGAGGGGAGTAAAATCGGGTGACAAGGGCAGGCTCTGAAACGGCTAAGAAACACTCAGATGTATTTTGCGCCTTAAGAAACAACATGCGAAAACGGGGCTGTCGGTCAGCAGCGCAAAGGCCATGGGTCTCGGCGTGGGACGGGGCGCGCTGGCTGCCATCCAGTCTGACGGGGGAGCAACGCGCGTGTACGCTGCCTCAGGGAATTGAGGAAAAGGAACCATCATGCCCAAAGGTGCTCATGGACGGGGAACAAGAGGCGCTCAAACATGGCTTGAGAAATCAGCAACTCAGCAATATGAACTTCACGCCGGGGGGACTCCTAGCAGAAGGAAAGAGAGAATTGAATCTAAACTTCAGCTCAGGGTAAAAACGTGGAGGAGGGGGGGATTAGAAAAATTGGACTCTAGCATCTCGTCAAAAGAGGTGGCCGATCCTTGAAAAGAAAGAGGAAAAAGAGGGGAGGATAGAGGTTCCCGGATCCATAGGGGGTCACTACCGGCGGAGAAGCTCGTGAAGAAGGGGGGGGGGAAAAAGGGTCTTCACTTGAGGATGGGGGGGCGCGGCTAACTCCGCAGTGCAAACGCAAGAAGGCACCGGCTGACAAAGATGGCGATTGCTGCAGTGGTCAGAGAAAGGCGAGGCAGATCAAAAAAGGAGGACCTATAGGGCGCTGGTGCGTGTGTCAGTGGATGGCTCAGGGAAGGGAAGGGGGCGAACACTCAGACGCGGAAAAGGAGGGAGCGTGGGAGATGGGGGGGGGTTCTTCATGGAAGGAGGGGGGGGGGCGGGAGGCCGAGAACTAAGGGTTCTTGCGAACTTCAGGAAGGCTTAATGGAAAGTAGGAGACGCGCTATCGAGTGAGATTCCAAGAAGGCATATGAGCATCTCTTCCAGGGAGAAGGAAAGAACTTCTTCACAGGACTATCGCAATGAGAAAGTCCAAGGTAAAGGAACCTAAAAAGCAAGGAACTCACTGCGGTCGCAAACAACTCTCTTCCTGCAAAAGTCGTCGGGAGAAAAGAAAAAGGGGGAAGTCTGTAATGGTGAATCGCAACAGAGAGAAGGGCACCTGTTCAGCCACAAAGCAGAGGTTCAACGAGGTCACCGGAGCTTCAGCTTTAGCTCAGGGGACAGGGAATGAAGAAATCTTCCATGGACAGCGGGGGGGAGAAATAGTAATGAAGTCAGGAAGGGTCTAAACTATAGCGGGGTGGTGCGGAAGCGTTCCCACGGACATATCGGAAACTATCCGATGCGGGAAGGGAATCGCATCAACAACAAAGGTCAAAGAAAGAGGAAAGCAACAGAGAAACATCAAGAAGAAAACGAAAGGGGCGGGACGGACGTGGTATAACACGCCACTCACTTTCTGAGTTGGGGGGGGGAGAGTGAGAAAATTTGGGGGGGGGGGGGGGGGAAAAGAAAATATGAACTGAGTAGCCATCAATCGTCTCCCAGGAAAGTCCTCATCGTCATCTCAGGAGACCCGGGAGGAACGTGGGAAGGTGAACATATTCCCTTAGAGTCTTTCTTCTCAGAGGAGAGAGAGAAGCAACGAAGTACTTCTCGTGTCGTTGACTCACGAGATCGCAACTACTCCTAACATGCAGCCTGGGACGTCGAGGAATCCCCTTCACAGTATGGTGCGGAAAAAAATGAAAACCATCCGAGCATGAAAAGAGGCGGGGAAAAAATCACCCTCAGGGGGAGTCATAAATACACGGTTTAAATAATAGGTTAATCCTAACTCGGGGGGCTTAAGTAAGAAGGAGAAGGGGGCACCGTTCGCGTCTCGCTCTCGCAGCTGACGCTGTGACGGCTACTACGGAGGAGGGGTGCATTTCCTAGTAAGGGATACGAGCCTCTTGCTTCGCAAGATGGCCTTTTTCATTGCACGCCCGAAATACGCTGGACATGCTATGCTATACCTTCAGAGACACTTCTCATTAAACTATTGACGCGCCGAGAAGGGGAAAGAACATAGAGAATACATGAAGCGAAGTATAGCCTAAAGGAGGGCTAAACAGGCGAGCCGCGGTTCGAATCTTTTAAGAAGGGAGTCTAGGGGTGCAAGGGGAGGAATAACAAAAAATCGCAAGGCCCTAGCATTTTCCAGGTCGGGCAGAGCCCAGGAAAAAAAAGGGGGAAGGGCTCGCGTTCAACTCAAGCTCCGCTCAGGAGGACAGTGGGGGAAACGGAAAAAGGAAAATGCAGGAAGTGCAACCGCGGAAGTCCAGAAGGCGCGAAAAGTCTCGCAGAGAATCATCGCGCAAGGGGAGGCTCAAGAAAGACAAAGGGGAAACCAGGGATCACTTGCGAAGAAACGGGGGGGCATCGTGGATTGATGGTACTGATGAAAAAAAGTCTAGAGGGAGATACAGGGTGTGGGGGATGCGTAGGGTAACGAACAGAGAAATAAGCTCTGAAAAAATCCAAGCCAAGCATTCGGGGGGTCCGAAGTACAAGAGCGACGAAGGGAACAACCGAGGAAGAGGAAGGATCAGGTCGCGCAAGACAAAAAAGGAGGGGTCGGGTCTGCGGCTGGACTGGGAACTCAAAGAAAGACCGGAATCTCAGAGAGAGAACTGGGGGCAGCATGCAGAAAACGCTCAATAAATAAGGGGCGGGAGGTAAATTCGCTGGAAACAGACTTAGAAAATTGGGCGTTGGTCCAGTAAAATAAAGTTGAAATCTCGTTACAGA
>Ga0179593_1671819_pt1 | contig 11692 bp, 13 predicted proteins | sample CZODoug2_1_08_16_FD_185931 | JGI IMG/M metagenome (GOLD analysis project Ga0179593, IMG submission 185931) | Vadose zone soil fungal communities from Angelo Coast Range Reserve, California, USA - CZODoug2_1_08_16fungal (PacBio error correction) | ecosystem: Environmental > Terrestrial > Soil >...
AAATTCGGTGCCATTGGGATAAGAGGGCGGGAGGAAGACTCGCCGAAAGGGGCGCCGCCAGGGCCAACAAAGTCAAAGGCCTCGAATGCGGAAAGGGTCCGCTCTCGGTGACGGTCACCCTGTGGCTGAAAAACAACGGGAAAAGGCCGAGGGTGCTTGGAGGAGAACCCACGAAAGGCAGGAACGGAGAGAAAACGGGGACGATGCGGAATAGAGGCCGCGGAAAGATAAAAAAAACAACAAACTTAGAATGAGAGATAAGTCAAGCGGCTCTAGGGGAAAAAATCCCGCTATAAAGAGGAGAAAGAAAACCCGAAACTGGGCAGTGGTGCTTCAGACAAAAACGAGGGTTCAGTACTTCCGTACCAGAAAAAAACAGACAAATAGAGCGAAAAAAAGCCGAGGAAGGAAAAAAGAGTTTGGGGTCACGAAGTCAGCCGGCGAACATCGAACGCGAAAAGCAGGAGGCATGTTAAAGTGCCTCGTCCAAAAGATGTACAAGATCACATGACTCATCGGGGAGAATTAAACACTCCTCCCCAATGTGAGGCAAGCGGGCACTGCAACTAAAGGTCCCTCACCGTCCGGCGACTCAGGGAGAAGCGGACCGTGACGCGAAAAAAAATGCGTCCTCACGCTATGATCCGGTGGGGCAGTACGTCTGAGAAAGGAAGTTTTGCAAACCAGACACCCTCAAGCAAACACCATCCATCAAGCTCACCAGGCCGACGGAGAAAGCGGTCTCAAAGCGTCCAATTCAAGCGAAATGACGCCGGAAAAAAAAAAAAAAAAGATGCGGAGGCTTGTTCCAACGGGGAAAACTAGAAAGAAAAGTTCATACTCTTCAAGAGTACGGAATGGGGAAAAAGTTAAGTGGGGGCAACCGATGTGGGGCTGAGTCTGTAGGAAGACAGGCCTAAGAAAAAAAGAACTCCTTTTAATGACGACGTCACGGCTACGGTCCAGAGGAAGAGCGGAGAAATAGTAGCTTGGACAAAAGGGGAAGGGTCTCCGGTCGCGAAAAAGCCACGCGAGGGTCCGGTTACCCCGTTGACGAAGGGGGCTTTAAAAAACGATGTCACCTCAGGCATGTCAAACGAGACGGAGATGTGGCGCACGTTCAGGTCAAAACCAATAAGCACCCTCGCAAACAAAGAAATGAGAGACGGTAACCAAAGCAAACGCATTCAGAGGGGCGCGATCCCCCGGGGGCGGAAAAAACTATGTGAGGTCTTCTGTTCTGTCCGGAAAGGTCAACGCGTACCCTGAGTCAGTTCGAAGAGCGACTCGACATCACCTTTGTGAACGGAGACAAAAAGATCTCGTAAAGGAAATGAAGAGCCCATCGATAAACCCAGGTTACGGTACATCACTAAAATAAGAAACGATTCATGTAGTAAGAGCTCAGGTCCGCTTGGACAAAATTAGGGCGCAGGGAGACGAGCTAGGCTTAGGGGAAAAGCGTACTTCCGATTCGGGGGCGGCAAAATAAAAATGAGAAGGCACGGAAAAACGCAATCCTGCCTATTGGGGTCAAGTTGATGCAGCGACGGTTGAGGAAAACGGGCATACCGTGGTGGAATCGCGGAGGGGATCGCGGACCTGATCTCAAGGGTAGAGTCAAAAAGATAAAACCTTACAACGAGCGAAGATTCACTCGAATAAGCGAAAGGGGTACCCTCAAAGGGGTCCATCCTTAAAAAGACGAGATGATCGCTGTACTACTGTGGGTCGGAGAAACTTGCACGAGCGTCCCGAGAGAAGACGTTACAGAGAAAAACGTAGGATGGACATACTTCAAACGCGGAAAGAAGAACAGGGGGTGGGGAAATAGTACCAAGAAGTCGGGACGGAATTGGGAGAGCCGTAGAACCGTGCAGGGGTGACGAAAAAAACAGAATCGATGCACCAAATTTGTAAGTAATAATTGGGGGGAGCAGCGACAGCACTAACAAACAACAAATCCAAAGAGGAGCTGGATGTGGGGACGGAAAAAACAAGGAAAGGATCAAGTCCGAGGCGTCGAAAAAAAAATACGGAGGGCGTGGGAAATCAGAAAACTGCCAAGTCGCAAGTCCGTCGCAACTCCACGATCATAAAACTGCGCCAGTTCTGTAGCTTCATGGGGGGGCTTCGTGGATCAGCAAGCTGGAGGGACAAAAGGGACGTTGCCTTCGCGAGTGGGAAGCGAAGGGGGGTATCGGAGACTGTCGGAGAACTGGAGAGAAAAAAAGTATCCACCGATGCTGTCGAAGAAAAATGAGAGAATTGTCTGACGCGGGGTACGAGGCGTCGGATCACCGGGAAGAAAAGCATGAAAAAAAGCAGGAAAGCTCCCCAAAGCGGAAACGGGAGAAAGGAGAAGAGGGGAAAAGCCGACAAAAAAAAACTCTCCGCAGGGCGAATGACTCAAAGCTCTCCAGCGCAGTTGGACGACGGGTTGGCGAGAAGGGCCGACAGTAAACCGAATGATAGGGGAAGTTCGGTGTGCGGCCCGAACTACACAGGTGAACAGCGATAAGAAAAAAAAGCGGCAACCCCGATGATAAGCTTAGTGGGCACAGAAAGAAAAAGACTGGGCTCCCAACAGGCCAGAGAGGCAGGGGTCCGCTGGAGCTGAAGATCCTGGCGGCATCCGGGAGGGATGAAAAACGCAGGTAGAAGAGTCGTCGCCCCAAAAAAAAGGCTCAAACTAAAACGGAGGGGAAAAGAGTAGAGGATAAAAAAAAAAAAGCACCCTCGTAATGAAGAGTAAAACGGAACGACGCAGCGAATAGTCGAAGAAAAGAGTCTGAAAAGCGGAACAAGTTCATCGCGACGGCAGGGAATATCAGGGGGCGGGGGCTGGCGGCAGGGAGGGCCACTAGACATAACATCGGTAGACAGGAAGGTAAACGATCATGGTGGCGTCCACGGCGATTCCAAGAAGGACAGAAAAAGCAATCGGTCCAAATACGCCGAGAGAAGAGGAGCGAGGAGAAAACGTGAGCAGCAGGCGGAGAGCTTGTTTTCGCCGCAAGGAAAGACGTCTGGCCTCCAGCACACGCTCGAGAGCGAAGAGGGCCACAATTCTCGTCCGGCGGACATAGGACATGACACCCCCGGCGAGGTCAGACATGAATCGACAGCAGTCAAGACAACCGAGGGGCGACGGGACAGCTTGGGCAGGCACACGGAGAAAACACCAACGTAAGTGCCACACCGTTGGGGGCGGGTGATCTCGTCAGACAAAATACAAAAAAAACGCATGTTCAAGAAGCCACAAACAGTCGGAAAATACCGGGATCACGTAATCCGGCGAGTTGGCCAACCAGCAGAACGGCTAGGGAGTGGTGCCGCGGTCCATAAAAGACTGTTAACCAGACACAGCCCTGTCTATGAAACCTAAGGGGGACGAATACAAACAGGTAAGAAACGAGAAACCCGCGGGAGCTCAAGGATCGAGAGGGTCTGGCGTAGAAGTAACGTCAAAAAACCCCCGAGGGGCGCGGAAAGAAAAAAGTGGTCAGAGATGACAGACGGAAAGAAAGTGTCGCGCTAAAGGGAAAGATACTGGGTGAGACTACTCTAGACGGGCAAAAAATCACAGCAAAACAGACTCAAGAGCAGGAGCTTAAAGGGGTGCACACTCCAGCACACGAGGGGGAAGGAAAAAAAAAAGAACGTGGCAGCCGCGGGACACACGAGCCAGGTAAAAAGGTCAATGTATGACACCAGGGTAGACGGAGTGCGACTATCTCGTCAAGGAAGTGGCCGGAGTGAACGGTGTAACAGTAGGACAAAAGGGAAAAACCGTCAGCGCCGCGGGTGTCTTGATCGGAGTTGGAGGGGCGGGAGAAATTCGGTTATCTTTGTCTGAAGGACGCGAAAGAGAGCGAGATATACGGCTGAAAAAGGACGCAAGCGGTTTACGAAAAGGAAGAGGGGCTCAACCGTGGAAAGAGTAAGGGGGGGTTGGAAGGAAGGAGGATAGGGGGGGTTTAGGGGGAAGACCAAGGGGCAAAGACAGAAACGCAAAAAGGGAAAAAAGAAGACAAGAAAAAACGTCATGGGACGGACCATGCATGGTGGGGCACGAGGGACCACCCCAAAAAAGAAAAAGGTGTGTTAATAAGGGCGAGCTGAGGGGAGAGTTTGGTGGAGGAGGGATGGGTGGCCGAATCGAACAGGCGCTCAACGGCGGGGACGGGAGGCGGGACGCTAAAGGTAGGGGTAAAGGGGGGTTGTAGCTGTTCAAGTCAGAGCCGGCCCTATGGGAGAGGGAATAACGTAGGGCGCAGGGGGGGCCTCGAGGGGGGGGGACATAATTGGGAAGGGCGGGCGGCACGTTGGAGTTTGATGCTTGCGGGGACCTTATTACGGGGGAGGTCGGGCGTGAGTAGGTCCAATGTAATTCGTCTTTTGACTAAGGGGGTATAGTTGGTTAATCGGGGCGAGCCTCGGTTTGCAAGTTTAAACCCGGGAATGGGGGGCTCGGTGCAGGAGGGAAAACACCTTTCACTATAGGGGGAAAGAAAAACAAAAGAGCAGCCGAAGGAAGATATCGGAAAACTAAGATAAAAGGGGGGCGGGTGTTAAAATGGGGGAAGGTGGGCTCGAACACCGGGTTAGAGCGGAAAAAGGAAACGGCGCTGGTGACGATATAGGGAGTGTTTAAAAGGCACCCGAGAAAAAGAAATGCGGAAGGAAGCAGGAACAAACCAGTAACTAGGGGTGATAGGGGGACGCGGGGTAGGAGCTGCGGGGTGACCAGCGGGAAGGAGAACAAGGGTTGAGTTGAACAGGGACCCTCAATGGAGGACTGGAGTTGTATAGTAGGGGGGTATTGGCGGCGGCGTGAGTCTTTGGAGGGGACGGGGGCTGAGCGAGTTGGGCACGCGTTGTCCAAGCGCGAAGGAGGGGCGAAGGGTAGAAGCGAGAAAGAACAGAGGAGGGGCGTGTAGGGGGTGGGCGGGGGGGTTTCGGAGGGGAAAGGTAACAGGAAAGGGACCATAGCGGCAGCTGCCCGGGCGGTTAAAAATGAGTAAGGAGTAGAATAGGCGTAATTTGGTGGGGGCGGCTGGGGGCGACGGGCGAGGGGCGTTACGAAGGAGGTGGTTTGGGGAGGGGGCCACAGCAACAAACGGGGGGGCGCCCTTGGACCTCAAAAACGCCGGGGGGAGAGGGCAAGGCGCACCGTCGGGGGGCCAGACGAACTGGTATTATGGCGTGATAGCTAGAGGACGCCAGTCGGATAAAAGGGCCCGCCACTGGGGGGGTGGGGCAATGGAAAGGTCTTGTGTTGGGAAACTTGAAGCGCAGGGCGTAAATATTGTCCGAAGAGGAACGAAATACGGCGCGACACGTGCTAACAGGACAGGGCGGAATTATAGGGGGTGCTGTGGGGCAAACAAAAGAGGGATAGGTTACGGACGGCACGGCAACGCTGGCCGGGGCCTCGGAATAGCGACACCAATGAATTGTTGGAACAAGTGTAGTTCGAAAGAAGGAGAGGGCGGGGGGGGGGGGGGAGGGGGTACGTGCGAACGGTCACTCGGGTTGAGGAATAAAAACAACACAAAAGGGAGTGAGTTTTAGGGGAGAGTGCTGGGGAATTGTTTTTGTGAAGGGGAGCGGTAGGGTAGAGAAGGAGGGAGGGGGGCACAGATAACACTTCGTTTTTGGCGCAATACCGGCGGCCAGTGGGAATTTAGTATAAAAGTAAGGGACGAACCGTGGAGGGGGAATGCACCGCATATTGTTGTTAAGGCGAAGGTGGTGGAGACTAAGGGAAACTGAAAGCGCGGGCGAAGGAAGGATGATATGGCATGGCGGAGCATAGCGGCGGAAAAAACAGTGGCGCTCCAGCGGTGAGGAACAGAGGTGACATTACGAAACAGAAGGCGAAGTGGGGGTGGGGGCAGGGCAAAAAAAACACAGTCCCGCGATTAACAGGGCGATCGGATGGTGGGCGGGGATAAGGGGGGGGGGGAGGGGGAGATGTTGCAAAAGGGGGCGTCGGGAGCGAAAGGAGAGACGGCCTATAGGTATGAATGCGCTGTCAGTGTGTAAAGAAGCGCCTATGGGTGAGGTGAAGAGCGGACGCGTGGGGCGGACGATTGGAAAAAGGAAGTTGGGGTTTCTAAAGGGGGGAGCTACCCGTTAGGGATAAAAGAAACCAGGCCTTAAACCGACTGGGAAGGTCGTGCTAGGAAAGGGGCAAAAAAAGAAAAAAGCAGCGCAGAGCAAAAAGGAGGATTGGTAACATACACCTGGGGAAGAGCGAAAAGGGGGAAGTGGGGGGGCCGCAGGGGGCTAGTTGGGTGAAGTATGGGGGGGAAACGGGGAAGTGGGATATTCATAAGAGGGGAAAGTTGCTACGACCGTCACCGGGGGGAATTTATTGGGGGGTACTATACGGAGTCGGGAGGGGGACAAGGCAGGCCGCTAAAGGGTGTAATCACACCCTTTGGAACGCGGCGGAGCAAGGGGGGGAAAGGACGGGGACGGGGGGGTGTAGCCCCGATCAAGTAACCATTTAAAGCTAGAAGGCGGAAAACGGTACTGCAAGGGGCGGAGACGGCCGCCAAAAAGCATTCGTGGAGGTATACCCTAGTCTAAGTTGGGGGGGTAGGCAAGGAAAACACAGAAAAGCAAATCGGGACACGAAGCGGCGATCGGTGGACGCAGAATGGGCGATCAAACGTATGGACCGGCACAATACCCAGCAAAAGCCAAAAAACACGCCAACACGACAGGGGAACGAAAAGTCGTACAGCGTGGGGCGAGCACCACATGCCGGAAGAAGGCTAGCAGGGGGAGTCGTCCGGCGGCTGAAAAGACAGCGCAGGGGCGCGGGACGCGAGTTCAAACGCGACAGAAGTAAGGAGAGATTACCAGGGTATCAGAGGAAAAAAAAAACGAGCAAACGTGAGCATCAAAAAAAAAAAAAGCGATCTCGCAAGGGGCGAGGGGACAAACACAAAGAAGATCAGAGTAGGAGAAAATTACAAGAGGGGGAAAACAAAAAACTACCACAGGCGCGATCACCGAGAGCAAAGAGGCTAATCTTCGTGAAGATCTCCGGGCCGGACGGAAACCGAAAAAGGAAGTCCCAGCGTCGTAAAGCACATGGAAAGTGGAAGCGACCAGGTTAAGGAAAACAGGCTAAAAATGGGGTGACAAAGGGCGATGCAAAATCGGAGGCTGTAGGAGGACACACAAAGACCGCGTAAAGAATGAAAAGAAGGGCAAAACAAAACGAAAAACAAAGGAGTTCGACAACACTCGATGAGGTGCAACGAAATCCCGGTGAATGGCAATAGTAATACAAATACTAAAAGGGAAGTTAAAGACAGGAATCAGATAGACGGGAAAAAAACGAAGGCCCCAAAAGGGAATCGTTGTACGGGGGATTAAGGAAAAACGTCAAGGGGTACAACGAACAGAGGGGTAAGCGACCGAGGGGGGGGGGGCGGGAAAGGACGGGGGGGGGAGGAAGGGCGGGGGGGGGTGGGGTGTGGGGGGGGGGGGGGGTGGGGACGGAGCGCGAGCACATCTAGGGGGACAATCGGAGAGACGTTAGAAAAGATGCAAAGGGGCGAAGAGAAAAGGCAATCCAACCCCAATGAAAATCGTCCCGAGATGAAAGACGTGAAATGGAGAACAGCTAAGACCAAAGAGAACGAGAAACTAAGAAAACATGCGGGAGCTTGGACCGGGAAAACGTCTCCACAAGAACGGACTGACTAAGGGAGAATTAAATAACAGGTTGAAAGAAGGAAAAAAAGGGAATGGAAATGCAGGTTACCTGCACAAATCCACGAATAAAATAAACGCTATAGGCTACTACGAAGAACCGGTACAGAGGCATCTGCGCAAAAATGAACTAAATTAGAGAAAAAGGAGATAGAAACAATATAGAGATGCATGCGTAGACCTGCCCAAGAAAGGACGGAGGGCTGAAAGTGAGGGACGACTAAATTCGAGCAGAGAAGTACTCAAGAAAGCGAAAGGGGAGTGAGCCGCAAAAAGGAAGAGAAAGAAAGGAGGTTACAAACGACTGGAGGGACGGAAAGCCGAAAAAAAAGATCCAGCGGAAAACAAAGAGATCTAGAGGAGGAAAGGTTGGAGAGATCGACGAAAAACGACACAAATCCCGATTGGCGCAAAATGCTGCCGCGAACCAGGGAACGACAAAAGAAAAGAAGAACGAGCGCATCGAGGCCAAACTCCGCCCCAATCCCACGAAATGCGGGGAAATCGGGGGGGTGGTGGGGGGGGGGGAAAGGGGGGGGGCGGGGGGGCGGGATAGTGGGTCGGGCGCCGCAGGTTGGTTTGTGTACGGGGCGGTGTGGCTGGCGTGGGCCCCGCGGGGGGGGGGGGGGGGGGGGGGGGGGGGGTGGGGGTACCCTTCCGAAAAAACGCGATACTTGTTAAAAGATAAGCCCAAAAGAATGGATGATACTCGTAACGACAAGCGAGGGGGTCGGTATCTTCTAGACAATGAAAAGGGAGAGCTACCCGACCCACCCACCTCGTAAAAATCAAGATAAGAAAAGTCTCCTGAAAAAAAAGAGATCTCGCTTACCATCTCGAAGTGAGGTATCGCCAAGGAAGCGCTCGGCTTGAAAACCAACTAGATACAGAAAAATTTGCCAGGGGACCGTTGGCGATAACACGGTTCAGTGGCCGAAAAAGGAACTCGTCGGGGCATGGTGGACCGAGGGAAATGTCGTCCAACGCACCAATTACAAAGGCCGGAAAGGACCGGGAATTGGCGTGAGGGACACAAGTTCCGCGAACTGTAGCACTTTCCAGGGAAAGTTGGACCCGGGAAAAAGAAAAGAGATAGTATCGAGGGAGGAAAAATACGACATAAGGGGACATCCCGCAGGAAAAGTCTCTAAATAGAACATAAAAGCGACCGAAGAGGGGCAAAACGGTATCAACCGCCACATCATAACGACAACCACCAAAGGGGAAGATCGAGAGACAAGGGGGAAAAATCCTTTGGATCAAAAGGAGATGACGGGGCTTCTGATCCAGGGAAAAAAGGGAAGATACACACTCACGGGATTGCGCATTGAGGTCGCCCAAAAATGTGAGAAAGTTAGTTGAAAAGAACCGGGGGATAACTGTCTAGAAAAGAGACGAATGAGATACTTGGGATTGACCTGGGGAAAAAAATACCACGAACAAGGAAGAAGCGCAGAGGTAGTATAGGGACGCATAAGGAGGTCCACGACCATGCGCGGACGACAAACTGCGACACATCAGCTGAGGATACAAACGGCAAACGGAAAAACACGGCGAAAGAGTTCGAGGGGGGCTAAAACAGAAACAACGAACTAGAATCCCTCGCAAAGAAGCCAGTTTTACCAAAGCACCGGACAAATGGGGTGTGAAATAAATAGAAGAACCGGATGGAGAAAAGGAGCTCTTGAACATGGCCGAATAAGGGGGGGGGAGTCGGAGACAGTACAAAGGCTCATGTAAAGACGAAAAGACATATCTAGGAGAAGAGATATGAAGATAACGTAACAACGCACACATTAGAGGAAACAGCAAGCTCATCGAGGTATAGGCACCTGGTTTTAAAAGGGGGAGTGGGCGCAGAAGGAAAGAAGGTTACATCACACTCCAAGGGAAGAAGCCCAACCGACGCGCTTCACACAGGGATTGACAGGGCTCCGAACGAGGTACCGCTTGTCAACGGTGGATCCAAACAGAAAAAAGGTGAAGATGGGAACTGCGGACGTCGGAAGGGACAGACTATCCATCGGAACGAGGAAAGGAAAGGAAACAGCAACTCGGGACCATCGCCCAAGGTGGGGGGCTCCGAAAGGTACCAAGCGGAAAGGAGCAGACGAACGAATACGACCCTCAGTCAGTCTCACAAGGGATGAGGCACGCAGAGAAAGAGAGACGAAAGATTGAAAAGACGGGGGGCGATGAAGAGGGGTTCTACATAACGAACAACGGCAGTACGGGGGGAGCATCCGTCTTGACGTAAGAGAGTGGAACGCAGGGGAAAAGGCCAGAAAGACGACAGTAAACAGTGAAAGCACACACTGCGCGAAAGGCGACGCAGAAAAGGGAGAAACCAAACGCGTCCCTAGCGGATGGACAGACGGGTCGGACACGGAGACCTTTTGCGAATCGGATCGGCCAAGAGTAGGTGAAGGCCAAGCCCCAAGACCCGGAAATAAGAGCCAAAACGATAGAACACAGTAGCGTGGGAAACCAGTGACGGATGAGTGACCTCGGACAAATGTCCAAACCTCAGGGAGGACGACAACACAAGCACAGGCAAAAAGGACAACACCGGACCGGGTCATGATGCATAAAGCAGCGTGATGATCCGGGGGATAACCAAGGAGAGAACGTGCGGCCCGTTAAATATAGGAACGAAAAAGGAGTGACGGTCAAACGGAGAAGCGGCGGGAAGGGAGACAGCCCATAGGAGCACTGGATTGAGTCATGATTCGGTACGCAGCTTGGGAAGGATCCAATGACGCAGAAGAACAGGAAGACACAAGAAACAAAGCGCTATCTTCACGTGTGTGGGCACCTAGATAGGGGCGTCTATTTTGAATGCAAAAAGGATGGGAACCATCGGAGGATAAAGGAAGGAGCGGGGGGGGGAGGGGTTTGTATTTGGAGTGGTGGTGAGAGTCACGGAGAGGCGTAACATGACCCCACTTGATACGCGAGAGAACGATACGCTTTTGCCGCGGTGCTACAATACATCGAAGTAAAACACGGATTCGCGAGACTTGGAGAGGGTGAACGCAACAGGCGCTTAACCTCAAGGGGAAGGATGGCGACATAATCCTACCCCTCCAGAGGTGGCTATCGACATTCAGCCGACGAATAAAAGGAAGACGCAAAAGGTTCGGAGGATAGCGCGCCATGTTCATCGTACTAACGAAAGAATTCCTCAAAGGCCGACACCACACACTGTAGAAGCCGAACTAGGGACGGGGGGAGTTGAAGCGATGGAGTTAAGGGGAGTGGTAGAGGAGCAGAGTGCCGGCGGCAGGGGAAGACAAAAAAAGAGAAAAGATAAAAGACGAGACAAGAGGAAGAAGAAGAGAAAACTGACTGATAGTCAAAAGGGGAGAGAGAAAGAGAGATCAAACATTCGAGAAAAACAACAAAAATACCGATAAAACGTAGGACGTGTGAAAACAGCCCCGCAAGGGGAGTGTCGGGGGACACAACCACCCCAAGAAAACAGGCACGATGTTTTGGCAATAAACGTTAGCAAGGGCACCGAGAGAAACACGGAAGAGCAACCCACTTCGGCAAAAAAACGATAGCCGACAGTCAAACCGTACGCGACCGGGAACGCAGAGATGGTCCAAGGACATCCAACAGCAAAAAGCGTCATGGGAGGCCTCCGCATAAGACATCCAAATAAAAAAGTCGACCGATCAAGCTGGCGGGCAAAACTCCAGCGGAGAGTCACAAAGTCCACGATCCCCACGTACTGTAGGTGCAGCGACGCCAAAAGACGGAGAGCCAAAAAGAACCTCACGTCGAAAGAGGGGGAGTACATGGCCCGAAAGCAGCAATGAGTAAGACAATGCGCAACAGGGACATGTCATAAAACTACGCCCTTGGGGAGGAAAACAACTCGCGACCGCAACCCCTCAATAATCCAAAAAACTGATTGGTGAAGCGAGGTCAAATACAAGGCTACCGAAAA
>Ga0179593_1704055_pt1 | contig 11692 bp, 15 predicted proteins | sample CZODoug2_1_08_16_FD_185931 | JGI IMG/M metagenome (GOLD analysis project Ga0179593, IMG submission 185931) | Vadose zone soil fungal communities from Angelo Coast Range Reserve, California, USA - CZODoug2_1_08_16fungal (PacBio error correction) | ecosystem: Environmental > Terrestrial > Soil >...
AAAGGGGGCATGAGGAGGGGTCTGTTGATCGTGGCGGTTAAATAGAAGGCTAACTGCGTTCAATTAGGGAAAAGCCGTGAGAAGGAGGACACGTGGGAAGACAGCTGGCAGGGGGAAAAAAAGAAAGAAGCTGAAAGGAAAAAAGGGGACAGTGATCTGACCTACCAAATGGGGGTCTAAAGGGAAGGGATGCTAATCCTACGAAAGTTTGGAAGATGGGGGGCGCAGGGGGAGGGGGGTTTGGAAAGGCCTATCAAAGGGAAAAGTAAGAAATACAAGTCCCGCTTACCGAAAATCGGGAAAGGAGGGGAAGACGGTGTGTGTTGATGAAGAAGTTACTGGGGTGGGGGGAGGGCTTATCTGGGGAGAACGAGGGTAGATGGGGTCCGAGGGGGGGAGGGTCACGGAGGAAAGGGCGTTGGGCATAGTGAAAAAAAGAAGAGCCAAGCTTCTATCACGATATTCGAGCTGGGACGAGGAAGGTCCCCCTTTTAAGAAAGATAATTTCAAATGCCGTCAAAAGGAAAAAACATCGCGGACTTAGGAGGGAAATGTTCGCGGGGGGAAAGAGACTACCTCTAGGTCACTGGAGGCCTCACTCAGTAGAACATGACAACCGCCAAAAGAACGAAAATGGTTTTGGGAGGACTATGGCATGGGAAGAATTCGTATCTGGGGGAAGGGGGAAGGGCGGACGATGGGCAAAAGGGGGGGAAAAACAGAGCAAAGCATCGAAAAGGGGGTCCGCCGCGTCGGAAACCGGAAAGAGTCGGCCTGCATGTGATCTTCTTCAGAGAGACGCTTGAAGGGCCCTGGGGGAAAAGAAAAGGAGCGCATCTTCTTAGAAGGGTCCTGATTGTCGAAAGAGGGAAAATGGCGGTGTCTTGACATTATACGGAGGGGGAGGGGGATGTAACAAATCGGGGAGATTTACGTGCGGGCTCCATTTTAGAAGGAGGGAAGGGGCTTATGGGGGGGAAATTATATCGCAGGAAAGTTCATCTATACGAAGGGGGGGGGGAAGGAGGAAACCGCCAAACTTCGCGCTCCTCATGCTGCTGATAACAGTTCCGTTTTTCATTCGGGAGGACTATCGGGTCGGTGGAGGGGGTGGGGGAAAAAAAGAGCGCTGAGAATAAAAGGAAGGAAAAAAAGAGGATTACACCTGATACCGAGGAACGGGTCAAAAAAGGAAAGGGCACCTACCCAGGGAGCATTGGAAAAACCAAGGGGGGAAGGAAGGGGGACATTGTGAAAAACCAGCGCAAGAAGGCTCGGTAACTCTTAAAAGAGGAGTCGCCGCACATCCTATCTGATCAAAAAAGGGGTGCGTGCGCTTTTGAGGAAGGGGAGAAAGAGGGGCCAGGGGGGGAATGGAAGGCCTTGGGAAAGAAGGAAGGGGCATTGAAAGGGTACAAAGAAGGTATGAAGATAGGGCGAATCACGTTCGCCTGGGAGGGAAGGAGGGGGCATCTCTAATGAAGAGAGAGGGAAAAAGAAGGAACCGTAAGCAAGGAAACTGATTCGCCGCGTCCGAGAAATAGGGGAATCAGGAGGACTCAATTCCCCGATGCCCGTACCAAAGAAAGGGGAGGCGCAATCAGTGCAACCCGTTGAAAGCAAAAAAAGAGGGTGAAACGAAAAAAGAGAAGATAGGGAGGAAAATCGCGCCAAAGAGGAAGAAACTGGGCGTGACGCGCAGGGCGGACGGAGGAAATTCTCATCAATTCCCAAGAGGGTCTCAACTTGCTTACTAAAAAAAAGGGGGGGGGAGCTTTTAGGGACGGGGAAACCTCGGAAGGAAAACATCAGAGCTCTTTGCGTACAGAAGCGAACACAAAAAGGGCATTGTTCCAACTGAAACCCTATAGTCCTTAAGAATGGAAATCCGGAACTTTGGAAAAGAAAAAGAAGGAAAAGGGAAAGGAAAAAGGTTTTTGGAAGGAAACAAGGAGGGGTGAACGTGCGCTGCGAAAGGTGGCGGATGAGAGGGGACTCTCAATGGCCAGCAACATGCAGAGGGGCCTGCGCATAAAATGGAGCCAGAGAACGCGATTTGGAAAAGATGGAAGACAGCGCAAGCACGAGGAGGAAAAGAAAGTGATTGTGCGGGCGGGAAGGGAAGGAGCGATCCTGTCTATCCCCAGAACAACCTTCAAGCTTCGGAGGAAAGACATGCCAGGGCAATAAGAGCGGAAACAGGAGCGACTGGCGGGGGATCGGAACGACACTTGCAATCTCGCGCGGGGGAAAATAATCGGGAAAAGAAGGAGCCCCCGATTACGAAATTCCAACGGCCATAGTCCTCCTCACCACCATCTTGGGGGAGGAGGGGAAAAAGGAAGAATGTGAGGGAGGTGAGTAAGGAAAAGCCAGTGAGGAAAAGCAGAAGGGGAACCCTCCGCCAGATATTCCGCGTGTAGCCCCGAATATCGCAGGGGGGAGGGACGGCAGCCTTAACGAAATAGAAAAGATCCGTCGGCGATATCCGTTTAGGAGAGTCTCAGGAAGGGGAGGAAACGCGAAGGTTTACAAAGGGAAAAATTAACCGGTTCGCACAAAAAGAAAAAAAAGCCAAAAGGAACTTCTTCACACCCCACAAAAATTAGAAAAGACCTGAAAGGGGAAGGAGGGTCGCCGACTTGTCTTTCGCCTCAGTGGAAGCAGGAAGAACCCTCGTGATAGGCCCCGGGGGGGGGGAAGGGAAAAAAAAGGGGGGTCCCCAAAAAAAAAAAAACAACTCGAGGCGCTCCGGAAGAAAGACAATGTAGTTCAGAGACGGAATAGTAGAAGAGAGGAAAAATCAGGGGGAAAAGGACCCATTTCACTGGCCTGGCCGCCGTGGGAAAAGGGGAAAATAATTCTCAAGGAAAAGGAGGCCCGTTAGAATTGAAAGGGAAATACCAGTGCAAAGAAAAAAGAGAAACCACACAACGGAGGAAAGAGGAAAGAAAAGTGCGGCGTTCAAGGGAGGTGTGGCTGTGGAGTTGGAGTGGAATTCTACCTGCGTTCAATTACCGATTGCTCTTGAGAATTATTCACTTTGGGAGAGGAAGGGGAAGGGGGGGAAAGGGGGGGACGCGAATTCTCCGGGCTGAAAAACGATTGATTTATACCGGAGAGGAGAAAAGAAAAAAAGTTTGCTTACGTTGGGGCAGAGGGTTAGGGGGGGGGGGGACTAAACACTCTCGGGCCTACACAGAAGGCGCTTATTCGCAACTTTAGTGCGAAAAAAAAACAAAGAAAAAGAGCGGAGGGGGAGGGTTTGAGGAAAAAGAGGGGAGAACCTGGTGAAGAGACGGGGGAGGTTCAGAGTTGTTACACTTGAGGGAGGGAAAGAACGGCGGGAAGGGAAAGGTTCAGCTTTACACTACGGAAACAGGGCTACACGGATATCGGGAAAAAGGGAAGAGGCGCTTCTGGAAGAAGAGGGGAAAAGCCTTAAGAGGCGTCGAACAGAAGTCTGGGGGGGGGGCGGGAGGTGGCACATTTTCGCTTTCCTACGAGGCTACTACCTCGGGAAGGCAAGATGGAAGAATACGGAAAATGGAAAAGTTGGGAGGAAGGAAGGGGGGACAAGTTTGGAATTGTTTAAGCTTTGGGGAGAGATGGACTTGCTCTGTCGTTCCGGAGCTGCGATGCAAGTGGGAAGGGAGAAGAGAAAGCCATCGGAGGGGGGGGAAAAAAAAGGGTCGTAAAAAAAAGAAACTGGCATGGATGGATGAGGGGAATCGACTCTTGAAAGGGCAAGTGGTGAGAGAACCGGAAGGAGCATCGTTGCCTGCGTCGACCGCCAGAAGGAAGTGTCGCCATCGTGTCTTGAGGGAGGGGGAGGGGGGGGAAAATTATTGAGGGTTGACAAATCAAGAGAGGAAAGCGTGCTCTCCATGGGAGGAGCGCAGGGGAAGGTTAATATTGTGGGGAGGGCCATTGCTATTCAATATATCGCAGGGGAGGGGCAGCGCCTTGGAAGAGAGGGTTTGGGAAGGAAAAAGGAAACGCTTGTCATCAGAGGGAGGGATCCAGTTCCGGCATTTGCATTCCGTCAGGGAAAAGACTATCGGGTTCTTCAGAAAGGGCAAGGGGGGTGAAGAGGCTGAAGAAAAAAGGAGCATCGGAGAAAGGAGAAAAAGGGAAGAGAAAAGAAGCGCACCCATGATCAGAGGAAGTTGTACCTAGGGGGGCATGATGAAAAAAAAAGGGAAGCAAAAAAAAGGAAACTATGGCAGAAGGACACAGCCGATCTGAGCAACCGCCGAGAGTGCGCTGTTTCAAAACAGGTTTGCTCTTCCAAGGGGGGGGGACTTATTGCGAATCCTGGGGCATGGTACGAGGGATTGTAGGTACGCGTGATAGGGGAAAAAAAAGAATGAAAGGCAATCAGGGGGTCGGGCATCGAGAGGAAGAAAAGGAGGAAAAGGAGAGAGCAAGAAGAGGGGCCCGCAAGTCTAACTGATTCGCCGCGGAAATCCCGATCCTCGTCCCTAAAAAAAAAGGCCCGTAACAGGAAAGTGCAAACCCGGGAACGACGTAGGTTGAACAAGCGAAAAAAGGGATCCGATCTGTGTTGGGCAGAATGAAAATTGAGAATAGAGTTACCGCTCCTTCTTGCTGCAAAAGACGTGCGCATCATGCCCCAAAGGAAAAAAGGACTCGGAGAGGACGCATGAACTGTTTCATCCGCTGCAGACGGCAGGGATTCTCAAAAGGGAGGGGGGCAGGTACATTGAATCGAACACCAAAGGGGGGAGGGATTGTTCAATCGAAGACCCAGGAGGAGGGGGGGGACCAAGAAGGAAAATCCGAAAAGAGCGGAGGATTTTGGCGGGGGGACAAGATCAAGAAAGAGGAATATATGAAGTCGCTTTCAAAGACGGGGGGCGATAGAGGGGCATTGCCAGCAACACTAGCACCGGGAAGGGGGCGCAATAAAATTGATCCCTCACAGGGAAGAAAAAAGGGAGTTGTAAGAATTTACCGTGAACCGCAGCGGGCAGCAAGAAGAAGAAAAAGGACGTATATATTGGTGGGACAGGTGAAAGGAGGAGATCGTTCTATCACCATCAGTGAAGAAGCGTCGATGACAAGAGAAAGGAAAGCAGAAGGAAGGGGCGTCGGAAAAAAAAAGGGGGGCTTTGCTCTGAAGAGGGGAGGCAAAAGATCCCGTGAACTCACGCAGTAGAAGAAAAAACCACTTACGAATTGACCAAAAACTTTGCCCATGCCATAGTCCATCCCAAAAAAAAATGGGGTCAGTTTGGCGTAGTGCGAGAAAGGAAAGGGGGAGGGGAAGGAAGTGAAAGGAGAAAAAAGCCAGGAGAAGCAGAAGTCCGAGAAGGGGGGGGGAGCAAGGACGGCAGTTTTGAATTAGCCGGAAATTACGGAAACAGCAAAAAAGAGAGATATCCGTCTAGCCGCTTAAGTCGTAGTAAAAAACGGGGGAACCGCGTAGCGTACACGCCGAGAGAGCAAAAGAAGGAAAAACTTCGAAAAAAGAGGGAGAACCCCATATAGAAAGATCAACCCCAACGCAAGGAGAAAACGAAGGAAGGGGGCGGTGTCAGCGACTTGTCTCAGAAGCCAAAGGAATCACAAAAAGGATCGGCCCCGCTAGGGTTGTAGAAAAAACAAAGCCAAATACGTAAGAGAGTAGGGAAAGAGCGCCGGAAAAGACTGAAAGAAGAGAAGTCCGAGCGAAAGGACCATGAAAGAGGGGAAAGAAAGGGGCGTCACACGTCCATAATTCTAAGGGAAAACTTCATGTGAGGGGAAAAGATTCCAAAGATTAACCGAAACGAAAGACCATTGGGGGGGGGGGTTGGGAAAAAAAAAAAGAAAAGGGCCCTAGAGAGAAAGAAGAAGGAAAGACGGCTGGCAAGGGGAAGGGGGGGAGAGGGTAATAGTGTAATTCTAAGAGGGTGAGTACATGCAAGGGAGGAGATTAATGCATTGTGGTACGCAAACGGCGCAAAGGAAATGGTCCCTTTCCGCTTCTGGGAAACGCGAGTTGAAAAGGGATCTGAAAGAGGATGCTAAAGCATCGGGTTGGCGGCCGTTTTCGGGGGGAAGAAAAACACTCGGCGGTGCCTAGAAGAGGGGTCGGATGAAGGGGAGTCCTTCCGCAACTGGAGGGAGAGGGCATGGACCACCTAACAGAAAGGGGAAGATTCGGGAAGTTAATTGTGAGTGGGGGGGCTGGTTAAATAGGGGGCAAGGGGGTGACAAGAAGTTTGTCCTGGCTTTTCACTGGGCGTGGGGAAAGGACGCGTTTCAGCTTACTACTGAACGTATATCTGCTCGTAGGAAAAAAGGGGGGGGGAGATGCGGCCTGCTAAGGAAAGGAGGCGTCGAAAAAATCGATGAAAAAGTCGGTGTCACTGAGAGTGACCGAAGGGGAAAACGACTACCTCTATTCAGTCCTGGCCTCGCATTAGGGAAAAAGGAAAATACCATCACAGAGACTATGGAAAGAAAGGGGGGGGGAATCTAAGACTGGGCGCTTGTTTCACAGCAAGGACAAACCACGCTGGCCCCCGTGGGTGGGGGGGCGGCTCGTCACCTTCAACGGTTCGTCTGCCTGCATTGAGGAGAAGAGACATCTTGAAAAAAGGGATCGACGGGTTAGCGGGGAACATGCCTTGCTTAAGTGGGGGACGCAGAACAGTCCCATCTAAAGAGGCGTCAAACTGCGATCTCCATAGGGAAAGGCGGGTACGTTCATAAGTAGGGGCCGAACTGATGGAATGGCTGGCCAACACACAGGGGAGAGAACAGTGCGCAGGAGAAGAATAGTATAAATAATAGTCAGGGAGAATGGTAGTCGATTGCTGGTCAGTGGACTCGGAAAGGCTCAGCGGGGGGAGGACCAGTGTGAAGAGGGAAGGTTTTGCTGGAGAAAAAGGAAGGGGGAACTATACGGAGGGGCAGATGAGAAAGGCACACAGTGACATATGGGTCCGAGAACATATGGTGAGTCAGAGAGGCAGGAGGGAGGAAAGGAGAAGTCAAAAAGGACAATGTACTCAAGAGCGCTGAGAAGAAGAAGATCAGCAAGAGAAGGAAAGGATACCGAGGAACGCGAGAGGAACCCATTGTAATCCAGGGGGAACCGAGGAGCGCAGGGGGGAAAGCGCGGTAACGAGAAAAATCTGCAACTATGGGAGGAAGCCGACAACATCCTATTCTGATCACCAAATGTGCGTGGCGCTGTTTCAAAGGGTGGAGACGGAGGGGAGGGGCAAAGAAGGGGGGGAGGGTAACGGCAGCGGGGAAGGTACTCGGATCTGAGGGGAATGAAGGCGAATCAGTTCTACTTGCGGGAGGGGGTAAGTTCGTGCAAAGCTCAAAACAACAACGGGAACGAAGTAACGGACGAAGGTTCGCCGCGTCACAGCATTAGAAGAGGATCCTCTTACCGGAAATTCCCGAGGGCCAGGAAAGGCGGAGAGGAAGTGTGAACGTGGCCCTCTTCTACGAAGGTTTTTAAAAGGGGCACGCACAAGAGGGGTCAAGAGGGGGGGGAAAATCTGGGCAAGATGCATAAGATGAGGGGCCGAGCCTTCTTGGTCTGGTGGCGAAAGCATGCAAAAGAGGTCCAACTTATTACTCATCAGTAAAATGGGGTTGCGTAGGGTTCTTGGAAGCAGGAGGGTAGGGGGGGTTCATCAGCGCTAGTCCTTCGCCATGTGAAGGGCCTCAGCGCTCTTGCATGGAAATCGAAAAAAAACGATGCATGGTAGGCCTGTTCCGGGAGGGGGACATCCTGAACGGTTAGAGAGACACAGAAATAAATCGAGTTTTTTCTTTGGTCAAGTCATAAAAACCATCTGGAGATGGAAGCGCGACAGTGGGCGATATATTGAATAGGGAAATTCCATTCAAACAAACCGGGCAGCAGGGAAAAGGGAGGACTCACGTAAAAGAACCGCTATTGGGCATAAGGCATCCAGGGATAAGGTCACCACTCCATCTCATAATGGGAGAAAAGTATCCTTAGGGGGAGCTCCTTAAAGGGCGATCCGGTCAACAAAACCTAAAAAACCTTCCAAGGCGATTACCTGAGAAAGGAAATTGGGGAACCTCGACAGGAACCACTGAACATCGAGTCTTTCTACCCGGGGAGGCTGCACTGATCTGGAGCGTGAACAAAAAAATGTTCCATGGAGTCGACACGATTAAGAAAATTCCACCTTGACACATGGCCCTAAGGGACTCCAAAAAGGGTACAGGATCATGATTGCATGTACTGCGGTAAGGAAGCGTGAAAAGTAGAGAGTCGCGCAAGAGGGGAGCCGCGCCAGAATGAAGAAAGATGGGGTCGTCCCAGAGGGAGGCCTTTTGAAATAGAGAAAGCTTAACGGAAAGGAAACGCGTCGATCGCGGTAATGAATTCTGAGAAACAGCTTAAACGCGGCAGGAAAAGACAGAAAAGGGGGTAAAAGCCCGTGTACACCTTTCGAAAGAGAAAACCAGGGGAACCAGATCATCCGCCACAAGTAAGTCAGAAACACCGCAAATTAGGAACACAACAACCGCCTTGTTCGGAAGAGAAGGGCCTGAGATGAATCAGCGAAGGAACGACAGGTGATAGGCCCCGAGTTGTGAAGAAAAGAAACGGCCGCAAAAATACGACTGACTGCGTAGGATTAAAAGAGCGCAGGAGAATAGGGGGGAGACTGAAAGACGTAGAGAGAGACGATCGGAGGAAAATGCCAGCTGAAGAGAGGGTGCGTAACACTTGCCTAATTTCTCAAAGGCGTACTTGCCTCAACGCCGGGAGGGAAAAAGAAAAAGGAACCTAACCCGCCGAAGGGAAAAAGAAGAAACAACAACAAAGGGGGAGGAAGAGATATATGTTCATGAGCCGGCACTGGGAAGGGTAGCTGTTCTTTTAAGACTTGAAATTCGAAGAAAGAAAGGGGCTCCGGGGGGTTACGCAAAAAGGGAAGGCCAGCCTGGCAATGGGAGGGAAGTGAATCTTCATTCTCCGGACTTAAGTCTCTAAAAGAAAGGGGGGGATTTCTACCTCTCGAAAAACCTACGCATAGCTTTTCAGGGGGGGGGGGGAAGGGGGGCTTGGACTCAGCGGGGGGTCACGAGGTAAAGATATTCCTGCAACTTGGATGCAAGACAGTAGATGAACACAGAACAATTCTTCAGGCGTGGGGAAAAGAAATTGCGCTTTTGGGGGGAGGGGGGTTGAATTTTATCCTGGGGATCGCTTTGTTCGAGTAAGAAAGAATTGTACACTTCTTTGACTGGGGCGGAGTGTAGCTTACGCTTTTCAGCTTTACTAATCAACCAGCGCTACACGGATTGAGAGGAGAAGGGCGAAAATTCGAGGGCGGCTAAAGGGCAAAATGAGTACGCGGCGGCTAACATCGAAGAGGTCTGGGGGAGGGGGGGCACATTGGGGAGAGTCCGACGAAGGAAAGACTTGAAAAAAGGACGAGGATCACAACGCCAACTTACCAGGAGGAGTTTTTTTATGAGTGGCATGGAAAAAGTGGAATTAATTTTGGCATAATGAGGGACTTGTTCTCTTCTTTGAAAAACTCGTCGTAAGGGCAAGTGCTCAAAAGAAGGAAGCGCTGAAGTCGTAACAATCTGCCTGCATGGATGAGCTGGGGTCTCGACGCTTTAATTGAAACTGATAATAGGAAAGGGGGGGCATCGTTTACTGCGTCGAAAGGAATATATCCGGCTCTGGAGGTGAGGGAGGGCTGGGGGAAGGACTTATGGCAGGGGAGCGCTTGATCGTGAGGGGAGGCCATTTGTCTGCGCATGGGAGGCTATTGTGGGCCAGGGGCCAGGAGGCAGCTCCGTCATCGATACGAGGTTTTTTATGCTATGGGAAACCGCCACCAACTTCTCCTTGTCATCGAAAAGGAAGGCTGTGGGAAAGATCAAGGGAAGGGGACTATCGGGTCTGAGGGGGAAAAAAAAGGATCGGTGGGGTTCGAGGGCCATGTAGAAAGGGCTGAGATCCAATGGTAATAGGAGCAATCAGAGAAACAGAGAAGGAACTTGCTACCCTAAAACACCCATTTGGTAGAAAGAGAAGTTGTGAAAAGAATTAGGAGGAACGAGAATCCCTAGGAGCAGGAGCAGATTTGCACGAGGCGCCGACAACTGAAGACGGGGGAATAGGGAGGGGAGGAGGGCAAAGAGGGGGGGGGTCTACTTCCATGGAGCAAACTTTTTGAGGTGATTTCTAAAGGTGGCATTTGTATAGTGGGGGAAGACGGAGAAGCTAATCAATTGAAAGGGATTCGGTCATATCTATACAAAGGATTATTATGTACAATATATAGGGAAAGGTAAAAATTAAAAGGGACTCAATTCGAACTTATGAGGGACGATTCCATCCCTATCCAGAACAAAAGGGGAAAAGGTACCATGAAATGCATCAAAAAAGGGGAGGTCCATCTCCAAAGCATTGGGTAATTTGAAACACTCAGAAAAAGAGGCGGGAGTAAGAAGCGTGTAAAAGAGTGCAGAGAGTGACAGAATGAAATGCGCCTTTCCTCAGGCCCAAAGAAGAGGGTCCAACTGGATTACGGAAGGGGGGACGCTGAGACCTCGTATATTTCATCAGGCTGCTGCTAAGGGAATTGTTTCTCGGCGCTCTTGCGTACATGGAAAAAAAGGGGCCACCGAGGCAAAAGCGAATGACCAGGGAAAGTAATGCCTGGGAAAAGGCTGGATAAGCACATGAGGGTACAAGCTAATTTTTGTTAGGGGGGAGCACAAACCGGATAGATGAAAGGAGGGGGAAAAAGTCTAGAATCAGGGAGCCAAAAAATATCAGCCACGACCACCAAAGAAAAATTGAGTCCCAAAGATCCCTCGATTTGGAAGAAGAAATATCAAAAGGCCATCCACGGCTCAATCACGAAAGGGCGAAAAGGCCGGGGCGGTCGACGCATTCACCAAGATCCTGTCCCCGCTGAAAAAAGAAAATTCAAGAATGAATAAAGGAAGAAAAAAGGGGAGGTGACGAAGCGCGGAAATCCTTCCATCGATGTATCGGACGCTTCATTCACTGGGGAGGACGCGTTAACGAGAAAAGTCCAGGAACCCCAGAGAAAAAGGGAAACTTGTCCCATTGAGTAATCCAAAAGAGTGATTTTCCAGGTGGGGCGTAGGTGTAAGGAGGGAAGGCGTAGGAAGGGACCGTAGGGAGTAGCAGCAGGGAAAAAAAAGCGAAATTTTCAAACGCCGCCAGAGAGGGGGGGCGTCATGGGCGGCAAGCTTAACGAAAGCAGCAAAAGTGATCCGATCGGGATAGAAGGGGACCGCTGAAGTCCGTAGAAAAAAGAAACGCGTAAGCGGGAAGGGGAATGGTCGGGGGAAAACGACGCTATTTAACCAGGGAAATCAAATAATCCGCCACAGGTAACGGCAGCAACAAAAATTTGCAGCCTGGGGTGGGGCAAACGAAGGGTCTTTCTGCCTCCAGGGCGAATCAGAAAAAAAAAGAGGGAAATGCGGGTTGTGAGGAACGGCCTCAAAACTTAATCAAAAAGGGGAGGGCGCATCTCTCCTTTATAGAAGAAATCGGGCTGAACCGATACTTAATAATGAGATGACGGAAAGTACCATTGCCAGGCATTCACTTTGCTTACCACGGAAGTCTCAGGAGAAACGCATGGGGGAAAAGAAAGGTAGAAAGGAACTCAACCAGAAAGAA
>Ga0179593_1704173_pt1 | contig 11692 bp, 18 predicted proteins | sample CZODoug2_1_08_16_FD_185931 | JGI IMG/M metagenome (GOLD analysis project Ga0179593, IMG submission 185931) | Vadose zone soil fungal communities from Angelo Coast Range Reserve, California, USA - CZODoug2_1_08_16fungal (PacBio error correction) | ecosystem: Environmental > Terrestrial > Soil >...
GAGGCAGAACGTGCAAGGTCTTAGGGGAAGGAGAACGGAGGGACGTTGTCGAGAATGTTTCAATTTGGGGGAAGGGGACATGAAGAGACACGAAGAAACGGAAATCATAGAAGAAGGTATTTACTATCCGCCTAGGGGGGGGAGGACTGGAGCCGGAGGCTGAACAAAAAAGTACTTGACGCCTACAGAAAAAAGGGAGCTCAGGAGTAGCAAAGGGGGAAGAGATCACGCCTCAGTAGGAAAAAACGTTTTGGAGGAAAGGAAAAAAAGAAACTGTCGGGAGGAATGCGGATCTCTCCGTACCGGAAAGAAAACTTGGTGGTAGGGGGGAGACTCAACAGCCAAGGAAAAAAGACACAAGCCGTAAGTGGCGCTCGAAAAAGAGATGACCAGAAAAGGAACAAACTGCATCGGGTAAATCAAGAAAATCATCTAAAAGGGGGAGGTGAAAGAGCTCGGTAAAGGGGGCCAGAAACATGCAAGGGGGGGTCCAAAATGAAAAAATGTTCCTATTTGGAAAGAAGATCTTCCATGCCAGGGGGAATCGAGGGAGAGGGGAAGAAAGGGACGATGAGAAAGAAGCACTTGGGAAAGAAAGGACTCGTGGAGGATCGACTTTGTACGGAAAAGGCGTCTACTACAACAAGGACAAACCAGCGATGTCTTGAAAACCGTCTTCCAGTCGGGAAAGAAGGGGTGCATTCCACAAAAGGAGGGTAAAGACGGGAAAAGTTCAGACCAAGGGGGGAAATGTTGCAACGGGAAATAACAGGCAAGCTCTGGCCCTTAGAAAAGAGTACCCAAAAAGAAAAAGAGTAATACGCAAGAAGACGGACTTTACACTGCGGAAAGAGATGTCTGGAAAAAAGTCCTGCGGTTCAGGGAGAAAAAGTGTGGACTTTTTTCGAGGAGGGCCAAGGAGAAAAATAAGCCACAGCACAGCCTGAAAAAAAAGAAAATTTATGATTGGCTAAAGTTCAACGGGAACAAATTCTCAGAACCTGAAAAAGTAACCTCTAGTCCACGAAAATCACCCAAACATTCGTCGAGAAATGGGGAGCCGGTTTAGTGGGAAGGGGGGAGCGGGGTTCAGGGACCTTCAAGGGCATGTCACGGCGCCAACCCGAAGGAATGCCCGAGAAGAGAACTTGAAATGGGAAAAAAATTGACTGAGGGGATTCTATCAATCGAGAATGTCCTACAGAAACAACGACCCTTCGGGGAAAGGGAAAAATATAAGCTTCTTGAAAGAGAGACCCTTAACCTTAAGAATAAATCGCATCCAAAAAGAGCAGGTCGTGGGGGGGGTCTTTTCCTAGAGAACAAAAAAAACGTGGAGAGCTAAGATCAAGGAATCCACCTAACAGGGAAAATACGGCGGCGATTACGTTAGGATCGCTGTCTCAACGAAAAAAATGACCGGATCTGAGAAAGACGTTTGGAATGATGAGGGTCGCGCTTTAGTGGTCGGGGGAAGAGAGCATTAAGTGTCTTCTGATTCGGAGATGTCCGTTTCGGGTTGCGGGAAAATTGCGAAAAAAAGGGGAGTGGGTCATGGAAAAAACAAAAAGCCGAAGCAACGTAGGAGGGAGAGTTTAGGGGGAGAGAAACGACAATCGTAGAAGAGCAGGTGGAAGGAACCCGGGGGAGGACCGAGCAAGCCTCCGGGTGCTGAAAGAAAACGTATTGAGTAAGCCTTCATGGTGGTCCAACGGTAGGAAGGAAGACCCATGCGAAGGAAAAGTCGAAAAAAGATGATGAGGGCATTGTCAAGAAAGTCAAGCGATTACTTGAAAAAAAAGAGAGGGGCCATTACTGTTAAAAAAAGAAGATTATGGGGGACCCCGAGGAATACGCAAACATTGTTTTTTGCAATAGGGGGTGTCTCTAAGGTTGAGAAGGCATTGGGGAAAAAATATGAAGGGACAAAAAAAAAAAGAGGTTGTGCTACTTTATCAGGGGGCCTGCCGAATTTCAAAGGGGAGGAAGAGGGAAACTCATAAGAATCCAGGCCCAGGGGGTTACAAAATTTAGCCCGCCAAAAAGGGAATGAATCGATCATTTAGAGCCGATCATCGTCTCCCTCTTCCACAGGAAAAAGGGAGTGGCGCATTTAAAAGGGGGAAAGGGACTGGGGTGAAAAGGGGGCCAGCCAAGGGTTGGCCCCGCTGCTGTGACTTAAGGGGTCGTCGGAGGGGAACCCTACTTGCCGGGGGTCCTCAAATTAGGGGGGGGGCCTGGTAACCGGAAAAGGGCGATCGCACGGGTAGGCCTTGATGAGGGAAATTTTCACCCAGGGGGGGGACTTGTGTCGTTCAAAGGGGGGGGGTCTGCCAGATGGAAAAAGATGGGCAAGTAACGCAGCCAAACTTTGGCAAAGAAGGGTTGATTAGAGAGCTAGACCTCGTAAAATGGAGCGCAGGTTTGTAGTCGAGGACGGGCCGGGGAAACTAGCTAAAAAAAAAAGCCACTCTCCGGCAGGGGGTTCTAGAAAAAACACGCTCGTCGTCTTTGAAAGGTTGACCTTCATTTCCCCAAGAGAAAATCAGATTGTGCGCACCAAAAAATTCCGCCGGAGGAAATGACACGTTATGACAAAGATAGGGATCTCAACAAAGGGGAGGAAACATATATAGATAGTGCAGGGGGGGCATAACGTTGCACTTCGGGGGAACTGGCGGAACGGCAAAAGTTGGGTGCGCAAGGAAAAGCTTTTGTATGTCTGTGAAAAGCGCACAAAGGCTCAATCTCGCGCAAACAAAAAAAGTCTGTTCTAAAGAAAGGGGGCGTGCCTGAGGTAGAGGAAGGCTGAATGAAAGGGGGAAAACTACAAAAAAAGGAAGACCGAGTCTATCAGTGGCTTCGGCTAGAAGAAGAGGCTTCAAAAGGCGGAAAAGGGAACTAAGAAGGAAAGGCGGGCATCTCCCGAAACGAAAAACACCGAAAAAAAGCCTATCGAAATCCCGGAAGATACCAAAAAACGGGAACCAGAAAAATCCTAGGGTCCAACAGAGCGGTTCGCCGGAAAAAAGAAATCATCTAAGAAAGAAGGAACCCGTTGTACGTTCCGAAAGAAAGGAAAGTCTCAAAAAAAAAAAAGGCGGCAACTCAAAAAGGACACTGAATCCTGCTCATGAAAAAGAAAGGAAAGCTGGGCATCAATGAAGCTCCATTGAATCGGCCCTGCCTTGAAAAGGGGCTGCTTTAAGGAAGGAAACTGAACATCAGAGAAAGGACATCTAGAAATTCTCACAGAAAAGAGCTTCAAGAGGATCACTTGCGAAATAGACAAAAGTTGGAGGGAAAAAAAGCTTTATCCGACAAAAACTGAAAACCCATGTTTGAGGGGCGACGGGAAATAACCACCGGAAAGGAAGAAATGACCCTTGAAAGGGCCGCGCAGAAAAGAGGCTGACGGCTTGATGAAGAGACCGTGAAAAGGCGAGGCCTTCGGGGCCATGAAAAGAAAGAAACGAATTGTTAATAGGGGGGAAAGCGAAAAAAAAGTGCCAACGCCAGGAAGGCTTCGCGAGGAAAACTTGCAAAAAAAGGGAACTCGCGTTGCGTCCCGGAGACTAAGGGGGGGGATTGTTGAAAGCATCCCGAAATAAAAAAGGGCTCCTCCATGAGTCCGTTTGCTTCCTGCTGGCGCGGGGGGGGACGTGGAAACGTAAAGGGAAAAGCGCCGCAGGAAAAGAGTCGCACCCTAAAAGGACATCGCAAGGTCGAAGAGGAGTGCGTTCAAAGAATTCTGCGAAAAAGGGAAGACAAGGACTGTCCCTCATCAGAAGAAGAAACTGGGAGGACGCTTTCATAAGTTCCTTCGAGAACTCGCTCCCGGAGAGGAAGGGGGGGAGCATCCTAAACGGGGGGGGATGGGGAGAGAAGCACAACAACACGGATGAGGGGGAAAGGAGGTCAAAAAATCCCACCGACCTTATTTAGGATGAGAGTAAGGTTAAGTTAGCAGGGGGAAAAAAAGTATGGAAAGAGAGTGAAAAAAGTGAACCGGACCGTCATTTCGTTAAAAAGGCGCCTGATCGCAGGAAAAAAAGGGGGAAACCGATTCTGAACGCACTCGCCAGCGTCTTCGATTCAAAAAAAAGGGGAAAATTGTGGTTGAGAAGGAAGAGTTTTCCGTGGGTGAAAAAAAACGAAAAGAGGAGCATGCATGGAAAAGAAATGTCTGAAGGCTTCGGGGGGGAAAAAATAAGGGGGGAAAAAATGTGGGACGCACACCAGGAAATCCTCCCTTTGAAGGGAGACGCCAAAGGAGTGGCGGAAAGATGAATTGCCGGAGGGATAATTCACACTGGAATAATCGGGAAAAGACATCTTCAGCAAGCGGTAAAAGCAGTTCAAACGCAGCTAAGAAAGGAAACACGGAGAGGGGTCAAAAAGAGCTGAGGGGGCGTCGCTGTCGCGCAAACTGGGTTTTTGTGGGAAGGGGGGGGGGGGGGTGTCGGGGAAGGGGAAACACCACCCTGGAAGACCTCGGAGCAAACGTTTGTGCGACACTTTAAGGCACGGGAAAGGACAGGATAACGGACCAGCCAGCATTTTGGGTAGGATGAGGGGGACACCCTCCTCATCTAGGGATGCCCAAGCAAAGCATTTTCGGCTAGGCATGAAAAGAAAAAAAAAAATCAGACTCCACGAAAAGGGGCGCATTTGACCCCAGGGTTTCGGGAGGGAAGGTTCGGCATATTACGGAACGTCTCCAACGAAGAGCGGTGACTGAGAGAGGAAGTCCTTAGAGAAAAAAGGGCCCCGGAGGAGGGGCCTTGGAAGGGAAATCTAGTTTCCGTGGCGCCACTACCGGGGAGAGAAAATGGGATTTGGAAGTTGCGAAAGCATGGGGTTGGGTTGTAAGGGAGAAAAGGGGGGGCTGGACAAGGAATCCGCCCTTTGGACAACAAACGTGGGGCGAAAATCCGACGATGAGGATAATCTCAAAGTAGAAAGAGGCGACCCTTGTGCGCAGGGGTAGTAGCAAGTAAGAATGGGGAAGGGGGGAACCTAGTAAAGTGAACGCGAATGACAGAGATCCGGGAAATATTTGTGTGCTCTGTCGAGATGGGAAGGAGAGGGAGGGGGAGGTCGAGGGGAACACAGTCCCTACAAAAAAGTGCGCACAACTCTCCGCTTTGGGAAGCCGTTTCAAGGAAGGGAAGGGGGAGGCAAAACCAATAGAGCTCAACAACTAGGGGGGATGAAAGGGTATGCCAGTTGGACACATAACGTGCAAGGGGAAGAGGATGAAGGACGGGACGTATAGAGAAAGGGGTCCTCTTGTAGGGGGGGAAGGGCTTCCGGACGAAGGGAAAGCTCATCTCGCGAGAACAATCTTTTTCTAAAAAAAAAGGGGGGCGTATCGGCGACAAAAGGAAAAGGCCGCCTTACTTGACGAGGGAAAAGTCGCCGAAATTGGGCGTTTGAACAGAAGCATAGCAAAGGGGATGATACTGGCCCTCGAGGAGGGCATCTCAAGGAGGAGCTCCCAAGACACCTCCCAAGGGAAAAGGCCTTCTACATCAGATCCAAAAGCCTTGATTAAGAAAGGAGAGATACTCTGGAATTAGGACATAAAAGCTTTGCGAGAGAATCAGGAATCCTCGAATTCAAAAAAAAGACGTGAACCGTTGTGAGAAAGAAGGGACTGGGAAGGCAAGGGGGGGTAAAAGAGAGGTTCCTATTTGAAAAAAGGGGAGATCTAGCCGAGGGGAAAAAGACTTGGTCATCAATCTTATCTGAAGAATCAATTGAAAAGAGGGGAAGAAAAAACTGCTTGGGGCGGATTTGGAACATAGGGCGGCTACTACATCCCATAAAAAAGATTCGCCGTCTTACATGGGAAGGAAGGCTTGAAGGGTGCCTTCCACAAGGACTGACAAACCACAGAAGAAGGGGCGAGAAATTGTTGCTAAGGAAATAACCTCATCGGGAGAAGGGGCAAGGGCTGCTAAAGAAAAGGAGGAACGTCTTGACACTGGGGGAAAAGAAAGTGCTTTCCTATGCAAGAAGAAAAATGAAGAATTGTGCAGGTCAGGGAAGAAGGGGTCCCATGAAAAAGGACCGGGGAAAAGCACACCTTAAAAGAGAAGGGTCACTCGAGGACAGGCCTGCACACAGGCGGGAAAAGTCAAAGTCCTAAAACTATCCCGAATCCTTGGAGGAAAGACATGCCTGGGGGAGGAGGGCGTCCTCTCTGGTGGGGGGGGAACGAACCACTGGAAAAGAAGGGGTAATGCGCAAAAGGAATGAGGAGAAGAAGTAAGGGCGACTTGCGTTCGCAAAGCCCAAAAGGGGGGGGAAGAAATCAATCGCGAAAAAAGTCTGTCCAAAAGGAAAAAGAAACCACTGCGGCGGGACAAGTTCATCTTCATAAGTGAGAAAGCGAGAGAGAAGCGCCTCCGTCGCATACGGGGTCTCGATCATTCGTTGAGGAAAAAAATCAAAATCAGGAAGAAACAAAAAAGTTAGTAGAAAGATCGTTCAACTCGCTCAAAGGAAGGGATGCTAAGAAAAGGGGTTCATGGAGAGCGGTAAAAAAAACTTATTAAATGACCGTCCAAGGAGAAGGGGCCGCAGTTCTGTGGAAAAAACAAGGACGGTGTCGCAAACGAGGGGTGAGGGGCCGATTGCGGAAAGTTTGGGAAATAAAAACATGTCCTTTCGGGTGGGAGAACGTGCCAAGGCGGAGGGTAACGTGGGGGGGCAATAAAAGAAAAAAACATGCCGCCTGGAAAGGCATGGATAGAGTCTGATAGAGGGGGAAAGAGGTGACGCTTGGAAGGCCGAACAAGGGGGGGGGCGAAGACACAAGCCTCCCTTGGGGGGGACTACCCGTGAGACAAACAAAAAATGGACCGTCGTAAGGGGGAAAGGAAAATAAATGAAAAAAAAAAAAAAGACTCATCTACAAGACTAGGTGATAAGTGTCAGCCGTCAGCGATTGACTTGAAAAAAGAAATGGGGGAAAATCTGGCCGGGGGGGAGGTACGCGTCCAACATTTAAAAGGAAGATTTGGTGGGGAAGAAAAGCTGGTTGAGGCCACCTTGGAAAAGTGAAAGGTGAAGGGAAGAAAGCTGCGCAAAGGTGTGCGACCTTTAAAGGTAGGAATCCGCCTATAAAAATCGGGCGGAGAAAGGTGGCGCAAGGGAAGAAAAGTGATCCCGGAAGAGAATGAAAAGAAGAAAAAATTCTGTCGTAGCATGAGCCGGGGAAAAATCATCTTCCACTATTAAAACCAGGAGGGAGCTTGCAAGACTGGTTTGGCCATAAGGAAGTCTCCACGGTGTTCCCCAAAAGTGACATAGAGCGAAGGAAGGGGGAGGCCCCGATGCAAGGTGGGGAAAAAGGAGGGTGAGTTCCGGTGCGGAAGGGGGGATCTCGGAAGGATGTCTATCTGGGGGGGGGGCAAAAATGTTTGAGGGGGGGGGAGTGAGGAGGTCCTTCTATTTCTAGGAAAGGAATACCTCCTATGGGGGGGAAGGTAATTCAAAAACAAAGCCTCTATTCTTTGGTGAGGAAAAGACTAGGACAGAGAAGAGAATCCTTTTTTTAGGCAAATACGGGGGGGAAGGGCCTTCCGAGAAAGATCGAAATGGACCTAGGGAAATAGAACAGATTTGGGGGGATATGGAACAAGGGAGAATCTTCCGTTCCGCCGTCTTAGGAAAAAAACACCTACAAAATGAGGAACGGGGGGCGCAAAACGCGAATGGAAGTTCCAGCAGGCGTAAGTAAAGAAGGTGTGAAAAAAAAGCTAATCTCTCTCAACACTAGCAGAATGAAAATATAGATATTAGTGGGGGGCAAGCTTGAAAAAAAGAGGGGGAGGAAAAAGAGAGTACGTAACGAACGGGGAAAAAAGTATGATGTTTTCCGGAGGGAAAACATGAAGAAGGCTTAAAGGGAGAAGAAAAAATAGCTCATATCTCTGAAAACAAATCTGTTCTAGAGTTTCGCCTGAGGTGAGTTAGGCCTGAGGAACAGAAGGGACGCCTACAAACCTGCGAAAAAAGTCTAGCCGTTTGACTAGGGGCTATCACGCCTCTTCGGCGAAAAAGGGGGGGGTCTGAAGAATGAATGAAGAAGCTCCCTTAAAAAAAAAAAAAAAATCAAAGGGGGGTATTCCGATCGACAAAGCACCCGTCCGATATCCACAATCCGACGAAGCAAAAGGAACTCAGCGAAAAAGGGAAAAGAGGTCTGTGCTCAAAGCAGCGAAAGAAAAAGAAGCAGGAGACGTTCGTACTTAATATTAGAAAATGCCCTCAAAGAAACTATTTGCCTAGGGGAAGGGATTCCTTCAGGAAGGGGGAAGTATTATGCGGGGGGAAAAATCTTAGCTATTGAATGATACAATTTAAAAAAATGTGGCCTGAAACGAATGGGGATCGAGGATCTAAAAAGGCGAGACGTACAGAAAAAAAAAAAACCGATCGGGGAACAAAGGAAAAACTTCATCCTTCGTCACGATATCCAAGTTGGAAAACCAAGGGAAAACAATCTGCAAAAACCATGGGGGAAAAAATTTAAGGTAAAAGAGAAAAGGGGTGAGCCTCCATTAACCTGTAAAAGCGACTTCTAGTCCAGGAGACGTATTGAGGAAGACAAAAAGCAAGCGGGCCTGCGTTGCATTCTAAGAATTTTTAAGGTGGGGAGAAACATTATTACTTCTCCACTCACGAAGGGTCCTTCTAAGGAAAAGGGCTTTCTCACGGAAATAGAAGGGCCTGCACACTCGCTAACCGGGGAAGAAAGGGAAAAAACTAATCCTCAGCCTTCAGAGGTCGTCTCCTCCATAAATTGCTGTAGCTGGAACGTCAGGGGGGAAAGTGCACCCACTGGAAAAGGGAGGGTCACACGACTTAAACAGAAAAAGAACGAAGAAGGAGACACCGTGCGTTCGCAAGAAAAATGGCGGGGGTCGATCAATCGGGCAAAAGGTCTGTGCCTCGGAGAAAAAAAGCGTGGTTGGCAGAGCAAAAAAATAAGTCGTCGGGATACCAAAATAGAAGGGAAAAAGTCCTTCTGCCATCCCTCAGAGAGCAGGTCGTTTGTGGGGCCAAGAATCCTAATGAAGGAGGTGAGGACGGGGCACTCGCCTCAAAAGGGATTCTAAAGAAGGAAAAGGTACGTTTTCATTGATCGCGGTAAAACACGAAGAACTTCTGGAAAAATCGGAAAGGGACCAAAACATCCGAAAGGGAGGTATTACATACTTCTAGCTCTTGATCTAGGGGGACCGGAAGGGGTTGGCGGGGTACCATTAGTTTCGGGGGTTTAGGGGAAAGAGGGCTGTGTGCGCGGGACCAATTGAGGGGACGGGGTGTGCAAAAAACAAGGTCTAAAGGGAGAAGGGGGGACACCGAGGAGAAAGGGGAACTTTCTTGAATTCGGAGAGCTTTTCACGAGGTTAGAGGGGATTAAGAAAAACACACCACGAAGGTTACACGAGCCATCCTCCCTTGAGGAAAGAACGTCGACAGAGGTTACGCCACATGAAGAGGAGGGCCGAAACCTCAGCAAGGGAATCAATAAGCAAGAACTCTCATCGGCAAGAGGAAAGAGGGGTCAATTCAACGAGAAGTCGACGTCATGGTCTGCAATCATTTCCGGAGAGGGGGTCCCTTCTCAACATTTGCTCGGGGGTGCAGATTTGTTTGGAGGTTTCAAGAACAGGGGGGATAGCGAGGAAAAAGGCAGACCTCTGGCTCAAGGAGACTGGGGAAAGGGGGCGCCGATGTGAGAAAATATCGCGATATCGAACTGGAAAAGGAGGGCCTCATTGAAGGGAAAAAGCAGAAAGAAAACGAGACAAAGATACCTCGTCATTTCATGCGGAAAAAAAAGTCTCACGTCCAAGAAGAAGGAAAGTGTCTGCATTTTTAATGGAAGGGCCCTTTTTCGGCAGAAGGCCGGTCACGGTAAGCGGTGAGGGGAAAAGGGGTCCTTCCGGGGAAGGGACCCGATTCCGCTCACAGAGTTTGCCTTTGCTGAGGAAGGTCCTGTTCGGGAAGAAGTGGAAAAATAAGGAGAGAGTAAAGAAAAATTTGGGAAGAGGGGAAGGGAAAAGAGATTGAGCTTCCCCATTGACATTAGAGGGCCCTTGGAAGGGAATTCCTACGAGGGAGGGAATCAACTGGTTATACGAAAGCGGGAAAGGTTTTGTATCGTCAAAGTCTCCTTAGGTGAAAGAGAAAAAAGGAAGCATTTCGCGAAAGGAACAAAAGACGGCGATATTACATATTTTTACGGAAAAAAAAAAGAAGAATCTGTAAAGAGTACTTAGGGACCACCAGCCCTAAAGATTCGGAAAAGAAAAAACTTCTCTCCCAGGGGACTTTCGCGCAGCGGGGAAAAAGGCCACGTTATGACCAAATACACTGGAGAGAAGAAAACAAATACTGAGGGAAGGAAGAAAATAGTGGCCATTGGGGGGGAAGTCTTTACAGGAAAAAAACTGTTAGATCCGTTTCGCAATCTGGGGAAAGAAAGGGGGTAGGGCTGGGGGAGGGAAGGGGAGGGGCACGGTAATATCTTTAGGGAAAAAAGACAACAAATATTTCGAAGAAGGGGTCTTTCTTAGAAAAGAAGGGAAGGAACAGGCCGCCGGTTGACTCATACAAGAGGGCATAGGAGATGCCTTTGTGAAAAGCCTCGTCGGCTTCGCAAAGGGGGGAATGCGACTTTCCCTCTAAGAAAAAAAAAGGAAAAGAAAACTCCCAGCAGAAAAGAAACACTCTGGGGCACCGAAGGCCGATCGAAAGGGAACTGTAGACAACAATCGGGAATTCGCCCAATCAGAGTCCACTTCACAGAGACAAAAAGGAACCTCGAGAATAGAAGCTTTGAGGAACGAGGGGGGGAGGTTCTTACTTAGATTTGCCTAAACATTCCAGGAAAAAAGAGAGGAGGAAATGGGGAATGACGCGGAAAAGATACGCTCAGGAGCGCCGAAGAGGGAAGTTGGGAATAGAGAAAGGGGGGGAGATTCGGTCTCAATTTTGAAAGAATGCCCTTTTCCGAGGAATATCTCGAAGAAGGGGAGAAAAAGAACAGCGGGGGGCGAGAAAGTCCCAACAAAAAAACCAGCGTGCGCAGGGAAGGGAAAACGGGCTAGGCCGGGGGAAGAAAAAAGCTTTATCTACACAACCACAAGGAAAAACCATTTTTTGTGGGTTGAATGGAAAGAAAGCAGACTTAGGAAACCGGAGGCACGAAAGTAAGGGTCATCGTGACTGTCTTGGAGCATCACGAGGCTTGCCGGGAATGGGAAGTGGGGTAAGTGAACGGGCCCCATGATGAAAAAAAGAAAGGCCTGCGGCCGCAGGAGGGGGAGTCTTGCTCGAAAAAAGATCTCGTGTGCTTGGAGGCACCCAAAGCCGGCAAAAACGGGTGACGTGACCCGACTATAAACACATACATTGAAAAAAAAAAGGGAAGAATCCGGTTGCTTCCGGAAAGTCAGCCTTGGGGAACAAAAATCTCCGAAAGCGCAAACAAAACCGCCGAGACACTTAATGCGACGAAATCTTCCCCTAAGGGGAAGGAGAAATCTCGTACATCTGTTAAAACAAAAGAAAAACGACCTGCGAGGGGGGGAAACCTTTCATCGGAAAAAAAGAAGAGACCAAAATGAACCCTTATCTCCAGGAATCTCTCATGTAGGGGGGGTGGCAT
>Ga0179593_1279243_pt1 | contig 11691 bp, 11 predicted proteins | sample CZODoug2_1_08_16_FD_185931 | JGI IMG/M metagenome (GOLD analysis project Ga0179593, IMG submission 185931) | Vadose zone soil fungal communities from Angelo Coast Range Reserve, California, USA - CZODoug2_1_08_16fungal (PacBio error correction) | ecosystem: Environmental > Terrestrial > Soil >...
CCAGGGCGGTTCGTAGTGCTAGCTCGCGGAGTGACTAGCCATTCAAGGTTACCCACACGTTATGTTAAAGGTTTGTCCAAATTTGGTATAGGTGCGGTTTGGACGAGGGGGGGTTTCAACACTCAAAACCGGAAGACCAAAAATGTGTTCCACGGCAAATTCGCCTTAAGATTCTTTGGTCTTCCTAGAGAGAGGAGGTTGCCCTGGGTTCCTCGTAACCTCATCATGGTCCAAAAAAAAAGGGGGTCAAAGGGTGATCATTACCTGCCAATAAGCGACATCTCTCCACAATCAGAACTCCGAAAGTGCAAGACCTCGTGTCGGAAATAACCATCCACTGCGAAACCTTTGCAAAACTGTGGCGATAGACTTTGTGAATCGTCACAAAAGAGCTTCGCGCCGAGGTCAAAAAAGGGCCATAAGATGGGGAGACAAACACGTGCAACCAAAGATCACTAATGAGCTGCTGGTAGATATGAAACATGAATCAAGCGGAAAAGGGACTCTCGTTTAGGAAAAGCCGAAACGATTGGGGGGGGGGCCTGGGACCAATTGAATTCCTACGTGAATCTTCGGAGCAAGAGTCGGCCTTTCCAGTCGTGGTTTACTAGAAAACTGACAGTGAACAAGAATATCTTTGAAGGTGCTGCGAAGAACTCTTTGCCTGGGGGGCGGGCCTTGGGGGCTCACAATACACGAAAAGAAAATTCAACGTGCCGGCAATCGACCCATGCCAAACAAGCACGAGCAGCCACTAGGCAGGGGCTGCAAAGGAATTTTAGGAAGCGGTAAGTGGTTTATTAGCAGCCCATGCGGGGCTCTCCGCACGAGGAAAAATTTGAAAAGGAAGTCTAGGGGTCTGACAAACAAGTCCAGATAAGAAATAATCACGGATGAAAAATACGCCGATCCCCGCCTCCTCCAACGAAGACTGGCCTGATGATCATCAGGCAGTGCTAACTCATTTCCATGAAACATCATAGAAATCAGGTGGCGGAAGGTTAATCCCTATACGGTACACGGGGAAACTGACCCTAATATACCAATAGGCACTGGTGGACGGTAATTAGGACCAGCAAAATTGAATACCGTTGACTAAAGGGTAGCGGTTTGGAGGGCCCTCCTAAACTCTAAAGAGGGCGTTCGAGGACAAGTGGTTACGGGGAATAACCTGCCTAGATGGGGTTGCGGGGGAAAGAGAAGAATTAAGCTGATCGGGTGAAAATGACACCAGCGGAGTACTCTCGGACGGTGCCCTCCAGTTCAAAAACCACAATCCTCACATACACCCCGGAAAATAAAAAAAAAAAAAAAGGAGACAAAGGACAAAAGAGAAAAAGAAATGTCGGGGAAAAGTAAACGACTCGGTGGGAAACAAGAAACCAACAGTGATAAAAACACCGCCCAATAAAAGCAAAGCCGGAGTGGGACCAGTCAACAAACCTAAATGCCACAGAAGAAACGTAAGCAAAAAGGGGTAGGTACCAGGAAAGGACAGGTACCGTATACGGGGGGAAAAAAAAACCAGGGCGGTTACCAACTGACAAGAGCCATACTATCACCCAAAGAAGAAGGGTATCTGGTCAAGAAGTTTAAAATGGACTACAGGACGTCTCATTCCAACCTTCTGTATTATTTTTTAGACAGACAGGAGGAGGGTTAAGATTGAACCGCTTCTGTAAGAAGAAGGCTGCGCAGAATCCTTGAATGGTCGTCCACTAGGAATTATGGTGACGTGCACGAAAAGCTTTGTAGATGGAACATGGCAGGAAACCAGGGGGGAGGGGAATCTTAACAACTCAATTTGGGAGCAAGGGGATTGAAAGGAGGACTAGAAAGGAAACGAAACCGAGGGCTGTTAAGACTCTTTCCCAAGCTCTAAACAGCCGGGGTGGGACAAAAAGCCTCGTCAAGTACAAGAGGGCCACGCTGGAAGAGAAACTTTCGAAGATAATACTGTGATTGTGCGGTCTGGCGGATGGCGTCGACTCATGTGTGTGAGGAGGCTCGAACCAAAAAAGCGGAGGGTTGGGAAGGGAGAAAGATAAAGAGAACGGAGGAACTTGACAAACATAACCTACCATAAACTTCGGGGGGTAACCAAGGAACAGGGTCAATGAAGAAAGATTGGAAGGACAGATCATGTCCCAGGTGGACGAGGACTTGACACGAAGGTCAGGAACATACGTTGGACTGTGTGGAATCGGGAGGAGTAACACCAAAACACCATTTCAGCCAAAAAAGTAGTCAGAGGGGAACGACGTCAGCGGCGACTCCGAAAGGAAACTGAATCCAGCCGCGGGAGGGTGGGGTACGCAGTCACTTTAGTGAGGGGGAGCACTTCTTCAATGAAACGGACAAACATTTGCTGAGGAGGAAAATCTCAGACATGCATCGCTAGGGGGTAATACTGCTCCTAAACCAACAACTAGGTGTCATAGGAAAAAACGCAGAAAACTTTTGATTAGGCTGGCTACAGTAAGATTGCAGCAACGCGGCCCTTAAACTGTAGTCGGACTAAGATAAAAAACGAGGTCCAGGAATAACAATCCGTGGGTATCTGCTATTTACGTGCCTAATGGTAAGCCGGATGGACACGGGGGGTGTTAATCCGCAGAGACGGGGGGGATTAAGGGGGGCACAGCCTCTTAATATTTCGGGCGTGCTATGCGGTCGTAGGCACAAGTGAAGCCACTAAGTGATGCCGGGGGGTTGGATGTGGAATCAATGTAGGTGTTAAAGTAGTTTATTGTCGCAGAACGGCGGTGATGCCGTACTTCAGGCAGACACTCGCAAGTTCCTTACTCAACAGGAGGACCCACCCGCCTTCTGGCTAGCACACAATATCGACGGCACGGGGGGGAGAAGACCGTGCCGCAGGGAAAGTGGAAAACGGGCTCAGGAATTGCCTCAGCTTATACAGGGCGAGAAAAAATATGGATGGGGGAAAAGTGAAAAGACAAGAGGAACGGCCCGCTACAGGCGGAGAAAGGCCACCCGTAACGGATAAACAGTCCAAAGGAGCTGGTTTTGTTACAACAAGGGCAGGTCGATTATCCTGCTGAAGAGTCCGGAAACTGACCGAGAGGGAAATGCGAACAAAATACGTAAATGACATGAGGAAGGTGGGGTCGGAAAGTAAAAAGTGTTCCAATCGGAGCCGGCGGGGAGGCTCGTAGGAAAGCTTGGGGAGGGGAAAGAAGATACTCAAGTGGTCTAGCCACAGGTACTTTGTATTGTCACCGTTAGAGAACGTATGAGAACACCGGTGGGGGTATAAAGAGCTTCAGGTAAAAATTGTGGAAACTAACGAGAGTAATGCTGCTGTCGGAGTATTTTGTGCAGCGGGGCCTGCACAGGTGGAGGGACCGGGGGGTTTCAGACTCAGCAGTAAAAAAAGCCGTTGGGACATAGAAGGGAGAACGCGAATCAACGCCACGACGGAACACGTTGATAGAAAAGAATAAAAGTGAATCGATAGATGTCAAGGACAAAAGGACACATCGTCCTCTTCCGGGGGAAGGAAACCGAGAACGCCCAACCGATCTAGTGGGGCTGCATAGATACCAATAAATATCGTAGTTTTAAAGTAAACAGGGGAAAGGATCAAAGGGGATTTGTACATCGGCAAGATCAGAAGGGGAAGACGCGAACAAGATGAAGACACCAGGGGTTAAGGAACATGTTAACTTAAAAAAAAAATCTTCCCAAGGCAAAGAAGAAGTAGGGATATACGAAGTTTGGGGTCCGCAAGACAGAAGAGTTCATGGGGGTGTGGGCCAAGATATCTCTGGAGGCGTGTAACATGGATAGGAAACGGGAACCGTATGGTATGCACAATAGTCTTCATTGGAGGGGGCAGCACAAGCTTTATTTGAGTGGGGTCGGAGGGACGAACACCCAGCAATCGCTGCGAAGGGAGAGTGGAAAGGTCAGCAATTTCTCATGTCTTCAAAACCAGGAATGGGTAAGAGGAAGCACTAACGCGTGAGAGAGAGAAACGAACGATGAGGAGAAAGTATCAGAGGGGGGGAGTAGGGGGCAGTCAAAAGATAGCTGTTGTACCAAATGAAAGAAAGAAGGTGTAGGGACTCACTAGCGCACAGATATGCTCGGGGAAAGCAGAAAACCTCAAATGACAATGGGAGAAAAGTAATTCAATAAACTCATCTTTGGGATCCGAGAGTGGACCAATACGGGATATTCCACAAAAAACCACTTTGTTACGCCGCAAGCGATCGCATCGGCAACCCACTTGTCGTATTTCATGAAAGAAAAGGAGATCTAGAAGAATCAAAAACCCACACTGAAGGGGAAGTCGGTCGAAGACCACAAAAGACCGTTTGCTCGACGAGGGGGGTGATAAATGCAAAATATTGCCGAAATGTCCAAAAAAAAAATAAGGAAATACTGGGTATCTACCAACAGGACTAGTCTTTTTAAGCGCATAAGTCAAGCGGGGGGCGGTTCAGGGGGGAGGACTGGGAGGGTTTCGTCAACCCGACGAGTATTTTGCTTGGGCCGGGCCGGGGGTCCAAGGGAAAGGACGTAGACAACAATCGTGTCGTTCGTCGTTTTCTGCGCGACAAAAAGATCGGTGATAGATGAGACAGGAAGAACTGGGGCGGCTTCACTTTTTCAATTCCTACGGACACTCACGAAAGAACACAGGACACAGTACGCTCGGTCAAATGGAAGAAATAATGGGAAAAGTTTGTAACTGGAACTGCATGGTGTTATAAAAATGAGTGGGCTATTGCGAATAAAGGCTGCTAAAATTAAACTAAGGAGTAGGAGGGACCAAAACTTAAATTCAAATGCCACCATGTGGGGGACGACACGCCCACTACAAGACAGCGATCTTCGAAAGTCGAAGGGGGGCGGAAGAAACGACATTCTCCATATTCACAGCAGTCATAGCAGTCTGTAAGTACAAAAGAGTACAGCCTCCGGGGACAACCTAGGACGGTATCAGAAGTGCTGGTGTTGTTTTGCATGAACTTACAAGGGACTGGCGTTGGAAGAACGGGAATTTGGGATAGCCGCCGCGAGACGAAAATCTTTTTCGCGTGCGGGTCTGGGGGGAATACCCTCCAACACTCGTTTTTGGAGGGGAGAAAGAAGGACGCTTCGAGGGAAATGCACCGTCTCTGGTCCATCCCCCTCGCTAAGTAAGGGGGGTAAAAGTTATTAAAGGTTTCGACCATTGTATTACCACGTTGTTATGACAAGGAAGTACGACGTAGGGGGATTCATCATTAGGAGAAACGCCACTGATAGCCCCTAGAGTCGAACAAAGGAAGAACCGATCCGCCCGCCAGTTTCCCAAAGGAACCGGTAAAACTTCCGAACTCAAGCCTTGTAAGGGGGAAGGAAAACCATAATACAAGGTAGTTTACCGGCACCTTGACCAGGGCACTCGGAACAAAGAGACGTAGCGAAAAACAAAAGAACTTGCTTGAGAAGCGGGTGTGCCGACTATGTAAAGGTGAAGGCAACTGATTCGTGATCTCGTTGTGGGTCCGAAAGGATTTTTTGGAACTTTGGGATTTTGAAAAATGCTGAGGAACGGGGGGAAGGCTCGTTGTGAAGAACAGAGCCGCAACGGTAAGGCGAGAGGCGCCGCATCACGCTAAAATGGGGGAGGCCCTAACAGCTGGACTTGGTCCTTCGTTGTGATAAGAGAGAAACCTATTTCCTCAGGGAAAGGTAAAGGGGGGGTAGGCAGTTTCTAAGATATACAGCGGAAGACGCAACCTTGGGAGTGGGGGGACCTCCGCCAAGGCGCTAATCACCATGTGGGTGAAAGCAGCACCGAGATCTTGCAAGAAGGTGAGGCGACATGTGGAAGAAACCAGCATCGGTCGAAAACGAACACTTGTTTCATTAAATCGAACGGACTCGGAAATCGAATCTACCAAAACAAACTCCTGGAAGCGAGACATCTATGACCTCTGACTACGGCTAGTCCCACGAACAGTTGCGCTGTCCTGGTAGCCAATATTTTACAATCGGAACATCATGCCTGTGGCCGTAATGGAAGTTTATTGGGTACCAAGCGGTTTCGCGAGTTAACGAATTTAACCTGAGACGTTACACAAGAAAAGACTGTGATGGGGGGAAAAAGGGGCGTCCACAAACGGGACACAAACCGTGTCGTGAAAATCATTACCGCAGAAAAGAAGAAAACTACGAAAGGAACAAGACAGGTGGACTCCCTATCAAAGGGGAGAATAAGGCGAAGCTCAATGAATCGGGGGAAACAATACTCCACTAGAAGATACAAACACGTATAACGGAAGGGTCAATTACAATGGGGGATTCGAGAAAAGTGCAAGTCCGAAGCGTTTTACGAGCAAAGGGAATAAAAACGATAGCTGGTGATTCTAAGGAAAAAAAAAAAATGGTACGTTGTCGAAAGGAAGGTTTTTTTAAACGTACATCCGGCAGATGTAGGGGCGGCCCGTATCGTTAAAACTGGGATGGGCAGGAGGTCGAAGGGGCCCTACGGGGGGGTTCTATGGGGTTGGGGCAGGGGCATCAGGGGGGGGTTCCTAAATGGGGGGGGGGGGCAAACAAAGGTGGAAGGGAAGTAAGGTATATCCCAGAAGGACACATAAAGACGAGGACAACCACCTTTTATAAACCGGGGGGACCCCTACTATAGGGAGGTAGAGAGGGGGACGTTACCGATACCGGATGGACACAAGGATCTTAAAGCAAACTAGGAGTTCCGTCCCACGCATAAACACAGAAAAAAAAAAACACTCTCCACTGTAAAAAAGCATAAGCGAAAGAAAGAACGCCACTATCTAGTCTGTCTATGAACTTACAAGTACGGGCCCCAGTCCCCTTTGGGGAAGGGACACCAACAAGTGCGATATAAATTAAAAAGAGTGGCTATCAGGGTATAGACAGGGCTAGGGCCCTCGAGCACCTAATATCATTGAGGGGGTACATGGAAAAGGATTTGGTTCCGGAAAGAGTCGTTAAAACTTCGGAGAGAGGGGGCGCGTGCGCGGTTTGGGGAAAAGGCATATGAAAAAAAATAAACAGAATTTTTGTCCCAGAATAGAAACTACCGTAAAAATGTAAAGAATACCAAGAGAAGAACCTCGGGGGGAGAACACTGAGCTTTAAAACTTGATTGGGGAAAATCGTCTTGGGAATGTGCGAGGGCGGGGGAGGAGTTGGTGCGGGGGCTTGACAAGGACTGCATAAGCAAAAAGGGACAAGAGAGTTTTTTTAGCGCCGAAGAATAGAGAAAAGAAAGTGGCCGTCAAGGAATACGAACGAAAAAAATAAAGATGCTCTAAAGTTACCAGAAAAGAAAAAAATAGGGTCTCGTGCTGGTTGAAACGTAACCTAAGATAGACACCAAGAAACCGAGAGAATTTGCGTGGCAAGAGAGAAAAAGAAATTCACGTAATTCGGGGTGTGAAGAACCCTGTATGGGGTAACGCGTCATTCTTGTTTAGTTGTGAAAAGGGGCGCGAAAGAATTGGCCAACTGCCCAGGACCGCCTCTGCAAAAAGGTACCTGATGTATTTAGAAAAAAATCAAGTGAGAAGAGAGGTAACTGAGGTTTAGACCGATTGCCGGACATGAAACATCATCAAGGGGGTGTTTTGAAGCGCCGCGAGAGAGAAAAGGAATACGTCGATCAAAGAAAACGCACGGGGACCAGGAAATCCTTCAGTGATGAGAAGCACAAGGGGCCAGGTATATGTGATTCGTGAAGGAGAAAAAAAAGTATCACTAGCTGTCCGATATTTTCCGATCAATCCGTGTGGCTCAAAAGGGGGATCTGAAGCGCGAGAGGGGGGGGGAAAAAAGATAACCCTGACCGCGGATCTCAGAACAAACACCACAGGGGAAGGTGGAAGATAGAAAAGGACGTTATTGAGTAGGAGCGACAAAGATCGACGATTTTTATAGGTTAGACCAGGAAAAAAATGTCTTACGTCAAACGCAAGCTTCCAGGATATGTCTCTGGGTGGAACAGCATCAAAGGCATAAATAACACTGGTTTGCGACACGTAAGAAAGTAAACAAAGCTTCTTCGCATACAGCGTTGAACTGCGGAAGAGTGCCCACTTATTAAACGAAGAACCTGCACTCATGGAAACACCCAGGCAACTGAAGTTCATTAAGAAAACTTCGTCAAACAAAATCCAGGAGAGTGGCCTGGCAATTGGTCCTAAATAAAAAAGAAAAAAATAAAAGTTGCAGGGAGTGGGTATGTGCGGGGTAGGAAAAACAGGAGAGGAGCGTCCGATGAAACAAAAGAAGCAGAACATAGTATTTATCACAAACACGATATATCTTAGAGGGGGGGATCTCTTACCAAAAAACGAAAAGGAGCGAGTTGGGAAGGGGGCGGAGTAGTATCGTCAAAAAAACAGGAAGGAACGAAAGGTTACAGGAAGGGGGTCCAGAGTAACCGAGATCTACGATGCCTAAGAATCGTCGGGGGTCGGTAAGTGGAAGTGACGAGTGCGGTCGCGGTCAGGACTAGAAAAAGGGGAGTCCTGGCTTTTTTTTGGGGTTGTTCTGGTGGGCCCCAAAGGAAGCCCTGTAAAGCCAAAACTGTGGAAAACCAACGCTGGACAGTCACCTTTACAAGAAATTGTCCAATCAGTTGTAATTGAAAAAGCTCAGTTTTAGGGCACCAAGTTTTGAGGGGGGATTCAGGGCTAGAGGGAAAAAACTCAGGACGTTAGTCCACAAACCTCGAGAGAAGGCAGAAATCATCAGACGGCCCCTCCTCGGCAAAAAGATGGGAAGCCGTAACAAAGAAGTCAACAATCAGGGAACGAAGAAATTGGGCCGGGCAAACCGACATGCTCGGAGTGGTCTTAAGGGGAAAACGGCGCGCTATACATGGGGAGAGTACAACCCCTAGGTGCAACTATCCATAGGACAGGGGATCAAGTGTTTGGGTTTAAAAGGAATGGCCCCGGCCGTTGTCTCCCTGAATGGGAACGGGGTGTGATTAGACGCAAACGTAGACTCGGGGCAGGGGGGAGAGCAGAAGTAGATATCTTCTGGGGGAATACAATAAAACTACGGGGTTTGGCGTGCACGACCGGGCCGGCGGGGAGCTTGTTTAAATGTAAAACACCAGGGAGAGGCGTCATAGCTCTCCCCTCACGAAGGGGGGTTGTGCCCCGAGTTAGAAAGGTGGAAGAAAAAAAGACCGGGAGTAGGAAATTAGGGTGAAAGAATGACATTACCGAGGGGGGGAGTTGCAAATAGAAGAAAAATGCATTCCAGGACACCATACAAAATACCATCGAGTGACAAATTCCACGGACACTCTAACGAAAATAAAATGTGATGGCCGCCATACATATTCACGAGAATGGACTACCACCAAGGCAAAGGCGAAACAATAGGCACCCCAGAAAACAAGGAACGTAGGAGGATAGGGAAAACTATTGCTAACTTACCGGGATCTTATAGAAAGGGAATAACTCTGTTAACTTGAAAGGGGGGGTTGTTAGGCGGGGGTGGGGGGAAGATTGAAACCCAGACGTCGGAGACATTCTGTGGAAATCGGAATGCCGGGGGAAATCAATTATGCGATAAACTCCCCACTGCCTTGGTTAAAAAGAATGGGGGAGTAGTCGTCGTTCCTATTGAATGGTCTCCACGAAAGGTGGGGTTGAAATCAAGGGGGGCGAAGAGGACCTGCTAGCTGGAAGCCAACATGCTTTTGACGCTCAAGGGCAGGAAAAGAAGAAGTCTAACAAAGATTGGGACAAAGTCGTCCTTCAAGAGGGGTTCCATGTTGGAAAATAGCCCCGACAAGGTACGGACCGCGCAATCTACTCAGCTGGTCGGAGAAAGGCTTAGTAAGTCAATTACAACAAAAAAGCACGGAGGAGCTATAACATAGATACTAGTGTGACTTTAAAAGGAGTGAGTCACCGAGGTCCAGAAATTTTTGGCAAGCGGGCATCGTTCACAATTGGGGGGGGGAAAGTAAAATGGGTTGGAATAAAGAGAGGGTTAAAGAGGGAATGGACCAGAGCTCAAATCCTCGGGGGGGGTTTAGCAGTTGAGTGGGACGGCTTTAATCGCAAGGTATAAAACAGTTCAGTGGACGATCTTAAACTCTGAGAGCTCCTAAATAACCGAGGAAACAAGTAGATGGGAAAAAAATAGAAAGGGATGAGGCGTCGAGCTCAATGAACGTCAATCAAAAGGGATAAAAACACCACCGAAAGTCCTAATTGGACGGGTAAATCGTAGATCGGCCTTTACAGACATCGTGTGAGAGACCCGAATAAATAGAAGGTTGGGAGGCTTATTGAGAAATATTGAGAAAAGAAAGTCGGGGGATATTCCGGAAGGTATTGTATTTCTGTAAAAAGCCGGTACGTTCTATCTTCGGAGGGGAAGGTGTCAACACGAGGTTTATTTGTGTGCAGGGGAGAATTTTTTGGCCTAACAACTGAGTCGTAAGAAAATGGCAAACTAAAGACTACAAGTAAAAAAAAAAGGGACTACGCGATCAAAAAGGGATAACCGGGACACTAATATAAGTGGGGGAGGGACGCGCGTCGGGGGGTGAATGGACCTAACCAGACACGGATGTCCCTCAACAAATAGGGGGGGGGGAGCCACGCAGCGAGATAGCTGAGTGAGGGCGAAGACAACAGTCACGTAGCAACTGCGCCCTGTGGGAGGAAACAAAAGACAAGGAGATAAGAAAAGACGAGGGTCAAGAGAGGCGAAGAATTTTTCCTTACCACTACGAGAGACTTTAAGGAAAAAGAAAGGAGGTGTTCCGGCACGAGAAAGGGGACAAGCGTCAGGGACGCGATTTCGGGAAGCGAAATAAAAATTTTTTCATTAAGGGTGATAATCTAATTTGTGGGGGGTTCAGAAGCACCGGGAGGACGGTTTAATGGGAGGGTAAGAACTGAGAGAAGAAACACATTTGAGTAGAAAACTGAGTACGGATGAAAAAAACTTTATTGGGAGGCGTGAGTGTCTGTCTGGCTTAGTGAGAGTGTGGTGCAAAGGGGGGACTTTCCAGGATTTCAGGGGGGCAGCAAAAAACAATTGGTAATGAAACCGTTTTCATAGAAGGAAAGAGGGGAAAGTCAGGAAATCGTCACTGCAGGCAGATAAAAAGAAGATGCTCGTGTCCAATTGACCAGAAGGAAAGGCAAATCGTCAAAAGTCAGGTTTGAAAAAAGACAATACTCCCCAGAACCGTCGTCTAATTCGTGAAAAGAGAAAGGAAAATTCATCTTGTGGGGGTGGTGACGGAGGGAAGTATTGTTTTTACATCGGCGCGAAGTTACGGGAGATAAAACATACCCACCATCTAATCAAGGAAGGGTAGGTGGTATGTGGAGGGGGAGGTAGAAGCAGAGAGATTCCTGTTGAGAAAAATTGGGGAAGGGAAAAAAGTCGACCATGGGGGGGCCCTTAGACAGAGAGGGAGGGGGGGGAGTGAAAAGTTAATATCAATCTCCAGGTGGGGGGGGGGGGGGGTGGGGGGGGGTGCCACGACGAGTTGCCCAGAGTAGTCAAGGGGGAAGGTCGCACATGTGTTATGGAAAGATTTGTGATTGATGATAAAAAAAAACTATACATAATAGGGCATCTATTGGGTAACAGGGAAGAAAAGATAGTCAAATGCAAAATAGGGGCAGCTTCAAGAAAGGACGGAGG
>Ga0179593_1412866_pt1 | contig 11691 bp, 7 predicted proteins | sample CZODoug2_1_08_16_FD_185931 | JGI IMG/M metagenome (GOLD analysis project Ga0179593, IMG submission 185931) | Vadose zone soil fungal communities from Angelo Coast Range Reserve, California, USA - CZODoug2_1_08_16fungal (PacBio error correction) | ecosystem: Environmental > Terrestrial > Soil >...
TTAATCAAAAGTAGGGGTGAGCAAAGAAAACCGGCGCAAGCTCAGCTCAAAGGCGGGGTCGTCAGACAAGGGTATAGGGATAGACAGGGATCTGGGGCGTGAGGAGAATAAAACTTCAAGCGGCGACATTCTAACCACCGGTCTCAAGATATATCCAAAAACACTCAAGAAAGGGGGCTTTCAGGAGAGCGGTCTTCGGCCAAAGTGCTAGGGGAGGCAGAGACGCACTTTCGGTTTGCGGACCTGGAAGGGAAAGTCGAACGCAGCGAAAAAAGAAGGAATCGAAATGAGGGAAAAATTCCGGGGAGATTACGGATGGGTCTCTAGACCACCATAGGTGGTATTAATAAAGAAAACGCAGACCTCGCAGCTAAGGGAGAAAGTCCCACCTTTCTGGCGGAGCGAAGAGGGAGAAACTCGATTTTCTCCGAAAGAAATAAAAAGAACTTGTTGGGAGGGCGGGCGGGCCGAACGGAAATAATGAATAGGAGCGGAGGCTATCTGGCAGCCGACACGAAGGAACGAGTAAAAAGGGGCAGTGGGGGTTTTTTGACCGCGGCGGCAAATACCAGCACACAACCGGGGCAGAGAAGAGGTCGGAAACTCTTTGCGCTAAAGCCGAAAGGTAAATTGGGACTAAACAAAGGAAAGAACATCGCCGGCCATCAATAAGGGCTTAAATACTGTCAGTTCGCTCTAATAAATCCACAAAAGACGCATAGAAGAGATCTCGCCTTTGCGAATCCCTGAAAAGCTTAAGAATCACTCTTTTGTTCCTATGAATACTAACCAAAAATACACGCCCATCGCCAAACATCGGAAACAACTTCGTGGTCTATTGGAAAAACGGAGGAGCCGACACGGCAATCAAAGGCGATATCATCGAATCAAGTCTAAGGAATGCCGAGTCTCTCTATCATGCGACGCCTCGGATGCCTAGGGGCAGCGGGGTGAGCTTGGTACGCCGCCAAATGAGGACGGGGGGAGTTGAATCGTCAGTTCGCAGCATTTGGAAAAAGGACTTGTGTCTAAGACGACTGAGGCTTGAGGCAAGATGAACGAAGGGAGAAGAAGGAAAGGAGAGAACAAGCTACACTGGGGTAACGAACTCCCCTTACTCCGAAACGACCTGCTGAAACGAAAGGGGACAGGAAATGAGCAGAAATATGGACTAGAGCCAAACCATCCTGCTTAGAGAAAACGCTATAAGATTGGGGTTGAAAGAATTTTGATTCTAAACAATCCCTCGCTCGACGAAGAACCTCTGAGAGTGGGGTCAGAGAAGGCGAAATGGCTGGGGGGAGCCTGTCTGAAGGCCGTCCCGTCACACCGGCTTGAGAGGCGAATCAATTCAGTTGCACCGGTCGCAAAAGAGTGTGAGCACCGACCAGTATAAGTCCCTCTCCAGGAGGGAAAAGCGAAAAAAAATGAAGTGCAAGAGAGAGATGTTACACGGGTGTGGGATAAGGAATGGTTGTGGTGATTCGGGAGACTCGCGGGAGCATTTTTCGAAAAAAGCCTGGCGCGCCGGTTGTTCTGAGCTCCACAACAGGCCACCTTCCATAGGAGGGGGATTCCGAGAGGAAGGGAACGTCAAGAACTCGGAATGCTGGTGTAAGACTGAGTACCTGCTGGACAAAGCCAATAGAAAAAGGCCGTTGACCACGAACTGACCGTCCAGGGGATTTCTTGGATTTGAAAAGGTGGTCTTTAAAAAGGAGAGGGTCTGGATCTAGGTGCTCGGATGAAGACTTAAGAGATCTCAGAGGAGCAAAGGGACCGTGAAACGCCAGTGGGTTCATCATGATGCAACGAATCACTAAAAAGCAAGAGGGCCAACGAAGGACGCAAGGACAAACTGCGTTGGAATAACGATCGAGCAACCACACACTTATGTAGAGCTATAGAAGGGAGAGAGAGTTTAATAGAATATACAAAATACGGACGCAGGGCACTTTCGGCAAGTCTTCGGGACTTTGGAAGGGGGAGGTCGTTCCGTGCCGTCGGAAAGAGGGAGGAAACAAGACGGAGTGAGCCATCATCTTCTCCGCCAATGGAGACGTTTCACATCATGCATCCATCCTTTTGGGAAACAGAAGAAAAAGGGCAGCTCACGAGAGAAATGAAAAGGGGGAAAAAGGCGGGGTGCGACGAGACACTCAAAAAAAGGGCTACCAGCATTCAAAAGCGAATATGAGAACTGAGAAGGGGGGCAATGGGTTCCAGTACATAGGAGAAAGATGAGGAAAAAGGGGGCGCCAGGGGCTAAAAAGAACGATCACGGAAGCCTAGGCTTAAAACCTCATCTAGCGAGCAGAAAGGCAAGAAACCAACAAAGAAAATACGAAAGAAAAAGCCCATTCTAGGGGAGAGGATCGCAAGAAGGAAACGACGAAAGGCTATATCTCCCTGTAGGACTACACCTGTCAACAGGGGGACAATGTGAACGAGGTCCAATCATCGAGAGGAGGACAAAGAAACTTAGGGTGACTGTCACGACTTCAACGCAGAAACCGGATAACCACCACGACACCACCTCTCTTTATCTTTTGTGTAAAGCTAATGGGGGAGGGGGGGACGCATCTCAAGAGTATAAGGGTCGGTTCTGTGCAAAAGAAGAGGGGAGGGGGGGAGAGAACAAAATCAATGCTAACAGGTCCGGACAAGTGTCTCAGTTCGATGTTAAAGGGAAGGATGCTGAAGTAGGGAGGGCCAATCCTTTTTGCTGGGAACGCGCAAAAAACGCGGCTCAATGGAACCGGGAATACGGAAAAAGCCAGGTCCCGTAAAAGGCAGCCGGCCACGATGCAAAAGAACAAAATGAAAGGAAAATACTGAGACCCAGAAAAATCTTCAGTCTTGCAAGCCCGCCGATAGAGAAAACGAGGAGAAAGGGGGGTGCCGAGGTGAACGTCTCGGAAGGAGGAGCAGGGGAGGGGGGGAAAGAAGGGTGGGGGTGGTGAAAAAGGGGGGGGGTCAAGGGAGTCGCTGGTAAGAAGGCTCTTCCTCATTCAGTATCAAAAAAGAGATGGAGGCAAAAAGGGGAGTGAAGAGGCGACTAAAAGGTCCGAGATAATGTAAGTCTAGGCCTGAGAGGTTATTGACGGAGAGCGCCGGAAAAGTGTAGTGCCCCGAAGGGGATTGGAAAAGAAAATCTTTAACGCGGTTTCCCCAAGATGGGGGACGAAAGAAATTAATCTGGGGGGGAAGATTAAGGAGACAGGCGGAAAGATATCCTCGTGTTCTTTGAGACCTGAGACCGCGATCTTGAAAAATAAAGGATAGGGCGGCGCCGCTCAAAAAAACGACGTCAGGGATGGAACGGCGTGACTCAAACTCTCAAAGGGGTACAAGAGAGAAAAAAACAATGCGGAAAGGAAGACGTCACTGCGGCAGAGAAGGACCAATCTCCTATCGTTGTTTGGGTTCATAAAACACCAGGGGTAAGAAAATCGCGTAACCCGTGCAGATATCCTGGGAAGAGGAAAAGAAAAAGATCAGGCAGTGAGGATGGCGTGACGAAAAAGACCTGGTGGAAAAGCAAAAACTCAGGGTCAAAGACGCTGCCGCGAGGCACGGAACCTTCATCTATGCTACAATGGGCGGTACTGCATGAAAACGGGGGAGAAGTAAGGCGAGACGTGGGGAGAATGCTCCCGCTGGCAGTCGGGGTACCTAAAAAAAAAAACCTCTAGAAGAAAGAGAAGAGAAAGGAGGAAAGAAACCCGAATCAAAGGTTCTTCTAGGCCGGGGAAACGCATTGTTAGAGTACCCTCTCTCACACCAAAACGAGAGGAAGATAGAGAATGTAAGAAATTAAAACGGGCGGCGGGGGAGTAAACGCAAACTCGCCAACCTAATCTTTAAGAGGAAGGAGCGGGGGGTTAGGGAAGAAAGAAGGGGATATGCGCAGGGGGATGTAACATGAAAAAAATTTCAAAAAAGGGCTCGGAGAGACCGTATCCCAGATCGCAGAAAACAAAAATCGACGGCGGGTGAAAGAGCTTCGTGAACACTTTCTCAAGGAAAAAAGAGTCAGGCAGAGGCGGTGGTCGATGTGAGGGCTGTTAAACATGACGCAGAACGACCATCCTAAGGACAAGGGCGTGCGGGTACAGCGAATCAGGACGTAACGATTGTCGCTATAAGGAACCAGGAGGAGGCGAAAACACAGCATAACGCCGAAGCTCTCAGAAGGGAACCGACATGACATACGACTTCAAGGGCGGATAGCGACACGGTAGGATAGGGGGAGGAGCACATTACGTTTTTGCATTCTCACCCGATCATTGCTTCGGGAAAGTAGACGGCGAATCCGAGTGAAGAACCAGAAAGTGAAAGGGAAGCGGGAAGTCCGGAGTAACGTAGAAGAGGAAACAAAGAAGCATGTCTCAAATCGGGGAGCAATCTCGCGACCAACTTTGACACTCTGGGGGTAAGTATCTCTAGCAAACCTCGCAGGAAGAAAGGAATGGGGGGGGCGGCACAAAGCGCAACAACACCTCTACTCATAGCTTCTGATCGTCGACCTGCGTCATATCCCTCACGCTTGGAAGCAGAGGGGGGCCGATGAAGGAGACGAAGAAGGAATAGAAAGACCTAACCATCGCCCACTTGAGGGATGATCCAACGGCGGCGAAGAAAACGAACCCGGAAAGTCATAGCCCCAGTCAAATCGGCGTCTAGCTGTTGCTATCAGCGAGTCTAGCCGAGTGGACGATGGGCGATTAGGGGTCAGCGCCGGAAAAGCGGGACTTGGAGGAAGAGGTTATAGCGTCATTTCTTTTGCTAAGGGAAGGACAGCTGGTAGGAACCGATTCTGGCGGGGCGTGAGAGCGGGGTGAAAGGAACCTGAAAAAGAAAATCATACTGGGGGACCACCTTTGTTCAAGACCACCACATGACCACTAACAAAGCACGAGAAAGGCTGAGATCCAGTATGCTAATGCGTTCACGGCTATATCCCAAAACCGGTTTCTGATTGAAGTACCATATATTTGGTTTTTCCTTGCTAACCAGCATCCAGGGAGTCGGAAAAAAAAAGACTCCAACAGAGGGTGGGTCCGGGTTAAGACAATGATGGTTAGGTGCATACAGGAAAGGGGTGAAGGGTGGGACCGAGTCGAGGTACGGGCCATTGCATTTTTAAAAAGCGACAAGAGGGGAGAAAAAGGGGAGGAAGAGGTCGTAGGATTCGAGTTCCTGAGGGGGGCGAGGTCTGGGGGGTGATGAGGATCGGGGGGTGTGAAAGAGACGCCTATAAGGAAGGTCGAAAACGACGAGAGAAAGGTGTCGTCTACACCCTCGGTCTCTGACTAGTGTCTGTAAACGGCAATGAAAAAGCAGGGCACGAACATACCGAAAAAGGGGGAATGTGCTGGTGGAAGAATCTAAGGGGACAACACTGAAGAAGAGGAAGGGCACAAAAATGCGGAAGCCATGAATGAAGATATTGCGTGGGCTTTGTAGATGTTAACGATCGGTAAGAGGAGGATCGGGAAAGGCAGAAAACCGGTCGGGAGAATATTAAGAGAAGACAGGGGAAGAGGCTCGCAATTTTGGCCCCCCCACCCCCCCTTTTTGAACCGGGGACCCCTTTTTCACCAAGCAAGATGAACGGGGGGACGCAAAAGAGGGGGGAAAAGAAAAAAGGGCGAAAGACCAGAACCGACAGGAGAGGACAACGGACAGGGAGAAGGGGGATCCTCAACAAAAATATTAGTACAACATAGATATCACCAGGATAAGATCATGGGAACGATATCAAAACCGTTGCGTGGCCCGAGAAGGCAGGCTTTTGCTGTCTTTTCTTGGGGAAGGTTACTCGGAAAGGAGAAAACAAAAACGACGGCAAAGTCACTTCTATCGGGGGGCACTCCAGGTAGGAAAATTTCCCAATCCCGGAAAGGCCGTGTAAAAACTACGACTTGAAGAAGAAAGAACAATGGGGGGAAGTAATTGTCAAATGGGGAGACGGGCGCGATTGTAAACGTCTTTAGTAGACCCAGAAATTCAAAGCGCCTATGATCGTCAATTGACTTCCAGACATCTATACCACTGGAGAAAAGGTTGACTGGGGGGGTCGGGGACGAAAAAAAAAAAGCGGATCCTAGTGGAGTAATTTCATCTCTCCGAATCTCACACCAACAAGGACTCATAAACAAAAGATGATCGGACAGTCGCTCGGCAATTGTATTTAAAGGAATTTAGAGGAACTTACGCCCAGGGCTGAAAGGATGGGGGCTGAAAGGGGAAAAAGTGACAAGATTCCCTCATCAGTCTTCCAAATACAAGACGGTTCGAATCAAGGTGGGGCCCCCAAAAACAGTAGAAATCCGTCAGACAAGGAAAAAAAACGAGGACCTCAGAAAAAAGAGACTGAGCTTCTTATCTAAATAGCGGTTCTCATGAATAAAAAGGGAAAAACAAAGATTAGAGCCGAGGTGATATTCTCAGAAAAAAGGGGTAGGAACTCTCAAGAAATAACTGGATGTCTGAAAGAGGGAAGGAAGGGGTCTAGATTGGGAATTGTCATTTAGGACTTTGGCCCAAGTGTATTGAAGTATCTTTTCCTTTTAATGGAAAAAACTGGAAAAAAGCGGGACATTCAGCCGCTAGCAGGGGCCGAAAAGCCTGCGTGTACACCCAATAAGGCCAATGCAAAAGGGGGGGGAGAAAACATTCGCAGAGAGGGAAAACTAAGTCTCCCTCTTCTTGATCGAACGAAACTAGAGGAGGCCCGCTCAGTTCCTCACGGGTGACGGTTTCGATGCTCAATTAAAAGCTCGCAAGGGAGGGTAGGGGATGGAGCGCCAAAGGGTGGGAAAAACTGCGGCAGGGAGAGTTCGGGAACTCTCTTCCCGTCGCGTCAAGGGACCAAAAAGATATGAGGCCAAAAGGGGGGGATGCAGGAAGACAATGGAGAATCAGTCGATGATTATATGTAGTGGAAGTAGGCCCGAAGGGGGGGGAAGAAAGGACGAGACGGAGCGGAGAAAAAAACAACATTGACCGAAAAAGCTTTCTACATGGCCTGAACGGCGGGGGCTAAGTCAGGGAAGGGGAAAGACATACCCGTAGGGCAGAGGTAAGTTGCAGGTCAAAAGGAAAGCGAGAAACGCGAGAGAAGATGCATACCTTCAGGTATGAAGCGTACTCAAAAAGAAGAAAAAGGGGGGGGGGAACAGGCGACCCGCGGCGCTCCTAGACAAGGAAAGGCAGCGCGGTTCGGAAAGAGTGAAGTCTACGAAGGCTGGTCTCACAAAGATTTTCTACAAGACGGGCCAGACCAGGACAAAGAGAAAAGTATTGGGAAAAAGCAGACTTAAAATAGAAAGGGAAGCGAAGGCGGACAGGGGAAAAACGCAAAAAAATAAAAATCAAAAAGGGGAGAATCCCGCTGAAGGAATTCACTTCTCTGTGGTGGCTGTGTCCCTGCGTGACGGGAAATCCTTAGGAATAGATCCAAGGGGGGGAGCGCTTGCACTTGAAAAAGCATCCCCTAGGAGGCGCATAGCCGATAAAGGAACGAAATCGGGAGGAGGGGAAAATCTACTGGGAGAGGGTTTCCTAACGTCCTGGGAGGAAATTACTCTCCAAAACCCCTTAGAAGGAGGAAAAAAGAAGAATGTCCTCAACTGAAAAAATCGGGGCGTCCGCTTCGGGAACTCTGAAGAAAGGAGGGCCGCAGCAGGGGGAGGAAGTCATCCCGGGTAGAAGGCAATCAAAAGAGGGCTTTTCCCTTCGAAGATCCAAAAAAAAATCTCTAAAGGACTACCGGATCCACAGGAATAAAAGAAAAACGAAAAATCAAGTGAAACAGTTGAGTATGGGAAAAGGAGGGCCAAGTGCGAGGAAGCGGAAAGTAGGGTGAAAAAATTGTCCACTGCGACGGCAATCGGGAGGAACGCCATCCGTTACGGCAGAGCGCGGCGGGAGCAGCTTCCGATCACGCCCGGAGTTGAGCGAATACTGAAGAGGAGGGTGGAGAGAAGAACAGCAGAGATAACGGAAAGATTAGCCCTCCGTAAAGGGACAGTCGGAGCGTGCGTCTGCCGGAGGATCGCTCGGAAAAACTGGGAACACGGGAAAGGCCCGAGGATAATGAAGGGAAGTGGGATTAAAGAGGAGGCTTTGCATAAAAAGGAAAAGAGCGGCTATACCACTCACCTAACTCGGCCTATCCTGCGAACAGGAGGGCGGAGGGGAAAAGGAAAACACCGCAAATGCCGGTGCGAAAGCGGCGGAAAATAAATGCGCCAAGTAACGGGGATACGGAATCGCCTTCCTCAAGACGGCGAACAAAAAGGAAAAGGAGGAGGAATCACCTCGCGGAACATCAGGACTTATCGAGACCGGGGAGAGCGAAGAAAGAAAAACCCAAAAAGGGCCTAGGGAAACTCAGCGACGAATCGTCCCAGCCTACACCATCGAAAAATGATGGCGATGGCTCAAGAAATGAACCTAACCAGGACTGACTCTGCATAATCAATCGAATAGCACGAACGGCAAAAAAAGGGCGAAAGGAGGCGGATCAGGTCTATAACCCCATCTATAAGATTCCGCTGGCTAAGAGGGGTCAGAGCCTATCGCGCTGTGGGAAAACTGTAAAGCGTTCGCAGAGTGGCCGGGGAGGGACAAAGGGGACCACAAGGTTGCAGGGAACAGTTCCACGGGCGGAAAAGGAAGACTTGGGACTATCTAAACATCGACAGGGAAATCTACTTCAGAAAAAAATTGGTGAAAACAGCCAGAGCGCGTAAAACAGAACAAAGGGGGGGGGTCAGTAATTTCTAAATTATGGCCGGCTATATCCATACCGGGTCTGCTGGAAATCAGGAAAGAGGGCGTAATTTGGGGGTTTGGCAAAGGGGTCGTCAATAACAGCACATCACAAGTAGGAAAAATCAAGCGGGCTAAATGGAGGAGCGGAAGCGTGTGTAGGCAGAGCCAAGTCAGTACGAACACATCAAGATGTGGCCAACGGATCTTGGAAGTACGTCAAATGGCAAACAAAAGGAAAAAGAGGGGGGTGTTAGACCCAAGAAAATAGACCTAGAAGGGATGCACTTCAACAAAAGGCACGAAGAGATGCGTGGCGGGATGGTTATCGTGGGGTTAATGGGAGCTCGAGAAATAAGTTTGTCAGAAACTCAGCTGAAAAAAGGGTGGGCTAGGGGGACAGGCGGAAAAAAAAAACAAGAAAAAAATCAAAAGTAAAAACAGGATTCCTGAACCGCCAAATTCATAAACATTATTGGGGGCAGGGGGGGGAGACGGGTCCAGGGGGGAAACCATGCGTGAAAAAGCGCGGTCGCAAAGGCATTGGTCCAACGACCAAGGCCAGGGGGGGATTGGAAAAACCAATTTTCTCTTTGAACATCGGTAATCGCAGAGGGGGGGGAAAAAAGGGGGGGACTGGGCGACGGACGGGAAGCCGCATCACCTCGGCTCAAAAACTTTTTTTAAAAGGGGAACAGGCAACGAAAGCAAAGCGAAAAGATACAAACAACCAGTGCAGGGCGACAGGAGGGTTGATGGACTGAGAGAGAAGGGGAAAGAGAGAGATAAAACACAAAAAAAAAGGGAAAAGAAAGGAAAAAAAGGAAATGTCACATGAACGGTGGGGCCAGGGGTCCATGCTGCCTGATTCGGGAGGGGAGAGGTGCTTGGGAGCGTGGACCGGGGAAATCATCGCGAAAAAAGGAAACGACGCAAGGAATTGAAAATCAGCAAAAAAAAAATCCGCCACTCCCCTTTTCCCAGGATCAGGCCGATAAACGATCAGGGGTAAAAAGAAAACATGAAAGCAAGCAAAGAAAGGGGCAGGGAAAGGAAGGGGGGGGGACGCTCTGAAGAAGGGGTTAAACGGGCTAAAAAAAGGTACAGGACGCGACTATGTACTGCGGTCATGGTGGGCGGGTTTCCAAGGACAGCGAAAAACCAAACTGATCTGACAGATTTCCTTTTGGGGAGGACGACGAGAAAAAAAAGAGAGAAGGAGCGTTTAAAAAAAGGGCTCGGAGATCTAAGAAGGCTCCCACCACACTCCACACAAAGCCACAGATCTAAGACGATAAAAGGGAAGGGTTTACGAAGAGAGGCAGCGGAGATAACCTGTACCGTCAAGGAGTAAACTGGAGAAAGTGCAGGGACTGATAAAAAAGAGATGTTACCCTGAGCTTTCGCGGGCAAATTCTGGCTCACTAAAACTCAACACGCATTAAACAACCGCATTCTAAAAAGCGGGAAAAAATCGGATGGAGAGGGAGGAGAGAAGGTTATGTCATGAGCAAACTCACCCAGGTTCAAGCCCGTGGATAAAAAGAAGAACAGGGATGGAGCCCAAAGGCGACTGAGAAGGGGGACGGGTAAAATTTTGACAACAAAAAAAAAGGGGTGTTGGGGTGGGGTCGAGCTGGGAAGGGGTCTGCTGGCTTGCACCAGGTTTTCCGTAGGGAGAAGTGAGATGGCGAGAAGGTAAACAGGGAAGTAAGAAGCTTAAGAGGGAAAAGCCTCAGGGGTTTCTCATTGACGAAAAGCCTCATAGATGGCGAACGAGCGTGAAAAGTGACCGATTATTCAAAAAACTGACCAAGTCTACCAGCGGAAAAAGCCGCAGAGCGGTTCGAACCATCCGGGCCCGCTCTTTTCAACTTTTTTCGCTCGAAAGGATGATCAGAGCCGGTGGCAGGAATCGCCCTCCTGGGGAAACGAAAGCAGGGGGGGGGACGGGGGTGGGGAGGGTGAGGGTCGTCGGACAGATGCACTATTCCAAAATCTGTGCGTGAATCTTTTATTGAGGCACCGAAGAAAGGTCCGAGAGTACGTAGAAAGTAGAGGCCTTCGAGCGCACGAACATTTATAAAGACCAAATTCTTGAGGCAGGCGATGGTCCGTAGGGAGGATAGTGGAACAAAAAAGAACATGGGGGATTGCAACTCCAAGCTTACGGTCAGTCAGGGTGATTCACTTAGGAAGGAAAGGCAACAAGATAGTCCGCGTGTAAGTGCGTGTCGGACATCGAAGCGATAAGGAGGAATGGGGCCCTGAACAAGGCAAAGACCACTTATCATAATGATCAACTCACTCCAGCGCAGGTCCGCGCGATAAACTCCGCTGCGCAGCCAGAGCCGAAATGTTCAGCCCTTCTAGGAATAACCCGTGTGCGGAACTGGTCTGAACCCCTCCTCTGGTGAAGGGGAGCAGAAAAACGGGGAATCAGAAAAAAGGGCCCCCGAAGGCTGAAGATGGCGTGAAGACGAGGGCAGGAAGAACTGCGCAAACAGATTCCGAACGCGGAGTCCGCCGAACCGACCTAACTTCACTCTGATTGTGGAGTCTTTATGTCACGGGAGAAGGGAGTCACGAGCCGGTTTGAAAGAAAAATGCCTTCACCTACAAGGAAAGAGGAGACCGAAGAATAAACTGGGGGGGGGAAAAAAAGGAAGAAGTGCTGCGGGGAAAGGTCGAAATTTGTTAAAAAAAAGGGGGGAATGATGAGGGCTACCAACCACTATGGAGAACAAGAGGTCCTCAACGGGGGTGAAAAACTGGCGTCGCGTCCGAACAGCACGGGAACTGTCTTTCGACGCAGAACATGCTTCTTGCGGGAAACAGGGGAAGGGCTAAAAGGCGCAACGACGAGGGGAGGAGGGAAGAAGAAAGACTTCAAAACTAACCACCTCACCG
>Ga0179593_1556775_pt1 | contig 11691 bp, 8 predicted proteins | sample CZODoug2_1_08_16_FD_185931 | JGI IMG/M metagenome (GOLD analysis project Ga0179593, IMG submission 185931) | Vadose zone soil fungal communities from Angelo Coast Range Reserve, California, USA - CZODoug2_1_08_16fungal (PacBio error correction) | ecosystem: Environmental > Terrestrial > Soil >...
AGCTGGGAGAGATCGCCTCCTTAGAATCGCCGCGTCGCTCTCGAGATACAAAATAGGAGTTCGGCAAGATCCGTTCTCTAGATCCGAGTTCGAAGGCGAGCTGATCAAAAAGGGAGTAGAAACCTCATCTCGGTGATCGTGGCTCTTATCTACAGCTAAAACAAAAACAAAACATGAAGGGAGGAGGTCCCCTCTATAGATCACGCCCCTCTCACCTGAAGGTAACAAAATAGTGTTTCAAACAGATTTTTTCTCGGCCTGCTACAGTTCCCTACCTCTCTCAGACGCGCGGTGCGAGGAATCTGAAAGAAAGAAAAACTCAAGACAAAAAACGAGTCTTGACGCGGCATCGAGCCCAATCTGCGGTTCGACAAGAAAGCCATTGATAAAAAGAAAAAAAGTCTACGGGGATCAAGGTCGGGCAGGCGAGACCGCTCGGAACAGCGGAATCGTCGATCTGCTTTACCGAGACTCGGGAGGGAGGAAGAAATGTAAAAAAAAGGAGAGCTGCAGAGATCCTAAAAAAGAGGAACGATAATCACGGCCGAGCTAAAGGCACCCTGTTATGGAGAGGTCAGCCGAAGGAGGACTAAAAGAAAACGTTAAAGCGCGCCTGTGACAGCACCAAGTCGGAGCTAATCGCTTCGAGGACCTGCCTTCTTTCTCGAAGGAGCTCTAGAGGCTAAAAAAAAGAAAACGGGGTTTGCAGCCGCCTCAAGATTCTTCAGCTCAAAGAGAACAAAGGAAGGGGGCTGGTTTTAACTGTTTCTCCAGCCCTCTCCTGGGGGAAGAAAAAAAGGGTAAGTCTATGAGAGCTTGGGAAGGCTCTACGCGAACTCCCGTTTCGGGAGAACGTTGAATGGCCTAGGGAGACCGAACCTTGTACTCCATCAGGACGACGGTCTTTATCGAGGAGAAGAAATAGTTCTATCCGGCAAGTTTCCCGCATTGGAAGAGGTCAATTCGAGATAATGGCATAAAATTGCAAGAGAAGAAAGATAAAGATTCTCTCATACCCCTACTCATGCAGAACAGACTACCGACTAGAAAGAAAAATTCGCAGATCTGAGATTTTCCGAAGGGTCATTCTGAGTACCCCAGCTGGGACGTGGTCTTCACATATCAGTACTCCGGGAGGACTATTAAGAAACGGGACTGGATCAGATCAGATCGGCATTAAAAGAAGAGAAATAAAACGATACCTCGTCGGGAGTGACGATTTTCTGTGTGCGGGGCACTATCACAGATCTGCTGCGAGACTCGCTGGAGGATCCCATTAGGAGTCTATCGATGATTTCCGGGAAAAAAAGAGAAAACGGAGGCGCTTTTTGCAGAGCTATAGACTCAGGATAGAAAGAATTTTTCGAGAAGGCTCTTTCGACCAGTCCGATTGCAAATAAAGTCGAAGACCCGAGGAATAGCGCCAAAAAATGGAATAAGGTTGAAGCAACTAGTCCTCTAAGATGACAAGGGGGCTATGAACGGCGGCTGAGGACGGGAAAGACCGCTTGGCCCGACCGATGGGTAAAGCCTACGGAAGGCAAGAGAGGGGAGGGCCTCGCAAGAGTGAAAAGATGTCAAGGAGGTCTAGGGACGGAGAGAAAAGAGATAACCTACCCGGCGGTCAAGCGTAATAAGGGAAAAAAAAGGAAAGACGAAATCTCGGACTCCAACCTCCTCTACATAGTCTATAGAAAAATTAAGGTGCGGCTCTGGGCGCGAGAGGAGCGTAGTAATACGACCTCATTCGCGGCCGAAAATGCACGGCCGGCGGTGCACTGCGCGCCTAACGCCTCGGCGCGTACGATAACGACAAGCTGCTCGAAGGACGAGAGGGTGCCTCCCTCGTCGAGGGGCTTACTTGCGCCAATCTGCAACGAAGTCTGGTTCCGCCGACAGGCCGGCCGGGGGGGAAAACGCGCAAATGGGCAATCTCGTAGCAGCGGCTCGGGATCAGTTGTCCTTCGAGGTAAAAAGAACTAACGCTGACCATAGCAGACACGAGGTTAAAGAAGGGTTGAAGGCTCTCAAATGAGAAGGGAAGCCTACATCCGAGGGCGATCGATCTAGTCTGTAGGAACTCAGTGAGTGCGAAAAAAGGGGAATCCTAGAGGAAGGAACTCTTGGATCTCTCAGGATCTCTAAAGGAAGACGAGCGAAGCCTCTCCTCTACTGGTGCTCTGAACGGGAAAGTAGAGAATCTGCGAATCCGCCGCCGATTCCGCACGCCTAATGGGGGGACGAAAGGGGGTCAGGAGTTCGAAATGGGACTCTTAAGTGGTCGTCCGGCTAATCTGCCGACGGTCACCTTCAATAAACTAGAAAAAACAAAAGAGAGAATAGAGAAAACAGGGGAGGGACAAGTCGAACCATGGGGTCTTCTCGGAAGGGCTACCGTTAGGGAAAGCGGAATGAGGGTAAGGCCGAACAACAACAAAAGGGGTAGAAAGAGATAGATATTCCTCTCAGGACATCCTTCGTTAAATACGGACTCGCAAGACCAGGAAGGATCGCCGTTCGGGAGATATATATGCCGGATGTGTGATCTTTGGCTGCGGAAAGTTCAAAATGCGAGAGGCGAGAAAAACTTAAGAGCCGCGACGAATCTAGCACGCTGAGACTATAGAAAAATCTCTGAAGATCTGAGGGTCGAGAAGTGGGGAAAGCGCTAAGTAGTCGCGACGCTCTCAGGGTCAAAAGGATAGATCGCAAATCGAGCATTCCAGTTCAAACTCAAACAAAAAAAAAGAAGGAGCTCGATCCGCCCGAACCCCGATTCGAACGGGAATCTCCGGACATCGAAGGAGTATAAAAAGGGTGAAAAAACAAAACGTGAAAAGGGGGCGCGGGGAATCCACGGGGAATCTCGCTGCGATCGCCGAGAATACCAGTTCTGTCAGAGCAATCGGAGGGTAGAGGGAAAAAAAATCATGGAGAAGAGGACCTCTCTTCCTGTCAATCGCCGGGCGTGACCATCACTATTCTCGCGCCCTCAAAGCCTCTCTCGCGGACTAACCGTCGAAGCTGATAAGGGAAATCGCCGGGTCTAAGAGGGAAAAATCGACGGTCGAGCTTCGGGGGGGGGGGGTCAATATGGAAGAACGAAGCGTCGACTTCGCAAGAACACGGGCGGAAACTCACGCGCACTTAGGGTCGCGGGAGTGAGGGAAAAGAAATAGAGGCTCGATGCTAAGGAATGTAAAAGGATCGTGACTCTTTCCCGGAGGAAATGGCGATCGCGCAGTTCGCTATAACGATTAAAGGCGCGGGAAATAAAAAAAAACCTGAAGAGGACATAAGATCATTCTGCAAGTCCAATCGTATGTAGAAAGTTCCCATCAAGAGCAGGTGCCTCAGGACAAGAAAAACTTCAAAAGAAGGCTGGGAGTCGATCGCCTGGGGGAGGATCAAAGGAAACAGAAAGACCCGGCGAGCGCGTCTCAGGAAACCGGCAAGGAAAAGCGGCCAGAGGGAAGAACAAAAAAATTCCTGGAAAGGGCGACTTGCCAAGGAACCGCGGCGCGACGCATAGATAGGCGTGCAACGCAAGACTAAAGGAAATTTCGAAAAGACTGAAGAGCGACGTCGGGAGAGCGCCGAGGAAACGCATCGTGACGGCCTTAATCTGGCGGGACAAGCGCAAAAGGAGAAAGATTTCAAAAAGAAAACGGCCAAGGAGGTACGACTTCAGGTCTTCTTCGTCTGTCGAGCGGGAAGGCACGGAAGGAGAAAGGGGCGATCAAAAGAGTCGAGAGTACCTGGGGGAAGATGCGGGAAACGGGCGCGCCAGACAACGGCGTCTAGCGCACCGTCTGATAAGACACTCGAAACAAAAAGCAGGGGAAACAAAACGGCCGAAAGGAGCGTGGCCCTTCATCACCGGCAACCGCCTACCGCGGAGGAGCGACACTCTCTAAAATCGTGAGGCACCCCCTTTTGGTTTAGACACAAAAACAACGTCGTACACAACACTAAACAAAAGTCCAAGGGACATCTGGCTAGGTTCTGGCACGGAAAGGCACAAAAAAAAAAAGGATGAGCCTTCCTCGGAGACGCTTCTCTACTGAAAAATAAAAAAAGAAAGCTCGGGACAGAGAAAACGCGCGTAACTCGAAAAGCTGTGTTGCTTCACCGCGCATCGCGGTAAGGAAGGAAACTCGCTCGCGCCAGAACCCTTCAGGGAGGCTTGACGCAAGGAGACGAAAGGAACGGCCTAAAGAGGTTCGGGCGAATCAGCGACGAAAAGAGCCAAAAAAAGTGCCAGTCCTTGAATTTCCTCCAGCCGGGTCGTGCTTGCGTTCCGACAATCTCGAAGAGGAAAAAAAAACCTTCGAAAACGCAAGGGGGGAATCTCGGGCCTCGGGGCTCGACAACGCTCTCAGACCAGCAGAAGCGGAGGCGCGGGGACCGGAAGAATCTATCACGAAGCGGAGGTCGCAAAGTACCGCTTTGCGAAAAAAGAGGAGGGTCCTCAGCCGGCGGGACCAAGAGGGGGGGGGTGAAACCCAGGATCCACGAAACTCATCTGGCGTACTTGCGATGTCTCGAAAGTTAAAAAAGAATGAAAGAGGAGCGAAGCACCGGACGCTGCGGTAGGTCAATCAGAATGTCAAGAGGAAAAAGGGGCGCCTGCGCACAGGATCGACGAGAGGCTGACCAAATCGAATCTGCGACCGCGCGTTCAACGTACTCGCGTCAAGAGCGGAAGATAAGGGAAGGGAATCTGCGTGAGAAGAAAGGTCGAAAGAAACCCGAGATCGGTTAGGCGCGCTCTTCTGGTGCTAGCTGACGGGTCTTACCTGCGAGAGGTATCTGAAAGAGGAGAGGGTCCGATACTTCGCGACGGGAAGCGATCCGCGCAGAAGAGCTGCAGGATCGTCAGCTCTCGCCAAGAACGAATGGGAAAAACCAGGGGTGAAGAGAGAGGTTAGAGAGGAACGGCTCTCCGGTAAAACCGGGCGGAGCATGCAGCACACCATCTCGAGAGAAGCGTGCGGGAGAAACGGCTCAGGGACGCAAACCAAAAACGATGAAAAACGGGCGCGGTGGGGGTAGTGACGTTCGGCACCTGGGGCAAAAACCAAGGGGGGTTTTATGAGGGGGTGGCGCCGCCTGGGGTGCTTGGGGGGGACACCACCGGAAAAATGCTAATGGGAAGAGCTCGAGCGCCAAAAATCGGTCGGGGACAGACGCTGCACGGTTCTAAAGCGTCTAAAAAAAAGTCCCAGGGGACGCGAAAGGAGCAGGTATCCTATCGGTGCGGCGGCCGCTGCATATGTGATCTGCAAAGTTGCCGGGGGAATCGGGGGAAGAACGAAGGCGAAACGGCGACTGGCTCTGGATCAGAGACACAGAGACTCCAAGTCAATAAAGGTAGCCCGGAGGGTGTCAGGTTCTCCCATCTGGTCTTCTCACACTCGACTAGTATTGGAGAATCAAAAAAGAATCTATAGCATTCCAGAAGGAGGGGGGGCTAGAAAAGAAAAAAAATACAATCTATAAGGACCCACAGCTGGAAGGAAGGGGGATCTTCAAGGACGCCTCGGTCGACACTGGCCATGCTCTGCGATCCGCCTTCTCGAAGGTTCCTGAGCACAAGAGGGGGAGACGAACAGTGGCGGGGGCTCGCCTGGCGCTCATCGCGTTCTAGTGGGGGGGATCTCAAGCCTTAGCGGATAGCCCGGCACCTCTACAACATCCGGGACACACGAAGGGGCGGAATATAAGGACACAAAAATAGCGCTGAGCGTTTCTAATATGATCGAATCGCTGGAAGATGCGGAATAAATGATATCTCCTGGGCATCAGCCCCCTGAGGTGAAAGGAAAGGGGAAGGTATCCGTACGGGCCTGCTCTCGATGCAGTTGATCAAGCTCTGGGGGAGGCAGGGGGAGACCTACCGCTAGCTCCTGTGCTACTGAAGGAAAAAATCGAAAAAACAAGGCTCAAAGGATCGGTCGACTTCCCCTCACCTCAGTACTCTCGAAAAAAAATAGCGCCCTAATGGGGCTTGAACTGCCCATGGGTCTCGGGGGAATCCACTAATACGACTACCTGCGATACTCTCGTGTCCCCTCCCTGACGGCCGTAACAGTCTTCCCGACGCATACTCCGAAATCAAACCGCCAATACGGGGGGCGCTAAGAAGGACGCGAGTACTGGAACAGACGACCGATCTCGCGGAGAACAATTCCTAGCGGGCAACTCAATAGGAGACTCAAGCTGAGGACAGGGAAAGGGGCCGAAAAGTCAAGGCGGCCGGATGCATTTAAAGCCCAGGAAAGACCGAGAAAAGGGCCGGGGGAAGGAGGAGGACTCGCCCTGGGAGCGTCGGGCATCTCACTCGCAAAGAGGCGGGTCAGAGGTAGGCGCTTCGAAAAAGGTAAATAATCAAACGACCCGAAGACTCCTTGGCCCTCGAAAGGAAAAAAAAAAAACACGGAGTCCGTTCCGTCGCTCATGCCGGCTGACGCCTGTTCAGACAACGCGGGGAAGGCCTGTCTCTAGGGAAAAAGCCGGCGCGAGCTTACCTTACTAAAGCAGGTGGGGAACTGTTACACAGCGAGTCTACCTGCTGGAAAAAGTGCGAAAAAGGAAAAAACTAAAGAGGGGACCCCTTTCCGACGAACTGCCGAACCGATTCTAAAATTATAACTAAGAGTGAGGAACTCCGAAACTTCTCTAAGGGTTCGCAAGCGATCGATACTCTGTAAGACCGAAACACGAGACATCCGCCTCCCCTCCCCAATGAGATAACTCGAAACCGAAGGAGTAGTCCCTGCGGGGGGAGAGGGATCAAGAAATTGAGGGTAAGACGCGATGATTCTCTAAAACCTTGGTATTATTAAATGTACTCGATTAGAATCAGAAACTCAGGTCGTTGAAGGGGAAAAGCGCTACCATGAACTCCCCTGCCTAGAATAGGGCTCAGTAAAGGGGGGGGGGGGGGTGAGAGTTGTTGCTTACAGAGCATTTCATGAGAGCTTGGGAGAAGAAAAAAGAAAGACTTCTGCAGAAGGCACCTCCCTGTCCGTCTTCAACACAGCTCGGCTAGTATCTGGGGGAGGCGGAAAGCGGAGGTTGGCGTGCAGTAAAGACGCGGAGCTTCTAATAGGTCAGCGACGCTATCTGTCCAACGAAAGCTAAGAGTAGCGTCATTCAGCTCGAAATACGCAAGACGTCATCGGCCCTACATCGATAGAGGAAGACCCTCGTCTGCTTCGGAGGCATGTTGAAGGCCAGTTAACATTCTACATAAAAACTAGGGTCATAGATCTGAGCTTTGGACGGCTTTCTTTTGAGATTCAAAGGAATGTTATATATTATCCTAACTCGCGGGGTCATAAAAGGATAAGAACGAGAACTTACTAGCCAATCCGTAAGCTACTCGCTCTTATATGCTTGAGTGAATAAAAGGGTAGCGTCCTGGGCAACCAGCAGCATGGGGGGGCGGAGGCGAAAGAAGAGCGCCGGGGGAAGTCAAAGAACAGGGACAGAGAAGACTGGAGGCGGAGATCACGGGGGAGAAAGGAAAAAGACGAAAGTACTCTGCGATCCTGTTCGGCTCATCTCATTGACCCGGGATGGAATGAGAAGCCCACGGCCCCATAGTCAGTATGCCCTTATTTCCCCCACCTGACCCCTAAGTGGTTGACAGGTTCGCAATCTCTGGCGCCAGGTCTCATTCCCAACACGCGTTCGTTGACGCGCTGAGTCCCGTTCTCGGTGGCCCTTACCGCAAGATCCTTTGGACTTCACCTTGTCTCTCTTTCTCCCCCAGGGAGGGTCGGGGCAGCTGGGTGCTCTGCCTGTTAGGGGGGTAACGGCGGAGAAGAGAGGAGTCTTCCCTATCGCGGACGCCTGGCCCCGCACGCGCACTTCCGCCGAAGAATGCCGGGAGATCTCGTCTAAGACAGTCTCTGAAGTCCTGCGGACGCTATCAGGTCCGGGTGCTCGTCTTCTCGATCTGGGGGCAGGACGGAAGGGGTCGAGCAGCCAGCACGTCGCGAAAAGGACAAAATGGCCATCCCAAACGCTTCCCAGAATTGCAAAAAGCGTCGGACGTCCAGTACCAAGGGGGAGGTGGACTGTTTTTTCCAACGGGGGCGAGAATTCAGCAATCAAAGTGCCGCGGAACTTTGTAGAAGGACCCAGGAAGAAAAAAGGCTGCGTGAGCAATGTCAGCGTCGCTCAAGGAGATTAACGTCGCCCCTACAAAGTACAGAAAAACAAGATGCGTGAGGACCAAGCTAACAGCATCCTCATCGTCGGTAGCAATGGGAAAACGGCATCCGATAATGTATCGTGCGCACTTTCCCGCGAGGGGGTTGGTAAAGAAAATCGGTACGATTCTCGAGCCACAAAAAAACGCCGAGCGATATCTCCGGTAGGGGTTGTGGGTGGGGGCTCTTCTCCCTATTGCCTCTCTTTAAGGACCCAGTTCGCGTAAGGGTGGTCAAGGGGGCAGGTAGCGGCAATGAGGGTCCACTCGGGAACTCTGAGCCGAGGATACGCACATAAGGGTCGGGGTGGAGCTTCCGGCACTTGACCGGTAAGTGTTGGAAGGGGTAACCGACATTTTCCCTATGTTATTGGGTGATTAATTAGGATGTCTCTACTCCGCCATTCCTTGAGAAGGAATATCAAGCGGGCCCAACGAAGGAAAGCGAGAAGGGTCTCTTAGGGTTCACTCACGGAACGTCTGTCTCTTCAATTACGCCTCTATACGATGGTTGCTTGTTGAGGAAAGTCAAGAGGATCCAAATATCTCAGGGGTAGAGCTCATGACAACTTGGAAAAAACGCATCAAAAGGCAAGAAGGGAGATCGCACCATGGTAACGATCGGAATCTGGGGGACGAGTCCTGAAGGGAAAATGAAAAGTCAAAAAAAAAACGCCAAAAACGGCAAAGGCTTCGGGAATAAACATCAGGGGAAAAACTCAGACTGCAAAGGGGGAGCCGCACCCGGGGTACTTCTGTCCCACTATAGCGAAACGGCGTACACCGAACAGCGCTGGGCCGCTGCTAGGTGGGCAGACAGGAAACGAAATGGGCACTAACCTCGATGTGGCACCTAGGCTCTGAGTTTCAGTGAAGGCGACAAAGGGGACTCATCAAGAGGCTTCTCCGATCCCTAGGAACCAGGAGGAGAAGTTAAATCCGAAGCCGGACCTTTCTATAAAGCTGAGAGAAACGGAGCATGCAGAAAACGGCAGTCTGAACTCCTCACGGAGTCTTACTAACATAGAACACTGACGATCGCGTCTCAGTTTTTCGGACATATTATGGAAAGTGTGAAAAGATTTCACACGCCACCACTCGACTCTAAAGAGGGCGTATGAGAAAGGATCACTATCCTCGAACAGTCCGCCACTGCTGAAAAGAATCTAAGGCAATACCTTGAGAGCGACCATCACGATGGGCTCTATCACCAAGGATTCCAACGAAAAGAGATGATACGCACGTAGAAAAGAGGTCCATCAAAAGAGAGGAAAAAGGATCAAACAGTGAAGGACCCCCTTGGATAAGAGAAAAACAGCTGTAAAGTAACCTCATGGTCCGGGTCTGGGGGGTGGGATGCGTGACAGCTTGTAAGCATATCTCACAAAAACGAACAGTATAAGGGGTAGTAAAGAGATGACTGCATCCACGTAACCGGAAGGGAATTGAGAAAAGAACAATTGTCTAACTGGGACAATGGGGAAGAACGAAACATCTCAAAGGGAATCGAGAAATCGAGGAAAAGGCTTCGAAATAGGCGTGATTAGGACGGGGTGCTCCGAACGATCTAGGCCTCATAAAAACCAGATGAGGTCTAACAGCGATTTCTATCAAAGATCCACCAGAGTGACTGCGGAGCTGTTGAGGGCTCCTCTCCACTTCTTTACAGTGTCCCTGGAATTGTTAGAGTGAGATCTTTCGGAGAAAGCACGTCATGCTTCGGACAGTATTGTTCACTCAACTAGAATATTGAGGGAATGTGGACCGTCTCTATGAAGACAGGAGAAGAAGATCCTAACTAAACTCTTCCTCCCCGGTGGCTGCATCTTACCGCATCCCACCGGGTGGGGATAAACTGGGCTCAAAGAAATCGTGCCGAGGAACGCCCACAGCGTGACGAACAACCGGGAAGTTGCGAAGCTGAAACAAGTCGAGCGAGCACAAAAGCGGCCCCAACTGAAAAGCGGGTTGGAAAATGGAGAGGATAGACTACCTCCTAGGAATATATTAGGGGGTAAACCATCTGAAATGGTGGCGTACGGAGAGAAAAACCAGAGGGGGGAACGGGAAAACACCTTTGCGGCCGGCGATGCCCAGACGCGACGCTTTCAGTAGACTCTCAAAAAAGTGAACGGCTCGGGTGCTGTTCGACGGCGAGGGGAAAACTTGGAAAAAGTCCAAAGAACTCAGGGAGGAGGTGGATTGACCCCCTCGAAGATGCTATGGAGATCGGGCATTGTAAACAGGCAGCTTCAGAAAATCGTCGGTCAAAAGGACAGCGTACTACCGCGAATGCGCTGAGCGAAGCTGCTGCGAACGAAGCCGAAAGACCCACGAGCACTTCAGTTGATGCCAGGAAATATGCCAGCCAAAGAATGACATGGAGTCGAAGAGATCCGAAGAAAAAAACGGCTCTAGACGCGGCAGAAATCTGCGAGAGCGTACGATCTCACTATTTGATGAAAAAACCCCAAGAGGGACATGAAGAGAGGGGAACCGGGATTTGGGCGTCAGGAGAGCACGAGATCTCTTGAGTTGACGAACGCCTCTTTCTCGGAAAGAGTTCTAAAAGGGGAATAAGACGAGCAGGAAGGCGCAGAACACCGGGGGGAAGGCGATTGGGCTCGTGAGAGGGCTCGTGCCGAGCATGAGAGTGGGGGAGGCGGGCAAAAAGCCGAGGCTACTCGCTCAGGCGCGACATCCAAAATAGCCAAAAGTGAAAGCAAAAAAAAAAAAAGGAGATCGGAAAATGGGGCTACGACTGATCATTCAGGGGGGCACTATAAGTCTGGGAGAACAGACCTTGAAGACGAAAAATGGGAGGCCCTATGTAGAAGCCGCGCTTCGGCTTCTCTCATTGCATGTGATAGAGGGAGAGGAAGACGCCAAGATCTGCCCGCGACGGAGTGACGCTACAGGAAAACCAAAGGAGGGCCCTCTCGCGACATTGCTCGGCTTTCCTCTACGGGTCAGTAGGGAAAAAAATACCATATGCTGAGGACCTATTACATCGCGGGACCCCTCATGGAATGCAGACCTGATTATCCAGAGTGGCAATTAAAGAACCGAAATCCTATTAGTGTCACCTTATCTAGCAACTTAACAACGATTAGAGGCTAAGGCGGACGGGAGTCTCTTGTCTCCCTCAAAGGTAGAAGAGCCAAATTCCAAGAAAGCTGCTGGACTTTTTCAAAGGCCTGCGCAAAAAAGAGAGAAACAGCGCAGGGATCGAGCCTAGAGAACGGCTCTCGTAGCTTGTCTGCGTCGAAAACCGAAGAACCTCACACGACACCGAGCTCTGATGAACAACGCGAAGAGCGAGGAGGGGGGGAAAAAGGACCGGGACTCTCAATTCCGAGGGGAGCAGAAACTGTGCTCTGCAGCTTTCGATGGGAAAGTCGGATGTGCTCTCGGAAAACCTGACTGATCCTCTCCGATCATGAAGTAGGGGGGAAAGATCTCTAAAGGGG
>Ga0179593_1619501_pt1 | contig 11691 bp, 17 predicted proteins | sample CZODoug2_1_08_16_FD_185931 | JGI IMG/M metagenome (GOLD analysis project Ga0179593, IMG submission 185931) | Vadose zone soil fungal communities from Angelo Coast Range Reserve, California, USA - CZODoug2_1_08_16fungal (PacBio error correction) | ecosystem: Environmental > Terrestrial > Soil >...
AACCAAGAAAAAAATCAGAAGAGATAGTTGCGAATGCCGGCGTCAGAAGTGGCGGACTCGAAAGAGAGGACCCAAGACATTAGCCCGCGGATCGAACGCAGGAGCGTGTCGTCGAGCGAGCGACTCAAAAGAAGGATTTAAAAAAAAGAAATTCAACACTCAGCTCATCCTCTGCGAGGAGCACAGCGAGAAAAAGGAAGCTTTCGGGGGGGAAAGCTTTATTCTTCGCTTCGCTAACGAGAACACAAGTCAATCGGAAAAAAGACCAAGGAAAAGAATATTCAACCAGCGTTAAAAGGGAAAAAAAATCAAATCGCTACGCGCAACACAATGAAAACCGTCGGCTGCGCAATAAAAAAAGGAGTTCCAGAAGGCAGTTAACCGCGTCATCCGCAGGGCCTATCCCATACGACACAAAAAGAAAGAAAACGGACGTACAGAGCAGCTGGCGACACAAGCATTGCCGCGAACAAACAACAATGTGTAGGAAAAAGATACTAGCAAAAAAATGGGTCGTCGATTTCAATAGCCGACCAAGAGACTTAGATATGGGACATTGGCATCGACAGACACGAATTCGAGAGGGCAAATCGCAGGAGAAAAGGCTGCCATCCACCATGTACGGAGGCGGGTCCGAAAGGAAACACAGGCTAAAGCTTGCCGAAGCACCATCGCAAGGGCCAAAAGCGGTTGTAAAAAAAGAAAAAATGCAAACGAAAAAAATCCGTATTGCCTGCAGTGGCAGGCACCCAAAAATAGACCCCGTCGAATGAGACTGGATTAGCGACGAGAAAAAGGAAAAACTTGAAAGAAGCGCGCTTAGGAAGCGCATCGTTGTGGAATCACGAGGGGGGCTCCGAAAAATGAATCAAGGAAAACCGGGAAGAGGGGAATGGACCGCGCGGGAATCGTGATCGGGCACCAGCTGCGAAGGAAGAAAAAGGAGGGAAAGCGCCGTATACATATCACGCTGGTCAGCGATCGCCTCAAGCTAAGGGAAAAAAAACGAGAGGGGAGAGCGCAGTGCCTCACATCGTCGCAGTGACGCTTTGCTAAAAAAAAACCTCTAGTGGGGACTACGAAAAGAAAAGAGCCCAGATCGCCAATCGCCCGCGGCTCGGAATAAACGAAAAGTCTCGAAAGGAGAGACGGATTACTGGCAGAGAAAAACCCAGTTCGCAGCAACGCGCGGAACGAAGCCAAAAGAAACGGAGTGAGGAGAAAAGATGGAGAAAGGGCTGAGACGGGAGCGGCAATGACATCGCCACGGGCCTTGCTCCGGCAGAGGTCGGACCCACAGCGTGGAGGGGGTGGGATAGAAAATCGCGAGATTGGATCGGGCGGGTGAGTATGCACGATCACGCAGCGGTAAAGGTCCTTCAAAAGCATTCTAACAGAAAAAAAAATTGAAGCGCGTCCTGAAAAAAAAATCGGAGAACGAGCTTGAGGTGAGCCGTGACCAGCGTGCCTAGATCTGGGGGCGCGTAACCATCCGGGCGCTAGGGGTGGGGTGTGCCCGAAAGAGGTCAAACAGAGCGGGAACAGTTCTTGTCAAAGAATAGGGTACCGGAGAGGGCAAGGCAATAATTGGAGGAACGCCGAGGCAAAGCCCACCCAAAGGGATCATCACACCAGAGGCGCATTCATTCCGGAGAAGAGTTGAAGTCTCAAAAGAAATGAAGGGCCCCACCCGCTCTCCCCACGGAGGGGTGGCATCCTGGGGTGATTCACAAAATTAAGTGGTCCAACCGAGGAAGGCTAACTAAGATAGGAGAACGCTTTTTTCCTGGACTCTCTTGATATGGTAAAAGTCGTAAAGGCCTTAACGTATGACCCTGTCGAGCGGGGTGGGGGGAACGATGGCGCAAAGTCGAATAGAGTACGTCCCGCCCGCGCGAAGGAGCATTGTTAACAAACCAATAAATCGAGAGACTCACGATGGGACTAGTCAGGGCAGCACAGAAAAAAGCTGTGAAAGAACGCCCGCGAGAAAATTGTGGTAGCGAGAGAAGAAGCAAGTCGCCAGAATGGAAATCTCTCCGCCGCCGCAGGTGCATATTCTTGTGGTTGGGCAAAAATCGGCGGATGGAAGGGCCGTGAAGGGCGCAGATGACCGTGAAGTCCGGGACTGGCAGCAGAGAGATCTGGGAAGTGGGTTGCGAGAGCTGAGGGGGCAGTGCCAGACGCCGGAGTAAGAGGGTCGAAGAGACGGAGGGATGGCAGGGGGGGAAAGTGACTTGATGTGTAACGAGGAGGGCGAAAAAGAGGGAGCCAACAAGCTGTGGCTTCGTCTCTGGGGGCTCCGAGAAAAAAGAGAGAGTGTGGTCTCACGCCCTTCAGCGCAGATGCCTAAATGCGATCGGAAAAAGGGTAAGGGAGGCGCTTCGCGAACAAGTGGCCAAAAGGGGGGGGGGGGGATGTCCCAGAGGCAATTTCAGCAAAAGAACGGTCAGGGCCAGTGAAGAGGGAACAAATTGCGAGCCTCGGAGGTATGTTTGAACGATATCAAAAAAACAACGGGAAAGAGAGAGACGCCCCACACCTAGAACGTGCGCGATAAAAAACGCTAGAAACGAGGAGCCGTGGGCGATGACGCGGCTGCTGAAAAGGGGGACGGAAAAGAAAACGAAGAAGACCAGGAGGCCAATTGTTTCGCCAGAGCAGGCGCTACCAGGAGGAGATGAAGCAGTTAAGGGCATGAGAGAGGATCAGAGGGGAAGGCTAATCATTGCGAGGACACAGAAGACAATCCAGCTTCTTTTGGGGGATCAAAAGGAGGGAGAACTTCGCGTCATACGGGAAACAGCATAATCGAGCCAGGGAACCCAGCCTCCGTCTCGTCATGCTAAATCGAAAAAAATGAGAGGGGACTCAAACATCTATCGGCAGAAAAACCCCATAGACCTAATCCTCGCCAAATCAACTACTTTCGAACAACTAAACCGCACGAACAGAAATCCGAAATAGCCGATCCTCATCAAAACCAAGAAAGGCAACTTGGCCGGGAAGCTGAAGGAAAAATGGTTCAAGCAATAGATAGTGTCCGCACACTTGGGAAAGCTGAACAGATTCTAAATTACGTTCCTGTCGGCTATGTGGCGAAAGGAAAAGGAGAAATCTAGGGATGTCCGGGGGGTCTTTGAGCAATCCTTCGGCAATCACAACTACCGAGGGGACGATTAGAAAAGGGATGAAGAACAAGGCGGCTGCCAAAACGAACGAATGGAGGAGAAAAGTGGGATCAAGGAAAGTGCCTCTCTTGCGCCGCACAATCGAAAAGAGGCAATGGGGAACGACACCTATGCGATCCGCTATGCTAAAGATCGTGAATCAACAGAAGCCAACATCGTCTCCCGGGCTTCAATTTCGAGGAATTCAAAAAGACCAGAAAAGGAATTCAAAAGAACTGAAGGCGCGCGGAGGTACGACTGGGTGGCGGATCCACAGGAAACCGAGAAAAGATTGCCAGCATAGCGGCCGATCTAAAAAGAGATCTTTAGAAATTGGGGGCCGGAGAGCCGGGGTTCGTGGACACAAGGGAAAGTCCTATGTCTGAGAGATAAAGTCGGACCACAGAGAGAAGAATATATAAACGGCACCTCATCTCGATCCGAGGACAACGCGCTACATTGTAAAACGCAGTGCCGATCGGTACGCTGGGAGCAATACCAGACCTAGACGGCAAAAGAAAAAAAAAATAGACCTCTCACCGAAATCAGCAAGAAGAAAGAATCGGGGAAGAGGGGGAGCGTAGCAAATGAAAGGACTCAAGCCCTCTCGGAAAGGGTCAGTCCGGATGAAATTAAAGAAGAAAGCTGATTATCAAAAAACAAAAGGGAAGGAGGAAGGAGAGATGCAGCGAGTTGCTTCAAAACTTGGGAAGAGAAGGACAAGGAATACGAAGAAATCATTCGCACGATCACGTTTCGTTGATCTAGAGCCCGGTTCTAGTGGGGGGGGAGAATGGGTTCGGAAGATTGTAGTGCTGAATAGGGAGGTAAATTCGCAAGCGTCATGAAAGATTGCTGGATCGGGAAAAAGAAAAAAAAAGGTCCGAGAAGTGTACCGTTATCATCCGGATTCGATGAAGGGGGCCGCGTGGAAAAAATCAGGTAAAGTCCCCCGTCCTTCTCGCCGACAGAGTACTGATGGGTGGAAAAAAGAATTCAAAGCGAGGTGTCACTCACGATCGACTATCGGGGACAGTATGCCAGGGAAGACGGATTCAGCCAAGCAGCCCACCCTCATTTGATCTAGCACACGATCATTCGACCGAAAAATATAAAGGGAAAAGCGCGCTTGAAGGTAATAGGAAACCCCACACGAGAAGTGAGCAATGGCCTCCGGGGGAGACAGGTGGCGGCCCTGAGGGGTAAAAAAAGGAAGGCCACCGTAGAAAGGTCGAAAGAGGTATCGGCAGGGGAGGGAATAAAATAGGACTCTTTGGAGGTGGCTTGCTTGCGCGGAAAGCTGAAAGGAATATCGACCGTTGCCCGTGGGGTCAGAGACGCCGGAAAGAGAAGAGATCTGCAACGTCATCGAGGAGGTTGAAGAAAAGGGAAGAAAGAAAAGACAGCGGAAGATGGTCGCTAGAAAACTGGGACAGCGCAGACAGGAACGGGGGGAGAAACAAGAAGCGAAACAGAGGGGGGGGGGGGAGAAATCGCGCAAGCTGGGAACAGTGGTCGCCAGGATATAGCAGAGACACGTGAGGGGGTGGGGATCAATTCTGTGCCTGCCGGGGAAGGGGGATGAATGGATTGCGAGAAGAAATCAGACGGTTAGGGGTTTGGAGAGAAGCGATTGGGGGAAGAGGAACGTGAGCGAACGCTAGGATGAAGCAGAAAAAACTGATTAGGTCATGGAAGGGAAAAAGGGAGAATGAGTGTTCCCCGTATGGCAGCGGAAGCGCAAAGAAAGAAGGCTTTTGATAAAAAAAAAAAAAAGTTTGATGGAAGCGCAAGACGGCTGATATGTGTCAAGTTCAAAGAAGGCGAAAAGTAATTCTTAAAAGAAGGCTCCGAGAAGATGCGAAATCGAGGAACAAAGTTCCTGTCAGCGGGTCATGGGACTACCTTCGTAAAAGCCTAGCAAAGGGGAGGGATCAAAAAAAATGCAGCAGGCAAGTCGAAAATAGCTGGGAGGCAAGGCTTCGTGTGGTCCATTGCGAGGTCGAGAGCAAAAAAAAAGGAGGAGTGGAAAAGTATAGTAATATAGGCCCTCCAAAAAAAACCTATTCGAAGGAAATTCGAAAATACTGCCGTCAGCCTTTTGCGGAAGGCGAAAGGAGGAAGAGTGTCAGAAGAAGACAACCCACGGATAGACAAAAGTAGGAAGCCGCAGGCGCTACAATTAGTCGGCGGGTAAAATTCTAGAAAAAACTTCACGCAAGACTCAAGGACACACTCGAGAACCTTCAGGGAAGCGAAAGGAATAACAGATTATGGGTTGGAATGACAAAAAATTGGAAAATAGGAAAGGGGACTGGAGAAAAATCAAAGAAACCAGGGACGCAAATCCTCGGAATTCATATCTAGTTCTCTAGACTCCGAAAATTTGAGCCCCTGAGAATCAAGATAGACCCGAAAACGGAACCACTCGTCGAGCCGCCTCGCGCCCTAACTCCTGGCTAAGGGATTCCGACCCTTCCCAGGACTGCTGCAATCCCGCTTGTAAGGGGATGCCCTCTACAAGATACGACAGAGGGAGGGTAAGAAGGGGGGGAAACAGTTCCGTGTCCCTTCTGGGTGCTAGTCGATTTCTCCCCGGGATGGGCCACAGGCAGCTGTTGGAGACCTAAAAGGGGGAGCGGCCCAAACAATTTTGGGGGCGGAGGACGATCTATTCAATCCGTCGACCGGGAAGGGAGATGAGAATTACTAAGAACTACAGCATAAAAGGTCTGAGTGCCCCGATGCGGACTTCGGCACTCACGAGGTCGACAGGTAAAAGGAGTTGCAAAAAAAAGAGGCAAAAAGAAACGAAGACTGCCAGGGGGAAAGGCATCCGTTCAAGAAAAATGCAAGGGCAAGAACATCGAAAATGGACCTTCAACTCGGGGGTACACCTACGCAAGTCGACCGAAAAGTAAGGAATTGGCCTAAAAATAAGTCACTGAACATCGTCTCAAAAGAGGAAAAATTCGGGAATGGAACAAGAGCCAAAGGACACGCGCCAAAGGAGGATTAATTCTAACGCGTCGCGCGGAGAGGGGGTGCTGACGAAGGGTGGCGGACAATCTGCATCAAAGTGCCAGGAATACCGTCCCGGGACGGAGGGCGTGAAAGGAGGAAAACCGGGGAACTGCGTGATTTAGGGAACCGCATCAGTCCTATCTGGTCGAAGGGGCTGGGACAAGAACTGATAGGGCACGCTGGTCAAGCTAGACCGAAAAAAGATCCGGCAACCGAGAATGTCGAGAGGGATCACTACATACGATTGCAGGGGGAGCCTACATACCGCTCGGAGAGGCCTACAAACCCCCTGATAAAAAGGCCTAAAGAAAAGAAAAGGGGAGGAGGAGGCGAAGCACGGGGGGAAAAGCGATGTCCAATTTAATAGAAAAAAGGGATCTCAAAACGGAGGAGGAGGAGGAAGAGATCGTCCTGCCCCGCGCTTTGCTGACGAAGGGGGAAAAGGGCAATGACAAAGAAAACTTTCGGAAGAAAAGTCAGGCATCGCTACAGGACGGTAAGAGCAAGAAGGAGATTGTCGATAGCTTTGGGGCAGAATACGTCATCGTTCCTTGCGCAAGCGTCAAAGAACTATTTTATTCTCGGCATGCGAGGCCAGAAAAAAAGGGAAGTATTCGAGAGGAGGGACGAGAAACACGGTACAGATGGGGTCGTGAGAAAAGGCATGTCTATCTCGCAGAAAAAGTATTGGGTTGTTCAAAAGAATGGGCCAGAGGGGTGAAATGGTCTTCTTCACGATCTCAACGCAGGGGAAAGACGGAAAAGGAATCACAACGGGGAACCAAAAAGAGGATGGAAGCACAAAGAGATCAGAAGCGGCCTAGGACACGTAATGGAGCCGTGGGATCGGAAAGGCTCGGTTAAGACAGAGGCAAGACGGGACGAGTTTGTGGGGAAGACTTTAGGTGAGGCCAAGGAAAAAAGGATCGCGGAAGAGGGCGGAAACAAGCTGTTTCCTATATTTTTAGAATTTTGAGCCGGCGGCAAAAAGATGAAGGGGAAGTGGGGCAGAGGAGATGCGGGAACCGACTTTCAGCAGGGACGTGAAAAGAAGTGGACTTGCATCTGCCAACTCCTGGTAAGAATGATGCCGACGGAAGGGGAAATCTCAATCCCCATCACGCTGACTCAGATGGGAGAACATGAAAGACAGGACGGGAGACCGAGAAATACCAGCGGAAAAATTGTGTTGCGTAAATGAGCATTGATAAAAGTGTCGCAATAGCCTAGGGAAAGCCTAAGGAGAAGAGGGGGGGGTGTCGCAGACGGAGTGGGGAGTTCAGGCACGGGAGTTGATGAAATTAAAGTCAGTTGAAATAAAGGAACTCGAAAGGGGGTTTTATTGGTGGGAGAGAAGGGTGAGGCAAGCGCCGGGCGTGACTCGCGCATAGCGGAGGGATTGGCATTTCATGGCAGATGAGAGGACACCGTAAAGTCTGATAAGAGGAAGAAGTCCAGCTTCTTTTAGAAAGAAACTGTATAGGAGGGCGCTGTGCTCCTCGCAAGTGGGGGGTGAAAATAACGCCTAAGAGAGTCTCATGCCTTAAAATTGCTGGAAAAGTGAAAAACAAGAAAAAGGGGGGACGGTGGAGATCCGGCGGGGGAAATGGACCCTCAATCATTGGAATCAGTCGGAGGCTGAAAAGCACCAGAGGCAATAAGGGAGACCTTACGCCGCTAAGTTTGGCCGGTCCTAAGCAAAAAAGGATGATGAAAATGAGAGATAACCTGGAAACACAGAAGAGAGAATGTCGGGAAGCGAGATCTTGTCGCCCGGAAGGAGGAAGAAGGGAAAACGCCGCGCAACTCGGGTCATGGCCGTAGTAGGGCGCAGGATCAGAAACACTTGAAAAAGCTAAAAAAAAGACGAGGGAAGAAGATATAGAGACCACGCCGAAGGAGACACAAATCACGGGGGCAAATCGAATCACATCAGCTTCGGTGTGGGGGATGGAGTAAGGAAAACTAACTGAAAAAGGTAAAAAAGCATTCACACTGCAGAAATGGAGGACCAAGGTCCTGACCCGGCTTCATCAGTAAAAACCCCAAAAAAACCACAGAGATCAAAAACTGCGCTTGCCCTCCTCGCCGAAAAACGGAAGGAGAGTCGCAGATGCCATCAACATGGGGCAAAGACCTAAGGCTTCATCCGGGAAGCTCCGACCCAACAAAGGGGAAAGGAGGCGCCGATAGGGATAAGGGGACTCAATGGCAGAGAGTACCAACAAGTGCAGTAGAGGAGGGACTGGAATCGGCGCAATCCCGTTCAGGGGCGGCGAGGGGGGGGACTAACAAGGGCTCTTGAAGGGAGTTTTGCAGATTGATCGAAGTCTGCATAAAGATTCGGAGGGAAAGAGTATGGAAATGCAAGAACGTTGGACATCCACCTAGATGACAGTTTACCGGAAAGAACAAGGAAAAGCGGTTCAATAAGCACCAAGAAAAAGGAGTTCCGAAAAAAAAAATTGCAAGACACCGCGAATCCCGGGGAAAGAATTTTTCCGCACCCTAAAAAAAACTGAAAGACCCCATTGCGGGACTGGAGTTCACTGCGCCTAGCCGAAACCGTTCACGAGAAGTCTGAACACAGCCGCTAAAGAGAGGGGTGCTGGGGGTTGGCTGCCAAAGGGGGCTCTCAATTATTTCCCAAGGGCATCTAAGCGAGAGTGAAGAAGGAAAAGGGGACGTTGGGAAAAAACCGCCTTTAGGTCAGCACAAAAATAGGAAACTATCTGCGATCAAAAATCACTCGCGAAGAGAAGCAGACGATCGACCCTCAAGCTCGAGGAGTCCACTCTCGACATTTTCGACGCAGGAAGTAAAAAGAAGGGCAGAAAAGTGGAAGAAAACTCAAGCTCTGATAAAAGAAAGGCGGATCGGAAAAAGGCTCGAGGCAAACCGCGGTCGAGCGCAGCATTGGGCGAAAATCGCAGGTGAAGGAGTGAAAGGACGAAAAAGGAGACTAAGCTCTCTCGAACAACAAGAAATATATAATCCGCCGTTGCTCTAAAAGCAGGACGCCGGGAGGGGCGACCGGCACGCATGAAAAAGTCGATACAGCGTTCGCTAGACCGAAGGCGAGTGGAGACGAAAAGAACGTACTAAAGGAACGCTTGATGGTAGATTAAAGTAGCACCTTCATGCGAAGAGGTTTGCTTCGCGGCAACGGGCGAAAAGGCGCAGGGGAGTTGCTTCTACTTATCTCTGATATGAGACTATCCGGAAAATGATAGGCAGCTCTGAACCAAAGACGTAAAGATGGGTCATAAAGAATGTGTGTACCGAAAAGAGGTACCATCAAAATTGCTCACGATCAAAACGAGCTGGGCCGGAGTTGACATGCCAAGCCCTTAGATCAATAGAGGGGAAGCAAGAACAACGATCGGGGACTCTGACGCGAGAAGCAGTGGAAAGGAAAGTAGCTGTACGGAAAGAAAGGCAACGTCGAGGGTCCAGGAAATCAATCTTCCAATACAAGGGCCGGTGGGGGGGTCGTGCCAATGAAGGCCACAGGTATTACCCTCCGGAAAAGGAAAGCAAAAAAAGGGCGAAACAACGCTTTTGAAAAAGAAAGCTTTTCGGGGCTGCGGCAAGGCTGAACGGCGAGGGAAAGGCCTGCATAAAAGCTTCCGGATGGCAAAACGCAGGGAGAGGAGAAAGTGATTTAACTCGTAGAAGTGCTGCTGAAAGACAATCGCCAGCCCCACTCACCTCGACAAGAGGTCAAGGCGTAAACGGACCGGGCTGCGCCACAAAAAGGACCGAAGGGTTAAGGGTCCCTCGAGCGGGGCTTGGACCGTTTCGCCGGCTCGCGGCCCGGCACGGAGCTGCTTGTGTTTGACTGTGCAGCATGCGGAAAGAATGAAGGGGAAGAAAAAGAAAGTAAAGGAGGTTTGCTGAGGGATGCGAAGAAGGTGTTTTGGGGGTTGCGACGGAGAAAAGAAGGTAGTGATCGGAAAACGCTATATTAATCTAACTGGGGAGGGGAATGGGAATGAAGGATGAGTTACTTAGGGGGAACTTCCATTGGGACGAGGGCGAAGCTACGCCATACAGCTGGGTTGTGAGCCAAAGAAAGAATTGGATTGCGCATACGCGGTGAGAGCTCATTCGGCTGTGAGAGTGTTTTAGAAAAAAAGGGAAAAGCCGGAAGGGAGGTCCATCGCCTCGGGGAGCAGAGAAAGCTAACAGGGCAACGAAGTAGAGGGCCTCTTGCATGTACTAAGAGGGAAAATTCAAGAAGGAGGGGAGGCCCTTTAACGAAGTCAAAACGCAAGCGGGCGAAGGAAATCTTCTTCAGAAAGGGGGAGACTCTCAAAACAACAATATGAGGAAAAGATGAAGCAGACAAGGAAAGCAAAAGGGAAAATCTATATCTGAGACAAAAAGAAAAAACCGGGGATTAAAAGCTGCGGGAACTTGCCGCCGGAGAACCGGGGAGAAAAAGGGACCGGAACGCTTCGCTCCGAGAATGTAAGAGGGAATGAGGCGAAACGCTCAGAAAAAGCTCAAAAGAAAAATTGCACGTGAAAAAGCTAGAAGCAATCCCTTGTGGGGTGGAAAGAAAAAAGAGAGCTGGGAGAGAAGGGGGGGAAAGGGACAGGAAACATCAAAGACATCAGATTGAAAGAAGGGCCAGAAATCCGAAGTCTAAAATTCAGAGGAGATGAATAAGCGAGTGACTAAAAAGCCAAAAAAAAAGCAAGGCTACTTCTCATCCCGCCATAAAAAATTTTCAATATCTGCAGGAGGCGAGAAATCGAGAACCCATCGCAACACCAGAAGGAGGGCCGCAAAAAGGAAGGGGTCAAGCTGGGCAGAAGTAACGGAAAAAAAGTAATCGCGGGAGGAGGGAAGTATCGCAAAAAAAGATGAGAGTTACATGGAGAAAATGACCATCAGTAAGAGGAGGAAAGGGGCGAGAGGCAGAGCAAACGAATGGAAGAAAAGGGACTATTGCTCAGGATAGAACTCGGTGGAAAGGAAAAAACGAGAGGGAAGTTCAAAGCACAGATCAATGGCCGCCAACAAAATCTAAAAATTCCAAAAGCGGGAAAAAGATCGAAAAAGAGTGAGGACAGAACCGGTGCCTTCAAGGGGGAAAGAACCATAAAATGCACTGGAAAAGGAGACCCGGTCGAGTGGAATAAGCGAAGAGGACGATAAAGACACAAGCGTCCTTCCTGAAGAGGATAAAAAGAGGATGAAAAAAAGGGGGGCTTCCAACCGTCAGAAAGGATTGAACGGGAATCTACGTCCCAGAGCGTCAAGCGTTGGGAAGAGGGGTTACCCTCTGTGAGTTCGTCACACCTCAGAGAAGGGACGGGAAGGCTGGGCCAAAGGGAAGGGCACTCTGTGAAAAGCGAAACGAGGAAAGGAGATCCGTCCCGAGGTAGGAGGAGGCGGGAAAGAAAATCGTGACGATGCGAAGCATACCATACCGAGCTGTCGGGAAACTAAAACGAAAAGAAACGCAGGGGGAAAAATCGGGAAAAGG
>Ga0179593_1362556_pt1 | contig 11690 bp, 13 predicted proteins | sample CZODoug2_1_08_16_FD_185931 | JGI IMG/M metagenome (GOLD analysis project Ga0179593, IMG submission 185931) | Vadose zone soil fungal communities from Angelo Coast Range Reserve, California, USA - CZODoug2_1_08_16fungal (PacBio error correction) | ecosystem: Environmental > Terrestrial > Soil >...
TGGCATTTGGAAAAAAAAAGTCATCGTGCTGTTGTGGGAATTCAAGAAAAGAGTCTACGGGGTTGGTTGTTTGGAGTCATTAAATGTTGATGGCAACAAAAGAATTAAATAAACAGGTCGTGGGGGGGGAAATCTTTGCCAAAAAAGTGGGAGAGGTTAAAAGGGCATGTAAGGGGGCGTCTTGAAAGTTCACGCGGGAGGACGAAAGTAAAGCTGGAAAGATTGTGGGGGGCGACTGGAGGGATGGGGTTGGACCCAAAAAACAGGGTATGTGAAGAAGGGTGGGGGCAATGGGGTGGGTGGGTGGTGAGGAGGGGGAGTTAGCAAAAAAGGAGAAGAGGCTCCCTAGAGGGGGGGTATAAAACGGATACATGTATCAAGCCACGGCCCGTAAAAACCGGGCTGCAAATGGGGAGGCACACACCTGTTCACTTGGTGGACGGGCGGGGAGGGCTCCCTACATTTGGGGGTGGTGAAGTTGGCAAGTAGGCTCTTGTTGGGGGGCAACAATAAACGCGCTGATTAAGGGGGTATTTCTATGACGGGGAGGGTCTGCGGATCGAGGACCCGGATTGGTAGGGGACAAGGAGTGAGCTGTTAGCGAAATGGGTTAGACGCAAGGAATTGGGGGATGTCTGGTGGCAATTGTCCAGCTGTCAACACCGAATTTGGTTACAGTTGGGGTGGAAAAAAGTTGACGGTTACTTATGTAGGAGGCAGGGGGGGGGGGGGGACGCTTGGGGGAAGCAACGGAGGAACTCAAAGGGGTAGTATACAGGACAAGGACTTCTCAAAAAATCAAAATGGCGTGGGGGGGGGGGGGGTGGGCCGGTTTGTGGTGGGTCGCAAATATGAGAAGAGTATGTTTCTTGGGGAAAGCCTGGGGAGGTCGGAAGAGGCAGAGGCTAAAATGTGGGGCGTGGGGGGTCTGGGTGGCAATTATGATGGGACAGAGAGGAAGTAAAATAGTCTGAGAGGGGGCTTGGGGGAAAATCGTTGAAGGGGGGGGGACATGGGGAGGAAAGACCGAGGTCTCAGGCGAAATTTGAAAAAAAAGGACAAGTCTGAAGTCAAATGAATTGGTAGTCCTGTCTGCCTGGGTGCTCAAAAAAATCTAGATCTGTCAAAGGAACGGAATGCGTGGGCAGCGTAAAGGCCCGGGTAATCACTCCGGACAAAGGAGTAAAAATTGAACATGGATTTACTCCTGTGAGGGTTGGAAGTATGCAGGCGGACTTAGTACGGGAACGGCCAATGGTCACAATGGGTGAGGAAAACAAGAGTGTGGTTGAAGCCTCGTCTTGTTTCGCGGAGTAATTTATTCTCAGAGTGGGAAGCGAAGTCAGAGGTAAAAGCGTCAGTTTGGGGGGGTGGAAGAGCAAGTAAAAAGGTTTGCCGAATTGGAGACGCTTAAGAAGAGCGGCATGAGAGTTGGAGCTGCAAGTTGAAAACGCAAAAAAATAGCACAAAGGAAGGGGGGTGAGGTCGGTATGGTTTAGCAGGGGGATCTGGGGTGCCCACCTTGGTGCGCGTGTGCCGGGAAGGTCACGCCGAGGAAAGAAAGAAGTGGGGGACCATCAAAAGCTTTGTGGCCGATTTCTCATACAAAAAAGAAGATGGGATATCTAGTGGCAAATCACTCTCATAAGTGGGGGGGAGGGGGGCGGGTGAAGGGAGGGGAAAGGGTGGGAGGTTGGCGCGGGGAAAGGGTCTATGAGTGGGAAGCAAGGGGGGGGCGGGGCGAGAGGGAAGGGGCGGGAAGGGGGGGATGGGAAGGAGGAGGAGGGGGGGGGGTGGGGTGAGTGGGAGCAGGGAAGGGAGTCTGGAAGGGGGGAGGGGAGGGAAAAGGGAGGGGGGGGGGGGGGGGGGTGAAGGGGGTCCGAGAGGGGGGGGGGGAGAGGAAGGAGACAGGGGGAGTTGGGGTGGAGGGGGTGGGGTGGGAGCGTGACGGGAGCCGAAGGGGTGAGGACCAGTGGGGGGGAATTGGGAAAGAGCTTCGCAAATCAAAAAAGCTCCTGCAGAATGCGGCAGTAAACCGGGGGGGCTGTTTTGACCATGAAAGGGTGTAGCATCATAAGCGCCAGAGAAAATTTTGTATCACACACCATATGGGGACGAGGCTTGGGGGGTAAGTGGCTTGGGGGAACATTGACGTCTCGGTAAGGTTGTTGTGTGAGAATATCCCCTTCTGGGTAAAGGAGCCAGGGTGTTTTGGGGACCTAGAGACAGGGGAAAGGTATCACTAACACTATGGAATAACTATGTATGACGATGGAGGTGTGGTCTCCGGGGGCGCCGCCCGGGTGTTGAAAAGAGGGACGGTAGAATATAACACCGAATAATTTGAACCATGGAAAAGGGGGGGGTGTCTTGAAAAAACAAAAAGATGGGGCCTGTCACGAAGGGGGGGACGACGTGCCGTAGGTGTGCTGGTGACCTGAATTTGGCCAATTACAGGGTGAGCAGATAGAGGGTTAGAAAAAATCTGAAATTTGCGTGGGGTTGCTCGAAATCATCGTGGTAAAACAATTGCGGAACTCTTCTGCTGTGGGGTCCAATGGGGGAAAAACGCACAGTAGTGACGCTGTCGACGGAAAGACCAACCCAATCGGATGGAGGTGTAATCTTAAAGAACCGTGAGCTACAAGGGGGCAGGGCGCAAATAGGGGGGCAAGAACGTGGTGGGGGGGTAACAGAAAAGTGTTCGCTAACTAGCGCAATGGTCTGGGAGGGGGGACTAGGTGGGTCGGTGGGGGGAGACGGAAAGTTTTCTCCGCCCTGAGTTGCGAAGACACTAACGGGAAGTCTAGAATGGGTGGACCGCGAGCTTCCAATTTTGTTCTTCCTGAGAACAATCTACCGGCTAGCCGAAGACAAGGCATGCAGAAGAGGGGAGTGCAGTTTGTCATCTCGTTCACTGCGTGGGAGGGGGTGAACGTGGGTGGGGTTTTATTTCGGGGTAGGTTGGGGGATATGCGGGGTTTGAAACGTGGGATTGAAATTCCAAGAGGGTGCCGTCTCAAATGGGGGGGGGGGGGGGGGGGAGTTTTACAACTTGGTAATCAGGGTGCAGAAGAAGGCCAGATAGGGGGGAAATGCAAAATCATATACGCAAAAAATCAAACGAGACAGAAAAACATTAAAGGAAAAAATAGAAGGGTTTGAATCGCTTAAGCAGGGGGGTTGGTGAGCCTTGGAATGACCAATTGGGGCCGGAACGCGAGGGGCATACGTTAGAGCAAGTTGAAGGGGAGGCCGTGGTACAAAGGAGCGGTAGGGGGGGGGAAAAACGCAGTCACCGCCGGCACATCGTGGGGGGGGTGGGGGGGGGTTTGGGGTAGTTTCTGCTCCAGAGATTGGACAGTGGCCTCATGGGAAAAGGGGGGGACGTCGTCACCGAGGGACGTGGGAAAAGCCATCTGAGCCTGCCAAAGACAAGTTTACCATTCGGTACTTGTCGCAATGGAGTGAAGTGAGGGGACAGGGGGGTGTTTTGTTACGGTTTAAGTGGGGGTTTGAGGGCCTCTCGGAAAAAACTCTCAAAACGGAAAAAGTGAGGAGAGGGGGGCACTATATGCGCCTTCGGACCACAAAGTTCCTACACGGAAAAAACAAAAAAGAGTACTTAACGACCACCCAAAAGAAGTTGCCGAAAAGCGAGACGTACTCAGGGCCCCGACGGGCTCAGGAGGGGCCGTTCGGGTGCTATAAAAAAAAAACATCAAAAAAAGAAACACAGTGGGACTGAAAACCTAACCGCGGGTCCTGAGTCGGTCCAGTATTTAAGGTCTGGGGTCAAAATAACTAAAAGCTCCTGTTTTAGTTACGTTTGTAGGGGATGTCCCCGCAGTCTAGAACAAAAACGCTCCAACGGTCTACAGCTCTTCTTAAGACAAGTTCCGAAGAATTAGAGAGTCATCCCTAGACGAAGTCATTCTGGTGCAATTCCCGAGTCAAAAAAAACAAACTTAAACGGGTCTCAAAGCTATTTTTTTGGGATCCTGACAAGGTGCTGCACGAACCTACTCATCTGGGAGGCTTGTGCGTTTAATAAGAAAAGGGGGTTTAGGTACAGGCACAATGAAACAGCTGTGGGGGGTTAAAAAAATGTGGGAGAAAAAGAAATAGTATGAGGCATAAGGATCAGACACAAACCGAGGAAAAGCTAAACACGAAGGGAATACCCCGACCGCATTTTCAGAAGTGCTAAATGGGAAGGTTCTGTTTAGAACAAAAACCCGGCAAACCTAAGCCGCGGCCCTTCGCAGCAAACAAAAAACGCAAAAACGGTACCTCGGATCGGCTCACTCCCCACTGTCAAACGAGTCCACAAACATGTTTTGGGGGAACACCTTACACGCCGAACCATTTTGGAGTAAACCCACCCCTCCTGCTATCTTTCACTCTGTACACACAACTTCGTTCTGACCTTTTCCAAAAGGGGGACCTTGTCCTCGCAATCAATTTTGTTCCTTCTGTTGGAACCCATTGAGGGCCCCCTCGCGTCATCCAGGGTGCGACAGTGCCTGGTTTGGGAGTTTTGGCTTTTTCTCCATGGTTGACTCTCATGTTTCAGGCGTCTTAGCAGAAAAACGCTAGATCGGCAGGATGTCATCTCAGGCAAAAACGATCTCGTCGCAAAAACAACAAACGGTCTCATTCATGGGATTTCGAACATTCAGACCGCGTCGGGAAGGGTACGCTCGGTTACTAGGGCCCCCTTCACCAAGGGCCGGTGATATTACCAGTCGAAAACCACAAAGACAACCGCTCCCATGCCGCACTCAAAATCTTGGTTCACAACAAAAAACCCATTTCTCCGAGACTCTCAGTGGGGGGGGGATTAATGATCTAATCAAGTGAGCCAGTGGCTCTGTCAGAAAAAATTTTTCGTGAAAGTAGGTTCTGGACGTTTCAGTAGGTGGGCCAAAGGACGAAAACTGACGAGCCCTCAAGCTATAAAAAAAAAAAAAAAACTCCGGTGTCTCTCACAAGGCCTTTTCCTGGGGTGTTGCTCCCCAGCTCTGATCAAGCGCAGGGCGGAGATCAACCGAGCGCTGATGTGGGTCACCATTCTGTTGGATGCTCGGTGGGTAAGAAAGAAATATGATCAATGATGGGTGGCGTCAGTTCCAGGGCTGTTAAGGAGGGGAGTCAGGAGGGTGGGGTTGCCGCTTAGTCACATTGGTGTGGTGTGCACACCCCCACAAAACAAAAAAACTCTCTCGACCAAAACAAAAAAACTCGAAATATGCGTGCAAAAATCCGGGATAACCACACGCAAAAAATTCCAAACTCAACATATACGCGTCTATCCACGTGTGGTGCACCCTCTAACTTCGGGATAGGAAAACGACTACTGTGGGGGTGAGGCTGCAAACAAAAAAAAAAACAAACCCATAAAAAACCCCTTATAACAGCAACGGGATGACAGCAAAAAACGAGAAAAAGAAAGTGTACATTAGAAATGCGCGTCTTATAGTCCTGGGGCGAGAAGAAGAATCAAGAAAGACATGAAATTGTCTCGGGGAGAGGGCTAACAATACTACGACTGGTCTCAAAAAACGGCAACCATAGTGCTTCCCCAGGCTAAGGGAGGGCGGGGCCTAGTTCCCACTTCCGATTGGAAGGCCTCGAAGCTTCAACACCTCAGCAAGTGTCCTACATCGGCAATACATGCGAACCACCCAGTAAATACGGAAAATAAAGTGGGGACAATTTGAGTACAAAAGCAAAGGTGACGGCGGTAAAAAACAAACCGGGCTAAAAACAAAAACGACGAAACTCGCTCCATTCTGATTCGTAGCTACAACGACAGCACCAAACATCCAACAACGTACAAACTGCCACCCTGTGGTGCCTACTGTCTGCAACAGGGCCAATCTCTGCGGTGGAAAAAAGGAGCTTGGCAAAGTTCCAAAAAAACTCGGGTCCATGCCCTTCCGCAGCTCGTTCGTTACCGGGTCACACATATTAATCACCTATCGCGCAGTCCGAGCTCCATTAACTGGGGGGCCAGTCTGGGGGTAGTGAACTCAGCCAATCTATACGAACTTGGGGTTACACAGCCAACCTCCTGTACAACTCGAGGCTTAAATTACTCGAAGACGAGAGGATAGAAAGTAGGCTTCTTGATGAGTTGGCAGAGAGCCGTATAGCTGTGGAAGAAAATAGAAGAAATGCAAGAATACCAACCCGCGGGGGGGGGGGGGGGGGGAGGGGGGGGGGGGGTGGGGGGGGGGGGGGCTGTGGGGGGGGGGGGGGGGGGGGGGGGGGAGGAGATCCCGGGGGGGGGGGCGCGGCCTTGTGCAAGGATTCATTGGCATTGACGGTCCTTCGATCAAATATTCACAAAAAAAACCAAAAAGTGATCATTTACTACACCAGGAAAACTAAAAGGGGTTATTGGGGAAGCAGATAGGGGAGTCACTTTCTCCTGCGTGTGGGAATGCTGTGGGAAAAAAAAAAATATTCAACGTTTCGTGCGCTTGTATTCAAAACAGCTCTGTGAGACCACTGTCATTGTACTAATAGTCGGGGAAAATAAAACAGGACACACAACCGAGCGGGGGGCCGATCAACACACCCTGCGTGTCTTATGTTTGTTCCCTTCTCACAAAAACCCCTGGGGATCCAGGTCTAATGGAGAGGACCCCTCCTCATACCGTCAGGGCGCCTTGACTGCTTCGGACGGGGGCGGTGAGCAACCCTGGGGTGAGGGTACAAAACAGGCCTGAAACACTGACCTACATCGACCAGTGGTCACTCACAAAAAGGTCTCATCTCGAATCACATGTAGTCCTGGAGTCGATAATGTTCAGGTACATGTCCGACGCGACCCAAGAAGGCAAACAATTCAGAGTACGTATATCGCGAACCGCACAAGGCAGGGGGGGAAAAACAACCCTTGTACAAAGGCCTGGGGGAAGGGTTTACACTGCCACTAACTGTTGGCCTCGCACACTCTACCGTTTACACCCCTCGCAGAAATGGTCCGTAACAAAACCCTGAACAACCGACTAAGGAACAAAATGAGGGCATCTACGCACAAAACCATCACACCACGTTAAAACCGCAAACAAAACAAGAAGCGAGGACCTGTAGATACTGGACAATCGCCGTCTGGAGAGACGAAAAAGTCCGCAGGTCCTCGCGCAATCATGAAGGTGGTGGGGAGCAAGGTACTAACGAGGGGAGAGATGTCCCCGGAAGGATGAGATCCAGGTGCAAGATTAAGTGGACAGTCGTACTGAGACTGGTGACAACAACCCATGGTTAGAAAAAACCTATTGAAAAACGCGGAAGAAGGGTGCTTGGTACAGGGGGTGCAACCGGGAGAGGGACAAACTTTCCCTCATATTCGATATATTGTACTTCAACGGCGGGCCTTCAGAACGCTAGGGCTTCACTTGACGCAGTCTTTGGGCAACTTTCCACGCTCATTCCGATTGTAGCGTCACGTGGTCAACATAAAGGGGTTGCTCACAGTTCTATGGGGTCCAATCCGTTCAGTAGTCAGCCGTGGGACGCCCGCGCTCGAGCATTGCGACTTCACAAAAGACACCATCAAACATAACGAGTAAGCTCCCTCGTCATCTTGTCGTCTAACTCCCAAAAAAATAAAGGTGGAACCCGGAGAATATTCTCGCGGTGGAGTATCGGTTAAAAGAGGTTCGAAGGAAGGGGCACGGCGGCAGGCCGGGGTCGTTGCTTAGTCACTTCAATGGTTATGGGGTCTATTGACTTTTCCGTTAAAAAAAAGAAATCAAAAAAAAAAAAACCCCAAACCAACCAGCCGGGGAGTAAGAAAAACGACATCAAAGGAAGCTACACAAGACCTTCCGGTAAGGAGCCTAGAGCGAGAAATATTCCTAAGGGGGGGCCGCAGTGCAGTGCATCCAGGGTCGGAACGCTCAATCCTTCAACGGGGCGTTGCTGGTCTGGAGACGCTACACCCGGGGCTGGGACGAGATACATCGTGTAACATTGACAAGAGGGATTGCAAGTCGAAAGGTTATCGCGCTCCTTGAACATTCTTACTAATTCAACAGAGCGCTGACTCACTGGCAGCTACCCTTCTCTCCTTCCCTGGTGTGGAATTTCCCAGTGCTGTTGGGGCAACTGAACAAACCAAAAAATTGACTATGGGGGGGGGGCACTATCAAACGGGGAGACAGTGGCAAAACCTGTACCAAAATGGAACCAGTTCAAGCACATATTTAATGAAAACCTCCCACTGGGAATTCAAACATACAACCAAATTCCAGACGCGGCGCCTTCCCGGCGACGGACATGCCAGATGACCTGCCAGCCATCCCAGACCGACGGGTAAAGACATCGTCATAAAAAGACCCGTAAGGAGGCGGGGGGATGGGCACACTAGCCATATGCGGACACAGAATGAACCTCCTGCCGCACGACTAGGGATATATAAGGAATAGGATAGTGATGCCAGCAAACTAAAGTCGTCCAGGGCAGTGGAGAGTTTATGGGGCTTGGGCTTCCAGGTAATACGATAACAGTTGGGCTGGCCGCCTGGGTCACACACCGAGATACTTGGGTGCACTTGTGCTCGTGTGGGGGGGGTTGGCGGGCTAGACTTGGTGTACGCGACGGGCTCAGAGCCAATAGACCATTGGGCCCGCCTGGCGGTCGAAAGTGCTCTGGGGTGCAGGGTGGCAGCGGGTGGAGCGGCCTCCCAGGTTTTTAGCAGATTGGGTGACAGGGAGTAAGCCGTTGAGGCACCAATTACCGGCTATAAAATCTCCGTGGTTTGGAAGCGGGTGCTGGGAGAAGAGAAGCAAGAAAGCCGTTGGTACCACCGTACGCTATGAGTCACCTTAGAGCAAAGGGACCGTTTAAACTTGATTTGAAGCTTCACTGGCGGGCTGCGGGTTAATGGGGGGGGTATATCGTTCCTGCAACATGACCAGCTCCTTCGAAGTACTTCCTTCGTCAAAACGCGACGTGGCCCACACGTCCTCTTCCAAACGAAGGCGAGGGGGGGGGGCCCGGGTTTGGGGAGCGGGGGAGTAAAACGAAGACTGTTGAAAGACTAACGGGCACGGTCCGACGTCCGAGGGCAGTCTATACCGAATCTGCTGGGAAGGCCACGCAATCCAAGGCATGATTCTCCAACATATTACATTATACGCATATCGGTCATTACATGGCAACGGGGCGACTTTCGTTATTCACCGTGGGCATGTTAAAAAAACGGGGCGGGAAAAATAAACCTCACCCTCGGTCAGGTCTCTCTCACACAACCCCCTAGCTCACTTCTCCAGTCGCAATGAAAAAAATTACCACACCAACGCTGAAGGGAGTACAAGATAGCAAAGGTCGAACGAAAGAAACCTCCCAAAACCTTGTGCCTCGGGGGAACTAAAGCGTTCCTTCGCTACACATAACATTAACAACGTCTTGAACACGACTTGACCAGTAGGAGTAAAAAAGAAAGGCGAACGAATTGATGAGGTGTGATGAAATGGGGAAAGATGGTCCGGTAGACGGTCTAAGGTTGGCGGAGGATGTTTTAGGGGGGGGCACTGGGGTGGGGGTTCCGAAGTCTGGTTGGGAAAAAAAAACACAAAGACCTGGGCAAAAAAGAAAAAACCTGGAGACATCCTTGCACGTTTCCAGTTACGCCAAGGTGCCGGGGGGTTGGGGTGCTCTTTGTAAAAAAACAGTACAACTAGCGAATGGGGGAGTTGCAGCGCTTTACAATCACGGGGTAAAAGGACTGGTACTCGGGGCCGTAAGGGGAAATCTGTCTCTCAAAACATTTGGTTGGAAGGGGCTCTGGGGTAGCACCCAGGGGGGTGTCGGGGGGTGACGGGCGTCAGACACGTCGCTTAGGAAACCCTCTTGCGGGTCGAATGTGCGGTAATCGCCGGTTCGGCCTTTGAAGATCCTTGGGACCCGGGAAGGATCAGAAAAGATGCTGACCATCACGCTGGGACTGACGGCAAGGGGGGGGTCCACCAGCGGTGAAGTTACTCCAAGCATACACCTAAGGTTGGATGGGAGGGCGTGGTAGAAGGGGCGCCCGCTGTTCAAGCACTTAAATAGATAACTCATACTGACGGTATTCCAGAAATGAGGGGATACGTGCAGATATCACGGTAGCTATTGCGCCCGGATGCTTGTGGGAAAAAAAATTACTCTCGTACCTGTGGAAAGGGGGAGCACACCGGAAATGGGGTCCTGGGGAGGGGAACATGGGGGGTGTCGCCAGATTGCGGTCAAAAAAAAAAACGAGGTTGAGGGGGGGTGGCGGTTCGTTTGGGCACCGATTTGGCCGATCTGAGCATTTGGTTACGCGGGGATTGAACTCCGGGTTTTGTACGGGCCGCAGTCAGAGCGACACACACAGACCCATACCAATTATGCTGACTAAGGGTCCGGACCTTGGGTTCAAAAAAACGCCGGGCCTCGCACCCGAGATAGAAACTAACGTTTTGTCGGGGTGCGATTGTTGTGCCCGTCTGACGCACAACGCCTTCTCTTCTACTTCGGGGAAGGGATAGGTTGCTTTGGGAGACACATAAGCACGATACGCCACAAACAGGGCATGTGGGGTTGGGCAAAAACCATGGGATGGGAGGAGGGCAGTAATAGGAAGGGGAAACGGTGGTGGTGAAAAAAAAAAGGGCGGTCACTCAGTGGAAAAAAAAGGAAGAGAACGTCCTCCACCAGGGGCCGGGATAGGAACCGTGGCGGAAGTCAAGTGGAGGTAGACAACCATGGGGGGGGGAGAAAAAAAAAATACGTCACGAAAATGGGGGAAGGGGGGAAAAAAGTTGGGCTGTCAGCAGACCGAGATTCCGTCATTAACGAATTGGAAAGGGGAAAAGATCTATTGGTGACTAGAGAGGAAAGTCGTCGCGCCCCCCAGTGGAAAAAGTGGATTCCAAGACTTTGGGGGGGGGGGACCCGGGGGTGTTAGGAGGGGGAGGGTGGTTTCAGAGTGGACTATCAGCGATGGCGTGAGGGGGGAAAAAGAGAGTTGGTCGTCATCTGTTTGCCGAACAAAACGGGGGGACCCGTATTTCAGAGGGGGCAGAGCCGTGAGAGGACGCATGAGAAAGCAAAGAGCGAAACGTCAAAACGGTTGGTGCTCAGATGACTCTTTATGGAAGTCGGTGAGTCCGTTGCCCGTGTATGGGGGGCGAAGCGATAAAAAACTGAAGACAAGCGTGTGGTAGGTGGGACGGACTCAGCGGTCATCGGGAGCAAAACCTCGATGGCGCCAGGAAAGGGGTTGGCATGGACAAAGAAGGGGCCAAAGTACCTCACCTAACAAATAAAATACGGGGGGCAAGTTCAACTCGGGCGTTTGAGTGGGGGGAAGGGACAGTCAGAGTGAAAGGGGTAGTAATACTGCTCTCCCGGTGTTATCCAGTATGGGGCCGATGAGGCTTGTGGGAATGGAAGGGTGGATGGAGCCATGAACGCTTGGGGTATTTGGGGGGGGATTGGGAAAGAAGGGCTGTCCGTTGTGGGGACCTTGGAGGGGGGGGGCATTTGGGGGAAAAAGGGGAAATCTGCACCTAAAATAGGCATACAAGCAACTGACTATCTTTATGGTGAGGGGGGTACGCAATAAACTGACTTCTCTCTTACCGGGACTGGGGGGGGGAGGGGAGAAGAGGGACGAGTTTACGGTGGTTAACGGCAAAAAAAAACAA
>Ga0179593_1538737_pt1 | contig 11690 bp, 15 predicted proteins | sample CZODoug2_1_08_16_FD_185931 | JGI IMG/M metagenome (GOLD analysis project Ga0179593, IMG submission 185931) | Vadose zone soil fungal communities from Angelo Coast Range Reserve, California, USA - CZODoug2_1_08_16fungal (PacBio error correction) | ecosystem: Environmental > Terrestrial > Soil >...
AAGGTTGGAGCAATAAGAATAGGAAGGGGGAAGGACTTATAGAGTGACCGATTGAGTGGAAAATTCGTAGGAGACGCGCGGGATCCACTTGGAAGAAAAAATTCGAAATCAATTGGAAAAGGAGTCCAAGACCCCTCATCAAAAGGTGAAGAGCAATCCCGAAAAAAAAAAAGGGAATCCGCTGAAATGAAGGGAGTTGAAGGAAAGGGATCCTCTACGAAGGCATTAAGAACAGTGCTCACATGCCAGATAGAGGGGGGGACGGGAACTTGCAAGGGCATGAATAAGGAAAAGGTCATCAAAGAAGGCTAAGAAGAATACATGAAAAAAACGTTCTAAATGATAGGGATAAAGTTTACGGGAGTGTTCAGCACGAAGGGAAAATGGAGAAAAAACCGTCAATATAAGGGCTACAAAAGAAGAACGAAAGAAAAGAGCTTGCGGTTGGGAAAGGGACGGATAATCCTGGGCTTGCCGAAACCAGAGTAAGACTATGATGCGCGATCCTCGGTCACGCTCGCTGCCCGTTCCTTAAAAAGAAGGCTCAAAGGAAGAGAAAGGCGATGAGAATTGGTGAAATCAAGGGAGAAGGATGGGTCCCCTGGATCAAGCCAGCCAACCCCGAACGCATGGCAGATCGAAAAGAGCAAAGGGGGTGCTGTCTTTGAAAATGTTGTGAGCCGCGAACGTTCTCTCTGAAGCGGGGGAGTAGAAGGGAAAGGAAATGCAGCCTGCTCAGAGAGGTAAAGATGTCGCCAGAAAAAAAGATCTCCGTTTCAGAGGAAAAGCCGGAGTGAGAAAAAGAGGCCCACTCCCCTTGAAAGATACATACGGGGGACCACGGCCGCACCCTAACCTCGGGGGTTAGGAATGGAGGGGAAGAGTGTGTTGTTAGGCAGGAGACCGGAGACCCGTTTTGGGAACAATTTGGAAAAACAGAAGAGAGCAAGGAGGGGAAGGCGCGAAGCGGGTCCAGAAGGGGGAAATGAGAACGCGGCGTCTCACAAAAACCAAAAAGAAAGAGTACCAGGCATAAAAACGTTCAGTCATCCGGAGAGAGAAAAAGGGCCGTTAAGGAAGGGGCTGAAAGAATGTGCGGCGATGAAGGACAACGGGGTTTGGTTAAGCAAACTAAAAAGGGGAAATCAGTTCGCACTTCTCGCACCAGGAGAGAAGTTGAAAGGGGAGGAGATCATCTATCGCATCAAAGGTTAAATGAGTGGGAAAAAAAAAGGGGAAGGAGGAAAACAAGAAGGAGCGGACATGAAGAGTTTGGCGAATGCGCTAAAAAAGAGTAAAGCATTAATCACGGGGGCCTAAAGCCACGGCGAGAGGAGGGAACGGCGGCAGGGGAGGAGAGGGAAATCCTCGAACGAATGTCACAAAAAGAAAAACCAGTGAAGGGAGGAGATAGGAGGGGCAGATCGGCGCTGACGTATCGGAATAGATAGAGTCCGGGGGGGGGGAGCAGCAAAAGGAAATAAAGACGGAAGTTGAGAGGGACTTGTGCGGACTCACCGAAAGGAAGGGGTTAAAACTGGGGTGGAGGAGAGTACCATAAGCTCTGAAGGCTCAACTACAAACGGAACCTAAGCATCCGAGAGGGGGGGGGGGAATCGGGGAGTGAAAGGGGAACTTCAAGACGTTGCATTATCGGGGGGGGGAAGAGAAAAGAGGGGCGGGAACCAAAGTCAAGGAGAAGGAAAAGGGAGTGGTCCGCCGTGCAAAAGCTGGGACCAGGGGAAAGGAGGAGAGGCCCGTAGTAAAGAAAAACGAAAAAACAAGGTTACCAAAAAGAGGCGGTAAGACCAAAAAACGCAGAAAGGGAGGGGGTGTAGTGAGCGTTAAGGGAAGTCACAATATCCACGGGGATTCCAAGGGGGAGGGAGGGAAATCTCATGGGCGCGCTCGGGCGAACCAACCGACAAAGTGACGCGGGAGAAGACATCAAGAACTTTCCGGAGAAAAGTAAGGGACTGTCGAAATTCCCGCTGAGGCTGCCAATGATCCTAGGGGATCAAGCAAGCAGATAGTGCAGGCCTGTGTTTAGGACCGACGGAGATAGCAGAAGGGAATACCTGACCACAGGAAAGGCGACGGGAGATTTGCGGTGAGAAGAGAATCATGCGACCCAAGCGTCGCGCGAAAAGCAAAAGACCAAGGTAATGAAAGGAAGAAGTGAAAGAAGGCAGGAAGAACCAGGATAATGGGGCACGGGGCTTTGTCGAAAATCAAAGCTCGGCAATGGATAATCACCTACAGAAAAGTAGGAGTAAGACAGCTTAAAAGCCACCAACAAGAGAAGAGGGAGGACCAACGCCAGCAGCAATCGATTTAGTGATGAGATTCTGAAAAAATCAAGGATTGGGGGAGGGGAATTGTGCATTGTCGTGGGGACTTGGCGTTTCGTGGGGGGGTATAGGGGGGTCTGCTAGTGTGCAGGGAAGTCCCGGGGGTCTGGGCCGCGGCCGCAGTAGTGAGAGGGGGAGGCAGGGGCCGGCAGATCCCGTTTGGAACGAATAAATATAAACAGGAAAAGGATATTTCTTGGCCATTCTCTCACCACGACTTGCAGGAACGAGTTGGTCAAAAAGAGGTGGCGCGCTGGAGAAGAGAGAAGAAGATCAGGAGACAGAGGGGAAGAAAATGGATGAAAACCATGGGCTTAAAAAGGGAAAAGCAGAGTATTGTATATGGCTTGGGTCCCTGGTGGACAGGGGACTATGAAATGTTGCGGCGCAGTGGAAACTAACGAACCGAGACGATGAGAGGAGCCCGCAATAAGAAGCAACTGCTAATTGGAAAATCATGGCTGCGCTAACTACTGCAGTCGCCTGCAGGGATCTATGATAGGACGGTTGAATCAAAGGATCAGAATTTTGACGAGGGGGGGGGCATCAACGGAGATGGAGGGGGATGCTGAAGTCAATTTAAGGGGAGAGAAGGGAAACCGTCGAAAAATGCTCCCGGAAGGGGGGAGAAACTAAGGGTGTGACGGGAGAAGATTCTGCTCTGTGTAAACTACGAACAAAAGTCGGAACGGGGAGGATTATGAAAAGGGGGAAAACGAGCAAAGAAAGAAGGAGAAAGTTGACCAAAAAAAACTTCGAAAGAGGGAAAAATTTTTTCAGGGGAAGGGTTATCGGCGCATCATTCCGCGAGCAAAAACCCATCCATAGCGGAGCAAAGGGAAAGCGGCACAGGCAGATCGAAGCCATAGCCTCTAGAAGAATAGCGAGAAAACTTGAAGCGTGCCATCCATTAGTTCCATTCAGATGAGGGGGAGAGCGAGCAGGAGGGGCTAAAGAGAGAGGCTTCAGTCTTTGGACAAAAGAAGCCTTTCCTCGACCTGTCACAAGACAATCCATATCCCTACCTGCAGAAAGAAAAGATGCCAACGTGTAAAGAAAATGGCCTACAGAGAGAGAAGGCTCTCATCGGGAAGAGAAGCTCAGAAACCTATGGGGAGAAATAACAAAAGGAGGGGGGGAGAGCCGGGCCCGAACAGATCCGTACTTTGTGAGCGGCGGGAGCGGGAAAAAAAAGGAAGGGACGAGGGGGAGGGAAGGAACGGAAGGTAAGAAAGAATTGATCGGGAAAGGGGTGACCATGCCGGGTCCATAGAGGTTAAGACCAGAGATATCTTCAAAAAAAGGTTCCTAGAAGTGGCGGCCTCCGGAAAGGAAGGATGAGCCATAAAAGAGAAAAGGAATGATTGGGTCTTTGCTCACTTTGTTGGAGCTAAGGGGGGGGTGGCGTTCAGAGCAGGATGAAGAAAGAGTTCAGCGAAGAACGAGGGAGACAAAAAACCCAAAACAGTGTTTTCAGGGAAGCCTACAAAGGGGAGGACATAGGCAATTGGGATGGCGGTCGAACCTGGGGGTGGAATTATGAGGTCTCACAGGGAGAGGGGGGGATTGGCTGCTCGTCCTGCAAGCCGGATGAATCAAGAAAGAGAAGAACCTTGGCCCTTGGGGGGAGGTAAGGGTCCGGAGATCGCGGAGAAGAACGGACAAGAATCAGGCTGGGGGGGGAAATGAATAAAAAACGAAAGGGAGAGGAATCCTGGCTTTAAAGCCTCCGCCTATTGGCGAGAAGTTGAAGGGAGCGGCTGCACAAGGGTTTGGGTTTGGTAGAAAAAAAGTTTGGGGAGGAACGAGAAGAACAGGAGGGATTGTGGAGAGCTTGGGGAACCGCCGATGAAGGGGGCCGCCTTCCGCGAACAAAGAAAGTCAGGGAGGGGTGTTATTCAAAACCGGCGAATCCAGATTGTCTGAGTTGAGGGACAACTGAAAAATAAAGGCGAGAGGGGAAGGGAATGCGACACGCCCAGGATGAGAAGGGGAGGTGTCCACCTCCTCCTGAGAGGCGATACTGCACGGTAAATTACAGTAAGGGGAAAGGAGAAAGATAACATCAGGAAGGCGGGTATGATGCGGGGGGTACTTTTGGGAGATACGGGAAAGAAGGGACCGATCAACCAAAACTGGTGAAAAAAAGGAGCTTTAGCTTCAAATTACGAGCACCTGCAAAAAGGGCTTCAGACTTGAAAGGAATGACAAAAGACGATCATCGGGGAACCGGGGGACCTAGAGGGGGGGGAGAGGGAGAGCCCTCTCTCCTAAGCAAGCATCGGGGGGTGAAGTAGGGAACTAGGTAAAGGAACGGGACACCTTCTAGAGACACCAGGTCCCAGGGCATTTCTGGGGGAGGGGGAACTGATCATTGAGGAGAACCGTTGTGAGATAGTAGTACCACAATTTCGAGAGGAAGAGATGGGGGGGCACGACTTCAAGGAAGCCTTACCATTGGATGTCGGCTCATTCAGAAAAAGAATCAACGGAAAAAAGCTATACATAAGGGAGAACTGGGTCGTCTATGCGTGCTTAACAAAAGAGAGGGTACTAAGACGAGAAAAAAATGAGAAACTACGAGGAAGAGAAGGCTGGACAACTGCTCGAAGCGCAGATGAACAGTGTCAATGAAAGAGGAGCTTGGGTGCAGACGCCGAGTCTCAAGAAATTGACGGACCCTCTGCTCGAGGAAATAGGGAGAGGAGAGGGAATAGGTATCAAAACGAGAGGGACTAGGCGTTGAGGGAAAAAAAAACCAAATCAAATACACCAATCGGGATAGTTATGCCGTGTCAAGCTGATTGTCAGAGATCGAAAAAAGAAAAGAAAGTCGCTCAAAAGGGAGGGGAGAAAAGGGTCTAATAAAGAGGAAGAAGGACGTGCCAGAAATAGACTTAACCCGCGATCGCGAACAGGTCAGAGAAAAAAAGAGGGAAAAAAAGACAGCACAATCGAGTTCGAGATTAGCTGACTAAAGGAAGAAATAAATTCGCGGTTTAGGGAAAAGCTAAAATTGAACTGTGTCAAGAAATTAAGACCAATGAAATCCTCATTTAATAGGAGGAAAGGAAGATACGGCTTGGCAGGGTGAGGGAGGTGAAGGTCTCTCGAAAGAAAAAGAGGGGAAAGGGATCGTGGTAGGGAGGTGCCACCGGATTCTCAGGAAGTAAAAAAGCAAAACTAGACTTTTCGAGACCGGAGGAGACAAGGAGGGGGAAAAGGGGTGGAGAAGAGTTCAGGCGTTTCACTAACCAATCAGGGGAAAAGGTCGAGGCAGAGCAGTGGCACGGGAAGGAGGTCCCGGTCGAAGGAATGCCTGGGGAAAGTCTGGAATGGAGAAAAGACAACAGCCTGTCGATCTTGGAGCCCTCAGAGGAGAAGGGGAAAGGGGTAGGGAACTGCGAAAGGAAACAAAAGAAGTAATCAGCTGTAGTTCAGGGTTGTTGCTTGGCCTTAGATTTTAATTAGGGAGGAGTGGGAAGGAAGAAGAGGGAAAAAGTGTTGGATGGATAGGCGAGAAAGGAGAGGGATGGCGAATGTAAGGATAAGTACATGGGAAAAGAAAGAGGGAAAAAGATGGAAGGCTGCAAATTCAACATGGGATAGAACAAAACAACGGAGGGAGGAAAAAAAGGATTACCAATGTTTGGATCAATGAAGACTATGAAACTGGGGGGGAAGAGATTAAAGAGATGTCCCCAGCTGGACCCATTAAAAAAAAACAGGAGGGGAAAGAAGCGAAGGCTTTCCATAAGAAAATTGGAAAAATAGGAGAGAGACCAAAGCACTCAGAAGGAATGAAAAGGGGATCCTCCCAATCCAAAAAAAAGGGACGCCTGAGTCAAGAAGGCGTGCACTGGTGAGGGGAAGGGATCTACTACCAAAGGCATTCGAGAAATCTTGCGGAAGGTCGCAAGGGGGAAAAGCTACGGCTGGGGAGAAATGAAGAAGAAGTACATACACTATTCAAAAAGAACATGAACACCGTCACTCCCCCGCTTTCGAAATTCTCTGAAACTGACCATCAGGAGAGGTTGGGGCAGGCAATCGAAGGGGACGGGATCCCGCAAAGTCAAATAAGGGCGAACAAAGGCACGAAAAAAAAAAGTTGGGAGGTGACGTGGAAAAGAAAGTCCGTTTGAAAAAAAAAACCAAAGCCGAAGGGAAGGGGAGCGAAGACTCGGGTAAAGACTCGAAGCGACTATAGTTACTCGCATAGGACACTAGGGATGATCAGGGGTCGTAATCACACCGAGGGAAACGGGGAGACTTAAGATTCCGCCAACACTCCGAATGAGGCTCTCGCTAAGAAGGAGGAAAGGACTCGTGTCACTTGTCGTGCCAGAGTGGTCGAAGAAGGGAGGGATGCCGCGTTGGTAGTAGAAGGTGAACGGGACGGTGGGGGAAAAGGAGGACGTCTCGAGCCCAGAGAGCGGGAGACAAAGAAGACCTTTGGCACGATTGGGAGGCGCAGCTGAGAACCTCGGGTCAACTCAAAGGAGAGGATCAGCGGCAAGGGCAAAGCAAATCGATCGGGGGGAGGGAGGGGGGTAAGGGTTTGGTTGAAAGACAGACCTCGAAAAAGGGGGGGTGGCGAAATGTTGTCGAACCGACGAAAGAACAAAAAAAGAAAAAAAACCAGCGGATGTAGACAGAATCAGTGGACACCAGCACGGCTGGGGAGAAAAGAACAACCCGTCACTTCCGAATAGACACTTTTAGGAGATCTCTTTCAGAGCAGCGAACCTGAAGAGCTATCTGAACGGAATGCTGGAAGACTTGAACTAGAATTGTTTTTGGGGGTAATGCACTCAGCTGAGAGCGAAAGAGGGCTCGACAAAGTAATAATTTATTTGAAAAGAAGGCATAGCATCAAATGGTGAAGGCGTGGGGGTCCCAGGGAAAACGAGGAAATCGCTTCAATATAAGGGGGGAGCGGGGTGTTAGACGTAGCGAAGCCAGTAAGCGGTAAACAGGCAACGGGAGAGACGGAGTTCAGCTTCGATTCCTGGCTGTTTCTCATCCCACTAAGGGGTCCAAGAAGGGAACCAACAAGTAGAGATCTTTCTGGGGCTATCCGAGAGAGGGAAATCTTGCAAAGTGGAAGACGGATTGTTGGGGAGGAACATCAATATGCCAATCCCTCAAGGGCAGATGAGAGCTAGGGGGCCGGAGCAAAGCTTAATGTTGCCATTTATTTGAAGCTGGGCACATCCCTCTCGGGCGGCAAAGTAAACAGATCAAAGAACGATCAATCCTACGAGATGGTATCGGGGGCTTAAAGAACTAACGTTTTGGGCAGAAGGAGGAGATACTAAGGTGCCCTCATGGTCCGATTGAAGGTGAGTGGGGGTCAGCTAATGAAGGGAATCCATTGGGAGGGGAGGTCGAGGGAGAGGAAACATCGAGAAAAGCAAAGTCGCGCGGAGGAACAAAAAAGCATCCAAAATGAGAGGGTAAGAACAGTAATTCACGCGGTGAACAGGAGGGGGAAAAAGAGCATGTGCCGCTGGGAGAAAGACACGACACGATGGGACTCAGGAAAAGCAAACTTTCCTTCTCAAATATGGGTCTAGCTTTCCCGCTGAGATAAACGTCAAAAATAGGGAGACGATGGCTCAATACAAGAATGAAATCATGAAAAAAGGGAATGGGACGACATCGATTCATACTAGGATCCCACGGGGGACAAGGGTGCGCGGTGGGGACGGGGGTAAAAAGGGGGGCGTGTGTGGGGAGGAGAGGGGGGGGGGGGCGCGGAGGAGAGGGGGGGGCGTGAGGTGGACGACTAATCGAGATAGCCTAAAAGAAGCGAAGTTCTGGCCAAGATGATGAAAGTAGGGTCGCACAGAAAGGCGACTTTGAACCTACAGGAACGGAAAGCTGAGGAAAATGAGACCCACCGGCCGGGCCTCTGCGAAGAAATCCAAGAAGAGAGTCGGGGAATCAGCAGAAAACGTTTGAAGGGGGGGAGAAAAAGTCGATCAACGTCGAACTCCATCATTGTCCATCAGATGACGGCTGCAGCAGTTAAGCGAAAGAGAATGCTCTATCGGACCGAGAACGACGAGCTTGCAAGGGGGGAAATATCTCGCAAGTGGGGGATTGAAAGATCGAAAGGGCCTATTATTAAAAAGAGTGTCCGCAGGGAGAGACGAGGAGGGAAGAAGAGAGGCTACGCTGATAGTCAGGTGCTTGAAAACGTTTGGAGGAAAAGGAAGGAAATGTTAGGATAGGGAGGTTCAGTTTGGAGGAGAGTAAAAATTCGGCGGCGAGGGAAAAAACACAGAAGGCTCCGGAGGAGAGGGTCGCGCCTGTAGTCACGATGACTGAACGGAAAGAAGGGATCATGGGGGGGGGGAGGCAAAACCGCGGGCTAAATGCTGAGACTGAGGAGAGGGGAAGGTGTAGTCCGAAACGCAGGGTGCTAATAAAGGGGGGGGAAGACCGTTCGGAGAATTATCTAGGGGCTGGAAGCGCCTGTTAACAGGAAAAAGAGCCCGCGAGGGGAGAAAAGAGTTGGCACAGGTTCTATATCTTTGCAGAGGGGGGCAAGTATCTCAGATCCCAAAACACGGAAGGAGAAACTAGGCGGTAATGAAAAAACATAACAAGGGGGGAGGAAATTGTGCCAACCTGCCTGAATCTAGAAAGATGTTTTCGAGGGACATGATTCTCTACAGGAACGCGAATCAAATATAAACGGGGGGAAAAAGGGAGGGAACAAACTCTCAAGAGAAACGACAGGACTCTATCAAAAGGGAAGAAAATCGTTGAAGAAGAAACCTATCTGAACAGGAGGAGGCCGGGGAAAAGGCTGCGTCGACGAGCACGGACGAGTCGGCTCCCAATGCGCAAGGGAAAAACAGTTCAAGCGAAGGGAAACGGGAAGAAAGACTGCTAGACCCCCACTCAAAGGGGTAAAAGCCATGCCACGATGAAGAGGCGCATTCGGCTCTAGATAGCGCGGCGCAAGAGGGGCTCCATCTGGACCAGCACAGTCGGGACGCGCCCAGAACGAGTCCGGTTTGAAGGGGTTACGGCGCTCGTGCAAAAAGAATCCTAGAGGGGAGGGAGCTGCCGACCTTTCAAGAAAGGGCGAATTGCGGGGAGGGGGAAAGGAAGTTCAGGCCGTCAGAGATGGAAAACTGAACAAATGACGAGCCGTGGTCTTCAAATAAAACGGTGGCTCATCTACAAAGAGGGAGTGCACTGAGGTTTTCGGAAACGAGGGAAAAAGGAGCCGGGTTTGTTGGAGTAGAGGCCGGGGCGAAGAACGGTCGGAGGAGGCAGGGGGGGGGACCTGGGGCTATCTAAAAAGCGGAAATGAATTGGTCATGATCCTTTGGGAACATTGGGAGAAAATGTAGGCCTGGTCTCGAATCATGAAGTATATTCAAGCTCACGGAAAGGTGGTCAACGCGGTATCCGTACGTGAGGAATGGTCGACGTAAAAATTTACAGGAATTCTTGGGGTTGAAAAGAGTAAGGGTTCGAGCGCCCGGGAAGCGAGAAGCAGATTGAAAGTAGTTGGGAGGGGGTCTCAGCGGGAACAGAGTTTGTTCAATGTTCTAACGAGAAAGGCCAATTATATGGTTCAACGAGGGAAACGCCGAATAATGGGCGAGCAGGTACATGCGGAGGTTGGGTATACAATATATCACCGGACTGGAGAGAGGGGACAGGGTTCAGACTCTAAGTACGAGCTGCAGGAACAAAGAAACTCCATGAAGGGGCAAGGGAGGGTGGCAAAGGAAATCCTTCAGGAAAGGTAGGAAAGGGGAGGGGAAAAAGAAAAACTAGCACGCTATTGGATTAAGGGAGGTGCGGTGTGGCGGGGGTTATACGTGACTCTATATGTACCGATCAGACCGGTGGGTAAAAGGACGGGCGGTATCGCAAGAGGGAGAGTCTCCAGCTGTCCTTGATGAGGCTTTGTGGGAAAAAAAACTACTGTCATGATGAAGATAGACCGAAAGCAGAGTCCCCCCTCGCCGCGCGCCGAAACTGATCCGGTTCCCGTCACTAGTAGGAATCGCGAAGCAAAGAAGGGTACCAGCGGGCGCCAGGTATCATTTATAAATAGGGGCTGGAGGCTCGGAATACAACTCTACATTCTAGAAAAGCGGAAGGGGGTGGCCCTAGAACCGGTCGCCTTCCCAGGGGAATGTAGAATCGGGAAGCTCGATCATAAACGTGGGTGAAAAAGGGGAGAAGTGGGGGCGACAAATCGTCTGAAGATTGCAGTATCCCAAAAAACTCAGATTCCGCAACCATTCGGGTCCTAAAGATCCAGGCCGCTTCCGGAGGGGACGATGATGAAAAAAGGAAACGTGGTTATCTTAAGCGCTAGGGGGGGGGGGCGCAACGGGGTAGTCTCATCCCGTGTGGAACCGTCTCATAAGGCTGCGATCGCTGCGGGTCACATGTCTGGAAAATCAAACAAGAGGACATGATACGGGGAAAAGGGAGAAAATGCCCACGCAAGAGAAAGATTGGGAAAAAAAAGGAACGTGAGAAGGGGGGACGATGGAGATCAAAGGGAGTCGATTCGAGAGAACAAAGTCGCAAAGAATCTTCAACGATAGCTGTGAAAGGGAGAGGGGGGAATCGAGAAGAACATTAAGAGGGGTTAAACACGACAAAGAGAAAAATTGAAACCCTCGGTCTGAAATTCGCTCTACCAATGGCAAACGACAAGCACAAGCCGTGAATAGGGTAGCGCACCGCTATCTTCGGGGGGAGGAAAAATCTGACGCTCCCAATTGGCCATCGGGGCGCGACAATTAGCAAAAAAGGGATATGAGTAATCTTACGGCTTTCCTTCTAGGGGTTAACGGAGAAGGAAGATAGGGGAAGGAACTAGGGCCCAGATTCGCGCATTCAACAAAATCACGCTCTTGGGGTCGTCTTTCATCTTGCTGCCCAGGATGGGAATGGTTGTCTCACTCTTTTCAAGATTGACGCACAAAAGGTGAAAAGTGACATCTGTAAATCTAAAAGGGGGACATTAGCTTTTAGGGAAGAAGCAGAAACCGGGCTAGGGGAAAGTATCAGAAAACGCGAGATGGAGCAAGCCAGACTGAGGGGGGGAGGGCAATGATGTATAGAGAAGTCGAACGGACAGAAAAGGAAAGAATGACTCATTCTATTGAAGGGGGGGGTTGGCGGGGCGGAGGAAGTCCGGTCAACGGGGTGGAATGGTTGGTTCCGCTATCTGTAAACCAATTTTGTTAATTCTGAGGGGGAAGAGATAGTTTCCGAAGGAAGATTATGGGTTCCTCATCGGGACTATAAAGACTAAAAGGGAATAATGGCGATCATGGAAAAGGTCGA
>Ga0179593_1628595_pt1 | contig 11690 bp, 7 predicted proteins | sample CZODoug2_1_08_16_FD_185931 | JGI IMG/M metagenome (GOLD analysis project Ga0179593, IMG submission 185931) | Vadose zone soil fungal communities from Angelo Coast Range Reserve, California, USA - CZODoug2_1_08_16fungal (PacBio error correction) | ecosystem: Environmental > Terrestrial > Soil >...
TACCCTGATTCGCCGCAGACCAGGGGGGCTTAGATGAAACGAAAGGTTCTCCGTGAACTTGAAGAGAAAAAAGACGAGAGGGGGTAGGGTAGCGGGCACGTTCTCAGGTCCCTCCAGATTTCCTTTGGGCATCTTGAGACGGGAAATTTGGACGGAGACGCGGGGGCAGAGTCCCGGATTTGGGGGGCTTGGGGAGCGAAGAAAGGGAGATCGATGTCGTCAGGTCGGGGGGGCCTCGTGGAACGGCACCTAGGAAAGGGGGAGGGGAAGGGACGGCGTTGGAAGGGGAGGACGGGGGCCTAGCACCAGGTGGGAAACTGTTTCCCTCGCCTGCCACCAATGGCCGGGCGCCCCTCGAATAGACACAGGCGAGGGGCGAGGCAAAAATCCGTCCCTCAGTCTAGAGGGGGGGGGTTCCAGGATCTGGAGCGAGGCCGCTTCCTTACGTGTCCTTCCCTTTTCTTTTGCTTCTACCGGCTGAAAAAAGCATCAGGGCAATAGTCTGTTCTCCAGAAGTGTCTCTGAGGGGAAGATGTCGGGGGGAGCTTTGCGCTTTCGAAAGGCGACTAACGGTCGAAGGGGGATATTCCCTATCCTAAGGAAAAGAGCCAGAGTTTGGAACAGGGTCTTCCCCTCGTAGACTACCATGGGTCGCTGATCGAGGGGCAGGGTAGCCTTCTACGTACCTTAAGAGGAACAACAGAGTTCAGAGGAAGAGGTCGAGCCTTAGTTCTCCCCTCTTGCTTACCTGCATCCCTTATCACGGGACGTTGGAAAAGGTAGTGGGGGCACTTCAATAGGAAAGTTGGAAGGGAGGGGGGGGGGCGAGGTTTCATTCTGGAGTCATTTTGTGCCTTCAGGCGACCTACGGGACTTCTAAGGGGAGATACCCTCCAGTAAAGGGTGTGTCTCAGCCTCAAAGAAAGGAAAAAGGCTAACGAAAGGAGCGCAGCTAAGGCAATGAACAATTTCTTTTTCGTCTTCTTACTCCGGGGACCTGCCATAAAAATGTCCAGAGCCTTGGACCACAATCCGGTAATAAGTCAAGGAAAAGGGAGGTAAGGCTGAGCACGCAGGACTACCTTCTGTTCACAGGACTTTACGCCGCCAAAGCCCTTCAGCACCCGGGAAACGTACCTGCGGGGGAGAGTTATTATTCGAAAGAAGGGGAAGGGAGTTAAACTGAGAGGACTATCTGTGAAAGAAGTCCCGGGGGAAGAGATACAAATCCAGTATCCTCTAAAGTTGACACCTCTCTGACGTACCGCGTCCCAAAACACGACGAACTGCATGGTGGTCTCTGTCGAGGGGTAGACCTCGTCTTCCCTGTTAGAAGTAAAAAAAAACTATTATGGGCAAGAGTATTAGTCGTTCTCGTTCTAAAGGGTTTCTTCCTTTTCACCCGTTCAAAAACCTATTCAGGGCATCTCATCTGAAAGGGAAAAAGACTGCCCTTTAGCTTTACAAGATTCCGGAGAAAAGGTAGTACACGGCTGCCCCTCGAACTCCCTCGCGTTGCCTGCACCAAAACCAAAAAGATGGCAGGAGGGATAGCCCGTGGGATCAGGAGACGTGATCGTCAGACGAGAAAAACAGGAAGGTTCGGGAAAGACTCTCCCTTAATCGGCATCACCGCCCAGAGGTACCAACCGGCAAGAGAAAGAAAAAACGTCCAAGCCGAGGAAATTGGAGGACGGTCCCGGCAGACACCTCTTTTCCCCGGCGGGGAGAAGTTGACAGAAAAAACTCATGAATCTTGGGGGATAACGCGGCAGAAGAAACAACAGAGGAGTCTGACGAATCGTCCGAAAGCGGGCCTATCCCGCGGAGGTCCTTCAGCAGGAGAAAAGTTGCCGGTCACGTAAACCAGCAGAAGAAAGAAGGGGACGGCCCGTAAAAGGATCAGGAGGTGAGCCGAAGCTCGCTTCCGTGCATCGGTAGAGGAGGTTCCGACGGCTCCCATCACAAGAGGGGCAAGGCTGACGTTCCGGCGTAAAAAAAGAACCTTCAAGGAAAAAGGGGAAACCTCAAAGACCGAGGACCCGGGGCATTCTCACCTAGGCGTTGCGCCAGGGTAAACCGAGCGAGAGCGACTGCCCTTTCAAGGGAATTAATCATCCAGAAAAGTAAGAGGGGCAAGCTAGAGGACGGAATGTACATGACTGATTCCTTTTCCAGCCCACTGCCTCGCAAAAAAAAAAAATTGCGAAGAGCTAACCGCAATAGAGTGCACTCCTCTTCTGATTAAGGGCCCTTGGAGGGGATTAAAAGGCCGCGAGCATCAAACGGTCCTCTCTTCTTGAACGGTAATTCATCTGGAGGGGGGGTTTAAAAATTTTGAGGGATTGCTCCGTGTCGTCAGATACATAGGGATCAGGCACCAATCCTCTCAGGAAGGAGACGAACCCTAAGGGGAAAAATCCTACACTAAAGAGAAGGTCCCATCCTCCTCTGGGGATACTTCATCTTTGCCGGCTAAGAAGCGACGTGCAGCAAGGTCGTAAGCTTTCCTTCAAACCCTCAGGCAAAATCTTCATGGCAATATGGCGTGGCGCCAAAGGAAAGACATTTAGCGGGACAAGCTGAAAGAATGCCCCGCCATTGGGAGGAATCTCTGCTCCTGTCGGCGAAAACTTTCGCCGAGGAGGAAGCTTTTAAAAAAAAAGTGGAGAGAGACCTGGATGTGGAGCTCTCAATAAGATTCCGTAGAAAAAAAACGCAAAACTTAGAAAGGAACTGACCGTCAAAAGGAAGGGATCCCCAGCTTCATAAGTCTTTTTTCCCTGTCAGAAACAAGCGACAAGAAAAGAAAAAATAGGAGCCCGTGAGACCATTTCTTCCGTTCCGAAATACCGATCACGGCACTCCGAGAAAATGGGAACTTTAAAGGGATAGTCGCGGAGGGAAAAAGGCTCATGAATGCTATAAAAGAAGGAACCTCTTCTTTCCCGAATCCAGCCATCTAGAAAACTGCTCTGTCGTCGGACGTCCCGAAGAAAGAAAAAGCACCTCAGTCGATATGATGCTTGGACGACTTAAGGGAAAAAAAGTCAAAAAAGGCGCCGACAAACACTCATCAGCTCTGAACGCTGCCGAGACCGTTTCACCAGGAAACAAAAAAGGTAGCTCGTAACGGTGAAGTATGGCAGCGGGGAAAGAAAAAAGGAAACTGCCGTCCTGAAGGGCCTCTGCGTCTCCCAGCGAAAACCCTTACTGAGAAACGGAAAAAAAGCGTCAGGGGGGTAGATGGCCTCGGGAAAGAAATATAACCTCGCGGGCCACCTGGAAAAAATGGTGCCGAAAAAAAAAAGTTCCCGGCTCGCCACGAAAACCGCCCCCCACCAAGGAGCGCTACTGCCTTCCCGGAACGACGGCCAGAAGGGGCGTTTAGAGAAAAGGAAGGGAAACCAAGCATCCGGGGATCGCCCTAGGGGCTAAACAAAAAAAAACCCACAGAAGACGATGCCAAAGGGAAGCTTCTTTTCCACTGCGCGAGTTAGGCATTAGCTCTCCGGGTGGTCAAACTGACATCCGAAGAAAAAGAAGGCAACTAGTATCGGAGCGGGGCGTGAAAGAAAGAAGGGGGGACGGCTGAAAAAAACTCCAGAATGAACCAGCGTCGTGAGAGAGTTGGGTTCTCTTCGCATCATTTCCGGGAAGATCTCTCAAAACAAAGGGGGGTTAAAAGAGAGGGGAAGAGATGCGAAAAAAACGATCCAGCTGGGTTGCTCCGACATGCTGGAGAGGGGGCTCCTGCATAAATAAAGTGAAGTGGGAGGAGGGCTAAAGGGCGCTCAGGGCACGTTCTTATGACCGATCCGGGACAAGGGGGGGGCTCAGGCCGCCCTAAAGCAATTTGAACCTTACTCTCTTCTTCAGGGGGGAATGATTTGATGGGGCAGTAATCTGCGAAAAGGAAAAAATGAGAAGCCCATTGTGTGAAAGTCTGAACAAAGAATTCTGCCGTGTTCCAAGTGCCTTCAGGGACTTCTGGTGTGGTTTCCCCTGCAACGGTGGGGCCGGTAAGGGGCAACGCCATAATTGCCAGGAGCCCGCGGCATAAGAAGAACGCGGCTTTAGAGAGTCGCGGGAATAGGCACCCTTCCAAGCGGGGACGAGGGGGTGGGCCCGATGTAGAACGAAATTCACGTTCTCTGGAGGCCACCGTGCACTCGGCAGAATTACACCAAAATACGAGAGGTCGGCGATGGGGGAAAAGATGAAAGGGACCGCCTGCAGCGGAATGCGGCGAGGGGAAACGTCGTCTTTAAAGTCTAACTTCTCGATCGAGGACGCCCACACTCTCGATAGCGAAGTGTTGACCGACGGGCGGAAAAAGGAAAAAACGGAGCGCACGTGAGTGCGGGGGCCATAGAGACGAAGGCGACCAAAGAGCCCCGCGTACGGGAAAGGGAGAGACCGATCGCGGGAAAAAAAAATCAGGATCGAGGAAAGAGGAAAATAAAAAGGGCTGGAGCTATGTTCTCTGGGCGGACTTCGGGGGGAGGACTGGGGAAAGGCCAAAAGAGAAGATTGGTGCTCTGGGGAAGGTATGTCAGTGGAGACTAACTGGCCTATTTACGCGGGAAAACCTCCAATCTCTTCGGAGTGGCCGGGGAGGAATCGACAACGCACTGGGGGGGCGAAGAAAAGACCGCCATGACGCGCAGGAAACATGCGAAAAGAAGACTTCCGGGAAGAGACCTTCATCACTTTTCAAAGGTACCTGAACGGTCTGAAAAATGACCGACGAGCGGGGAGAGTCGAAGGAAAGGGGGAGGATCGGGGAACTCTTTTTAGAAATCCTTTTCAATGAGAAGTGCACCCCCGTTTAAATAGGCTTGCTGATCTCCTGGATTAGGGGGAAGGAGGAGTTGAGGCGGCTGAGCTTTTGACAACTCCTCTTACTTCCTGGTTACCGTCTCCTACCTATCACGGGGGAAGAACCTCTACCCGGCAACAACGGAGGGGAAAAGTCCCTACTTCAGGCCTGGGTAGTGTTGAAGAGCGTAAGGAAGAGGAAAGGGCCCCGAGATCCTATATTCTTAATGAGATAAGGGGAGAGAGGGCGTGGAGAAGAGGGGCGGACTGGCCCCTTCACCTTCCGAGGAACAGGAAAGAGGAATTGGGACTGCTGGATCGAAATCAATCGAGCCCTTCCCTTTCAACTTCTCAGACCCCGAGGAGAGAAGCGAACAAAGGTCCTCTCTCCCTGGCGGAGTCCTGGTAAGGTGATAGTCTGGACGCCGTCAAGAGAAAAGTTACTTCTCGTCTACCAGCTAAGTTTAGTGCAGAGTTGGAACACAGGATAAACGGAGGGAAAAAATCCCAAACGAGATTGGTGTGCCGGGAAAGTTCGGCGGTCACGTAGCATTTAGAAAGGACCGGGGGGGGCCAGTGCTCCTGAGGGAAGGGGGGAGTCCCTGCGGAGAGGAAGTATCTAAAACAACGGAGGAGAGGAGGGAGCTTCCGCGGCTCGTCAATCCGGGGCCGTATCACTGAAGGTGTATTTCTTCAGCAAAAAACTTTCACAAAAGTTGACCCATCAGGGCTTAGAGAGTCAGCAGTCCGTCGGGGGGTCTTTATCCGAGCTCTCTGGAGGTGCAGAGGATTCGAACCTTGACTGAAAAGCACCTCTAAGGCCAGGGGAGTCTAAGAGCTCAATACGATCACGGAATCCTCTCCTTCCCTTCTGAATGAAGGTTTTGAAGAAAGGTCATCCGTACAGGGGTGACAAAAGGGAAAAAGGAAGCCAGTCAAACTTATCTAAGCTACTGAGAGGGGGAAAGAAGAGGTAAAGCTAGGGAAGCCGGGCCTCGACGCTATTTCCCTGAGTGATTCAAACTTTTCCGGAGAAAGGACTCAACCCTAAAAGAACGAAAACCTCTAGGGGAGATTAGAGCAAAACAGTTGGACTCCTCTTCTGGAAGGGGTCCCTTTCAAGAGGAAAGGGACGAACGGCTTGCGAAAGAACCTGCTAAGATCACCCAAGAGACTTGAAGAAAAGCGCGTTTGTGAAAAAAGGTTTTTCGATTAGGGCCCCTTTCGCGAGTCTCGAACGAGTCCGAGGCTCGGGACAGGACATCGGAAAGATCGGAAAGGAAACGACGAAAAGCGCCTCCACTTCTATCCAGTTTAAACATCAAGCTCTGGGGCTCCTTCAGGAATAAAAAAAATTACCCATCCAGAAGGGTGCACGTTGCTAAGTAAAAGAGCGAGTCTCAGGAGCATAGGGAAGGGGCCATTCCCATGCTTCCGGTAGCACATCAGGGAATTTATATCAGGGGAGGGTTCAGACGGGAAAAAGAAGGAAGAGAAAGTTGTATCTCGGCGGGATTAGGGAAGCTAAGGGGAGTTTGAGTGAGGGCCATCACTTGTCCAGGGGTGACTACGAATTTATTGTAAAAGGGGGAATCGGACGGCCGGACGTGTCCGTCCAAAAGCAAAGTGAAAAGAAAAGTCCAAAAAAGAGTAAGAATCAGCTTTTTCCTCTTTCCGGAAGAGGGTCCCCAAAAAAAAAGGGGGTGCTGGAACAAGGGGAGAACGGGAAAAAGAATATGGCGCCGTTACCGGGGAGAAAAAGCCTGAGAAGGAAAAAACGATCTCGCAGACCCCGATGAAAAATGTCTTCGGAGGTTCAGCTCTCTCCTAGGGCGCGGGCCGGAAAAGAAGTTCTAGAAGGAATACGCAAAAGGGGCCTAAAACGTAATAAGAGGGGTAAACGGGGCGCGCCGAAAAAGAGTACCAAAAAGAAGAAAACTACGAGATCGAGCGTGGGCTAGCTCTATTCGAGACCACTACCCCGAAAAAAGGCCCAAAAAGGGGGTGCCACCTTCCGCGGCGGTAAAAAAATAAGTCGAGGGCAAACTGGCGGGATAATCGGAAGGGGGCAGCCTGAAGAAGTACGTGGAAGTAGGGAAAAAAGCGTTAGGTAGACCAAGACACGCCCAGGGCCTAAAACCTGCAGCAAAAAGGGAGCAGAGGAAAAGCGGACCACCACTTAAAGGATCGGCAAAAAGCCTGGAAGGGTGCAATCTCCTCTCGCGCGGCCTCTAATCTAGGGTAGGGCGCCTGGCTTGAAAGCCCCCGGGAAGGGGGTCCGGGACCATGAAAACGGGTTTCTCTTCAGAACTGCAGAAGGAAACAACAAATCTCTAAACTGAAGTGAAGATACTTCCTCATTCAAATAAGGGCTGGAGGTCTTAGAACCATGAACGATATCATCCCCTTGATATCTCCTAGGAGAGGAGAATGTCACCATAGAAGAAGGCCACCTCTCGAAGAAAAACAGATCCTGGACTATGCCTGGACGACGCTCTTTAAACAAAGGGAGGGCAGGGCAGGAAACTCCTCCCGGTTTCAGCCAACCAAAACTTAGGGACAGAGCCGAACCAAAATTTCCAAAGGGGACGGGCGCTGAACTGCGGGGAAATGGGATGGGTTAAAAGTCTGGGGAAGGTTTTAAAGGAAAACAGAGTCACCATACAAAAAATCGGAGGGCTGGTGTCTCTTCGTCCATTGGAAGGGAAGTATCGCTAGAAAAAAGACAACAAAACTTATTTTGAGGAAAAAGTAAAATCCGAACTGAGCTACTCGAAAGCAAAGAAAATACAGGTGTTTCTCCTTCAAGGGGAGGTTGTTCTAGGCCTGAAATAGAAGGAACAGTCTCCGTCTTGGCTAGCCGGATATTCATTGTTGTTGTGAACGCATCTCTTAAAGGGGGCAAGAGAAGGGTGTGTTGAACCCTTCTTATTCCTTCCTCCCTCTCCTCAATTGTAAATAAGGAAAGGGATTCATCGGGGGGGAGATAGGGGGGTGTCTTTCTTTTCCAACAAGGTACAAAGAGGACAGAAAAAGGATGAGGGTTCTTTCATTAGTCAAGATCCCTAAGGAAAAATAATGAGAGAGTCTTTCCCTCCGAGCCAAAATGCCAGTCGAATCTTTGTGGTGGCGCTCCTTTACTGGGGAAAAAAAAATCAGTGACAGTGCCGCCACCGTAAAAGGGAACCCAAAGGAAGGACACTTCATCGTAGACGCTTAGTCTCAGAGAGGGAAGAAATCCCTTAAACTCGAGAAGGAGATGAAAAAAAAGGATGGGGGAAAAAGAGATATGTTAAAAGTTGTTTCATCTTCAGTTCGCCAAAGGGGTCGTGAAGGAGGGGACCGGGCCGAGGGCTACTTCAAAAAAAGGAAAAGGGGGGGAGTTTAAAAGAGGGTGACTTTCTCTGCAGCTTTCCAGACCACCGCTTGAGGGGGCGCAGGAACATGAGCGGGGACGTACGGACCCCGGTACTATCTAAGAAAAATCAAGAGACGGTGATCTGAGGGGCTTTCCCCTTGCGTGGCCGGAGAGAATATAATGGGGGTAAAAATGCTGGATCGAGGGAAAAAGTAGGGGCATCCAGCAGGAAAGGTACAGCACCTCTAGCGACTTCCCTATAACGTGTAACTGGAGAGATTAGGGGGGAAGAAGAGTAAAGAGATTCGCGGACAGGAAATACCGATCACTTTCTCATAAGAAGTTTCTCGTTGCGTAAAGAGTTTGAAATTCAAAATTCCGACGAGAATGTCCCGAGGGGGGGAAGGGGAAGGGCCGACGGGTTCTTCAGTTTTCTTCCTTAGTACCTTCAGTTGGGGAAAAGGGTACTCGATCAAAGAAGGAACGGCCTTGACTTGAGAAAAATAAACACTGCCAAGGAGGGGAAGAGTCAAAACGAAAGAACTGCGGAAAAACATCTACTTCATGAAAATGATTTCACGAGTATCTTAAACTCGAACTACCTCTCTAACTTAATATGGAAACGGGGCTGCCTTTCCCCGGCCCAGCTGTAAGAATCCATCTAATTGAAAAAGGGAAGGGAATTCTTAGGGGAAGATGGGGTGGAACCTGAGGTGGGAAAGGGAGGAGGGACGTGCATCTTCAGAACCCTCTTGAGTTCTTTAACGAAAGGAGCTCCTGGGGGGGTCTGGTCCTATCAAGGCAGAAAGGACTGTTTACCTCGCCTCTTAAATCCTCGGTTTTCAGGAGGAAAAGATCCACTCCAGATATCTAGCTTTTCAACAGAAAGCTGAAGTACCTGCAGGAGAGACCTATCAGGAGTTCTAAAGTCCTTTTGGAACGGAGCTTGAGTGACATTTTCTCAATTCATATCGCCGATGCAAAGAAAAGAAGTCTGGTTCTTGGACATGGGCCTGGAGAAAGGCACCGACTCTTCCTTATCAGAAGGATCTCGCGGGGAAATGCAACTGGAGCTGGAGCTGTACGCGAAAGCCATAGTCTAGCTCTCTCCGGGAAAAACACAAGGGCGCAAAATCTAGGGGGGGACTTCATCAAGTCAAATAGAAAAAATGCTTACCCTTGATCGCCTTTTGGAGGGTTTCAGGAGATGATAACTCCGGCTGGAGACGAAAGGTAACCTCCTGAACTTTGCTTTCCGGAGGGAAGACAGTACGTCAGGGAAAACCTCAAACTTTGTCCCGTCGTCGAGACGAGCATGAGATGGCCTTTCCCAGTCTGCCTTTCAACTTCTTACACCTGCTGGGTTCTTCTAAAAAACGTGACAGTTCCTTCTGAGGGGGAGAAGGGTGCGGGAGAAAAGGGGAGCTTCCTATCGTCTCAAAACAACTATGGGGGGAATTCAACGCGGCCTTGGAGAACCGGAAGGAGGTGGGAAAGAAGGAGCAAGGGGGTCACGTCTCCTCCTTTACAGCATGTTAGTAAAGGGGAGCCGAGGGGGAAAAAATCAGGAGTTTGCGCGGGATAAGATCTGAAAAAGGGAAAATCATGCTTACGTCCAGGGAGCCCTCCTTCAACAGCACCTACTCAGTAGGGGGATCCTAGCATCTATGCCAGCCAAAGGATAGAGCCGTCCCCTTCTAAAAATTGTAAACTCAATCGGGAAAGGTTTCATGAGACCGGGGAAATGCTCTCCATTTTACCTATTCGTAAGGGGGAAAAAATTCAAAAGGAAGAAAAAGGGCGAAGAGGGGAAGACAGCCTTACTCCTTGGACTCTACAGGAGCATTCCAGGCTTTTCCGGGGCTCCCTAGGACTCCATGAGAGGCGAGCATAACCGGTAATGTGGGGCATAGGAGGATATTGGAGAAACTCGACACTACGACTCTCCTACTTTCTCTGTTCACCCTTAAGGGCTCACAAGGAGTATTGAGCCGGGCGGGGAAAAAGGTTTCTGAGGGATCCTTGGGCCACGTGAAGTAAGGAAGGGATTACAACCTTTACGTAAGGGGGGACCAGCTCTCCGAAAAGCATTCGACGCAGGGAACCAGCCCCCCTAAAAAAAAGTGGAAAGGGCGGAAAGACTGAATCTTTTTTTGGGACTTCCATCCTTGGCCTTCTAACCGCTGGAAAGTGCGAACGCATCTTGAGGTGATTAAAGGAAAGATTAGCTTCTGAAGAGAATCTGTCAGGGGGGGAAAGAAAAAAGAACGGTCGCACAGCATGGGTAAATTTGATGGGAAAAACATCAGATCGAGAGGAAAATCCATCAGAATAGAAGAAATCACTTTCTTGGAGTAGGTCAAATCTTCATCAGAAAAGGACTTTCTTGGGAAAAAGCACAAACAGTGAAAAGAACGAGCGCAAGAGAATGACCTGTCGGGGCCTGTCCACCTTGACTCGAAGGGGACTAAAAAAGCACAGTCGGGGGGCTGAGCGTTGGGGAGGTAAGGGGGAAGGGCGAAGAGAAACACCATCAGGTTCTACAAAGCTCATACTAGCCTTTACCTTTGCTTGGGGGGGGGTAAAGGAAGAGAAAAAAGTCACCAACTGACCGAAAAGGGCCATTTTTGGGCTCTTTAGAGCAAGGCTCCGGCTTTCTCGGCCCCGGAAGTCTAAACGGATAAGTGCTTCAGGGCAAAAGCCGGGGGACGAAGAGAGCAGTACTCGACGTCTCCTTCGGAGGACGCCCTTCTTAAAAAGAAGAATAAAGATCTGCTTGAGTCGAAAAAAGGGAGTAGGCCCCTTTCCCTATCCGTCCGTCTTGGCCTACGCGCCCTGTGGGCCTTCAAGAAAGTGGAAAGAAAATCCATGAGGGGGAAATTATCCGTGCGTCTTGTTTTATTATTAAAAAGAAGGAACCCTTTAAAAAAAGGAATGCTCCCCTGTGTAGGGGAGGGGGGCCAGCGACAGATCTTGACCAACAGAAGAGGAGGAGAATCAAAACCTCTCGCCTTTATGGTGCAGGGCACGAAACTGAAGAAAGACCTTCTCTCTATTCAGCCTCTTAACGAAATTGAATGGAAGGATACTTCCATTTGCTGTCCACACGGTTCAAACTTGCTCTTGAAAGCGGCAATTCGAAGGGGGGGAAACCACCACTGAAGAAAAGGTTCCAGGGAAAGTTGTAAAACTTCCTCATGTAAAAACTAGTGAAGGGGAAAGGCCAGTCTCCTTCCTACCGTCATATCGGAGACGGAGAGGTCCCTCGCTCTTTCACAATCCTCCCGATCCACCATCAAAGGAATCCAGCTGGGGTAAAAGGCCACTGGGGGGGAGGTAGATATCCTCCGGGTTGCCAACGCCTGCCATCTAAGACCATCTCGAACAGACCCGGATATCCAAGGGCGATCTCGGGTAGAGGAGGGAGCACGGAGGGACCTGTGCCCGTTTCGTCCTCCTGCCAACCATAAGAATAGGACTGCGAAAAAGTAGGTGTCTCTTGGTGTGAAGC
>Ga0179593_1644653_pt1 | contig 11690 bp, 21 predicted proteins | sample CZODoug2_1_08_16_FD_185931 | JGI IMG/M metagenome (GOLD analysis project Ga0179593, IMG submission 185931) | Vadose zone soil fungal communities from Angelo Coast Range Reserve, California, USA - CZODoug2_1_08_16fungal (PacBio error correction) | ecosystem: Environmental > Terrestrial > Soil >...
GGGGGAAAAAAGAAGCTCCCTTGCTGCAATGTCTCCTGCTGATCCGCAAGCCGTGGGAGGCAATTATGGCATTGCAGCTGCGAGTAATATCTTCTGGCCCGTAAAGAGGAAAAAAGAAGAGAAAGGTCCCAAAAAATAACTGGGACCACCATCTTTGTAAAGATTACCCCAAGTCTCCACGTAAGCAGTGCGGGCACCTTCTCTCGTGTCCGGGCCAAAAAGCGGAATAGACACCTTTCTTTTTTTTTTGTTGACTCCTTGGGTCTCCTTTTCCTGTGAAAGGTTACCAAGTTTTTCACACATTCTAGGAAAAAAAGGGCCTTTTCTGAGTGAAAGAATGGGTTTCAGAATTTTCTCTTGTACGTCGTGCAGAGGGTTGTTTCATTTTTCAACATGAGAGGGTTTAAACTTTGCCCCTCCTACTGGGTGGATGGGACTTTTTCCGGTGGGGGCTACTTTGCTGAGGAGAAAAAAAAAAAAAGATCTACTGGTGCTTGATTCTACTGTTGCGATCCCGAAAAAAAAGTCTTCCAGAAGAAAAAGAAGAGTTCTACTGGGGAAGGGAAAGAAACTATATCAAATCTTACCACTTCTGATCATCGAAAAGGGGGGGGGGAAAAGGGGGAAGTCTGAGGTTTAGTTGGTGTTGTTGTCTTGAGAAAAAGGGGGGAAATGGGGAACCATTCACATTTCCATGTTATCAGAGAGAAAAAAAAAAGAAGAGATGTCCCTGTGCATGTGAATGGTTCAAAAGGAAACAACACAACGCCACCTCCCTCCTTACACACATTCCTACACCTAGACAGAGAGGAGCATTGGTATATTGATAGTATTAAAGGAAGACCGGACAAGCAGTATGACTTTGTCAGCAGTTGGATAGGGAAGAGAGAAGCACCAAGTAGGAGTCGGCAACAGTAGAATTCAGCACAAAGTAGGAAAGGAGGGGGGGGAAGGGGAAGGTATGATAGCAAACACGGGGGAATGGATCAAGGCCCTCACTTACCCTAAGAACAGCTGATTACCCAAAAATGAAAGGAGGTGTGGGAACATACATCTAATGCAAAAAGGACAAGGGAAAAGTAAATAACATTCTCTACATTTATAAAAAAAAAGAAAGTCTCCCTCTTTTAAGGAAAAGAGGACCACTCGCTTCTTCGTTTTTCCTTATGGGTGGTCTGAGAAGGGGAAAAAATGGGGGAACTTCATACACTTTCTTTAGTAGGGGGAGGCGGGGGGAAAAGGAAAAGAGAAGAAAGATGCCAATGCCAGATTGGGGCAGAGAAGGGGGACAGGGAATCATTGAAGAAGTGTGAACCATTTTGCAAGGGGGGGGGGGGGAAGTAAGGGGGCCTTGTTCTTATGCGTCTTGGGGGACGGAGGAATGAGGGGCCCTGTGCAAAGGCAACGACAAAGAAAGGAATGGGGAGCGCAATGAGTTTGTTCCCCAGTGGAAAGGAGGGAAAAAAGAGTGGCATTGGCAATCAAGTGTGTTTCCTCATTGAGTATGGCCAAAGGAAGGAAAAGGAAAGAGTCATTCATGTCTTCGGCAGTGGGGGAAAGAAACAATCGCCTGGGTCCCCTCCATGTGGGCTCTGGGAAGAGGCATTGATGGCCCACAGAAAGGAAAGAGGGAGGGCATCTGTAAATTCTTCCTCTCCGGGAGAAACCAATAATTACTTCCATCTTGTTCCCAAAGGGGACTGTTGAAACAGCTCGTTGTCAAAAAGGAATACTGCAACCCAATGTAGAGCAGTGAAGGAAAAGAAAGTATTGAAAAGCATGTTGAGGGTGGGGTCTGGGAGTGCAATATGGGATAGAGGGTCAAAGGGTGCACGCCACAACCAGGGGAAGAAAGATCCCATTCACCTTGTTCGAAAGGAAGGAAGGAAAAGGGGCATTGGCATTTTCATTGGCATAGAAAATTGATGAGTCTCAGGATCTTCATCCGAGATGAAAAGAAGGGGTTAGTGGTCATCGGATGTAAACTCCCTTACATTTGGAGGGGAAAAAAAAAAGGGGGGGTTACCGAAACTGACGCTTTCAAGGAAATGGGGAATGATGGTGGTGCTTTTTCCCTTTCTTAGTTTGAACCACTTTTCAAAAGGCGAAAAAGATGGGAGACTACAACATTTTTATGCAATCCGTTTTTACAGTGAAAAAGAGAAAAAAGATCGTGAGCATGTGTACTTCTTTGACTACTGCAAGGGGAGAAGGAGGAGAAGAACAGAAGAAAGCATCATTCCTCGGCTCCTGTTTGCCTCCTCCTTGCTGATCCCCGTGAACGCATCTCCCAGAGGGAGGGGGGAAGGAGGGGTTGGGGCCTTTTCTATCTTTTGGGGGGGGGGGGAAAAGGAGAGGGTCGGGAACTTGTTCAACCCTCAAAAAGGGGGGGGGAGGGCCCGACCTGGTTCTGGTGGTGCAGGGGAGGATGGAAGGGGAGCAAAGCATTTCCCTTTCCGAAGCTGGTGCCAGAAAAAAGGGGGGGATGATTCTGTCCTGCACGAGGAAAAGAAAACGAAGATCCAAGTTGACTCCCATTTGCCACGAACAAAGGGGGGGGAGGGTCACAGCTGTTCATCGCCATACATTGAACCTTATACAAGGAAAAAAAAAATGAGGATAAACATTCCCACAAAAAGTATCACCAGGGGGGAGAACGGCCTCCGCAAGAACCAGGAAAGGAAACAGGGTTTCTACACCATGTAAGGGAGGGGGAAAAAGGAAACTTACTAGTGCCCTTTTTTGCGAGAAGGAATAAGAGGGGAAGGACCATGTGGACTGCACTCTCAATGTCGCGGAGGGGGGGGAAAAGGTTGAGGTGTAACGTTCCTGTTGAGTCGGGAGGAGAAAAAAGGGGGGATGATGATGTTCAAAAGAAGTCAGAGGGGAGGAAGGAAAAAAAATTGCCTTAAATCACCCTATTCAAGTTTAATAATATGGGGGGGGGGTCCATCTACAATGAGCAAGCTGACAAAGGGGTCAAGATAGGCACTTATTGGTATGTCTCTAGTAGGGACGTGGGCGGAGAATTTAAATATCTAGTGCCCCACTCCACCCATTTTAAAAGCAAGGGGAAAGAAGGCAGAAAAGGTTTGAATTCAATGTGGCATCAGGGGGGAAGGAAGTCATGGACATTTGCCATTCTTGGCCCAATGCAAGGGAAGGAAATGCGATCTCTTCTTTAACCTGGCCTAACCTTCGGGAACGACGGGTGGTGGGCCCCAACGAAACAACGTCTTCTTCTTCCCCTAGAGAAATGAACCTCCTCATCCACAGAAGCAACGAACAAGGAACTACTTCCCTCTTCCCCCCGCCATGGGCAGGGAATTCAACCTTCTTCTGATAGCCTCGGGGGTGTGGGTTGGAAAGGGGGGCCACTCCTCTATTGCTGCCACAGGGGAAAACAATAGAAGGAGCGCGACTTATCCGTATATGTCGGGCGAAGTCCTCATCGGGAAGAGTGTTGGGTTCCTTGTTCTTGGCATCGGCGGCTTCTCGATGTTTGGGTTGGGACAGGGGATAGCCTTATTTTCGCCTTGTTCTGCTATTCCGGGTGTGTGAGTGTGTTGAGTTAGGCTAGTATTCCTGCTACTTGTGATCTATTCCCCCCCCCTCAGTTAGAGGAACGAACGGAGAGTGTTTGGTTCAGTAACATTTGCCTTAGAAGGAAGAAGATAGGGCCTCGACACTATAGGACGGCGGGTCATGCTAGATGCCGACCAGCCCTCCCTCATCCATCACCAGAAAAAACTCAAATGAACGTTACACCTCAACAGGTTCTTGGTCTCAAATAAGGAACATGGTAGGAAAAAGATAAAGGAAAGGGAATGAGGATCAAAAATTTTCACTCGGAAGGGGGAGAAAAACGCCACTTACCTTTTGTAGAAAAAATTTGAAGGGAGGGGAGAAGGTAATTCCATTTTTTATACTGGGTGGGGGGGAAAAAGACAAAGTCGAGAAGACTTTTACCCATGTTCATCGAAGTCAATGGGTGGAGGGGGAAAACGTTGTGACAATACACATTTGTTAGTGGCAAGGGGAAAGGAACGAAAAAAAAAAAAAAAGGGAGATCTTGATTCCACCATTGCATCTGCATCGTAATTAAGAAGAAAGAGAAAGAGGGGGGGGGGCGAGGGCACCATCTTCTTAAATTGAAAGCAGGGGGGGAAATAAAAAAAAAAACAGCCCAGCACCACCATCACCAGGTCGGGCAAAAACAAAAAAGTGTGTTTTAACAGTTCCCAGAAAAGAAGGGGGGGGGGGGGAGAACACAGCACACCTCAGTATCAACATCATGGCACTGGGCAAAAGCTGAGCGGGGAGAAAGGGAAGGCAACACATGAGCCATAGACTGATGAGGGGATTTGAGCAGAAAAAAGAACACTAGTAATTCTAACTGGGAAAAATGATCAATGAACTGTCGTAGGGGGGGCGGCGGCCTTCACTTTTATTTGCTATTCTCAGGTGAATGAAAAAGGGGGGGGAGAAACAAGTTGGGTGTGACACCGGGGTGTGGGCCAGTGGTTCAACTCCGACTAAGCACAAAAGAACAAGGAAGGGGAAAGGGGGAACCATTGTTTGAGGTTGTTCACCCGGTAAGGGGGAAAAAAAGTGGAACGGGTTACATTCATTATAGCAATATGAACAGAACAGCAGAGATGTAGGGGGAATATCCTTAGCCTCAGCCCAAATACTGAAAGGGCAAATACAAGGACAAACTGCCCAGAATCTTACTACGCTGGCCCGCGGTCAACTGTAGAGCCATTTACTCGTGAAGAGGTAAACACAGTGGGTGGAGGGCAAAGAGAGGGGGGACAAAAGAAGAAAAAGATTGACAACTAAAATGCAGACCCCCTCAACACGCGTAAAAGATGATGGACAAACAGGGGGAAGGAACTTGGGTTGCAGGCTGGCGCACACCAAGGGAAAAAGTGGATGGGAGAGAAACTTGCAGGTGTGACCAAGCGTGAGAAAGTACGTGAAAAAAGGGAGCGGGGGAAGGGGACAAAAAGGCCATTGCCGATTCGTGAATGCGAGGCTCAGCAAGCTTGCCCACGGGGTCCAAAAAAGGGGGTGCCAATGTCGAAGACGTGAGGAGAGATCCTGACCATGCCCATAGTTGATACACTGGTGCCATACTTGAGGGAGGGGAAAAAAAAGGCAACTGGAACAAACTCCTTATAGCCAAGAAGGTGTTGCCAAGAGTTGGATTGTCCCCCCATACCCATTGTAAAAAGAGGGTAACCAAAAATACTCTCATTGAATATAGGACAAAAAAAAAGGAAGAGCAAAAAGAGTGCTGCAATGTATCCTTCTTCATTCCTCTTCCAGGATAATTGGCAGCTGCGAGTTAATATCTCTGGCCTGTAATCCTAAAACGTAAAGAAAAAAGGGAGGAAGGGACCATTCCTCTTGCTACCTGGGAGGGAAAAAGAACCCTCAGGGGGGGCCAACCTGAGGAGAAAGGGTGGCCGGGGGGGAGGAAAAGGGTGATAACATAATAGATGTCTTTGGGGGGGGAGAAAGGGAAGATGGTAACTTTTGGCAAATTTGCTTTGGTTGCGGGGAGGGGTAAAAAAAAAAGGGAAGAGGACGGTGATGTCCTCAGCTGTTCTTCGTGGGAAGGAGGGACAATGCAAATCCAATGTTTTTTCGATACCTAAGTACGAGCCTCCTGGTGCTGACTAAGAGAAAACGGTGATCCTAACTGGTGCATGGGATTGGGAAGGGGGGAAGGGGGGGGGAGATACGGTTCTGGTATGAGAAGGGCCTGGTTGGGCGAGGAGTGGCTTTCGCAGGTTAGGAAAATGTCGTGACGTTAGTCTCCTCCCGCGACAGAGTGGGTCAACTGCTTCCATCCTCCTGTTTGCCGGCCTAGCAAGGGGGGGAGACAAGAGGGCAAGGAAGTAAAGAGAAAAAAAACTGTCTTAATCATACATATATTGGGAGAGGGGGGGAGCAACATTGAGGTTTGTTATGGGGGGGGGGGGGGGGGCAGAAAAAAAGAGGGGTCACCATTCCATGGGAAAAGAAACAACTGAGGCATTATCTAAAATATAATATATGTACAAGACGTGGACACACTGCCCCATTTATTCCATCACTTGTTAAGACAACAAAAAACACAGGAAAACAGTCCTAGTCCTCAAAAAGAAGGGGGTCACAGATTGCATCTTATTAGGAGAAGAAGGAAGAAACAGTACGGACCGTCAAGACTAATGGGCATCATTTGGAAGAGGGGAGGAGGGGGGTGGGTAAATAGAATCAGCACCATATTATCGTCAACAGTAGAAAGGAAGAGGATAGGCAAACATTATAAAAAAGAAAGTGTAAGACGTCGAGCATTCCTTTATTTGGAAGGTGGGAAAAAGTGGGCCAGTTGCATTGACAAAATGAATCAAGAGGGAAGGAAAAAATAGGGGACTTTCACAGGAGGAAAAAATATAGGGGGGGAAAAGACATCTAATTAAAAAAGTCAAATTTGCACGAGGGAAGTCAAAGAAAAAAGAAGAAGGAGTTTCCTCCTCGTGTGGAAGAGAGAGGAAGTTCCCACTCGCTTCTTCCGGTTGGCCTTAGGGGTGGTAGGGGTGGGAGGGGGGGAAAAGAGGGTTGGAAAAGAAAAGGGAATAACGTCATAACTGTGCTGGAGGAGGGAGGAGCGGGGTACGAAGGGAAAAAAAAAGGCGGAAGGGATCTTACTCGCGCTCCAAGAAAGGTGGAAAGAGGAAGTGCAGCAAGGATAGGATGTAATTGTCCAGTCTTTAGGGGGGGGGGGAAGAGTAGGGGAGAGGGGTGAGGGAAAATGTGTCATTTTGTTTTGCCATGTGCAAGGGGAAAAAAAAGAAAAAAGCATGGCCTCAATGAGTTGGTCCCAGTTGCACGGAAAAGAAAAAATAGACGAGGGGGAACACAGGGAGTCGTTTGGCTTGTGCGGAAGAAGGGTCAGGCTCACTTCATGCAGGACCATCTATGTCCTACTTAAAAAGAGATGGTCCTCCTCCCTGTGATCTGAAAGGGGGGGAGCTGAGTAGAAAATCGGGCAATGGCAACTGGGGGCAAGGGGGGGGGGGGGCTTGGGTTTGATAAAAGAAGGGGGTGGTTCATACTTCTCGCAACCGCCTCGATATACAAAAAAAAGAAAACTATTTCTGTCCTCTTAATGCAGTCACGAATCGGGGGGGGGGGGGGACAAAAAAGGAAGGGTTGTGCGCCATCTGCAACCCAAGGACGCTAAAAGGGGGGGGCCCCAAGGTGAGGTTTCCTGATATATCTTTGCAGAGATTCGTCCTGGGTGGCGAAACAAGGGTTGTAGCATAGATGAGGAAGAAAATGAGGGGTGCAGGGGGCTTTTGGGACGAAGGAAAAGGCGCTTCCAGGGCACTCTTATTCAGGACTTTGTTCACGGGGGGGGTGAAAGGGGGAGGTTTTTCTCGTCCGTCGGCGGGGGATCATTAGGGCAGTTGATAAGTTGGCTAAAGAGCTGCCATACCTAGTGTAGGAGAAAATCTGCTGGATTATTGACTGTCAGGGGAATAGGGGATCATAATAATTTACACCTCACTTAAAACTTGGAGAGGGCTGTAGACCAACAAGTTTCCTCTCCACCGACCTGTTATATATTTCGTTACGAGGACAAAAAAGTTGTGGGGGTGACTACTTCATACGTGGAGGTGCCGGTCTGGTTTGACACTTGTGCCCACATGCCCCTGTCTGAACAAAAATGAAGGGGGGGTGAAAATTCACCGCCTCATACAATCACATGAGGGAAGGGGGGTAGATCCTGGGATTGACTGCCGCAGTTTGTACTTGAGCCTTTTTAAGTGGAGGGGAGTGAGTAAAAAAAAGAAAAGAGAAGGGGGGGGGGGAATCCTCCTTGGCTGATAAACGGGAGAGACAGATCAGGGACAGGTGCCATGCTGTTGATCCTGAATGGTTTGGCCTTTCTTCGGGGGGGGGGGGAAAACCGGGGGGGAAAAGGGGGGGAACACTCTTAATTTGTGGGGGGGGGGAGGTGGGTTGGTTGTGCCCGACCTGTTCTTTTGTTGCTTTCGGTACTCCCGGGGGAAGGATCCAGCAGTGCTGTGGCTTTTCCCTCTCCTAGGGGGAATTGCCGCAATCCATTTCCATTATCCCGAAGTCAGGGGAAAAATGACCAAACAGAGGAGGTGCTGATTCTGTCACTAGGTCTGGAGATACAGGGTCAGTTGGGGGGGGAAGAATCGCTCTCCATGCTAGGAAATAACACCCATGTTTCTTCAAGGGGATGTGTCTAAGGGAAGAGCGCGAATGTGAAAAGGGAGAGAGAAGGTGACCATGCTACAACAAGGAAAAAAACATGGAAGACTTTCTGGCACATCCGCCGAATTAACCTCTCTTTTGAAAAGGAAACAAGAAAAAAACCAGTGTAATGGCGTGGTCATTCTGACCGCATCTGAAGCGAGGAGAAAGGGGACACAAAGAGGGAAGGGGGGGAATGTTTCTCATGAAGGCCATTATGGACTGGAAAGAGCGGGGGGGGGAAAGAACCTGTGAGGTGTAACGTTATGGTTCTACGGCGCTAGCTAGGGGGGGCCGTAACACCGGGGGGATGGATGGTGGATGGATTTTCAAACAGAAAGAAGAGAATAGGGACAAAGAAAATACTGACCAACAAATAAGGCCGGGACCAACGGTTCAAGAGTTTGTGTTACAAAACGAGAAGAAAAAGAGGACAATCATCAGGAAATCCAAGATAGAGAAGGAAAGGTGAAAGTACATGGGCATTGCAATATCTAGTGCCCGTGAAAAAGGACAAGGAGGACTATCATAAGAATGTTGAAGGAAAAAGGGGGCACTGGGGGGGAAGGAGAAAGAACCAGGGGGAGGGCAAGGGCACTTGCCCAATTCCGTTTCCTTGGGAGTGGGGAGTGGGAAAGGGGAGGATCTCTCAACACATGAGGGGAGGGAGTGGGGGGCGCTACAAAAAAGGACAGGCCTTGGGCCAAGGCTGGCAATGACGCTTAAGGGGAAAGAAGAGGAAGGAGGCACTTGAATTCAACCTTCTGCTGAATGGGGGGGGAAGAATGGATATATAGGAAGAAAAGGGAGAAGGGGGGGTCCTATATATTTGCTTCCCAGGAAAATGGGCTTCGACATAACCCATCAGCATATCTTAGAAGATGCGTGGGGGAGAAATTGTTATATTGATCGTGGCAAACAAAAGGGGAAGGGCGCAATCAGGACATTATTTGTTTGTCAGTAGTTGAAACAGCGGGGAAAAAGGGGGGGGGGGAATTGTTTTTTTACAGACAAAGAAAGACATTACCCCATAGCCTCCTACGAAAGAGAATGTTAACGAGCGGAATAAAAAAGAAGCAAAAGGGAGAGGGCAGTCCATACTGGCCTTCACTTACGAAAAAGAAGGGAGAGTGGAAGGTGTCAGCATTCTTTCAGAATTACCACGCCCGGGAAAGGGGGGGAAAGGGGGGGGAAAATGGCAAAGGGGCAGGTTCTTTGCTGAGGGGGAAATAAGTTCGGCGTTAAATGAAAATATTTTATAAAGAAAGGGTTATGGGAGAAAGGACGGAAAGGGTGATCCTTTTTTTGTGGGGCATTTGGGTGGGAAGGGGAGACAAAGGGGGGGTCAGCGAAGGTCAATTTCTGGCGATGAACGCTTTAAAAAACAAGAAAAGTCGTGAAAAAGAAGGGGGAGGGGGGGAAGAAAAAAAGGGCAGAGGGGCATCGGCAGTGACATACTCAGAAACCGAATAGGGGGTAAGGGGAACCCGCCTTCGTAATGAAATGGCGTGTGGGCAAGATGGAAGCAAGGATTTTCAAAAAGAACACCCTCACCGGTCGGGCGGTCAAAGAAAACACAAATCATAGTTGTTGAACAGTAAGAAAAAAAAATGGGGGTAAGAAGGAAAGGGAAGATAAAAAAAGGAAAAAAAATCATTATCAACATCAATGACGGGAAAAAATTGTAATGAAACAAGGAATCATCCAAGTGATTAGTCCACACAGATCCCTGAATTACTGGGGGGGGGGAGGGGGAGGGAATAGGTTAGAGGAAATAAGGAGCAGTCAATAATTACCCCCTTTGCTCAAGAGGAAAATGAATCGTTTGAGAGAATGAATGGAAAACGCTTGCCTTACAATGGGAAAGATTGGGGGGAAAACAAGGAAAAGAAAAGGAAAGAAAAAAGAGGGACACCATCCATAATACAATCAAAAAGTGAAAGAAGGGAAGGGGAGGTACGTGAAAGGAACAAGGCAATGTAATGTTGATGTAAGGTAGGAATCGAATCGATTGCAAGGTGTTGGGGGGAGAAAATCCTGATCCTCAGCCATTTCTTCTCTATTAAAAGAAAAGTGCCAAAGTGAACTAAAAGAAATAAAGATCCCCTTTGAATCTCAATGGTAAACAAGTGAAGGGGGGTGCGGAAGAAGAGGAGGTAAAACTTTTTGAGCCCTTATCCCATATGAAAAAAAAGATTGGGAAAAAGGGGAGGAAAAAACCTTTAAGCGTACCTTGGTTGCAGGAGGGAGAGAAAAAAAAGGGGAAACATGGTCTATCAACTTTCAGGGGTACCAAGCTGAAGGAAAAGGACTGTGTAATAGGAAACAGGAAATGGCCATTGCCGAGCGGGGAAGGGGGGGACAAACGCAATCTTTTGCAGAGCACCTGGCGTAAAAGGGGGCCTCAAGAAGAAATTGAATGCAGTGCATCTGAGCACGGAAAAAAGGAGAGAAAGGGGGGAAACATAAAAAAAGAATGAGGAACCACCCTGATTGCCAGGGACCAAGGGGGGAAAAAAAGACAAGAAAAAGGGACCAAACTCTTTCGAGCCCAATGACAGTGGTGGATGTGAAAAAACAGGCCAACACCAATACACTTGTCCCTGCTAGCCACAGAAGAAAAAAGGACGGGGCAAAGGAAACTTCCTCCTCTCATGGAGGGGGAAAGGTGAGATGACCTCGGGAGGGAAAATAGGGGGGCAGGATATCTCTGGCCTGTCTCGGTCAAAGAAGAGACGAAAAGAAGTAAAGGGGGGAAACAGGCTCTTCTAACCTGTTCGCTACAAAAAGAAAAGAACAACCCCTAAGGCAACCTTAAGAAGCGTAGTGGGAATTATAATGTGCGGGGGAAAACGAGTGAGAAAAGAAGAGAGGTTGGGTGTCGGGAGAAAAAAAGCTAGGGGATTTACTGTGCACCTTTGAGGTGGGAGGGGCAGACTTGGTGAAGGTGGTCCTTCTTCCTGGAGATAAAGGGGCGGGGACGTCGGTCCTCTGGAAGTACAGAGGCGGTGGCTGATCCTCCCCTAGGGAAAAATGGAGGGAAGGGAAATTCTCCTGTTTCGCCGATCCCTCCCGATACGGCCTTGGGGGTTTAAAGTATATTTGGACTCTTATGTCGGGTTGCTGTGGCGTCTCCTCCTGGATTTTACCTTATTGTAAAGAGGTGTGATTGGACAATACTTTTTGGCGGTGAAATGGAAAAGGGGTTCCGATCCTACCAGATAAAAACTGCCTGCCAAATCCTAAACTGGGGGGGCAAAAAAAAAAAGAGAAAAGACCATTTGCGTATCCTACTAAATAAAGAGGGAGCAATACAGATATTTTGATAAGGTGGGGGGAAAAAAATCAGTCTTGAGGGGGAGGGGGCATTCCACCCAGGGAGGGGGGGAGGAGGGGGGAAGAAATAATGTTAC
>Ga0179593_1510208_pt1 | contig 11689 bp, 11 predicted proteins | sample CZODoug2_1_08_16_FD_185931 | JGI IMG/M metagenome (GOLD analysis project Ga0179593, IMG submission 185931) | Vadose zone soil fungal communities from Angelo Coast Range Reserve, California, USA - CZODoug2_1_08_16fungal (PacBio error correction) | ecosystem: Environmental > Terrestrial > Soil >...
GAAGGGCGGCTGCTCGCCGCACATACCTCACGCATAAAAAGAAAAAAGTAGAGACAAAAAGAGGAAGGCAGGTCAAAAGGGGGAGCCCTCAGTATTACGTCACTGACAGATCATTCGCTAAGAGGGGCGGGTCGTTTAGTGCAGAGACAAAGGGAGAAGGAAAACCAAGAATTCGGGGACTACAAGGGTGCTCGGTGTACTGGTGTGTCATGGAAAAGAGAAGTCGGGGGTGGGGTTGTGGTGGGGAATGCAGGTCCCAATAAGAAAAAGGGAATTGAATTAAAGGGAATTAAGAGGGGGGGGAGGATTTAAAAAACAATGAGGGCCGAAGATCTGCTGTGAGAACAAGGCAAGGGTTAGCACTGTTTAGAGGGCAGGAAAATTCTTGCATGGGGACCCAGAGGAGGGAGGGGACAGTGGGGGGGCTCAGTTATATCGAAAAGAAAGTAAGACGTTTCGTCTGTTTGTCGCGAGAGGAGGGATGACAAGAAGCGGAGACCTGACTTCAAGTAGGGGGGAAAGACTCGGACATCTGCCGACCGGGTCGGATGACCTCAGACAAATAACAAATTTTCAGGAGGATTAAGAGAGTAGTGATGAAACATTACGAAAAGGGGGGGGAAAACCGGCGAAATAAAAGGGGGAGGGGGATTCAAACAGAATCCGCAGATCGGGGGAAGGCGCTGCAAATTGATGACTTCGGACCGCCAAAGCACCGTGAACAGTCGGATGAAAGGCGGTTTTAGCAGGTCAGAACGGGGAAAAAAGGGCATAAAAAGGACAGGAAATCGTAAAAAACTTTGACAACAGTCGTAAATGATGACGATTGAAATGGGGGAAAGGGGGGAGGTGGAAAAAGGAGTGGGCGGACAACCGCTGGATTCACGGGAAGACGTGTTTCAATAACCTTACTCCAAGACTAATTCCAGACAAAAAAGCAACCAAAAGGGCCAACCCCGCAAACGGTGGCTACTGGTGTGGACAGGGGGGCAGGGGAAAGGGAGATCAGGGAAAAAACTTGGGTGTGTCTGAGCATAGATCGCACGGAAGTGGGGGGATATCACCCCCTCTAAAGGGGGAGGGATGGGAACGGGAAAAAGTCATAAGGAAAGGAGGGAAAGTGGGGGGAAAAGGACAAGATCACCCAATTGCTATCTTTGGGGGGAGAGACGAGTCGAGTTGGGAGTGTACAGAGGCAGAGGAAAAAGGGAATCGACCTGAAGGAAGATACTGAACCTCGAAGACGCCGGCAAGGAGGGCGTTGGAACTTCGAAGGGGGAAGGGCTGGAGAAAAAAGAGCAGACCTAACCTGAAGAGTGTAGTCCGCCGGATCTTAAGAAAGAAAAGTAACGGGGAAATAAGACCAGAACTGAGTTTGTTGACGCACCGTGAAGGGTTTGAGTCGAGCAGTCTCCTATGAGAAGGGGGTTAGGGGAGGACGTCAGAAAAAGAAAGGCGCTGCCCTAATCGGGGGGACAGAAGGAAAATGTGCGCCTTCGACTTCAGAAAGCAAAGAAGCCAAAATGAACTGGCAGTCCGTGGAGCAGCAGCATACAGAGACATCTGGTTTGGCTGCAGTGGTGAATCATGGGCAGGGGACAATCATAGGGGCCGTCGACTCAGAAGGGAAAGACCCATGAGCTGAAAAAGAGCACTTGAGAGGATGCAGGGATCCAAGAGGGGCGTACGTCTTAGAGCGGGAGACACCAAAAAGGAGTTGCAGGAAGGTAGAGAAAGTCCGTCAGATGTGCATAGGAAGCACGTGATGCACACGATTGTTCCAAGGTCGCTTGGGGGGGGGGCCGGAAAAAGGTTTCTGAGCTCGTGCCCTTCTCGCAGAATCTGTACAGATTCACAAATGTCACGTTGAGGTCCGGGAGGTAAAAGGAAAAAATACAGTTGAGAAGCGTGTGTAGCCGCAGGCCGAACCGACGAGCTGAGGATGTGCCGGGAGAGTATCCGGGACCGAGATAGAACCACCAGGAGGAGTGATGGAAAAAAATATACTAGAGCAAGAGAGCACATCTCTGACAAAAAAGGGAAAGGCAGATAGCGGTTCGGAAGATGCTTCAAAAGAGTGATCATGTAGATTTCTGCATAAAACAGCAAACACGGGGAAATGGGGGGGGGGAAAGGGGAAAGCTTAAGAGAAAAGGAAGATCGACCATTGTTCAGCGTGCCATCGAATATGAAACATCGGGGCCTAATCTCCGGGCATCGAGGAATCGGGGGGCCATATCGGAACAAAGCCTTTTGTGGGGGGGAGAAAAAGAAAACGGCAAAAACCGTCCAATTGTTCGGAAACGCACTAACATTGTGACCTGTTAGAAACCAGAAAGAAATGATATGGGGAGCGGTGAGGGACACCGGGTCAATAAACGCCGTGGAACAGAAAATGAGGGGCATTGACGTATGGCGGAGCAAAGTAGGGTGGGCTTGAAAAAAAGGGGGGGGGGGTTGGGGCCGGAGTTGATACAAAGTCGAGCACCTGGGGGCAATAGGGCAACGGGAAGATAGGGAAAGGTGGGAGACCGGATTAAGAAGGAAATCAATTCCTGGGCGACGCCTGGGAGGGAGGGGGCTGACAAAAACTGAGAAAGGGGACAAAAACCCGTACGAAAGTGTCCTTCCAGAGAAAACGAGCGAGGAGATGTATTGAAGGAGGACGAGTAAAGCCTTCAGTCCTCAAGCCAAGGAGAACGGATAAAGAAGCAGGGGGGGGGGGACAGGACAGTTGCCTTCAGATGCCCATTCTTAGAAGTCGAATAAGTGTGTCAGAGCACCGTCAGCAGAGCCTAGGAGAAAAAGGGCACAAAAAAGATCTCAGGGGGGGAAATTGATGGTGAGTTGCGAAAAAACATTTGAAATTTAGAGAAATAAACAAAAAAAAAAAGAATATCACGGGAAGAGGAAATGCCCCATCCTCAGCGGGGGCGGGGATCCGCCCAGAGCTTGGGAGGACTGTTATGGGCTCAGCAACTCAAGCACTTTTGGGAAAGAAGAAGGACACCCCACCAGAATACAGAAATAACTCTGACGCGGGAGCTCCTGAGTTGGCAGGGGACACAAAGATTGGAAAAAAGTATTTGAACACCAGAGTCCCGGGGCAAAGGAGTGGGTCAAAACAGTAAAATAGACCCACCAACCCATGTCCCCAAACCGTACAGGAAAATAGTCATCAGAAGGGGGGGTTGGGGAAATGAGGGTCGTTATATCGGAAAGGTTGATGTATAAAATCTTCGTCAAAAAACCGTAGTCGATACAACGGGGAGGAGCTTGGGGTGCGGTTCAGAACCTCAGACATGGTTGACCATGAGGACTTCGTGAATTAAAGCAAAAAGGAGGGATAAAACCAAAGGGGGGGTGGGGAACAACTTTCGGCATGTTCTCTGACGAGTGGGGACCAAGGAAAAGGATACAAAAAGAACCCACGGGGAGGTGCCATGGGGCTGGGTTCTCAGACCAGTAGGGAGTGAGAGTACCTACCGGGAAAGTCATTGTAGGCGACGATGCTGAAGCTCTTGCAGACAAAAGACTGGGAAGAGCAAAGCGAAAAACTCTAGGAGACAGGGAAACGAAAGAAATGTGGAAAGGGGCAATCCCCCCAAGAGCTCATGACACTCGGCAACTAAAAACATCGGCAGGGGGAGACGAAGAATTCAAAGAGGGGGGGGGCTGAAAAAAGTCCTCAAACTAGTCTTCAGGCAATTAACACGCGGTTCCTAAAAGACCAAAACACGGAAAAAAAAAAGTCAATAAAACAAGGGATCAAAAGAACAAAAACCTCGGACTTGTCGGGAGAAGAAAGCTGAAGGAAGTGACAGAAAGGAACGCTTCGCGAGGGAAAAAAAAAAAGCAAAGGAAAAGGGGGATGGGGGCCATCACGGCTGCTTACATTCTGGGGTTTCTCGACTCAGGGGGCGTGGGAAGAAGTGCGTATGTGGGAGGGAGAGCTGAAAACAATTCACTATCTCACTCAGTCAAAAAAGGGAGGATAGAGAGAAAGGGTGGGGAGGGACGAAAAGCACGCGCAAAAGAAAAACAATCGACAACACTCCCAAAAAGCGTCGGCTCGACCTCACAAGAGGGAAAAACAGTAAGTATCCATCAAATAGGAAATTGGGTGAAAAGGAACAAAGGCGTGATGGTAATAAAGAAGTTAGAGGGAACCATCAGCTCCGAAAAAACTATATCGTTTCTGTTGGGGTCATGGGTGGGGCTTAAAGGGGGCGTGGTGGGGGGGTATGGATGGATCCCAATAGGGTAGTGAATGCAAAGGGAAAAAAAGAAGGAAGAGGGGAAGGGAGATTAACAAAAAAACAGCCGGGAGGGTGAAATATCTGCTTGAGTATTAAAGTGTGTTGATTGCAAGGGGTGTCAGATGCGAAACAAGTCTTGGGCGGACAATTAAAAGTCAGGCGGTTTGAAAAGGTGTGGAAAGAATGGGTTGTGTGGGTGAAGGGTGGGGGGGGGGGGGGGTGTGGGGGTGGGTGCTTGAGAAGGACCGTTTGCGAGAGGAGTTCTCGAAAGGGGGAGAATGTCATTCTGTTGGGGGTGAACAATCGCTGAAAAAAATCGCAGCCTCAGGACTATTGTTAACGAGAAGAAATCGGACAAAGACGGGGTCACGAACCGACCGCCAAATTGAGGGGGAAATTGAAAAAATGTCGTGGCCAGAAGATTATAATAAACGAAAAAGCTGTCATCGCCGTTGCAACAGGGTTTGCTAATAAAAAAGGTGTCTTTAAAATTTAAGTGAATAAAGAAGGACGGCAGCTGGATTAGGACTGTAGGAAAAACGTCCAAAAAAGACCGGAACCGTCGTAAAAAGCGGGCCTGGGGTTGCTACGATGGCAGCAGAACGACATTGCAGGGAATGATTCCCGGAAAAGACGGTAAACACATTTGACCCATTCGTATAAGGAATATGAAAAAAGTAAGGGTCCGGGGAATGGCGCTGATGGACGGGGGGCGCCGGAATACGGGGGGGTCCAATATCAGATAAAAATTTCGTTACAGCAAAGAGAAAAGCAGACTCTAGGGGGGCGCTTGTGGCGACTGGGGGGGAAACGGGTGGAGGGGGAGGGAAGATCAGCAAAACGAGTGGTTGTGAAGAACACCAAAAGGATCTCAGCAAGGGGGCAAAACGCCATCTTCAGGGAATGGAGGAGAATAAAGGGGGGGGGTGGCATTTCATGACAAAGAAAGAACCGAAAGGGAGAGAGCTTGAGGGACACTCTGAGAGGCTGCTGGACTCTGCGCTCAAAGGGGAAGAAAAACCTGAGGCCCTCAAGAAACGTCAAACAAGCTTAAGGAAGAACTGGTATCGGCGAGTTTCTGTCTCTACGGCGCAAAAAGGGCAACAGGCCATTTCAAGGGACAGGGTCGCAACTAGAAAGGCACTAAAAAATCTTCAGTTCTCACAACAGCGAAGGGGGGAGGGACGCACACCGCCTGTCTTCCCGAAGTGATGGAAAGTCGGACTAAAAAAGAGCTCTCCCTATCAGAGGGGAAATATGGTGCTCGGGAAGGACGGACCAAAAAGAACCGGAAACATCACAAATTTGAGCAGCAAGAACTTAAATAATGACATGGTTAAGGAAATGATTTTTAATCAAGGGCTGGGGGGGCTCAAAAGAAGCAAAAGGAAGATTCAAAAGAAATCGGTAAAAAACCTGGGCCCAATTGCTCGGCGCATGGAAGAAATTTACAGAAAAGAGAAAATGATTTACGCCAACACAGCGTGGCGGGCCAGATTGTAAAGGGGAACAAGTCGTGATCCTTTCTCTAGGAAGGAAGAGATCACGATTTGTGAGAAAATACTACTGGGATGGGAAAGCAACATTGAGTCGATCTATAGGGGAAAAACACCAGGCTATCGGGAGCTTGGGGACCATTCAACCATGTCCGTGTCTTGTCCTGCTTAAGCAAAGGAGAATTGAGACAGGGCAGCTGGTGGTGGGGGGGGTGGGGGGGGACTCAATTCCTAGACCGACTAGCCTGGCCGGGAACGAAAGTCGATGTGAGCTAGTCATCGAAGGGAAACCAAACACTGTGTTAGATGCATAGACACAATCTGGATCACTGGATAAAGGCCCGAAGTCTTGCAGGGAAGAAAAGGATTCACGTTTCTCAATGGGCGACTTCTGAAGGGACAGAAAAGAAAGTACATGGTTTTAAGGGCAAACATCTGCAGAGAAGCCCGGACATATAGCGCTCAATGTTGGAAGGAAGAAAAGCTAAGGAAAAATTCGCTACTGAGACTAAAGCTGGAATATATTCGAATTCTACCGACTTAGCAAACATCTTTTTGGTGAGGAAGGAAAAAACACGCCGTTTAGCTTAGACCGCATTGGGTAAAAAAGTCACCATCTCACCCGATGGCTTGAGGGGCTAATTTCCTATCTAAGGTACACGAAAGGATGGAACAAAATACCTACATTTGACGTGGTATTTAGAGCACAGGGGGGGGGGAAAGGGAAATGTGACCAAGTAATAGGAAAAAAGGGTCCCGCATGATAGGGGAGAAAGCAGGGGTGGTCGTCAGAAGGCCGAAGGACGAATCGGGGTAAAAACGAAAATAGAAGCATGACTCAAGCCGTTCGGAAACCACCCACTAAGGGAACCGCTCGAAGACAAAAAACGGTGAATACTGGAAGGAAGTAGGCCCGGAGAGGGGATATCATCCCTCCAATTCCCGGAGGTCCCTCGGGATTTAAAAGGGCCGCTCTACGTAGTACGGGATGCGTTGTGGTCAAAGAAAAGAATTCACGACTCAGACGCACCAAGCTCTAAAATGTAATGGTAATTGAGGGGGGGGGGGGTTCTGCAATTGGAAGACCATCTTATAACGGCTCATCCCCATCTCAGGGAAGGGAGGTATACTGTAGAGACTGAGGAACTCCTGGGTGCATCGCACCCATCGGGGGTGCGATCGGAAATCAGAAAGCACAAAAGGACAGGAGGGCGCTGCGGAGTTTAAAAAGTGAAAATGAAATCAGATGGAAGGTAGGGGGTAAAACACCGAGTCCAGGGTCCCTAGGGTGGTCCACCCCCCACCCCGAACTTTAAAAAACATCATAAATAGGGAGCATAGAGATGGGGGTAAAAGGGTTCTAGTATTACTAGGTTAATACAACGGTCAAGTGACCATAGGGGACGGCAGTGGGAGAATAAAGGTCGTTAACGAAAGGAAAAAGCCGATGAGGCGGGCTTTGGTTCTTTTCAGAGTCACTCTCACTTGTGGACGCCTCGTCTGGAAAGGATTCTGCGTAAATTCAGTCCAGAAAGAAAAGCAAGCACCGACCTTCTGTGGGAGTAAAAAAAAAGGTTAAAACTATCTGCATTGGGAAATCTATCTGGTAATAGGGAAAAGGATACAGGAAAAAGACGGTGACGCCATGGGGCAAGGCTTGAGAGGTACAAGAAATTCTTCCTATGTCGAGAGGGCTTGGGGAGTCGGGCAGGCGAAAAAAAGGTATCACACGAGTCGCTGCGACAAACTAAACCTCAAGGCAAACTGCCCTTGCGGTCGAGATAAGCATGTAATCACAGGGTAAAATTGTCCCAGAAAAAGGGTGACCTTGCCGAAAAACAAAGAAAACCTAAAAAACTTGCTCGGGCGAAGCAGAGGAACCCTATGGCGGTTGGGGTACGGGCGCACTATGAACAGGGCGGGACTGCATGAGGTCACAAGAAGAAGGTGAAGTCAGCAGAAAAACCAACTGTCAAACTCGGTCGCACTCAACAATGAAAGAAAAGACCAGCGCCCAGGTATAGCCACTCTCGATTAAACTGTTTTAGATCTTGACTCAAATACGCCGGCTTCGAAAAAAAAAAACCTACAGGGGGAGAAGATTGGATGATCAATAGAAAAAATTAGTCATTCTGGAGTGCGGGGGAGGCGAAGGGGTTGAAGTGGAGAATATGAGGGCAGGCAAAGGAAGAGAAACTCTCCGCAAACACAAAAACGGAGAGAAGAGTATGAGAATGGAGGGCCTATAAAAAGAAACTACGACATAGGGAAATCTAAAGCTCAAAAAAGGCTCTGTGTCTTTCCCATCAGAAAGGTCAGTTTGTAGAAACCATGTAGCGGCGTGAGGTAAAAGTAAGAACGGGGCCAAAAATATGAGGCAAACGACAAGGGGACTTGTTAAGGGGGGGGTGAGTGCACCGCGTTGGGACGGTTGTGGTTGTATGGAATCAAAAGAAGGATGAATGCCAGTGATGACGGTCAGGGTTGCAAAGCGTCACCCAACAGCCAAGATTGGTAGTAGCGCGAAACAGGGCAAAGTTTTTGAGTGAAAGTGTGAAATTCTAAGTAGGCAGGAAGGGGACAAATAAGGGGGGGAAAAAACTGAGTCTCGGAGTTATCTCGAAGAGACAGGGATGGGGCTGTTCTTTTTGTGTCGCGCGCGAGTCTCGGGAAACAAGTAAAGTAAAGGTATAACATAGAACCGAAGAAGACGGGACCCGCCAGGGCTCAACCCGTTGTCGGGGCGGATGGGCTCAAGAAATAGGAAAAGAGCGGAAAAAGGAAAAGAAGTGGGAACCCCTGGGTAAAGAATGTGGGGGGCGGAGGAGGAATCGATCGGAACGGGCAACACGTATGTGAACTTCGAACCCTCCAAAAAAGAAAAAAAACGGCCGTGGAAACGAAGGGTTGAGTTCCTAGTGGGGGTAAGAACGAACAGCCGAAGATCCCTTCAAGAAGCAGGGGGAACAAAATGAGGAGGGAAACCTAGTACGACTGTCAAGGAAATGGCGGAAAAGTTATCGTGTAAAACAAAACCGCGGGTCTCAAGGCCCGAATGTTGCCCATTCGACTAAGTCAGGTAAGAAGATAAAGCTAAAATCGATCGGAGCGGGGCTATTTGAACGGGAGTCGTTAGTTCAGGGGAGAAAAAAGTGGAACTTAGCCATAAGCAGCTAGCGGATCACCACGCCGCTGGGCTGATGGGGAAAGGTAAGCGTCCTGGAGTCACGGAATATAACAAAGTAAGAATGCACGAAAGAAACACAGGGGGAGGTAGGGGGTTTGCGCGGCCCCGAGGCGAAGGGGGACTTCGTTACTTGTCTGAACAAGAATACCTCGTACGGGCGCAAGCACTGAGACCGGGAGGGGGTTTTTTTGGTCCGCTTGTATCCGGCGAGTGGAGGGCTTCTAAAAAGGGAGCCGAGCACGGGCAATGAGTGAAGTCCTTTGGCATTGGACGATCAGGAAAGGAAGAAATTGAACTCGTCGTGTTCTAAGTCTAATTTTGTTGGAAAGGTCGCCGCCGGTAGGAAAAAAGGAGGGAAGTCTTCATCAGGCGAAAAAGAGAGAAAAAATTCATTAATGGCACACAGGTTACGGCTATCCAGCAGTCCCAGGCAATCAAATAAAAAAAAAGAAGGGGGGGGAGGCAGAAATCCCGTAAAAACGCAGAAGCTGTCGTTTGGAAGGTGACCACGCTGTGAAGATGGGATGTGACGGTATAAAAAAACTCGTCGAACGTCCGAGACAGGCTTTATTCAGGAGGGAAAGGGCGCGTCTCATGTTCCGATAAAATCTGGGAAGGGTCCCGCTGAGATCGGCTCAAACAAAAATAGGGAGGAAGCTGGGTCTAAAGTAGGCGTGCGGCTAGATCCTTATCAAGCACGATGTTCACGTAGGACTGTGTCAGGCCTACAATCTAGACTAAGGGTCCCCTCTCGTAAATCGAACAACCAATGAAAAAGTTCCGGTCGTGCTGTCTGCAGAAACAGGAAATACATTGAGCAAAGGGGGAAACCTCCAAAGCCGAAAACTATCGGAAAAAAAAAAGACTGTTCAAGGGGTAGGAAAAAATATGCATAATTCGAGAAAAAAAAGAAAAGGAAAGGAAAAATCTATCACATCGCTCAAACCATTACGCAGAATAGGACGTGGAGCCACCTTGAGTCAAAAAGGGGTGCATGGGATTCCTCTTGTGTCAAGAAGGGAAAGAAAGTGACTTTAATCGGCAGCTGCAAGAAAAAGGGCAAATATATAGCGCGCATGTTGCGGAATAATCATACCAAAAGGTGCGAGAGTTCTATCAGCAAAAAGAGTAAAAAAGGCTGAAATCACGTCTATCAGGCGCAAAAAGGGTGTTGGGGCAAAGGAGAGGCCAGATGATATTCAAAACGATCCATGGACCCTTCAAGAAAGAAAAACGAGTCCTCCTGATGAGCTGGAAGAACATGAGGTGAAAAATTAGACCTCTCTGGTAAAACCAGAAAAGGGGAGGTTAAGTAGTGAACGCGAACTGGATGTTTTACGGAAAGGGGCGGCTGAGGACGGAGGAAGGAAAGGGAAACCTGTTCATATTGCCCCAATGAAATAGGGGAAGAGCGAAAGTTGTCGTGTGCCGACTGAGGGAGACAGTGGTCGAATGCAAGAAAACACTGAAAACGACAAAACGACGCGGTCGCAAAGAGGAAAGAGGTCACATCATCGTCGTGAATCCGGCAATGACAGGAGGGAGATTCACTTCAAGGAATCCGAGACCGAATAAATGCACTAAAACAAATCATTTAAGCGTGGAAGAAGCGCATAAGCTCATTCTCCGTTGTTCAGAGACAAAACAAACAAAACTCAAGTCCATCATGAAAATAGAAACCTTCAAAAGAACATAAGAAATTTCAGTGACGGGAACATTGAAAATCAAGAGAAATACGGCTTCGGGAACATCCTCAGGAGGCGCGGGTGATCAGGCAGGAAAAATTGGGGGAGACTATATGAAGGCACAAAAGCGGTACGATGTGAGACACCACCGGTCACAGTAAAAGGCGCAAACCGAGCAACTTTAGCTCCGGAGCTTGGGATGAAAAACACTTGAAGAAATGGCACCAAGACGGAGCAACACGGAGGTGTCACAGAAAAGTCCCCGAAAGCAGTTCACAGACCGTAAAAGTAATGAATTTCATGTGGGGGAGAAAAGAAAAGTCATCTGGGGAAAAGGACAAGTCGTCGGGAAAAAAAGATTCTCAAAAGTACTGGTCTGAAATAGACCGGAGGAGAGGGGGGGTTGTTCGGGGAAGAGTCAGAGGGGTTGCAAAACCCGGATCCAGGGAGAGGCGTCGAATAAAAAAATTAATGGCAACCAGGTTGGGAAAAAAACATGTAAAAAACTCATTGTTTCCGCTAGTGCATGAATAGTAGGGACATCCCCATGTGAAGAAACGGGGGCTGGGCAAAATGGAGATTGGCGTCAATAAAGGGCATGAAAGGGCGCCGCTGCTTGAGACGAGCGTCGAAGGATACAGCGCGGGAAGAAGAAACTAAGAGAAAGTAAAACCTCGAAAGCGAGGTTAGTGGTCCTGCCCCCGATGGGAAGACTTACTGGAAAATACTCAAAACTCAAGAGGCTAAGAAAAAAGCAGACAGGAGTGAAAGTGGAGTCCAGGCCATTTCAAGGCAGTCAATGGAATAAATGAATCCTATTTTGATAAGCAATACAAAACTGGTTCGCACGAAACAAACAATTAGAACACCAAAGACACCGGGGCTCAAGTCTTTTCCGACGGCGCTGATTAAAGGGCCCTTTTCGAGGGACTGAAGAAAAACTGCGCATGTCGAAGAAATGATACAAAGTCCTAGGAAGGATGAAAGCGATCTACATGAGGGGTGAAGACGACGCGGGGGCGGGGAAGGATTTTATGTTGAAGAGGGGAAACTGCCGAGGAG
>Ga0179593_1594435_pt1 | contig 11689 bp, 14 predicted proteins | sample CZODoug2_1_08_16_FD_185931 | JGI IMG/M metagenome (GOLD analysis project Ga0179593, IMG submission 185931) | Vadose zone soil fungal communities from Angelo Coast Range Reserve, California, USA - CZODoug2_1_08_16fungal (PacBio error correction) | ecosystem: Environmental > Terrestrial > Soil >...
TGTGGCACGACAAAAAACCGGTGTAGAAAGGAATCGCTCAGGGGGGGAAGATACATCCGCAACCTATGGGGGTTTAGGAAACTAACAAACAAAACAAGTTTGAAAGGACCAACCCGAAAGAAGGGGTTCCCAAAAAAAAACGCCCCAGGAAAAATGTATCGACCGAGGGAAAAACAGGAAAAGAAGGACAATATCAAAAAAGAAAATCAAGAGCAGAAAAAAAAAGGTAAAAATAAGAATAACCTCTTCGGGAGACATCACTACTCTCTGGACCGTGAATGAATCGGGGAAGGTTCTAGAGAAGGGAAAATCTCACAATAACCTTAATGAAACTGGGAAGAGATCCAAACAACCCCCGGTACCGGAAAAAGGAGAGAACGCCAATCTTTCAAATCAAGAAAGAGCAAAGAAATCTAAGCCTAGAAAGGCCAGGAACTAAATTAATAAAGCACTAGCCGGATCTTCAATTGAAAAATCTGATTATTGACGAGAACTACGACGTGCAAGCCGGTGGAGCGACTGGCGCAGGGCAGGGGAGGAAAAAAAAACGATTTTCAAGAAAGAAGGAAAACCACCATCAGTTGAAAGGGACATTTAAAAAAAACCTAAATCAAAGAATGAAAAACCCGCGTAACATAAAACCAAAATCCAACTCCTTGAAGGGAATCGCATAAAAACCGGGCCCTCGAAAAAGTGGGGATCGGGGGGTCAAGCAAGAGGGGAAACACTAAAAAATATATAGTGCAACAGGAAAAAAAGAAAAATGCGAAAGGGGGGAAAGAAATCGGGAACACGAATCAGAGAACTCGCGAAATCCGAAACGAGTCTAACCACGGCTGGGGGCGAGGAAAGACTAATTGAGGCCGAGTGGGCGACCTTTGCAAGGCCTCCTCGGATCTGCAAATGAAAAAAAAAGAAGCCTCTATCCAAAACCCCCATCTGAAAAGACTTCAAGGGAAAATTACAAAAGGGAAAAAAATGAAGGGGGAAAGGTACTGGCAAATTCCAAAACGAAGAAAAAAAGACTCTTTACCGGAAAGGGACAAACAAAAGAAGGGGTAAGCCGACATTCAAAAGTTTGAAAACAGGGACTATTCAAAAATGTTTCTCACTGTTGACGATACAAAAATCAAGCCTGAGGTCAAGAATGGGGACAAAACATCTATTATGAAACTAAAAAAAACAAACATTTCATACTGTACGAAAGGAAGACAGCCTGATTGAAAGGGGAGCAATCCGCCCTAAAGAAAGATAGCATTCAAATCATAAGTACAAACCACTAACGAAAAAAAAAAAAATCAACGCAGAGGGGGAAAATACTCTCAGCCTGCAGCTCTCGAAAAAAACGCTAGAAAGCCACGCTTCCGGGGACGGGTAAAACAAAAAAGTTCTCGTCACGGGTTCGAAAAAAAAAAAATTTAAATGGGGAGAGCTGCGGGGATCACCTGGGTAAAAACGTGCAAGGATTCGATAAACGCGAGAAAAAAACAAGTACGCTAATGACCCCGAGGAAGAGTACGAAAAAATTGGACCTGAGAAAGATAGGACCCAGATGCAATTATATGAAGGTAAAAAAGAACTACACAACTGTCCTCCAAGTGGGGGTGTTGCGGAACACCTAAGGCCGTCAAGGTCCAAAAACGGGAAATGCTCCAACAGAAGGGAAATTGTCAAAAAAAGAAAAGGGGGCACCAGAAAAAAAGTCAACAAGAGACACCGACCACCCGGGGGGAGGACTACGCGGTGCGGTGAGGGGGTAAAAAAAAAAAATCAAAAAACCAACAAGGGGAAACACAAAGCCCCGAGGGCAAAGGGGGTCGGTAACCGAGGAACTACACCGGCGGGGTCGGAGAAGGGCAGAGAGGTCCGAAAGGGGAACAGTCGAAAAACGGGAAACACGACGGAAACCCCCGAGATCAGGGGGGGAAGAGTCACAAACTCTCTCACAAGACAGAAACAGGGGGTTAAAAACTAAAGGGTGCGGAAGAAATAGCGTATTCCCTCTAGACCAGATAAAGCATTGGAAAAGGAAACGTTGAAACACGAGGGTGGTTCAGGGGGGAAAAAAATTGTCCGGAAAAACATCCTCAGGAAAAAAAGAACAGGGTGAAATTTCGGCTGGATTCCCAACAAGCCTGTTGCCAGAAGACGGACTGGTAAAACTATTCCATTCAAAAAAAAGTCCACCTGAGTTGTTCCTCCCGAATCCCCTGAGGGGGAACTAAGAGTTCGGGAGAAAACCGGGGGTTGTCAGCGGCGACGAATACAGCAATCCACTCTTGAAAAAAAAAAAACGGGGGAAAGGTGTCAGCGGGGAAACGGGTAAACGCAATGAAGCCAAAACTGACCCGAATCAAGGATCGTGAATGCGTTTTCCCCTTTAGGGCTAGAAAAAACGCCCAGTGTCAGGAAAGGCACCAGCGAATCTTGAGGGGGAAGGCTCCTAAGTGCGAGTGATAAGGGGGGTGCCATACTGCTGTCTAAAGACAATCGAACTGTGGCCACGGTGATAGCAGAAGAGGAGCGAAAAAACATCAAAAAAAACATAGGAGGAAAAAGGTACTTCCCTGGCTCAGTTTGGGGGGGGGACGGCGTCACCCCGAGTAGAAGAAGATAAAGAACCCCAGGTGCCGAGCGAAAAAAAAAAAAGAGTCCGCCCTTCGAGACGGAAGCGGACCTAGAAACGGACAAAAACACTGGGAACCCTGGAAAAAAAGAAAGAACCAAAAAAAGGTTTCGACGTGGGAAGGGGACAATTTGTTGTGGTTCTGACGCATAACTGTAGAGAGGATCCAACTACGAGGCACGCGAAAGAAAAATTGACAAACTATCTCGGTCTCAGTCACCCTTTCGCCACAAGTAAGCAAGTCTCAAACCGAAAATTGGGTAGTGAGGGGACGGGGTACTGCCTCCGGGGGAAGGTCATTTGACAAAAACTTTCCGAAGACAAAGAAGATGTGTGTAACCGTTCCGGCCCTACGAAAAAAATCAGGTCCCAAAAGGTTTCAAAAAAAAAAAAAAAAAAAACGCCGCGTGAGGTCGTCGGTGGGTCACTTGGAAAGCACACACACTAGACGTCCTGGAGAATAAGGATGTCAGAGTGCCTGACGGAGGAAAAGGGGTAAGAAACTCCCAAAAAAAAAAGGGCCGGGGGGGGGGGAATTTAAAGAGTACGGAACTGGTTAAAATAGGGCCGACCCGAGGGGCATTCTGGGAAAAAAAAAAAAAACAAGGTTGTACAGGGAAAAATGGGCACGGGAAAAAAAGAGGAATGAGAAAAAAGAAGCCGCAGAAACTTATGAAAAAAAAAAAACCTAAGGAAGAACGGGGGCATTGGGGGGTAAAGGGCAAACTTGTAGAGAGGGGCAATTGGAAATGAAACCGCGTAGACGCGGGAGGGGGTGACGTCTATGGGAACGGGATGGGTACCTATTGGAAAGAAGAGTTATTGGGGGATCCCCCAAGACAGAACCCAAATGGCCATGAAACAAAAAAAAAATTCCTGGAGGGTCCGGGGGGGTTAGGATTCTGTGATACTCATCAGCAGGGGTGGGCGGTAACAATCAAAAACTTCACCCGGTCTATCCGGTTAACGTAAAACGGACGCCCTGTCAGCGAAAAATAATGGGGTGGCCCCCGGTGGGGGTGTTCATAGGGGTCGCGGAACTAGGGCCAGGTCCCCTTTGGATTGCTTTTTCCTGGGTCAAAGGAAAGAGGAGACCAAAACCGAAGAAGGAAATAGGTATATTGGAATCACTGGCCACAATCCCCAGTAGCTGTGTGGTGGATCGGCTAGAAGAAGGGTGGTAAGGGCGAAGGACTGCGAAAAAGATTCTGCTCCAGTAGACAAACCGGGCGTGTTCGAGGGAGGAGGCTCGGGGGGTAATCGCAGGGGCGGGCACAATCAGGCGGCCAGAAACGGGGTCGAGCTGGCTTTCTTTCTGTCTGGCGAGTCGCAGTGACGTCGAGCAGACAGTTCACGGTCGTACTCCTCGACTCCGCGAGTTGGAAGTCCCAGGGCAGGCGCCAAAAACTAAAGGGGCACCATTTGGTGCTCCAATACCAAAAAAGACGCCCTACACCGGAAAGAGGAGTCCAGGGAATTTTCAAGTTCCCCATGGGTGGATTCGTGGGGGGTGAAACTACGGGACGTACCCAAAAAGGACTGTGAGGGAAGATCAGCCCCAATCGGAAAAGGGGACGAATGCGGACCCCGTGGGAGGGTCCCGGGACGAGGTCTTGCAACAAAGGAACGGGACGACAGGAAGTAGCGGCCACTAGGAAGGGGGGAAAAAACCGGCCGGGGGAGTGCTTCCATCAGAGTGGTCAGGGAAACGGGTAAAAAACTAATGGGAAAATCTCGAGCGTGGACGGAGCTTTGTCGCCGACAAAAAAGAACGCTCCGGGGGGGTAGAGGGACCGCCCGAAAGCCAGAGAAAACTACCCCCAGTAGGGCCAACCGGGGAAGGGTCAAAAAGAGGTGGTGGGGGGGTTGAGCCTCAGAAGGTTTTGAGAAAAAAGGCCGAACGAGCCCATCGGGGGGGGTCGGGAACTAGGAGACGGTAGCGAGAAAAAAGATAGAGAACCAAACACACAAAATCAAGAGGTTGACCACGGCCACCAAGCTCAAAATCATCCTAGTCGTCGAATAACACTGAAAACAGGATCATCTCTAAACGGATCGTTCGGGGGGGTCGTTAAATTCTGGGGGGGGGTTCCCGGTGCTCAATCGAGGGGGAATAGAGGGACAGCACTTGACTGGTAGGGTGTGTCCCCCCGGTTTTATCGGGGAGCGAACCCACAAACCTGAAAAGTGACAAAACACAATTAGAGAGAAGTGGAGAGTAAGGCAACCCCGAGAGGGGATCTTCAATTATCGAAAAAAGGGCAGTGTGCGAGAAATTAGGGAGTCAACGAGGACGTTCAATACGCAAGCACACTAATGTGAGCTGAGGTAAATAAACTCGAAGGGGGGTTCTTGAACCAAACCAGCCCCCGCCAGGTGTCCCATGTCTGCGCAAAACGAAAAACCCGCAGGGACACCACGTCGAAACCCGGGGGAAAAGGAAGGACGACAAAAACGATCCTAACAAGAAGGCAGGGGGGGGATGGGACCCCTTGGCAAACTATCCCCTACAACAAAAAAAATTATTGGGAGTAGAAACTCACACATTAAGAATACTCCAGGAAGTAGTAAAGAGGGAAAAACGAGCAGGGGGGGTGCCGCCCCCACTACGTGGGGATCAGACGCCTCTCTGTGGGGAATCAAAATCTGAGCCAGTCCAGGATTGGCGGGAAAGGGAAACAGGGGGGATCAGGATTTGTCACCCAAGGGGTTCAACTACGAGTTCTGAACCTAGAGAAAAAAAGTTGTCCAAGGGGGAAAACTGGGGGGCTCTGGGAAACCAAGTCGTCTACGGGGGGAAAGCATCAGAAACAAGAACATGGAAGAAAATATACTTTCTCGAAAAAGGAAGGGATCCACCAGCCTGCACGAGAACTTAAGGAATTGTTCAAGCGCTGAAAGATCACAAAAAATCAACCGAATAGAAAGAATACGACCGCGAAGAATACCAAGCCACAGAAGGCAAAATCTCAAAAAGAAAGCAAGAGAGGCCGAGAGAACCCTAGTACGGGCTTCCAACGGAAAGGAAGATCGCGAGCGATGGTCCCAAGGAAGGATCAAAAAAAAAGAATACGGTGGGAAGCCTGGCTCAAAAGGAAAAGACTTTGGCGAGTTAAAAAGACAACAAATCAAGGGGGAAGGGGTGGTACAGGAAAAGGCCGCGTCAACGCTCTCATGGTTCTCCGAGGAAAAAAGAACCAACGTACAAAAAGAAGTGGGGCTCATTGGAAAAAGGGGGTCGCAAAAACGCCAGGGCTCCGAAAAAGGTGGGGGAGGGATGTGCAAGGGGTAATCGGCCACTATAAAAACAAGGGGATCTGTAAAACCAAAATCGGCTTCGGAAACTTTCAAAGCCTAACGAGGGAGGAATATCAGGACGTCCAACCTCAAAAAAGAAAGGAAACTCACATCATCAATTAAAAGAAAAAGCGAGCCAAAAAACATCGCCGAGAAGAACAAAAATTAAGGGGACGCAAAAGTGAAAAATGAGATGGGGGGGAAAAAGGACTAAATAAGGGGCCCAGACCCGTGGATCTGTAGGGGAAAAGTCACGGGGGCACAACAAACCACACCGAAAAGGAAAAAGAACCAGGGAGGAATCCCCCCCAGTCAAGTTAGTAGGCCCGGCAAAGGACGTACAACAAGAAAGAAGCCACAGGCCTCTTCAAACACAACAATCGAACCCTCCGCCGCGCTCCAACAAGACCGGTAAATCAATTGAAACAACCAATGGGTGGGGGAGCGGTGTGAAGCTCAAACGGGTACGCGCCGCGTGGCTAACTCAAAAGGAAAGGGTCAAGAAGGGGACCGGAAGCCGATCAACCAATACAAAGAGTCCAGGATATCGAGGGGGAAAGACCGGAAACCCTGGGTATATAACGGGTCTCATCAAACTGGGGCAGGGACTAAGAGGACTACAAAAAAAGATCACTGTCAACAACGCTGCGATCCCTGCTGCGAGAAGCTGAGACTAACTACTCGGGGCCAAAAGAAAAAGCAAACGAATGGGGGACCGTGCCAGGAAGTTCCACTAAAGGGCACCCCGGAGCCGTGAAAAATCAGGCTTCCGGCAAAAAAACTGATGCACGGCGTGGAGTGTGGGTCCGTACTTCCTGGGGGGCACGGGCGTGGTTCGTCAGGGAGGGTGGGGCGAAACCGGACGGGTAGGAAAAGTCAGGCGAGCGCCACGAGGTGAGAGAAAAGGCTCTGCGTGAAGCCGGCAACTCAAGGGAGAATGGGGAAGAGTTAAAACATAAAAAACACTACAAGGGAGCCCCAGATTTTAACTACCAGCCATCTGGATGGGCCAGTGTTAGGGGCCATCTAACGCCAGGCCACCCAAGCAACCTCGTGTGACAAGAAGGAAAACGCAAGGGGGGTTCCTCGCCGCAACAGGAAACACCCACGTTAAGGCTGTTTCTTAAAGCACTCAGTGTACGCAAATTGGGCAAAGAACCCATCACAAGGGTAGGACAGAACGTCGTTGCGATTACGGGGTAACCTACCTGTCCCAAAAGTGTCCGGGGGGGAAAAAAAAAACCAAAAAAACGCGTTAAAGAAGAGGTCGACAAGGGGGGGAAAAAAAAACAACACCAGGGCGAAACCGGGGGGAAGAGAAATCAGCACAAAGAGGGCCTCCAGGAGCGAAGCCGAGACAAGGACCCTAAAATGTTCCAAAAAAGGGCGGCGGAATCTGGGGGAAAAAAAACTGACCCTAACAACATTAAGAAAAAGAAAGATTCGGGGGGCGGTGGGGTACCTGGAAGTTGGACAAGTCACAACCGAAGACTCGCGTAGCGTCAGTGACAGAACCACAAAACAACGGTCGAGTCGGGAGCCAAACGGACAAAACAAACAGCGAGCAAGGGGCAGGAGGTGGCGGAAAGAAAAGGGGGGAAGGAAGGGCACTCTGAGGGGGGTGAAAAGGGTAGCCAAAGAGTTGGAAGGGAGGGGAGAACAACGACGACTGAAAGGGGGCACGGAAACCAATTCCCCTTCCCGGGAGTCTCTGTGAGAATGCGGTGTGGATGGGAGGAGAGTCGGAGCCCTTGCGGCAACCGGTGGACGGGGGGGGTCCAGGATAACCCTAAGTAAGTGCCAACTTCTGGGCCAGAAAACTCCTAGGGCTTGTCGGGAAAGGAAAACAGTCCTGGGGCCGGCGACAATCAGTTAGACAGGGGGGGCAAAAGAACACGGGCCAGGAGGGCGTCGGGCGCAAACATTAAAAAATTACGCGACACAAAAGCGGGCCTAAAAAGTCTTTCGTGTTGGGTAAGGTTTCACCGTCAACTGCACATTCCGGCATCGGGGACAAAAGGGGTCTTCAAAAAAAAAATAAATAGAAGGGCTTGGGGGGCGGGGGGCAAGAATTAAAACTCGGAATACCGCCTCTACCCACATGAGGTCAACCGGTCAGGGGGGGCAGGGATAAAACACCCGACTACTACTGGAAATCAAACTGTTAAAGCCAGAAAAAGACAAAAAAGAATATCTCAAACAACTTATGGGGGGGAGGGGGGGGTAGATATATTGCTTCTTGTCAAATTCGGCGGGTTCCGGGGAAAAGGTGGGGTTCCGGAGGAAATCTCCCAACGAAGTCGACTAAGGAATCACTCACCAAGAAGGAAGGGATACGAAAAAAAAAGAATGAGAAAAGACACTGTTCTCCCTTGGTGGCTCCGAATGTTTAGCTGTTCAAAAAATTGTTTGATCATTGCCGAAAGGCCCAAAGAAGGGCGACTTTGGGAACCGTACGGGCAAAAAAGGTAGAACCCCAAGATCGTGACAGCCAGGGAGAACTGAAGCCCCAGAACTCAGGGGACGTCTACGAAAAAAGGGGGAGCTAAGTATTTAAGTGGGGGAACGTCGTGTGAATGGTAAAAAGATGGAAAAAAAAAAAATAATCCAGAAGATTTGTTCCGCCCGACCCCTAAACAAGGGAACCTTGAAAAAAAACTCGGGGGAGTGATACGCCTAGGCTACCGGAAAAAATAGCCTACAAGGTAAAATTAAAAAAAATGGGCGTCAAGGGAGAAGACAAACGAACTGGAAAAACGGGTCAAAAAGGTCGGTGTGTGGCCGGAACACTGGAGAGGGACCGTCGAGGGATACTCCCGTTCGGGAAACGTAATTAAAAAAAAACTTAGTAGGGGGAGGAAAAACCGCCCTCACCTTGAGTCCCAGGAAAGACTAAACGCAGGGCCAGTTGAAGGAAACCCTTGTCGGGGGCGCCGGTGACGCAGCCCCACTTATAACCGCGGGTGCGGACGAGGGAAAAGGATGGCCTGGGCTTGGCAACGACACTGGAGGACTTTTCAACAAAGGGACGAGGTCTACAACTTGGGGGTCAAAAACCTGTCCACGTGCTGGCGAGGGAGAACAAAATCTACCATAGCCGTGATCGGCGAAAAACCGGTCCTCGGTCAAAGAGGGGGAGAGTTCAGCGTCAGTTGGGGGAAAGGGCATGTGTCGCGAGGTACAGCGGAGCTGGGGCATAGGGGGAAGAAGCAGTACACAGAAAGACGACAGAGCGTTCAAAAGAAGGAAACCGCACCGGGCAAACTGCCACGCCTGGCTCGACTGAAAAAACTGGCGAAAAGGGGCACGCGGCAGCAATTTCGGAAGAGTCGTGAAAAGTGTCTATGTGAATGAAATAGTAGATCGAGGAAGGGAGGGACGCGTTACAGAAGGGGGGCGGAGCAGGATAAACTGTCAGGAGAGAGCAGCTTGAGGAAAAGTCCCGAAAACAAAAAAAACCGCAAGGACTTGAAAAAAGCACAAAACTACAAGGCGCCAGGGAGAAGCGCAGAACTATCGACGTTAGGCGCGGCAAAACGGTTTGAAGCGTTGACGCGGACGCATGAGGGTTAAGTACAGAGCTCCTCGGTTCCATTCACTCGCAAAAAATGCCACGAGGCCTTCTATGAGATTTGCACATAACCCGAACTCGTGCATATGGATCTTCTGCTTTAGTTCACTCTGTTGGGTCCGGAACGTCGTGCAGGCTCGTGCAAATGAAAAGGGACGCGAAAAAAAAGGGGCTTATCGGGGTGCGAAAACTTGCCCTGGGAGGCGACGAATGAAGGGGAAGAGAACTGGGGTCGAGGGAACCCTGAGGGGAAAAAAAAAAATCAAAAAAATCCCAATCGAGAAAAACGGAACCGGGTCAAATGAGACAAAGGAGGGTGTGGGGGAGCGAAGGAAAAAAGGTCGAGGGACCAGCACGAGTCAAAAATGTCTGGAATTTGTCGGATATGAACGAGGAAGTCGGGGGAAAAACCAGAAGGGAAAAATGTAGAAAGGGGCCAAAGAACCTCACACGGACTCAAAGTATAATAAATCAATCGCGGAAAAACCATGCTCAGGGGAACGGATTAGTCAAAAAAAAAAAAAACGGTTGAGGGGACTGAACTGAAGGGGAAAGGGATATGAGAGCGAGGCGGAGGACTGCTAAAAGGAAAATCAGGGGCCGGTGGGAAAAAGAAACATCTCCAGAAAACTAAAAGGACAGAGGAGAGGAGATCAGATCAAAGCCGCAGAAAAAAAGTGGATCAGGGCTGGGGGAAAAAAAAGCGACTTCCTTGTGGCAAACGGTGATCAAAAAGGGTCGAAAACCACTACGGGGTTGCGCGAAAAAAAACATGTCAGGCTGAGGGGTGTTCAGAAACGGAGGGGGGGGGGTTGGCAAATAACTTCGCACCACTAATTTGCCGGCCCCGCCCCTAAACACAGACGAAAAGTGAAACTGTCGACGAGAGACGAGCGACAAAAAACCAAACCCAAACTTGCAAACTTAGCTTCCACCGTCAAAAACCAACGGAGGGAGGAGAAATAAGGTGGCACCCCCCGGGCGTTTGGGGGGGGTAGGAAAAGGAGGAAAAAGTCCCTTAGGGGCAGCTTAGGCTATTGGCAGCCAGGAACAACAATTAAAACGGGGGGCAAAAAGGGCCAGCTCGAGGTGGGGGAAAAAAAAGGAACCACTCAACGACCCCCAATTTTGCCATTCAAGGGGGGGATTGAACCGTCGTGGAAATTGATCCATCCTCTGAAGTAAGACTCAGGTATAGAAAAAGTAAAAAGGGGGAGCCAGCTCCTCAATCCAAACTAGGGGAACACGCCAGGAATGGGCCGAATCCAATGGGAAACCCAAAAAAAAAAAAAACAACGAAAAGACTCGAACTTCTACATCGCTCGCCATGATCGACACAGAAAAAACAGCGGGATAAAAAAGATCGTGCAGAGGGATTTCTGGGAAGAAAAAAAACGATTGAAGACTTCCCCGGGTTAACAGAAAAAAAGATAGGAGACCTGTTTTCAGAGGGGGCGCAAGGAAAAGGAAGGGTCGAGTGGAAAGCCCAGAAAAACAGGTAACCAGAGGCCCCAGGAAAAAAAACGGGACCAAAACCGAAAAAATGGACCATCAAGGGGGGGGGGACCAAGCGCATGCACAACAACAGCATACCTGGAAAAAAAAAAAGAAAAGAAAAGGGCGTCGCCTTAAAAGACTCGAGAGGGGGGAGTCTTCACGCAGAAATCCCCGTAACAGAAAGTAAAAAAAAGTCGGGAGTTCGACACGTGAAAAAAACATCTACAAACCACCACACAACAGTCTTGTCTCATACTGAGAAAAAAGAACCAAACCGTATCGACGGGAAAAAAATAAAAACGTACTACGGCCCTCGCCGAGAATAATTCCATGAGACCGAGTTGACGGTGCTCCTCGCAAGGGACAAAAACTCGGGCAGCGGGAGCGAATCGTTCCCTAGAGGTGGAAGCGGGCCAGAAAAAAAGGTGCCCGTCAAAGACTTGCAAAAGAAACGGAAAAAAACGCGCCCGGCCCACTAGCTGTGCTTCCGAATCCGAAAGGACAAGGGGGGGCGCTGGCACGTAAAAAACACCGGTTTCATCTTTGAACAGGCAAAAAAAAGAAATCAAAAAGAGGGCGGCGCGATTTCTAGAGACCTTCGAAGGGCGCCAGAAATCGAAAAGACGTGAAAAAAAACGAAGGCAGCTAGACCCAATTTAGGGTACGTAAAATACAACAGACCAAAACCGGAAATACTG
>Ga0179593_1319232_pt1 | contig 11688 bp, 9 predicted proteins | sample CZODoug2_1_08_16_FD_185931 | JGI IMG/M metagenome (GOLD analysis project Ga0179593, IMG submission 185931) | Vadose zone soil fungal communities from Angelo Coast Range Reserve, California, USA - CZODoug2_1_08_16fungal (PacBio error correction) | ecosystem: Environmental > Terrestrial > Soil >...
GGTGAGCCGCGGGAACAGTTGGGAAGAAAAACTCAGGAAGGGAGAAAGAGAGTCCGCTGATTTTCATGATGGAGAGAAAGAAAAAGGCGAAAATCGTCACGGCGTGAAAAATCTACCAAATGGTAGGGAGAAGACAATCGGCAAAGAGCCCCAAAGCGCCAAAGAATGAAAGGATGGGGATTTGCGCGAGGTAGGGGGACTGCTGCTCGGCTCGGACTGTTTGGCAAAGCCAAGGAGATCGCGAAAGCGATCGCGGAAGGAAGTAGGAAAACGGCCATAAAAGAGATAACTGACGAAAAGGTTCCCGACGGGAAAAGAGAGTTTAATTAGGGACACAGTCAGACCACGGCGGGGAGAGGAACGATTTAGCGAAGAAACAGACTGGAACTGACGGTGGTAAAGGAGAACAGGACAGATTGAGGGGACCAAGTTTGGCAACAATCCGGGTTTGCAAAGAGGGGACGAAAAGGGCGGTGGCGTTGAGACGGCGGGGGGATGAACTTGGGGTCAAGCCTCAAAACTCGACGGCGCGATTTTGGGGCTCACGCAATCATCCGCTTCGGGCCTCCAAGAAGTAATCGCAGGGCCCCCGATTGGACAGAGATCATTTCGGGGATTGGGAAAGTATCACGGGCAGAAAAGAACCGGTCAAAAAAAGCGCAAAATCGAAAGGCGAACTCTTCGACGTCAAAGCAACGGAGGTTGGGGAGACCTTTGAGTTCAGGGACAACGACTACATTAGATCAACAACAAACCTTGCTTTCCTAGCGACTATACGCAGTACCGAGAAAACCGCCCTCGAGGGTCGATGAGAGAAGCTCGCATATAACGAAGGCCAAAACCGCATCGAGCGGAATACTAGCGACAAAATGGGGCCTTTCATAGGTTTAAAAAAGGGGCATTAGTCTACGGCACCTGGGGGTGGGACGCAGTAAATCAACGGCCATCAAACAATCAACCCACCGCAAGGCGTGGAATGGCGAAAAAAAAACGCCAGCAATCGAAAGGGGTACGGACTGGTTTCATGACTGAGAGGCTAAAGCTCGACAGAGGCTGAAACGACGGAGCCCTGCCAGACTCAACCTAAGACGGGAGCGGAGGCTTAATAAGCGCTCAAGAGGGTGCAGCGGCATCGACGATCCTTTTGCCAGAAGGCCCGAAAGGCGGAGAGGAGAACGCGCTAAAAGACCGGAAGAAAAGGTGAGAATGCGAGAATCAGGCCATAAGGGGGCCGAAATGATGAGATGTGGGGCGAGGGAGAAGACCGAAAAAGACACTATCTAAACAAACAACGGAGGAAGGAAGTCGGTCGAGTTTAAAACTGTAGCGCGCCACACCCAGGAAGAAAGGTAGGAGAGAAGGGATCCATTAAAACGCGGGGGAAAGCCGGTCCGGTTTGTCTCCTCTTTAAAAAAAGACGCCTCGGCCGGCATGTCAACAGAGAGTAAGAGGCGGGGGACAACCGCCGGACTGAGCTAGGAAAGGAAATCAATAAAAAGAGGGGCGGAGGAATTCGGGGACGGGACCGCGCTCAAGGAGCCCGAGAATTCTATTTGGCGATTCCTAGAAACCTCCTCCTTCGGAAGGAGGAGCCAATGGCAAACTCAACTCCTTTTATAGGGGTGTGGGGGGGGAGCAGGAGGGGGATGGCGCCACACCTGCCCAGTTCCAGGAAAATTCACCCAAAGCAAGAAGTAAACGGAAGTTGACTTTTACGCAGACAGAGTCGCGAGGAGCAGAGTGTTTTTCCTTGACTGATCATAAAAAAAAAGAACGGACCATCAAGGGGGGGATTAAAAGACTAAACCCGGCGTCGGAGCAGAAGTAACGCGTAATTTTTGGGTGGGGTTAGTGGGGCCGAAAGCCCCCAACGCCTTTCGATCTGGAGGACTACACAGGGGGCCACTCTCTATGTTTGGAACGGTCCTTTTGCCATTTGGGGGGGCCCTGGATCCCTACAGGACCACTAAAAAGGGATCGGAAACTCTGTGAGGAGGAACTATTTAATGACCATCAACAAAAAACAATAGAGGGGGCTGCGCAAGGCCTAATGGGACATGCAAGAAAACCTTAACGGGGGAACAAAGCCAGTCCCCTCTCACAGGCGCAACAAGGGAATGTAACAGACGACCACAGATAAATTTATGGAACACCATTGGCCTTGGGAGAAACAACAATCGGAAACTCATTCTGGCAATAATGGCCCGTTTCTAAGGGGGAACACAGAACTCTCTCTGAGACCAATAATAGGGGAACGTGATGTTGGGTCAGGATCACACCACGGAGGGACAGAATGTCCATGTAGGGAAAACTTTTCAGTAATAGAGGAGCTATCTGTGATGAAGCTGTCTAGAAGTGCTCAAAAGTCAGAAAAAACTCTGGAGACAATTTCTTGGAAAAAAAAAGAGAGAGAGGGAAATTAAGCATCACAGAGGGCTCTAGACATACCTTCCAGAGAGGGTCTTGATGCGGGGCGCATTTTTTCTAGGAGAGAAGGTCATTGATGCGCTAGCAACCCTGGTTGAGAAAAAAAAAAAGGCCGGGAGAGCCTGGGGTCTCGCAAAATCGACAAACAGGACAACAATGCAACCAGAGGGGAAGGGGATTAAAAGAACCGAGAGCATCATCCGAGAGGAAAAACCACAGGAAGGGGGGGGAGGAGTAAAGTAAATGTCCTACGCGGGGGTTCCGTGTTTAAGAGACACACTCATGGAACAGTACAACAGGGAGAGGTTGCTGATGGAAGGGACGCAAAAAGGAGCCATAAGGGCGGGTCTAGCGACGAATTGGGGTTGTCGGTAGACGGAAGCAAGGGCGAGCAGCCCCAGACCTCATCATAAATTTGACGTTTGACCTGTGGACTGTCTCAGGGGGGGAGTGAGATGCTCTGCTCAAAGGTTGGGCCCAGCCCCGGGCGAAACGCGGCGGAAGTGAAGCTCTCGACTTCATGACCTATCTCCTCAAAGGAGAAAAATTGCTTTCTCCATGTTCAAAGCCCAGGAAAGAGGGGTTTGATGTGGGAGCGTGCTGTAATGCCTGCAAAGGAACCAGATCTCGTCTCTCATCTAGAGAGAAAGGAGTGGTACCAGAGGAAAAGAAGGCCGGTTCTCCGTGTGGGGAAACCGGCCGGGAAAATTTACGCGGGGGGGGGGTGAGGCGGGGACTAGTTTGAGGGCGAGCTGCGGGCTACACAAGCAGTAAAACTCGAGACGCACGGGCGTGGGGGCTCCTCGCGTAGGGGGGGCGGGGGGTCCAATACGCCCTCCGCTGAACATGGACGATAAGGAGGTGAGTTTTTTGGAATGGATCGGTTACACTACGCAAACGGCCACCACAGGTGAGAGGGAGCCGCTCCTAATGTATCGTCGGCAAACAGATCCCAAGGAGGGTGGGTGGTGTCATACTACCATGGATCAACATTCCTCGCGGGATCAGAGAAGGCTAGGGAAGAAAATAGGATGTGAAAGGGCATTTCTCGAGCAGGCGAGCGAGCAGCAAGTCCAAACAAAAAGCGTAAGCGACGGCGAAGTATTATCTGCTACAAAAAGAAAAAAGGGAAGATGGGAACAAACCGGGGTCGTGAGGTTACGGTACGGCAGGGGAGGTGTTGCGAGAGAAAAGGCCAACTCAGATCACCAAAGAGCACCGCTATGGGATGGGCTCACAAGACAATCAAACCTTGCGTGCACTGCCTATAGAGCTCTACGTCAAGGCAAGAGATCGTCGAAGGAACAGAATACTTTAAAGAAGGAGCTGTGTCCTCCGGCAGGCATCAGACAAAGCGGGTGTCATAGCGGACGTACTATCTTGGGTGAAAAAAGCCTAGACTCTTTCAATCTCGCTACAACGCGGCCATGTTTCTAGAGGGTGCCCTGAGGCGAAAGGGAGGACAAAAGGATTGTCGCTTGGGGCTGGGAAACAAACCCAAGAACAAAGTCTACTAGGAAGGATGAAAAGAGTATCTGGTTCGTGAGGGGGCAGTTAAGAACCAAAACCGCGAAGATTGGGATGCCGTGAATTATACACGCGAGGGAAGTTAGAGAGGAAAGGTTCCAGAACCGTGAAGAAGGACTAGGAGCAACGAGGGCGATGCCATATGGCAAAGGAAAAGGGGAGGCTGGCTCAGCGTCCATAAAATACGAGCGGAAAATACTATTACGGGGAGAGGGAGCGCCTCAGCAGTAGGACGAGAGGTTAGCTAAAGGAAAAGGCACGTAGCCAAACTATTCTGCTGAGGAAATGAAAAGACGGAATAATCTGGCTAAGGGGGGTATAATGCAGGCATGAACGGAGGAAAAAAGCACCGAGAAGGTGCCGTGAAGGAATTAGCCCTCGAAGAAAAAAGACTTCTGTGTCGGGTACGGTTAGATTCCCCTAGTCGCGCGACACGAGGTGGGGTTGTCCGCGGGGAATAAAAGATAGTACCTAGACAAGACTTTGGGAAACAAACGTGTCGGAACGTAATAGCAAGGAGGCGGTAGGATGGGGTGTTAGATAATGGGAGGAGGATCTAAGCCCAAACCGAGGGGAACTGCATGCCACGTAAGTCTCAACGCAGGGCGAAGACTTCCGGCCGTTGAGGACTGCTCCCTCAGGGGGAAAAGGAAAAACAGAGCGGCCACTCGGGATATGAGGGTTGGGGAGTATTTACTGTCCCGCTAAAGAACGCAGATTCGGAAGCAAAAAGAAAGGGCTACTTCTCACATATTGGAGCAGCAGAAGGGAAAAAGAAAGCACGCTCCAATCTGGAACAGGGTACTCGAGAAAGTTATGGAAACACACAAGTCCCACCAGACTAAAAGGAGTTGTCAAGAAAGTTGCTCCTGACAAGACTTCACTAGAGGGGCGGACATCGGCGAAAGGCTTTCGGGGAAGGAGGCACATAAAAAATCCGGGGGTTCCCTGAAAAGGGGGCGAACGAAAAAAACCGTGAGGATGCGCTCGGGAACAAAAAACTGAGATATAGATGGGCTAAAATTAAAGGGAGGTGTAAGGAGCCGAGAACGCTCATATACATGCAAACGGGGGAGCGAAGGCCACTTCCATTGACTAGGCATCAGCACTTGGGGAATAAAGTCAACGAAAGGGACAAATGATGGAAGAAAAAGAACTAGATGCTAAGGAAGAAGAACCAAAAAGCACTATACGGTGCGTCAAGTGAATGAGGAGATGGAAACTGAACCCATCACTCTAAACGGAAAACCGGATTCTTAGGTCAACTAAGGTAAAGTAAGAGTGTTTTCAGGTTAAACTCTCCTAAAAGCACCGTCAGCTTTCCGCAAATTGTGAGAAAGGGGCCGACAATAACCCGCGAATAGTCAGGTAGACGCTCGGTTGACGGGCAAGCCCGACAAGAGGCCTCAAACCCCAGACGCAAAGAGGGGACGTTGACCGGGATTGCGCGCTGGGGTTCAAAGTCGCGGAAGAAGAGTCAGGTTTCAAAAAAGAAGAATCCCAAGACGACTCGCCTTCGGTAAAGCAGCGAAGGAGAGGAAAGGCCGATGAGAAGGTTTCCCCCAGTCCACAAATGAGTTAACTGCTGCAGTGCGGCCCAAGACCCACTGAATCGCAAGCGATAGGAAAAAGGGGGGCGCAGAGAATAGGCCCGGCTGGGAGAAGGTGGGGGCACTTGGGGGAAAGAAAAATTTTCGATGTCGACCAATTGAGGGGAACGAATGCGGGGCTTGTCGCAATCAGGAAATCGACGAATATGGGCATGTGGAACGAAGAGAAGGAGTAGCTTGGGCCTTAAATAAGGAAAAGAAGAATGAGACAATGGGCGGGAGTTGACCTTTCAATTGATAGGTAGCAACGCAAACTAACCACAAAACGAAGAAAAGGATCAGGATGGTATTGCAGATTCCAGGGGGGCGAGAGTTCAGACAACTCCGACATGAGGACATTACGTGTCTCAGCGCTTTCCGATCCTCCGACCGAGGAATGGTCACCCTCTGATCGATGAAAAAATCAGCTCGAAAGACAAGGACCAACCCGCGACAATCTGTTAATCGGGATGCCGTGGAAAACCTGGGAGGGCGGAGGGAATGAAGCATCTCTAAAAGGAGGGGCTGTACGCAGAGCAGGAATTTAGACAAACAAATCGACAAGAATCCGAGGATGTCAAAATCCATCCGAATAGCGTCATCTGGGTTCGGACTATACAAATAGAAGAATCTTTGACCTACAGCGGAGGCAACGTTCACGAAAGACAAAGAACCTGGGGAAATGTATTCAGTGAAACCAATAAAAAAAAATGCCAGAGAAGGAGATGACTACTGACTCAACTCGTTCTGGGAAACTGCGAAAACGCGACCCTTGAAGGAGAGGGGGAACCTATATAAAAATTAAACGAATGGAAGGAGGGCGCGCGACGAAACTCAAGAACCATATCTCGGGTCGACACAAAAAAGATGAATACGATAATGATTCTGGGGGATTTGGATTGGGGTCGGGATCCCTTGCAAAGAGGCATGAAGGACAAAAAGGAAAGGGCGAGTAGAACACGAAGCATCCTGGAGGGGAGGGTGTATCTCAGGCATCTTCCAGAAAGACCTCCGAAAATTCGCGACAACGGTATGAAACTCGTGCGCAGAGAAAGGTCTTCCAGATAAGATCGCCCATGCATCGAAGGCTTGCTAGAGCGACACTCTTCCGAAAGGTAGCGAAGAATTCTCAACCGCAGGTGTGAGGACTGTGAGGTTAAAAGAAACTCCTGGGAATGAGGGGGGAGAGGTTTTGATAAAAAAAATGGAGCTCGTCAAATCACCAAGGGGGGAAGGAAGAGGTCAAGGACAAAAGCGCAAATAAAACAAAAAGCAATTGTCATCTTTAGTCAGAAAACGAGTCGCGGGGCGAATTTTGGCCGGGTCTCAAAAGGGAGCAGGCGGGGACATCAGGAGGTGTACAAAGAAGAAAAGTTTCGGAAAGAAGTTATCCTAAGTCAAGGGGGGGGGGGAGTTTTCTTGTCGAAAGACCCAACACGCCGTTGCCTCTGAACATGGAAAGATACATTCGGGCGCAAAAATGGAGGCATTAAAACGTGATCCGGGAGGCTCTGCGCCCCGATCCCCGGGGCCATGACCACGCATCGTAAAAACTATACTGAGAGTTGGAGGGGTAACAAACCGCCGAAGTCTTTCGAACCTAACCAAGACTGAACGGGAACCTGAGGGTCTCCAGACAGCCAGTAAACGAAGGGACGAGCCCGCACAAAAGTTTAAAAGATAAAAACTTGTGGGCCGTTCCCACAGTGCCCTACAAAGAAGGGATTAAAGATAAAGAGGTACCAACATCGCGTTCTCGGGGGCTAGGTGCTCGCCAATCTATCCCGAGGGGGTCTTGGGGGATCAAAACAAAACGTCAACATCAAAAAAGGGGCAAAGGGCTACCGGTGGAATTGGGGAAAACTAAAGGGGAAGGCTTAAGAATTCGAGCGCAGCAGGTAGCAAAGCTCATGCAGCGTCTTGGGGTTAAAAGCAAAAAGGAATCTAACAAAGAATACCAGAGAAAGAACCAAGGTACAAGGGAAATTTCTTCTGCGCCTGGTTGGCAGAAGGACGAGGGGGCTTGCTCGAAAATCTGGAAAAGAGGCTCAACAGTCAGGGCCCTTGTGAGGGAAGAAAGAACACCATGAGGAGACATAGTAAACGGGGGAGGAAGACCAGGGGTAGGATAATTTTGAACTATTTAACGGAAAGCGCGGAAGCCATAAATGGCAATAAACTGATGATTAAGGAACACGGGGGGGTTGCCGCGCTGGTTTCCAGGTACGGGGGGGTTTGGAGTCGAAATGATCAATGTCCGCCCGGAATCGGTTCCGCTACCAGAGATGGCGAAAAGCCTAAAAGAACGCAAGGCTGAAGCTCGACGAAGGGGGGTTTCCGGGAGAAGAAAGAACCCCGGCATAGCACACACTCTCCGCCGCAAATTGAGGGTAGGGGCCAGCATATGTGACTAAAGATGGCAGGGGGCGCTCCGTTTCACCAGAGCTCGCAAGATCGAAAGAAAAATGGGAAGTGACAGCCCTCAACGCATAACGGGAAGGAGAAAGGGTAAAACATAAACAGCGGATGGAAAGAGCATGCTGTATGCAGGACAAACCGCTTGCTCTCTCTTGCGCAAAAAGGAGGGGCAGGGGGAAGTAAAAGAGGGGAATCATTGAAAGAAAGGAGGGTAGACTTGGCACCTGGGACCGGGTTGATACGGTCGAGGGTGACTTCTAAATCTAATTAAAGCCTGGGGGGGAAAGGGATCCCAATATTGAGAGAGAAGTTTGAAGTTCTCCTCCAGCATCTAAAGGGGTCCTGGGGGATGCCTTCCAATAAGATCAGCATTAGCCTTTTTGAAACAACTACAGTTGTCAGGCATCCATTGATCGGGAAATAACGTCAGAAAGGTCCAATTAGCAAGATCAAAGCTAAAGGATTTCCGGAATGCCTAGACAATTTGGGGTGTTTACCTAGACTTACCGGATAAAGCAGTCGGCGGATCACGGCGCGAATCTATACGAAGAAAGGTTATGGAAATCCAGAGGAGGGTGAAGATGGCTGGCAACGCAGCAGTTCGGACGCCCGGAAAAACCCGGCGACTTCGATAGGGCGCTGCAAGACGCACGCATAGGGAGAGGTGGGCGGATGGTGCCATTGCAGTAGGGAAGCCGCTGTTCGCGAGGCAATGCAACGGAAGCGATCCCCAAAAAAGAGCAAAAGTGGAGGCTCACCGCCACCAGAAAACCAGAGGGGGGGAGGGGGCAGAACGGGGTCGAGAACCGCAGAAGAGCGCGCGCCCTAGCACCATAGCCTCATGGCGGGCGGGTTGAGGGGCCAGCTAGCCTAACATCCACGGCGGGTAAAGGGAAGGGGCAAAAAAACCTCGTGACCAGGCATTAGGATCCGCCGCTGACCAAGGGAACGCTGCCGCGCGGGCCTCGCGAGAACGGGTCTGAAGTAGAGAGAGGGTTGGCAAGGACGGCTACAGAAAAAGGAAAAAGGGGCAAAATCCATAAGGGCGCAACACACATAAAATAGTAGAATATGTCTGGGAGGGAAAGGCTCTCCAAAGAAAAAGAAAGTTGGGGAGTGATAGCGCAGGTAATCTCTTAAAAGCAAGGGGCAAGTGGGGAGAATAGGGGTTACAGAAATTCCTCGGCCATGTCGCAAGGGATGAAGAGACCTCAACCTCCTTCTGCGGATCTCATAACCGAGTAATAAAAAAAAAAGGGCGAGGAATGGCGGTGCTTTCAATCGACGAGAGTGCTATAGAGGGGATCTAGGGAGAGGAACTCAAACCAGCCCGCCGTAAGATTAACTGGTGTGCACATGGCCACATGCGATATCGAAAAGGGGGAGAGCCGGAAACAGCAAAAAACCGACCATGGCATATATGCCTAATGCCAAAAAGAAAAACAAACTCGCAAGGGGAAGGGAAGATTTGGTCAGCACGCTATCTCAGGGGGGAGGATGCTAAACCGGGGATGGCTCAGAAGGGGAAAAAGCAGGGCTGTTGTATCCAGGCAGCTCTCGATCATATCACCTGGGATAAAAAGCCATGATGGGGTTAGAATGTAGTCGTTGTCCGAATCAGACAAGAAAAAAACGGACAGGGCGCATCTATCAGAAGACAAGTCATCTCCTATTTACCCTGGGGGGAAAAATGCATTTCCTTAGGGAAAGAGAACATCCCATCAAGGACACCCCGCTTAGAGAAAAAAATCTATAAATTCGGGGATTGTGGTGAGGAGGGGTGCGTAAACCAAAAACCGGGAACGAAGATGACGGAGGCCAGAGTCGAAGGTCGAATGGGCCGAGTCACAAATTTCAACAGAAGAAACATTCAAAAGGGTCTGCCCATGACGCCAGCCTGACTTCAGGGGCCACCATCCGACAAGTTTTGGCACACAACCATTAATAATGTTGCCCCCCGGGGACGCAAGGGCTGGAAATAGGACTTTCTCCCTAACCAAAGAAAGACTTCGATTGGGGGAGAATCCAGCGGCGAAAGTGCTGTGGGACGTACCCATCCGGCGAAACAAAACCTTTTTGTGGCCAGGGGGGGAATTTCTAACTGAAACGTTGATCTATCACGGGGGAGGAATAGGGGACGCGAGCTCTGAATCCTGGGGAAGATGTTGGAAACCCACAAGGGAGAGAAGAAAAAAAAGAAAAGAGACCAGAGAAAAAATAACACCACTGGCGTGGAAAATTTCTGCGAGAGAATTTGGGGGAGGGCCGAGCCGTCATCTAAATTACATGAGGAGGACAACCAGGAGAGGGAGAGCAGGTCGGGCACATCAAAAAGTGGTTACCTTCCTTGAGAGTGGTGTCCAGTTTGAGAAAGAGAAAAATGTAATCAACACAACAAGGGTAGAAAATATAGAGGAAAATGAGTTGAGAAGGGTTGAGTTTCACTCGACAAGACTCTTTATCCATGACGACGGGGGCGATGCTAAAAACCAGGAGAAGGACAAGGGAGGGCGCATAAGGGGGGAAAGTCAGCCCCGACAGGCTAGGCCTCAAAAGGAGAGCAATGTTACTTTTTGAATGGGCTGGCGGCTTGGCCGATGAGAAGCGTGACTAGTCAGGGTGAAAAAATATAAAAAGCAATCGATAGATCTAGCTCAGACTTCTGTGACCGAGAGGGGCAGAAGAGAGAACTTAAAATCGGAAATGTCCCCGGAAATGGACAGTGACTGAGGGTAAAAGAACTGCCAAGAAAAAACGCTCGGGAGGGCCGCGAAAATAGAGTTATGAATCTTCTGGTGGGCCTTCTCCAGAGGCTATTTAAAGCACTGAGGTTCTCCGTTTGTCAACAGTTGGCCTAGTGCGAGGTCGGGGAGGTAAAAAGCGGGGCGCGCTGTTCGAGTTCAGGGGGGAACTGGACTTTTTGCGCCCCACAATTGTCAAAAATAGAGCTTCTTTTGGGAGTGAAAACATCTGGGAAACAAGATGAATTACAATACGCCAGACAGCCATGATACCAGAGGGGGGACGCAAAAATTGGTAGGAAATTGGCGTTGAATAGAAGACGTCCCTTCACGGGAAGGAGATCAGGAGCGCAAGGAGGCACTTCCGGAGAGCCGCAACCTGGTTGGGGTTCTTGGAAGGAGAAAAAAAGAAACGAAAAAATTCGTCAACAACTCATTCGGGGCGAGGCTCGTCCTCCTAATAGGGATGGGGAATAACGCTAAATTTGTCTGATGCTGGCACAGATAGGAGAGACCACGTGGCCAAACCCCCCTCAATCGGAAGAGATCGTTATTTCTCAAGAACCGAAACTTTAAAGGGGTCAGGCGCTGGGAGATGGTTCCTATACAACTGTTTTTCTCCGCGCAAGGCAGCAGGAGAGGATCCCCAGAGAAACGCAGGACGGGGATGGTCTCAAAAAATCCATCAAAATACCGACTGATGGCTTAAGGAGAAAAAGGGGAGGGATATACGATCAGGAGCCCGAAACGCGAAGCTCATAAACGCGTGGAGAGAAAGACTTGATGGAAAGCAAAGGCCGAGCTCAGCAGCACCCAAGGAGTTGTCAGAAAGAAAAGCTACGAGGGGGCCCAGCATGAAGAGACGGATCCTGGAACTTTAAAAAACACAAAGAGGAACTTACGACGTGTTTCCAGCATAAAGAGTCTCGGAAAGAGAAGAGATTTCACGGAACTTGGTCAGGGGCTCTCAGACAACCTCAGAAAAA
>Ga0179593_1330844_pt1 | contig 11688 bp, 14 predicted proteins | sample CZODoug2_1_08_16_FD_185931 | JGI IMG/M metagenome (GOLD analysis project Ga0179593, IMG submission 185931) | Vadose zone soil fungal communities from Angelo Coast Range Reserve, California, USA - CZODoug2_1_08_16fungal (PacBio error correction) | ecosystem: Environmental > Terrestrial > Soil >...
TTACAAGGCGGTTCCGGGGGGCGACCCGGGCGACCAAAGAAAAGACAAGGAAAAAGCTTGGGACCAAAAATTGAAACTTTGGTCGAAATGGGTCGTTAGCAAAAGCACTTGCCCGCAGGGTAAACGGTGGGTGGAAAAAGAACGGTGACGAGGGCCGCCACAAAAAACAAAGCCCCAGGAGAAGGATGTCACGTTCCCACAGGGAAAGGCTCTAAGAACCACACGGGCGGAGGGTGGGCAAAGCAGGTGGGGGGGCACTAACAAAAAACAGAATCAGGGGAGTGGGCACTCAAAAAGGACAGGCGAAATAACAGCGGGCCAAAAAAATTGGCAGTCAGAAAGCCTCGCCGCAAATGCACGTCGAATGCCAGCGGAGAAAAATGGGTGTGCAAGGTGTGAAAAAATAATCACTAAGGAGAATGGTACGACCCGAGGGGGGGGTGTTGCGATCAGAAACAACCGGAAAAGCAAAAAGTTTTGGGTGTATGGGGGGGGGAACTGCAAAATAAGACGGGCTCCGGAGTGAAGAAAAGTCACGGTTTTCGACGGGGAGGAAGGAAAAGGGCATGACAAAAACCGAAAAATCGAAAGGGTTCTTGAAAGCAACCAACGAAAGCGCGAAACGGAGTCGAACAGCTTTTCGGGGAAACTTCCGAAACAATAGGTAGGGAAAAACCACTCACTATGGGGGGACATTGATGGCCCAAATGAGGTAAAGGGGATGGATTCAAAATCTGACAGGAAAAGAAACCCATGAGGTCACAGTGGTCAAAAAAGGGGGGGCAAAAAACCGAATCAGGAGGGTGGTTATCTTCGGAGGGGCCGCAGAAAAGGCAACCGCCTTCTGTAACGGTAAACCTCCGGTCGGGGAGGGACTGGGAAAAAACTCGTCGCAAGAACCACCAGCGCAAAGGGAAAGCGATAAAGGTACTCGACTAAGACTGGTACGAGGGGTTCCCCAGACCGAAAGACCATTGCAAAAGCCTAGTCAGGGGTGAATATGCGAAGTAGTTCATCCTGGAACACTGAGGGTGACAGAAGAGGGGGGTCTATGGGAAGTGAGAACCTCCGCCGGTTGGAAAAGCTGAGGGGGGGGGGGGGGGGGAAGCTGAGGCATGATCAAAACAAAAAAAAAGGGATGATAAGAGAGATATTCAAGGAAGCTCCAAAAAAACGCGATGGTGGACCAAAAGGAGGCGGTGGTCAGAAGGTTTCATCGACAGCCAAAGGGCGGACAAATCCTGGGGCAAGATTAAAGAAACTAACTTCGAAAGCTCACAAAAGAAAAAAAGGCGCAGGCCGGACGATGGGGGAAAAAACACCCAAAACTCCCTTGTTCAAGGAGGCAAGAAGACGCGATCACACCGGAGGGAGGGGGGCTGCGACAAACTCTTGTGCTCTATGCACAATATAAGCAGAAAAAAGACGGACGACAATCTGGGGCCGGGTGTACAGGGGGGACCACCCACCCCATTGCCAAGAAAAATTACTAAATCTCTCGAAACTCTACCCCGGAATCGTTGTCAAACAGACCGTTGTCTTAGAGAAAAAAGCGGAAAAAAATCACAAACCTTTGTGTGCAATAAGTGGGCCGACGGAATCAAAAGAAGACCCTAAACCGCACCCCATCGGTGAAGTTTTGTAACCTGGGGGACACCCAGCAGCTCAGTCGACGAAGCAGGATCGAATGGAGACGAGATCGAGGGGAGCCGAAGACATCTCAATCTACATGAAAGTGCCAGCATCACGGGGGAAGCCACGGGCCGACAGCCTCGGGTCGTTGTCTTACTTAAACCCTCAGGGCCCAGCAGACGGTCAAGAAAAGAAATCAAATCAAAGGTTGAGGCGGTTGCTAGTTCGAGGGGAGCACCAACGCTTAAAAAAAAGAAAGTACAGCACTGCCTTCGATTCTGGGCCGCAGGAAGAAACAATGTGGGTGCCCGGGGCCAACAAGTATAGCTAGGCTGCGCGGATTGGGACACTGCGGCCAAATGGGAAACAGGGGGGGGCGCGGGGTACGCCATGAGTGCGGGCACAAAAAATACCCGGAAAATTGACTTGGGGGGAGAAAGAGGATGCATGCTCGGCAACCAAAAAAAGCCGGTCGGTTTTTCGTAGGACCGGTACTGGAACTAAGGACGACCCCATGACGGGCGATGCAAGGAGATCGGCACCCTGTATTTAAAGCCAACCGGTTGAGCATCAACAAGCTTACAAACGGAGGAAACGTACAAGGCCGTCGCCAAGGAAGGTCAAAAAGAAACTTCGAACTTGGGAGAAGGCGTTACACACCAGAACAAAACAATCAATCAACATGGAACAGGGAGCCCCCCAACCAAAATGAAAAAAAAAGTAATGTGGGGGTAAGGGCAAAAAAGACCGGGGGCGGGATTTCGGCCCCGTGACATCATGACACAAAGTCCTGCCGACAAGATGGGCCTCGGAAAATGGGACGAGTGGACAATTCGGGCCGGGGAAAAAGGCGTAATTCCGCAAGTAATTCTTTAAATCTATCGCGGCGGCGAGAGTCAAAGGAAAATGGGTGGGGGCGGGGGATTTTTCACGAACTGCTGCAAAATGAAAGAGGGACCGTGTGGTAATAAGTTGAGGTTGCCCTCCTCACTTACAAAGGAAGAAGGGAAAAAACTAAGCTTGGTGTACAGGAAGTGTTACAGAAAAAGGCTTTTGGCTGACAATACCCGTCACGTGGCTATCGAAGGCGAAAGAGTACAAGGGGACGCAACCTGCACCAAACGTTCCGGCAGCGGAACAAATCAACAGGCGACCAGGAGGGCCCTGGAAACACAACCCACTTGTTGGTGCTGTGACAACGGATTGGGGGACCAAAAACGGGGAAAAATGCAAAAACAAGTGGACCATGAAAAAAGCAACCAACGAAAAAAACTCATGACTTGCGACGGACCGGGGGCCAATCCGGACTTGGTTCGCCGAAGCCAACCTGACAGACAGTTCAAATCGACCTGGCCGCGGGGGGGGACAAGGGACCGTAATGAAAAATCGCTGACGCAAAATGAGCCGATGACGTATGGGGGGGGGGCACGGTGGAAAAGTCCCCCGCAATTGTCTACCAAAGGCATATCCAAAAATATTTCGGACAGTGGGTGGGGCGAGACACGTCTGAAAACCGCGCAACAATGCAAAGGGGGGTCAAGCATCAGAAAACTCGTTGGGGGGTGGAAAGAACACGAACGAAGACCTCTACACCGAAAAAGGAAATACAAAAAAAATAAAAGGCGGGTGCTTCGGTAGGAAAGGAGGACAAAAGGTTAGTAAAAAAAGAAACCATTACCTTAAAAAGACAAAGTCTTCCGAAGGAAAGCAAACGGAAAGCTGGGAGAACGACATGTATCAGTATGAAAAGAATAGGGGGGGAGCGGAAGGACCCAGCCCCACCAGAAGGGGGGCGGGTGGTCGCCCACCGCCAAAAAAGACGCGGGGAAGGAAAGGTCCGCCAGGTAATCCGCTGTAGATTGAAAACTCCGATCAGGCGGCCGGGAAAAAAAACGAATGGACGTGCATGAACACGGGAAAAAGATGGGTTATACGAGGAATATCGCCACTCTCACAAAAAAGGGAGAGAGAGAGATGATCATCCGCTCTAGAGGAGTACCCAGGTTATCGGCCACGAAAGAAATGTGCCGGGGGGGGGAACGGTAGAATCAGCAAACAAAAAGGGGGAAGCCGGGTCAACAGACAAAAAGGGTAAAAAAAGGGGGTGCGGAAAAGCGACCAAAGACAATAACCGTTCTAAAACGCATGCAGCAGAAAGCAGGATACAGGGGGGGGGGGACAAAAAAATTGTCCTCAATGCATGAAAAAAAATGAAAAAAAAAATGTAAAAAGAAAAAGGAGGTCGTTGGGGGAGGAAAGTCAAACTAAGCGGAAATAGCAAAGCTACCAGCACTGTAGTCAACATGGTGTTCGGTGTACGAGGAGGGGGGGCAATTTAACAGGAACTACCGGAAGTACTGTGGGGAAAACAAAAAATCGGGTAAACAGGGCGAGGACGGGGAGGCGAAAAATCTCCACACAGCGTTTGATATGTGCGACCGAAAAAGGCCCGGGGCGAGACACACACCGAACCAGGGAAAAGCCGCGAAAGAAAAGAGAGTGCAGAAAATCCGAGTCGCGAAAAGCCAAAAAAAAAAAAGAAAGTGGTGATTGGATAAGGGGAGGAAGGGGCATCGGCGAAAAACGAGAAGCGCCAGGGACACTTCGAATTGAAGCAAGGGGGGAGTGCTGGCAGGGGGTGAATTCAAGAAACGGTGGGGTTGGACATTCCACAGGGGGGGAGCCCAAGGCGCCCCGGTTGAAAAACACCGGGGATTTCCATCAGCCGACGGGGAGGGAGAAAGCGAATGGGCAGCCAGGGAAAAGTGAAGGGGAAGGGGACGGGGAACCGGCGAGGGTCACAAAAACAATCTGACGGGGATGGGAATTCAAAAAAAAGAACGGTGGGCCAGCGACAAAAAGGACGGGTTTAACGCTAACGAACCTTGACCGCAGGGAAAAAAGGACTCAAAAAAGATGAACTTACCAAAAACAGGAAAGGGGCATGCATCCAGTCTCGACAATAAAGAAAAAAAAGAGAACCTTCCAAGGGACGAACGAAAGAAGCAGAGACTCAAATCCAGCAGCTCACCGCATTGGAAACCCGAGACAAATGAGGGGGAAAATTTCTTATTTGAAAACATAAAGGCCATTGGGGCAAAGATTCCCGGCATGTGTTTCGAAAAGCAAGGAAAGGTGGGGAATGCACCCATTATTAGCACAGACCTTCAGTTTGGAACGCCAGGGAAAGTGACGGGGGAAATGTGAGTCAAGGTTAAAAAACCGAACCACACTCGGGCAAGTCGAAAGTGGGACTTGGGCAAAAGGAAAAACGGGGCGGGGAGAGGTGAGCTTGGCCATTGAAAAAAGGGAGTTAAAAATAACATGTCAGGAGACGCAATTCAGCGTCCGAACGGGAGAACGACCGTAAAGAAAGGGGGAAAGTAAAGGATAGAAAACGCCGGAGGCCCGGGGGGGTGTTGCCGAGAAAGAGGAGTTTTTTCACACCAGTATTTGACCAAGATTCAGGTCCGGGGGGGTGGCCGAAAGTCCAGGGAGGGGAAAAAAGACAAGCGAAAGGGTCATGCCAAGTAGACATGAAGGAGCAAGGCAGACGAAAAAAAAACCCCTTTGTGACGGGCGGGCGCAATGTTTTTAAAAAAGGGTTCCATAAGGACAAAGGAGAGGCACATCAGGGAAGGTTTGGGAGCGAAAGGCCAAACCGACCCCCCCAGTGGGGATTTGGACCAACCACCTCTGCAAACCGAAAAAAAAAGGGGGCGGGGGACGAGGCAGTCAAGGGGGCCGAAAAAAAAGCAGGAAAAACATAATCGGTCCTTCAGGATACCAGGAGAAGGGAACTGGCCGTCGAAAGAGGGAAAGTCGACTGGCGGGGAAAGGTGGGGGGGTCCAGTCTGCACCTGATGGAGGAGGTTGGGCGCAAAAAACTATTCAAATGAGTCCGCAGACACCGACATCATGAGAGAAAAACTTTGTGAAGGGGGAAGGAGGAGGGAGGGAGGAAAGGTATGGGGGGGGGACTGGGCCTTGGCAGGGAAAACAAAGACAACGGACGATGTATGGAAAAGGAGACGTCGTAGGCGGTATACTTACTACTATGCAACGACAGTGGACGAACCACCGTACGCCCCCCCGCAGGGAAATCGGGGGTCGAGATGTCTATCAGAAACTGCAGGGGGGGGTAACACCATCGAACGAAAATGAAAGGAGTGAGATCGGAAAGGAATTAATCCGGGGGAAAAGAAGTGAAAAAAAAAAAAAAAAAAAAAAAAAAAAAAACAACAGAAACTGTCCGAATGGGACGAACCTCCTGACCGGGGTTGGTGGTGGGGGGGGGGGTGGAGCCTGCGGATCTCTCAAAAAACAAAAAAAAAGAAAGGGAGGGAAAGAGATGCCGTGCCGCAAAAAAAAAAAAAAAAAGGAAGAGTGTGCAGACCCAGAAAGGAGGACACGTGTCAAAACGAAGTTCATAGACAGCGGCCAAAGCCTTTGCCAAGGGGGAGGAAAGAACTACTTCACGATCGACAGAAATCACAAGAAGCGGACGGGGCCAAATGACCCGTCAGAAGGGTGGGGAAAAAAAAAAATGCAGAAGGGGGAGCCGGTATCCGAATCAACAAACGTGAACGCGTGGTTGGGGGGGAGGGGGGAAGGGAAACAAAGATGGGGAAAAAAGCGGTTGATGGCAAAAGTAGAAAGGACGGCCGAAAGTACGTCATTGAATAAGCAGCCGGCTGGGTGAAAAAAAAAAATGGCAGGACGCCTCATCAGGCACAATAAAATGGAGAAGTCTAACCCTACCCCAACTTACAAAGGATGGGGAAAAAAACGAACTTTGGGTGGGACAACTGGTCGATGCGGAACCGTAACCAATCTTTAAAAGACTACAACCGGGCAAGCAAAGAGTGAGTGGAAGGACAAAAACAAAAAATTGTCACCGAAGACGGACAGGACGGGAGGACGATTGGCTCCCGGGGAGGCGGTTAGCTAACAATCTAAATTGTCCTGATCCTGCGAATCACGGTAAAAAGGAAGCCTAGTTGAGTGGAGCAAAAGGGCGGCAGCAGCGGAATCAAAAAAACTTTGAGGAGGGGGGGAAACTGCCAGCGAAAACCAAAAAACAAAGAGGGAAGAAGGGAAAGCGCAGGCAGGCGGCAATGAGAAAGCTACGGAAAACCATTCACGCGAGGGCCAAAGGATAGGGATCAGGGAGAGGGGGGAGGCCAAAATCAAAGGGTAGAGGTCACTTACTCATGGAAGATTTCAGGGATGGCTTCCTAAAAAGGGAAATCCTTAAAATGCGGAAAGGAAGGGGGTTGTACAACAGGGTAGAAGAACAACCGACCTGTTCTGAAAATCCTGTAACTGGATCTAAGAAGAAAACTACCACAGATTCGGGATCAGGGGGGGAGGGGGAAAAAGGGCAGAATAAAGTCCTGAAAGACTGATCAAACAACGTATCATTCCGGCCTCAAAAAGACGAAAAATTAAAAAAGGAGGGGGAAATGGAAAAGGGGGAGCCCGGAAAGGAAGGACGTTGGTGGACAAAGGCGGGAAACCGACCAACAGCCAAGGGAAAGGGCGTAGCGCCAAATACAAGGGGTGAAAGGGGCAAAGTCGTGGACTGCCAAAACGTACATAGTTCAAAGCTGCGAAGTCAAAGACGACCAAAAAATCCGAAAGCGTCCAGGCCATGAAATAGAGCACGGGGTCAATGAGGGAGATGCTCCGGATTCTTATCCCACCCGATTGGCACTGAAGGAAGACTGTGCCTGGGGAAAAAAAAAAGGGGGTGGCAAGGGCGCAAAAAATGCAAAGCGGGGTTTCGGGGGAAGAAAGGAGGGGCTGACACACGCACTCACGCTCGACGAGCAGGGCGGGAAAGCGGGGGGAAGAGACGGGGACCTACGCTTGGAATGACAAGTCCGTGACAAAAAGGTGCATCAAAAAAGGACGCGGGGGGGAAGAAAAAAAGATAAGAAGGAACTAACATGCTCGCGATCCAAAAAAACAATCAAATGAAATCACTCCTCGGGGCGGGGAGGAACGACCGATGTTGCGGGTTCAAAGATTGTGGCGCCAACTTGGTCATTGCAAAATGCTTGTGAAATGACAGAACGAAAAAAGGTCATAAAAAGTTCGACGTGCCAAAGGGCGACGGGGGTTCGGCCAGAGGGGAACCACCTTCTAAATGACGACCCCAAAAGGGGGGCGAGGCTCAAGGGCGGGGTTGAGAGGTCCGGCGGAAAATGAACGGAAGACGAGATCGATTTCGAGGGTGCTGGTCTTTTTAATCGAACCCAAGAGTGGTCTAGCATCACTGAATAAAAGGGTCAGTGAGGCTGGGGGGGTGGAGCGTCAGCGACAACAGCAACGGTTGTAACGTAATGGTGCAAAGAAAAGAAAATAGGGGTGTTGGGGGGGAAGGGGGGCAAGACGAAAGGGGACTGCAAAAAATATACAGCTACAAAAATACAAAAAAAAGAAAAAAATCTACTGAAAGGGAAGAGGGGATTGGACGGAAAAAAACCAGGGTTAGGGCAACAAAAAAAATCAAAGGATAGGGGACCAGCATGCGGTAACAAAAAGGCACGGTCCAAAACGAAAAGGCGGAACATGTAATCAGCAGTGATAGTCTAGCAGGAGAGCGGCTGGGACCAGTGCAAAGGATGGGCTGGGGGTGGGTCAGCTGATCGCACCAATATCCGAGGGGGGACCCGGAAAGGGGCCGCTAACGATCAAGGGGGGGTCGACGACGCTACAACTAAAGATCAAAAGAACAAAACCCCCCATCTGGGAGGGGACTGTAAAACCGCAAGAACAACGAGCTTGCGGGTGGATCTGACCACCGAGCAAAACAATCATTACCGAGGAAAAAAAGAAGAGAATCTCTCCCCAGCCTCAGGCCCCGGTCTTAGGGGGGCACAACAGAAAAAAGTGGGCCCCTGGTGGGGGGATCGGAGATGAAAAAAACATTCTAGTCTTCCCTCGGAAAAAAAACAATCAGTAGGGGTGCTTATGACAAAAAGAAAGGAAGGAAACGGGGTCAAGCAAAAGAGCTGAAAAAAAAGAGAAGAAAAAATGGGCAGGTACCCATCTTGGACCCAAAAAATTGCCTTGCATCCCAAGAGACAAAAAAAAAGGGACCTTCATTATGGTGAGGGGGGGGGAAAAAATGGCAAAACAGAAAACTCCGTAATGGGGACACAAAGGAAAAAAGTGTCAGGGTAGGTCAGGGTCAGTGTAGCTGAAAAACGCCGTGCAGGTGCCATGTATCCAACAGGCTTGCGGAACCAGAGGTAATAAAAAGGGCAGCTTTCGCGGAGAGAAACATAGCCACATCATTGGGGGGGAGGGGTAAACTGGGCTGGGGCGATTCAGCCAAGGGAGAAACTCCAGCTAAATAGGACCTATGCGGGTAGAAGTGGGTGAAAAGGGGAGCCCCAAAACCAGCGATCCCGGCGCACAGGTTCTGGCGGAAAGGAAATCAGCAAGGGTCGAACCTCAAGGACGAGGGAAAGAGAATTCAGGGAAGTCCAACAAAGGAGGGGGGAGGGGGTTGGAGTGGGAGGGAGGGTACGGGGAAGAGGGAGATTTGAACGGAAGTGGAATGGGGGGAGGAGAAGGTGTTGGGGCGAAGAGATCGTGGGGCAGGGGGAGTGGGAGAGGAGTAGAAGGGAGGATGAGGGGTGTGGGAGGAGGGGGGGGGGGAGAAGGGGGGCGAGGGGAAAAGGAAGGGGCGGGGAGGGGGGGGGGGGGGGGACGGAGGAGGGTGGACAGAGGTTTAGGGGGAATAAGTCGTAAGTGGATGGGAGGGGGGGGCGAAATAGTAGGGGGGAGAGTGAGGAGGGGGAAGGTGGAGGGGGGGGGGGGAAAGAAGAGTAATGGGGTAGTTGAGGAGGGGGGATAGGGGGTAAGCGGAAGTAGAGAGGGATGAGAAGAGAGGCTGGGAGGGGAGGTGGGATTTTGTGAGGTAGGGGGAGCCGGGGTGGGAGGAGGGGGAGGAGGTAAGGGGAAGGAAGGGAAGGAAAGGAGGGAAAGGAGGTCATGGAGGGAGAAGATAGGGGACTGGGGAGAGCGAGAAGAAGAAGGGTGGATAAACAGGGGGCGGAGAAGGGAAGAGGAGGAGGAGGCGGGTTACGTGGGGGTAGGGGGATGGTAGCGAGAGGATGGGGGGTGGGGAGGGGGGGAGGAGGGCGAACGGGGGTTGAGGACGAAGGGGAGGAAGAGAGAGGGGGGAGGTAGGAAGGGACAGATGGGCGCGGAGGTGGGGAAATGAGGGGAGACGAAGGGTGATGTGGGGGTGGGGGAGAAGAGAAGCGAGGGTGGAGGGTAGAGGCGAGATGGGAGGAGAGAGGGAGAGGAGGGAAGGGGGGGGGAGGGGGGGGGAGGAAAGTAGGGAAGGGAGAGGGGGGGTAGAGTGTTCTTTTACACCAGTGCAGGGTTGTTCCAATACCCATTGGTGTGGGAGCAAATCAACGGGAAAAAATCAACATCAGGCGGGAAAGAAAGACAGAACGCCGGGGCTTGATCTAATACAAGGAGCAAGCTTGCAGTAGAAGGTGACTGTGGGCCGATAACGAACCGAGGGTCCTGAAAGAAGTAAAGGGACCCATTCTCTTGGGGGGAAAAAACTTTGGCAAAACTTGACGACGCGCAGTGCGGGAATAGGAAGGGACTGGAAAGAAACTTCAGTCCACAGCAGGGCAAAACAGAAAGTCGCGACAAATAAAGGCCACCATACAAAGGAAAAAACGCTGGTTGACTGATCCGAGAAATTAGAAAGAAACGAAAAGCAGCTCCAGAACCACGGACCGATAAAGAATAAAAGGTGTTCAACGGGATTTGGAAGAAGTAGATTGAAGACAGGAAGGGGACAAGATGGGGCAACAACTGTTCAGAAAAATCAACGAGGGGGTGCAAACCGAAACAATGATCTGCGCACTTGTTGGGGTACACTCGTTGAAATGCCGTGAGGTGGGGTGCGGTAACAGGGGGAAGGCGACCACGTAGCCAGGGCGCTTGGGGAAAAGCCATTCGAAATGGAAGTTGGTTAAGTGAGTTATGTGCAGATTGAATAAAAAAAAATGGGGAAAGACAGGGACGAAGAATATGGCCAAAAAATCAGAGACAGCAAACGGGGGAAGCCGGGTCGGACGGCGTTGAAAAGGAAAGAGACAAAAGAAAAGAGGGGCCGGGGTGAACGATGAAATAGTTGGTTGAAAAATAATGTTTTAAAACCAGATCAGGGAGGGGGGTAAACGAACATCCAGGAACAATTCACGCGATTGTCCGGGGACTTTAGGCAAAAAAGGACGCGAAAGATCAAATCAAGGGGGGAAACGCGACGGCAAAGGTGGTGGGACAGCTTGAAGAACCGAAAGCGCTGTACCTACGGCCAAAGTTGTGGGAAAAGGCAGCAGGCAACCGCGCAAAACAGGGGTTGATTGGGACTTGGACTCCGAAACGCGACCTGGAAGAAAAGTTGCGAAAGAAGGCGGGAAAAACTACAGGAAACCAGATACCCCATCAAGGAGTTCCTCAGAGTACCCGCGAAAAGATCGGGAGGGACACGCGGTCGACCGCCTGGCGGACGACACTGGCGGGGGAAGAAGAAGTTGAAAGTCACCAAAGTCAACGATGGGCGAGGGGGAAAGTCCGCCAACTATGCATTGAATGATTCACGACGAGCGACAGGGAAAACGGGGACCAGGGAAGAGGAAATGGATAGGGGGAAAGAGCGCGGAGGGGGGTTGGTGATAGGGAGATGGAAAGGGACCCCAAACGGAAAAACTTTGCGCCAGCGGAGCGTCAAATAACTGGATCAAACCTCACGTATACAAACTGGACGGGGGGGCAGCAGCAAACCACAGGGAGCCCAGGGGGGGATGGGAGAATGAAACAGGCAACCGACGAAGGCGCATGGGGGATCGGGCAATGACGCAATTCTTTGGGGTGAAGAAAAAATCTCGAAAGGTAGGCTTAAGCCGTGCAAACAACTTGTTGGGGTCCCGAAAACCGCAGGGGGGGTCCGGGGATGAAAGGGAAAAGCCAGGAAGGGTGGTGGGGGGGGAACAGTCTTTGTGGAGGGAGATG
>Ga0179593_1419528_pt1 | contig 11688 bp, 14 predicted proteins | sample CZODoug2_1_08_16_FD_185931 | JGI IMG/M metagenome (GOLD analysis project Ga0179593, IMG submission 185931) | Vadose zone soil fungal communities from Angelo Coast Range Reserve, California, USA - CZODoug2_1_08_16fungal (PacBio error correction) | ecosystem: Environmental > Terrestrial > Soil >...
AGCGGATAGGGAGGAGGAACATGAGGAGTAAAAGCCCACAAACAGGGAGGGGGGGGATTTAGATAGACTATGGAACGAAAGTTCGTTCAAAACAATCACACGCCAGGTGGCGGTAGGGATGCCAAACGGAGGTTGAGGAACAAATATGACAATTTAAGCGGAGCAGCGAGGCGCGCGGACTTACTCTGAACCCAACAAGGGAAGGAAGCAGAGGGATCCGGAAAAAAAAGAATATCCGCATAGGGTATGCCCCTTCTAGTCGCAGAGGTCAGGAAGGGAATTCTATAAGTGGGGGAAAGCAAAAACAAATCAGAGGGAGAAAATATCTGGGAAGGAGACAAGCCCATAGGCCATTTAGAAAAGGGACAAAAAGAGGAAACGGGCTAAAGCCTCTCAGTGCATATCGGAGGAGGGGGTGGGGTGAAAGAAATCGAAAACAAGAAGGTGAAAAAAAGAAGTATGTGAAACCATCAAACTAACTCCCGTTGGGGCCATGGACAATAAAATTTGCACAACCACGATTCCCGGGAGAGTAGGTTAATTGTAAAAAAAAACCGTCTATCCGACTCCACAGGGGTGACCATGCACCAATGCAAGTTGTCCTTGGGGCGGAGTACAGCAACGGGACTCGCTGCGTTGGTCACGATCGGCAAATTAGAGAAGGAACCTGAGTTCGGGGGAAAACCGTGAGTCCATCGAGGAAAGTTCGCTTCCCAGGACAGTTTAATCGGGAGTAGTGGCAATGTGTAAAAAAAGACGCCGACCCTAGAACGCGGGTTGAAGCGAAAACGGCGAAAATTAGAAGGGAAAGGGAAGGACTAACAGAAATGAATAGAAAATGGCGACTTATGAGAAAGAATGGGGAACAGTGACATCTCCCTTAAAAGGGTCGTGGCACAAACCCTTCCAAGTTCGAGGGATCAACTAAGGGACTGGGACTGTCAAGTAAGAGAAAAGCAGATCTTAAGAAACCATTCTTTGACAGGAGTAAACTGTCAGCGAACTCCTTAACTGGGGGGGGGGGGGGGGGGGGGGGGGGGGGGGGGGGGGGGGGGGGGGGGGGGGGGGGGGGGGGGGGGGGTGGGGGGGGGGGGGTGCAATTTTGCGAGGAGGAACGAGAAATGGTCTACTCTAATAGTCTTATGCGCGTAAATCACGTTCCGCGGGGGGGGTGCCGAGACTAAGAAGAAAAAACTCATGGGGGGAAACAAGTGCCGAGTCAGTGCAAGTATCAATACGCGCGAAGCGTGGGTACGGTACAACATAGCAAATCCCATGATTACATAGAGACTGTTAGGAAGCTCTTCGGAAGAGGGAATATGAACAAGCGCATAGGGCTCTCTTTCGGCGCTCCTGGTCGAGAAACGGGTACATAAGAAGGGGCTTCGAGAAACAAAATCTGGAGTGAAAAGGGCATAGGGACCTTTGCTGAGGGTGCAGGGTTTGGCTCGCCAAAGTCCTCCTAGAAGTGCGAGCAGCATAAAATCAAGGAGTCAGGAAGTCGAAGAAGAGGATGCATGTACTTTACCTAACGATTGCGGATACGCAAAAATCGAGGAAACTCTTCGTGAAGACACTATCTTGGTCACCGGACAGGCGCAACAGGGGGGGACATTTTCTGTATGAAAATGTCAGCAGGGGGCAAGCAGAGAGAAATAACGGGGCAAAAGGAGGCTGTGGAGCAAAACCAGACCACTACCGCGTTTTTCAGGCCAACTAAACCCTCCATCCAAACAAAAGCGGTTGGGGGGGAAAAATGCACGAAGGATGGAGTGGAGGAGGATGTATATTGGGGAAAAGAACGTTAGGGGGGGGGGGCGCACTTCCGGGAGACGGGGGGAACAGACATCGAGGGAAGGTCAGTTCCTTTTGTGTGGGGGCCTCATCCATCCAGGAAAAAAATCCCGTGTCAAAAGGGGGAAAAGAAAAAAGGGGTATAGAGCGGCGAGGGAGAAACCGAGAAGAGCGAAACGGGTGGGTAACTTTTAAATAAAGCTCGCCCGCCTCAAGACGACCCAAATTTGTCCCATGGCAGCATGGCTTCAGGAGGGGAATCGGGCAGAAACTGGGAGAGGACGATTCGCTTAACGAAAAAAGGAGGGGGAACACGCCCACAGAACGAACAGAAAAAGAGAAGCTGATTTATGGGACGGAGCAGGAGGGATCAACGCACTTCGCAGATTGCCCGTCAGGGGGCCACTTCAAAAATCCAGGGGGTAGTTGTCCACCACTGGTGTGGAAGAGGGAAAGCTCATTGGGGCACGACATGAAAGCCAACTAATGAGGGCATCCATCCTCGGGAACAAGAGATAATAAAGTCAGTCCCAACAGACTTTCCGGAGGTGTTCCGGAGGATGACGGGGTGCTGAAAACCACCACAAAAAAGGGACAAGCTGTCAACTCGTGGGTCTTAAGAAGGGGGGAAAATGAAATGATCAGGAATTGTGCTTAGGAAGTGAAAATGTCTAAAGGAAAGGAACTATAGCGACCAAAAAGCAGAATGTGCGAAGAAGTCACTCCTGGGAAAAGGATGGGACTGGGCATCACTAGGTAAACATCCATCCTGCCGGTCCCGGCGCGAGCGCAAGGACGGGGAGAGCGCGTCGGGAAGTCATCGACCCTCCTCCACGTTGGGGGGGGGGGGGGGTGGGTGTGGGGGGGGGGGGGGGGGGGGGGGCTAAGAAAATAGGAGATGAATATAAAAAATGACATTCTGGGGGGGGGGGGGGAGAGCGGTTTGGTCGTTGCACATGGACTCAACGCACGCCGCGGACTTATGATTTTCGTGTGGGAATGGGATAACACAATCGGAAAGGATAGGAGAGAGAATCAAAAAAAACCCTGAAAAGAAAAGAGAAGAGATAGATCAGGGGGTCCTCTTTTGGGCCTAAACCTACTAACTAGCAGGGTGCGGGTAAACAGATGTAAGTCAGATCTCCACCAGCATGATAGCCAGCGTGGAAGAGAGGTGGAGCGAGTCGAACAAGATGGGGGAGGTCTACAACTCTAGACTAAAGTTTCAATCTATCCGCGATGCCTTGCAAAACATCGGCCGTACATCGGCGCAGGTCAAGAGACGGGGAGGACCATCCCGGACGAAAGAGATCTGGAAGGGGAAAAAAATCTATGGTTAGCGATATGTTGACTGTATATGTCTCCTAACGAACCGGGGAACTGATACTCATGAAACTTCAGTCAAGAAAGCAAGAGGGGGAAGACCGCGTACATTGACGGGTAAAAAATCTATTCTTCAGGAACTAAAACATGTCGGGCATATGAATGGGTTCAAGAGGATGCCCCACCCTAAATATGTTTATTTCATCAGGGTCTGGGGCCTCAGGGACCAAGGAAATGGTTACCAGTTGGATAGATCTGATTGGAAAACCTTACCTTGTACAAGAGAGAAGGAGGGGGGATCCCGCCGGCCTTTGTCTTCAATATCAAGTCCTGCAGGAGGAGTGTGCAACGAGGGGGGGGTATGGGTGGCAAAAGTGGGGACGTGGGTAAACCAGCTAAGCGGCAAGGCCACAGAAGTAGGCCTCCTCTCCTTGCAGTTCCCTGGCACCCATGCTGCCCATGGGAAACTTGGGTACATCGCCGTGGGCACCGGGCGGAAAGAGGATTGTGAGGCCAGAAATGACAGAAGGGACGTGTCTCACACAGCGAAGCGACTATACCAATATTGGCAGACTTGGAAAGGGAGGTTGGCAACGGGACCCGGCGATAAACGGAAAACAGGACCGGTCCTGACGATGGAGGTTCACAGGGTGAGAAGGAATTTATCCAAAGTCGAAAAAGGGAGGTGAAAAAAAAAAAAGACATAGACATAACTCATCCCTAGTAGATCAAAGGGGGCTATAGTTTTGCAACTCACCATTTCTGGCTTGTCGTGGCAAAGAGGGGTTCAGCGCGAGTCTCCCCGACGAGGCTGAAAAGGAAACGGGAGGGGGCTGGGAAAAGAGGATTAAAAAGGGTCCGACCGGAAAACAATGTGAAGGGGACCAAAAGTCTGGGAAAACTTGCTAACGGTGTGATGGTTTCAGCGCAGGGAAGAAAGTAAAAAGTACAATGCCAATCTGCTGCGGAATGAGTGAAGAAGGGGATTTTGAACTTGCGGAGAGAAAAGAAGGGATAGGAGAACTGGTGGATCGAAGAAATCTTCAAGCTGGAATCAAATTCTTGGGGCAAGAGAAAAATGGCATTGTTTAGGACAGCTTGGACGGGAAGCCAATCAGAGGGGGTTACCAAAAGGGTGGGAGATCAAGGGGGGGCAAGCCGGAAAAAACGATTGGCGACTGGCTCCATAGGAAGGCCGCACACAGAGGAAGATTGTAAGCAAAGTACAGCATTCAAGCTGGAACAGAGGGGGCTGAGCGCGAAAGCTACTGTAAAGGGGGCAAGTGTCGAAAGGAAGGGTAACCTAAAAAAGAAATTTATAGAGAAAGCGGAACCGGGACTAGGTGAGCGGCATCGACCTTTTAACTGTCGGCAGCGAAGCAGGGCAGATTAAGCGGGGAGTTGGAGCTGACGGGGATGTCAAGATTACACATGGATTCTCGGGCGAAAGTCAAAGAAAGCGCGAGAGGATGCTTCATAAGATCCAGGACTGAGAGAAAAAGGTGGAACGAGGGCCGGCCAACCACAACGAAGGGCGAAAGCGAGGGAAAAAGACAACCTAGACAACTCGCCATAAGGTCTCAAAAATATAGCTGTGCGATCCAGGGCATTGAGAGGGGGAGTCGAGTTCAGGGGAGCAAACGCGTTGGAGGAGAACTACGAAGTGAAAAGGAACTATCCCTAAAGAGATGAATGTGAAGCTGAACGGGGTTCATAAAGATGAACCGAAACATTGTGGGGGGCAAAACGCCGCTCCAATTGGCGGAGAAAGGGGCGTTATAGGACCAAAAAGCTAAGAGGCTTTTGGCAGCGCCCAACGGACAGACTGGGCAGGGGGGCAACGCGGGATGACGGTCAAATTGTCCTCCTGGATGGAGGGGGTGTCCAGGAGGAGGGGAAAGGAACCGGGAAATGGGAAGAGGGACCGAATAAGTGTCATGGTCGAGTGAATGGGTGCAACGACGCATTGCGAAAAAGACACTCACCGGTGGGGAGGAAACACCGAAGCTAATGGAATTAAAACGAAGGACTTTCCGAGGGAACAGGTCAGCGTTTGGGGGAAAGGGGCGGCAGGCGCGATGTGTAGGGAGACAGGTAAGCGCTCAAAAACTCCGCTGGGGGATGATCAAAGACGGGATGGGTGGGGATTAACTTGAACTGAGGAATGCAGGACCAATCAAGACGATGCATTGCGACGATTGCAAAGTAGGGAAAAAACAACCCTTGCGGATAGGGTTTTGGGGTGCGGATACTAAAGGTGTGGGCGGAAGATCAACTCAGCCAAGGACGCTCAACTCTAAAGAGAAAGAAGGGGAAATGGTGCGAAACCTCCGTGAATAAAAAGAAGCAACACCAGCAATGGAGTGGCTGGGCTGCGGTTGATCAGACAAAGAATGAAGGGAACTAGAGGAAACAATCTTCGATAAGTGTGGCCCGATTGAGCTTAGCAAAAAGCCGACAGGCAGAAGATCCGAGACGCTCTTAATTTGAGAGAAATCCTTTTGGCCGAGAAACGCTCAGACGAAGAGCCTTGCTGTTAACCTAAGCTGCTGGAGATCAAATAGATCGAATCCCCCCAAATGGGAAAAATCAAGAAAAATAAGAGGTGGGTTTTTCCAAACCAAAAACGAGTAAGTTAGGAAGGATAAAGGGGGCTTAGGGAGAAGGGAGAGGTTGTGCGAAGCCAATAACATTCGCACACCAAAGACAGGGATGATTAAACGAGATAACTTCGGAGTAATATAAGGAAGACACCGATACACCGGGACATGTTTCCATACAGACTCCGCATTAATTACAGATGGGGGTTTGAATGAAAAAAGAAAAGGAGAGATGGGGGGAGTGGATCACTGGAAAATCAGACTTTAGACGGGAAAGTACCCTCTAAGTGCAGACCAAAGGCTGAGAGGAGGAACAAGGGGAGGTTCTAAAAGCGGGAAGATCTGGAGCTTCTTTCCTTGTCGGCGGGGTTTGAGTAAAGCGCCATAACTTCGAGAACGTTGAGGGGGGGATGAGAAGAGGGTGGGGGAAGGTCTTTGAAAACCCCAAAAAGCAAAAACATGGCGTTGTTGCGTTTCTTTCAACTATTTGCGGGACCCAGCAACTCTTGTCTTTAGCGTGCGCTCTGAATTGGCGCGCCGGAGGATTCTAGAAAAAAGTGGGGGGGGGAAGGGAAATAAAGTCACAAAAACCATGAACCTAAGAAATGTAGAGGGACATTGTCCGGCAGATACGGATAAAACAAGATAGTAAAAACCCGTCTGCTGGTTTAGAACTCTACGTACTCAGCCAAGCGGGCGTGCACGAAAATGGCAAAAAAGCGACGGCTTCGATAAGTCCCAAGGATCAGGTCGAGGTTTTTGGTCGGAGCTCAACACCAGATGGGGAATGGCGAAAAAGTCCCTTCAACAAGAACTAAGTGAGGGCAGGGACAATCATTGGGGTGTCTCGGAAAGGGGGAGAAAAGGGTTCCCTGCTAGGTTCCTTCTCAGACTGGACCACAACGTCGCCAGAAGCACAGGAGAAGAAAGTGATGCACCGCGTGGACAAATGAAGATGACTTGGAAGTTGGAGAGGGAAGCACCGGAAGTCTCGCTGTCGCTAACTCTTGGACAAAAGTTTATCGCAATGGAAAAAGGGCTCTGTAGAAAAAGGGGGGAGGTCACGGGGCTGGGTGTTTCCCATTAATCTCATAGGAGCGAGGCACTGTTCCAAGAGAAGAGCTCGGAAGGAAGAAAAGCGTTGGCCGAGCACGAGAACAGCGCATGGCCTGGATGCGCAAGAAGGGAGTTTTAAGAGGAAAAAAGCATGGACTGAGAGATTGACACTTACGTTCGAAAGGGGTGCTGACTCGGAAGAATGCCAAGTCAAAACAAGCTGATTCTCTTCTATAGGTAATATCGCTCGCGAATCATTGGAAGAGAACGTACGATAGGGAAGTGAGAGAAGGCAGCAGAAACGCACATTAAGCCAATGCTGTGCGCTGAAAGAACAGTCCAAAATGGGATGGGGGGCGTCAAGGGAGTTGGGAAAAGAGAGATTGCATCGTGGGGACGATAACTCGGGAATCACAAGGTCCAAAGGCAGAGTAGACAGAAAAAAAACGATCAAATCAAACCTTGTGAAATAGGAGCATCGAGAAGTTGGGGAAGTAACGCGCTGGGTTGGTACTCGTACTATGAGTCCAGACAAGCGAAATCGGGGGCTCGCTTGATAGATCACTTCGAGGCGCTATAAGTTGGTAAGGAGGGCGATTGGAGAGAAACCAAGGCCAGGGAAACAATTCTATTTCTCTCGACGACTGGGAAAAACATCTGGAGATGGGTTGAGGATCCCCAACCAGGTACGAAGAGCCGGAGTTGCGACGCAAGTAACATAAAAGAAAATCGGAAAATCAGTCCGCAGAGCTGCTTGGTACGTCAAACGGGCGCTTCGGGTCCGTCGCAACCCAAAAGCCCTCGGCCCACGTGTTACGCTAACCGAGTGGGGACCGGAAAGGACCAAAACTGGTAGAATAGGGAGAGGCAAGGTCCGAAAGATTGGCCAAAAGCAGGCTAATACGGGCAGAAGCGGGTCGTGGGAGATCTCGCCAGAATCGTGTGTAGGATTCACCTAAATAAAACAGCCCCGACCCGAACGAGTTTGGAGGGAAAAAGAGGCAAGTTTAAATCAGAAACTAAGGGGGGGAAAAAGGGTCCGAGTCAATGGGGGGTGAAAAAGCTAAGTTTCACGACCTGGTGGCCGATCACTTCCGTCTAATTTACAGACATCCTCCTGACGCGGGTCCGGTTGGGGTTGGTGCCAATCATAAAGCACGTTCCTCCTTGCCAAAATCACGTGAACAGTAAAGTCCAATCTTGGATAGAGATTGAGCGTAGACCGCTAGGCGGCATCGGATCAATATGACTTTAAAATCCTCGTCGACCAGCGATAACAACAGTTCAAAGGGAAGCAGGGATTCAACGGGGGGGAAGGAACAGGAGAGAGACAGAAGGTGAATGGGGCCAAGGCTTGGACAAACGAACAGGAGTTGCCAACATCAAATCATAAACAAATCAGACAGGACTGAGTACAAAGGGGGAAGGCGGGAGAACACCCTACCGCGCGAAGATGGGTCCAGGGTGCCAAGCAGTAAGACAAACTTGGGGGGGGTCCAGCTTGCAACTAATCTTGTGAAAGGCCGAAGATGGAAGAAAGCCAGGAGATTAGGGTCGGAGAAATTCTTGAACTGAAATAGGAAAAGACAGGTAGCAAGGGAAGATGGAAATGGACGAGGGGTTCCAAAAAAGCACTTGAGGAGCAACTCGGGTGCTGCTGACGAATGGGGATACAGGAGAGGAGGCGCAGATCATTAATCAACTGATCAATCGCGAAAAAAAAAAACATAGGGTTCAATCGAGTGAAGGTCAAGGGCGGGGGGACTGACCTCACGGAACATCCAGCCTCTGTCACGGAAGATGCGGGCCAAGGAAGTGTATCGCTAGAGCAGGGACGTGAGTAGGCGCAGAAGGGGCCAGGGGGGGTCGAAATCTTGAAAGAAAACCGAATGAAAAGCTGCGATCATGCTGGTTCTGGACGAGGAGGTTCGGGTTAAACTACGCCGCACTCCGATCGTGTCGAGTAGGGCTAAAACAGAGAAAGAGAGGGAGAGACAAAACAACAAAGGGGGTAAGGGAAAAAGGAAGAGGATAAGTGAAATACTACATGAAAACATAAAAAAAAAAAAAAAAAAAACGGATAGCGGGCAGCAAGCGAACGAAATCCGAGCTCCACACAAAGCATGATCAAAAGCGTTGTCAGCGAGGGGATTCTCGAAATAGGGAGATGGCGAAAGGTCCGTACGCGCGATAACTTCCTTTGGCCATCCTCAACTGACAGCTTGAGGAAAAGTCAGAGAAGGGTGGGGAATGCCCATCCAGTGAAATCGAGGAGGGAGAACAGCAGTATAGGAGAGATATAAATTTAGTAAGAATTATCGAAAACAAATGAAAGTGATCATTTCAGCCAGGAAAAGCAAATGAGTGACTCCATGAGTCTCGTAGAAAGGACGGAACCCATCGAAAGGTCCTTCACGTAGGAGGAAAAACTGGAGCATTTTAAGTGGAAATGGTCCCCCGAATAGGTGATGGACCTCATTGGAGTCCGCGACAAAGAGGTAACTGGGTTGGGGCACCGGGAGCTTAAGTGACAAAGACTGGGACCAAGGGATCGAGGATTAAAAGGTTTGAGAAAAAGGAACGGGTGTCATGGAAAGCTTTGACTGCAAGCTGGGGGCGGCTGCTGTGGGTGTTCAAACGAGGGTTGGCGGTGTCCAAAGCGAAGATCAGTCTTCGCCGCCTCGATCAAGGGTCCCGTCCGGCACGGAGGCAGTCAAGGGGGGGGGGGGGGAAATAGCAGCGATGAAGAGTTCATCATGATCAGAGGCCGTTTGACGCGAACATCGTCGCAGACCTGACCAAGATGGCCTGACGGTGGGTTTCTTGGCCAGGAGGGAAAGGAGAGCATGAAAAAAGAACAACGTCGGCTAGGTATGACGGTAGAAACAGATGGGAGGGGACAGAGGGTGTCTAAACGCGCGGGGGCCAACTCCCGGAAGGGAAATAGTCAAGGGGGATATATTTGGGTGGGCCCGAAAACCTTTCTTGGAGGGGATGGGAGTTACTGTGAAGCCGAAAACTAGGGTAAAGAAGGCTCAACCGAACGAGGCGGCAAAGGAAAGGCGTAGCCTGGGAAAGAGAGGGGGAAATTGTCCATGAACTCAAGGACCAATCGTATTTTCTTACGTTCGATAGGAGGGAGTGTTGAGCGCAGGAGATCGTGTTACGTCAAGACACGAGACTGAGGAGGAATGTAAGGTTGAGATGGGAAGGTGAGAAGGTTAAGTAGAAAAATAGGATAGCTGAACTGGGATAGAATGGAGGTCAGATTTCATCAAGTTTTTCTAGAGATTTCATTGTTCAAATTACATCGGTGGGGAAAGAGCCAAAGTCAATGGAAAAAGAAGATCGAGCCAGTCGCGAAGCTATCAACGATTGCGGAATCGTCAATCCATGGGAAAAAATCCAAACGTATTTAAGCAAGTCCTCGATGGCATAAATGACAAGAGGGGAAGAAAGGGGAGGAGAGAAACTTCTGCTCAGCAGAGGCAAGTGGGGACAGCCCATTACTCGTTGACCGGTTCTCTCAACAAGGAAATAGATTCTAAGGACATGACAGGTGAGCGATCGAAAAAAATTTGGAAAAGGGGAGGATAGGAAACAAGAGGAAAGGGCGGTTTCGCTGAACGTGTCTCCCTGTCAAAGATGACCAAACATAGAGTCAGATCGGGGGGATAGTACCGAGAAGATCAAACAGGAAGTCGATCGCGACTTGGGACTGGAGGGGAAGCAAAGGAACAAGAACCAGAAGGTGGCTGGCAAACGGATCATTTTATAAAAAGTCAAAGAACCATAAGGTCTCACATGGGTTGGGCACGGAGAAGGTGGGGGATAGATTCGGGCAACCGCGTTTGCGGGGACGAGCCTATCGGCGAGGGCGAAACAGTTAGCTCCCTATTCAACGAAGGAGATGGAGCCAGATGGCGCAAAACCGTGTTGGAGCCAGACGCCGTCACGGCGTGCGAGAAAGGGGAACAGTTGAGCAAAAAAGAGGCAGAAGGACGGGTTGTCACAGCAAAAAAGGCCAGCTGGTAAACAAAACTGACGGTCATGCGTCGACGCTGGAGGGAGAAGGGGGGACAAATCGAGGGCAGGGAACCTCGAGAAAGAGGGCCTCAAAGAGACAAGGGTGTCACTCAAAAGAAGTCGCGTGGGGGAGAGGAAAGACGGACGGGGGGACACGGGTGAGGAAACCTCGAAACAAAAAAAAAAATAAAAAAGGAAAAAAAAAAGGAGGAGCGGGCGTTCGCTCCCGCCGTCCGCTTTTGGTGGATTTTCGGACATGTTGTCTTGATCCGGAGAGCGAGAAAAACAGACGTGCTTCTCCTGATTTGTGGGGAGAACGTCAGAGAATGCAGGAACGAAACGCGAGGAGGGGGAGGCATACTACGATGTTTTGGGGAAATGAAGCTGCACGTTCCCTTCCGAAAGGGGGCTTTAGAATCAGAAGAGGACCCCGAAGAATCACGCTACAGCAGTAGAGGGAAAGGGGGGTGCCAACCGACGGTGAAAAGACAATAACAGCCAACGGGCTTGAGGTTTGGGAGGGGGGGGTTAGATCATTCAAACAAAGCCTTTAACGCGCAAGCGCCACCCTAAACTTAAGGAAGCCCCCCAGCAATGGTGGACACGACGAAGGGGAAGGGCGCTTGAAGGCAAAAAAGGAAAGAAAGAAGCCTAGCCGGAAAAAAACGGGGAAAAAAAAAGAGTTGTGGCCGAGACGGCTCTAAAGAGCGGGGATGGGAATGCCTGAAGGACGACGGGAAGGGGAAAAGGGGAGGATTCGGGGGGGACGATGCATTTAGCACAGTCTACAAGTTGGGTTTGGGCAATCAAAAAACCACCACGGAGGGATTCAGAAGGGGATCGTCTGAGGGAATGGACGGTGTGAATGCGGATGAAGTAAAATAAAGTT
>Ga0179593_1559070_pt1 | contig 11688 bp, 13 predicted proteins | sample CZODoug2_1_08_16_FD_185931 | JGI IMG/M metagenome (GOLD analysis project Ga0179593, IMG submission 185931) | Vadose zone soil fungal communities from Angelo Coast Range Reserve, California, USA - CZODoug2_1_08_16fungal (PacBio error correction) | ecosystem: Environmental > Terrestrial > Soil >...
CACATCGTAAAATGCGAGATTAGGGTGCGCCGGCACTGCACGCAGGAACGACAGCCGCTGGGTGGCAGCAGTCGTGAGGTCTCACCAGCAAAGGGCGTCAGACTGGTTTTGACGCGTAAGAGCAGACATGGCAGAATTATCGAGTCTCACGATCTAGGAAGGATGAAAGAAAACCAAATCCTGTTATAAAAAAAAGGGAAAAAAAAAGGACCGGCGGCGCGTGAATCTGGTAAGCGAGGAGAAAACCATCACAGTCACCCTGTGATCAGCACCACCCCCGCCTAACACATGCACCTCTACCCAAAGCTCCTATCAAACCGCCGCACGCGCAGGTCGATTGACTCACAAAAAGAGGGAAAGAACACCAGATACCGTAAACAGACACAAAAAAACCACCGAAAAGCGTCCACATGCACCGAGAAAACATAAAAGCTGGGGCTAGCAAAAGCAATAATACAGAACCCCCCGGGCCACATCCCACCCGGCGCGGCTAGCATACCCATACAGTAAATGACATTCACACCTCTGCGGGCACAAGATAAACCAGATTTCAAATGAGAAGGGAAGCACGCCCGTGAGCCGAGAAAAAAGGGACATGCCTAAACACACAGGGACGCACATGAGAAACCCCATACCCCCCCATAGCCAAAGCCCCCACCCGAAACACTCCATACTCGCACGTACCACTCGCCGACTCCTGCGCCCCTACCTCCGCTTTGAATCGGATGCGCATCAGCCAAAACGGAGGAAGCACACCCTGCAGACAACAAAACAACACACTATATAACAAGAGGCCCCCCACCAAAGAGAGAGCGCCACACACGAAGGAACAACACACGGGCGACGCCCGCCCCGCGACTCCTTAAACAAAATTTTAACAACTCAGCAGCAGGACTTCCTCACAGAGGAAGGGAGAGTAGGCATTTTCAGTCGACACACGAAACCCACTGCGCCAACACCCCCGCCTCACAGTAGGGGAGACCAAAGGAGGCATGCACACCCCCTACAACCATCTGTCCCTCGACGTACCCCATACCGATAACCGCACCCCCAGGCTGCAGCGGACCAAAAATCTCTCTCTAGAAAAACGCACGGGGAAATGTTGGCTGATTGATTGCGCACAGGTTATCGTCGCAGACGCAGCTAACGCAATGAGTTGAATTCCGGGGGAAGTGGTCTCGATAGTCAAAACGGGTGTCCGTGCTCGCGCGATGCAGTTTGGTCATGGATGTGACGAAAAACGACTTGGTGGCAGCTGTTTCGAAGACCGGGTAGGGAGAGGACAGCGTCCACGGGGCAGAGGGAGCGATGCATGGTGGGACTATCGCAGATATGGCGCACCGGAACCCATGGAGGGAACGCAGCTACACTTGAGCTCATATCTCAAAGATAGGTGACAGCCAAGTAACGTCGCATCGATGACCGGCAGAAAAACCGAGAAGGTAAGCGTGGGTCCAAAGTAAAAGACCCTGACCGGAGCAGGGACGGGATACATAGCGCCGGAGGAATCGATAAACAAGAAGGGAGGGAAGCCTCAGCCAGGCCGCAGCACCCGGAAACCTAAGCTTGTGAATGGTCTATCCGCTCCGTCAGTCGGCGAACGAACCAAAGAAGGGAGACAAGAAGGGAGAACCCAAAAGGCGGCGGCCAATCTGAAAAACAGAGGGAGAGCAGGTTTTGTTCGCCGAAAGAAGCGCATAAGGGCGAGAAGTCGGCCTGCACCTATGATCGGCCGTCAAGGCGAGATGTGAAACAAGGGGGAGGACATGGCCCCGGAAGGGGGAAGGCGGTTTCCAGGGGAAAAGACCGCGCGGGACTACTCCCACGAGAAGTAAAAGCGAAAGGTGCCGAGAAAGGACCGAGCGCAAAACTCGATGCCGGCACGGAAAGGGTGCGTAGTCCAAACGAAGACAATACGGCAACCAATCGAATACCCTGCGAAGGGGGGCAGGGTCGCTTAAGGGAGAATGAAAGGGAAGGGGAGGAAACATACTTGAAAACGGGGAGAAAGAAGTTGGTAAAAGGCAAAGGATCAGTAAGGACGGCGCGAAACGACGCGGAATCAAGTGTCCACGGCGCACGGAACGGCACGGCGCATGCTCGATCGTGACGTCTAACTCGCAAGATAGTAGTTAGGTTCTTCGGAACAGAAAAGGGCTGGTTATAACGTGAAGGAAGTAGGCGTTCTCAGGTGGACCTCAAAAGGCTGTGAAACGGGAAACCCGGGGGGGATGAACGCTGAGGGGGGTTACACTGTAGTGGAAACATTGTCGACTCCAGGCAGGCAAGCACCCAGGGGTGTCTATAGGAAGCGTCGGGGAGGCGCCTACTCAGAGGAACATATGCGAGGGCGGGAGGCCAAGATCCTCCTCAGGCCAAAACCGTAGTGCCACGGCCGCGACCATAGAACCCTGGCGCCTCCTCGAAAAGGACAGGAATCGGTTCGGGGGTGTTAGGGAGCACCTCTTGTCAAAGGGGACAAACGTCTTCACCAATGGAGAACGGGAGCCAGTAATCCGATACAAGCATGCATCTCATGCCGCAGACAGAAGTTACGGCTTTCAGCATGCGACGGCGTCAAGAAAAGGGCTCGACCGTAAGAGTGGCTAGAAAGCGATACACCGACAAAACCGCGGGGGCGTAGATGCGGGAAAAGAAACGTAAGAAGTCACCTCTTCCTTTAAACGCCCGGCAGCGCGCAATCATCCAGGGGCCCCGAAAAACGCCTAGTAAAAAAGAACGTTAGGACACGCCCTAAAAACTGAGTAGGGGGGGGCTCAAACAATTCAAAAAACGAAAACAGGACCCGCTAATCCGAAAGCCCGCAAAGGGTTTCGACTATAATGCTCAAGAACGGCCCCAAGGGAACCGGAGAAAAAAAGGGGGAGGGGAGGGAAGCTGGATGGCCAATAGGGCAATCTTGGAGATAGTGGCGAAAAGAAGAGAATGCCGGAGTCGAAGGAAATTTTCGACCCCTTGAACGTAAGCAGAGCCAAAGGCAAGGTGTAGGGGCAAGCTGAATGAAAGTATTTGTTGGAGGTCCGTGTCTAACACAAATAAGAGGGCCGGTACTTTCGTTGAGCAAGAGATCGTGCAGGCCGCTGAGGAAGACCAAACAGAAAAGGGCAAGGAACAAAAAAAAGAGTGTCAAAGAAAAAAAAATTGGTTCACTGGGGGGGAAGGTGACTGGAGTTTACCATGATTTGTGAAACGGGGCAAATGGAACGGCCATCATCGTTCATCCCTTACAACTCAGCGGGCAATCAGGAGCCAGTTCAACAACACGGGAAAGGGAAGGAGAAGAAATTATCATCACAAGCGGAAAAAGGAGGATGACGAATAAAAGAAGGAAAAAATGGGGGGAAATCAAGTAGATATTTTGTCTAGACTTCGCTTCTTCGGGGCTGCTCGAATAGGGGGGGGTAGGCCAACCAGGGCTCCAAGGCATCTAGAAATTGAAAATACAGATTAAAGTTCTATCACAAACCGGGGGATCAAGGAAAAAGGAGAATGCGGAAAATCTCCTGGACGGAGAGCGTTCATTAGCAAGACTTTCAACGCTATGTCTCAAGACAATAAGCACTAAAGGAAAAGAGACCGGTTCGAGCATTGCGATGAGACAGGAGACAAGTAAAAAAAAGATGAAAAGGGGAACGGGCTGTTGCCCGGGGAAGTAATTAACATGAATTCCATTCTCAGTGTATATAGAAGCGAGCAAGTAGGGGGGGGTTCGGTGAAAAGGGACTAGCTGGGGGTCAAGGAAAGCTGAAGGACAACACTTTCCCTAGGGAAGTTGTTTTGCAGAAAATGCATTCCTCTCGCAAAGAGAATTCAAAGATAAAAGGAAAAAAAAAGGAAGGGCAAGAAAAGGGGGGAGAAAGGCATAAGGCTTTGGCAAGTTTTTTGAGGACCCTCCGCGGGATAAAGCAAAAGCGAAAAAGGGCGAACGGAGGTGGGGGGGGTAAGACGGAATAGGGACTGGGGACCTTCTTTGGTGGGCAGCCGGACTCAGGAATCGACACTCTCAGGAAGGAAAAGAAAAAAGCATCAACGAGAGGCGGGGAGTAGGGGGAAGAATCTCGGACCGGTCGCTCACCAAAAGACTCTCAAAGAATACGTTCAGGAGGCACAGGAGGCTCTTAAATGTAAATGTCAGGGTAAAAGAAAAAAAATCCAATGGGAAAGAGCAATGATAAAATATAAAGACGCTTTTCACGGGGGAGAAAGAAAGGGCGAGTACGACAATTAAGGCCTCGATTACCTAAACGGACCGATACCAAAAGCTAAAGAATTATACAACTGGGAGGGAAGCTAAAAAAAAAAAAAAAATCACAAAAAAGAAGGGGTATGGGGGAAGGCCAGATGACTGCGACTTGTAGCATAGTCTGGAGGTCACAATCGGGGGTGGGAGGAAGGCGGGACAACGTGTTTGGGTCAAGGGAACCCAAAGAAGGAAAAAGAAAAAGCAGGGGAAGACAAGTCTTTGGCACAGGCTACGTACAAAACGTGGCTGCTGGATACGAGGCAAGGATCTGCCGGTAAGAAAAGGGGAGGGGGCCGTAAAGGGAGGGGCAATAAGCGAGGGAGGAAGACGAGGGTTTTTATTCTCAGGGAGAGGGAGATTGAACTTAGGGGCCTGTGACTGACAGACAGCAAGTGTCCAAGAAGGAAAATCTGAAAGAAGGGAGTGTTATCCTCACTTGGGGGTCAATGTCTCACAAGGAACAGCGAGAACCAGGTCTTCATTAATTTCAAGACGTGAAAGAAATAGAAAGAGGGAACATACCATAAAAAGGACAAAGGGAAAAGGTTGAAGGAAAAGCTTCGATCTCGGTACGGTAAGAAGCGGAGGTTTGCAAGCATCTGAATCCAAGCAGGAAGAAGGATAAAGAGGGAGGAAATAAAAGAATTCCGAGAGAGGAGAGAACAGTCATAATGAGTCGGTGTAATGACACGTCGCTGTAAGGGGACCATTTTCCGATGTGATAACGAGGCTGAGCACGAGGGAAAGGCGTGTCTAGGGAACGGGAGAGAAAAAAAAAAGGGACGAGAAAAAAGAGAGGGGAAGGGGAATGAAAAGGTGGAGGAATCTCCTAAAACAACAAGAACTGAGGGAACGTACATATATTGACGACTCGCCCCGCACAAAAGAAAAGAAAATGGCCAATCAAAAGGGGGGGCAGGTTCGTCTGATCATTGCAGCGTTAAAAATCAGGCAATGGGGGAGTATGCACTCAGGAATCCAGCCAGCGAAAGTTTGGATCAACGATGTAGAAAAATCACAGTGGCATAAGGGAGATTAAAAGCGCATCAAGTTGCATGTGAAAATGTAATAAGGAGCTGAACGTCCGAGACATCACACGGAAATCATAATTATACCGTTCCTTCTTTACGGTGGGGTGAAGCAAAGGAAGAACGGAGACAAGAAAAAAAAAGGAATTCAAAAACAAAATTTCCGAAGAACGGTGTGGGAAAGATGGAAGGTTTTAAAAGTTCTTCGAGCACATCAGAATGTGGCCGCGATGAAACGGGAAACGGGCACGGCGCGAGAGTCAGACCCCGGAAAAGGTGAACAGACAAGCGAAAAAATAATCAATGCTTTGCCGAGCCTTACAGCGTCATTGTGCGTATGCAAGCCGGCGCTCAAGCTGGGATCGAAAAAAGGAAAAAACTGATATTAGATGAAAAGAAGAACTGAAAAGGGGACAGAGCAGCAGGACGCCATCCGGGAGGTAGACAAGGACGACCAGGACTTTCGACTTGATCGCATAGGAGCAGAAAAGAAAAAAAGTAAAATAAAACCTCAAGGGGAAGGGAACAGAAAGAAAGAAAACAGAAAGGTATCAGTCATAGGTCTCACAATGACTGTCTCCAGCTTTCGGGCTGGAAGAATCTGGGACGGCGAAAGGAATTGAAAAATAAGGGGACGAAATCTGTCCGTACATTGGGTGAAAGTCCTTCGCCAAAATACTATGTCGGTCAGAAAACGATTGGGTAGGATGTAGATAATGCGTTTAGCACTTGAAGAACATTATCCGGCTGTAAGAAACAATAAAAATTATGCTAAAAAAAACATGAGAGTAGGGGGGGGGCAGATGAGGGGGGAGGGTATTCGCCGCACGGAGCCTACACATGGAAAGCCAACAATCACAAATGAGTAGGTTCCGTCGGGCATTACATACCATCTTATCTTGATAGGGTGAAAATAAATCAGATAGTCCGAAAACAAAGAAAGGAAATTAAGCTAAAACGGAAGTGCAGTTACTCGCGGGGGTCGATCAACATTCCGTTAAAGAGCATAAAACGAGTGCCTCCGACAGTCAAATAGAGTCGCCTCACGCGCCTGCACGGGGAGTCTTCAAGGGAAAGTTTACTGCATCTGAAGGAGGAATGCCCCCTTAATGACAACCAAGAAGAAGGATCGCCTCGAAGGAAAACGATGATCTCTCCAAGCTTAAAGGGGGAAAAGAGCTGAAAAGGAAGGAGCAATAATGGCGCTCTATGGGGGAATGAATGAAGGTGACCTTGAAGGGAACGGGCACGAAAAAAGGGAAATTTAGGGGGGGAAACCATGGTAGTTGGGGGGGAGGAAAATGGGTAACGCAAATCACGCAAAGGAGGGGCCCGCCATGCGCACAGGAAGAAAAGGCAAAGGGGAAATTGACAATGAGGGCAATTTCGATTTGCATGATCAAGCCCAGCGGGCAATGGAAACCCTCTCGCTTCTTCCGCGATTGGGAAGGGCCATCATCATATGTTACGAAAGAAAAACAACAAAAGAGGGGAAGAAAAGGAGAAAGAAAAAAGGTTCTAAAGAGAAGTGCCAAAAGTCGACAGCGTGGCATGCCCGTACCAATCTTCATCAGGTTACATGAAAAAGAAGAGAAGATCGGGGGGGAGGGGGAGCAACAAAGGGGTCCCGCGTTGGGTCTACTACATTAAAGCAAAAAGCCGGCGCCAAAAATTTTAAAGGCGGTCTTTCCTAATGAAAATGTCAAAAATCGCCAGTTCTAATGGGGGGGGGAAGGGAAATTCGAATCAAGTGGGTTAAGAGTGGTTGCAGTAGCGGAATCGTCTTGATTATCTGAAAAACACAAGATACTTCTGGGGTGAAAAGGCAAAGGAAAAAAAGAGTAAAAAAAAGAAACGAAGAGGAAGGCGGGTGCAAAGGGGGTAATATTTCATTATCGTGGACACAAAGTAGGTTTGGAAACCAAGCCCTTCTTCCTTAAGGAAGATAGACAGGATCCGGAAAAGAGGACGGGATTAAAGAAGAGAATGGGGGGACGGCCGGATGGGGGGAAGAACCTTATCAAAGATGCACTGCGCCTAAAGTCGGTAAATTTTAATAGTGGAGGGCAAACGGAAAGGCACAAAGACGGAACATAACGCGCAAAAAATATCATGAGGGGGGGTAAGTCTTTATTTAGGACATTCTACAGCTCAGGGTTGGGCACGGGAAAAGAAAAATGGGAAAGATCATCGAATGGATTCTGGGGGGAAACCTACAAGTCCGGTAGGGAGCAGATGAAAAGAAGGGGAGAACAAAAAGATATGCCAATGAGAGCGTCGGGCCTAACCTTTACCGATCAAAGTAACAAAAGAGACTAGGGGATTAAAAGGGGGGGTGAGTACAGATGACCTCATGGGGGGGACGAGGGCTTCAACAAGTGGGAAGGGAAGTTCTGTCAAGGAGACACAATAGAAATGGAGGGCACAAAAGAAGAAAAAAAAGACATACTAAAAAAAAGTTGGGAAAGTTGCGCAGGTGAAACGGGAGCGGCTTCTACTTACACTCAACAGGTGTCATTTCGGGCGAAAGAAAGAAAACGCTTGCGGAGGGTACAATCACCAAAAAAAAGAGAAAGTGGGGATTTATTCCACAGAAATGTGCCCTGAGTACAAACAAGGCGCTGAAACAGCGATCTGAATCGACCGGGACTCGTAGGATTCCGTAAAAAAAAGGTCGTTTGACGTCGCAAGGAAAGGAGGGGGTGGGAAGGACGGGTTGCAAAGGGAAGTCCGGTCCAACGGAAGGGTGACTTTGGGGGAATGACTGCCTCTTCATAGCCGTCCCCATCGGCTTGGGCTCGACTCACACGGCAAAAAAAGTGAAATCCCACAATCGAGAAAGAGAACTACGGGAGTAAGATGAGAGTCCGGCTGAAGCCGAAAGGGGCGTTCTGCGCAAGAAGGAGAACACCTTACAGAGAGCTGTGGAAATAGGGGGAGAAAGGCTGAAGGGATGGGAGGAGTCGTTAGGAATAGACTGAGGTGAGGGCACTAAGAGGTGATACGCTGGACGGAAAAACTTGCCTACTTGAGGAAGACTTAATCGATTTGCGACAGATGCTAGCTGAAAAAATCTTGGATCGGGAAAGCGAAGGGACTGAACAGTAAACCGAAAATGGCAAAAAATATTACTTTAGATTAATAAAGACGACTTTGACGGCCTCGGTGGCTCCTGAAGCAACACGGAAGGCTACGAGAAACGTAAGGAAAGAAGGTGCACAAACAAAGGAGGGAAAAAGAAAAAGGAGGCCGTCCATGGACTGTCCCGCATTACAATGTGGACTGTGCCTGATAGCGTCAACTCATCTGCAAGCCATCAAACATAGCTGGGGGGAGAGGCGAAGGGGAGGAAATCGCGATTAAGAATAAAAAGGGCAAAGGGGGTATGCAGCAGGAAAGTTCGGCCAGCAGGCCATAGTAGCCGTCAACTCCTCTGCTTGCTCTACCACGACGAACGCAAGGGAAGCCAGTGAAAGGGTCCGGTCGTAGAAGAAAGCAAAATGAAAGCAGCAAGGCCGGGGAAAAAGCACCGTTGGAAATAAGGGAGACAGTTTTGCTCTATTTAAAGTGGACGAGGGAGGAGCGGAACAGACAATCAGGCACAGAATGAAAAAAAAAAAAATGGACAAAGAAGTCCGAGGAAAAAACAAAAAAAAAAAGAAACAAACAAAAAGGAAAAAAATACGTTGACAAGACCTCAGAAACCGCTGGGGGTACGTATTCCACGGGCAGGAGGGATAAGAAAAGAAAAGGACGAAAATCAAAGGGGGCGGAACCTGATATTAGGATTGGGTGAAAACATGAGCGAGTGATTTGGGAGGTCAGAACCGCGAACATCAAGAGGGATCAAGTTACGACAGTAGTGATTCGGAGGGGGAAGGGTGCCAATATAAGACTAGAGACTTAGGAGGGAAAAAGAACTCCAGGGGTCCAGGGGGAATCAAAATACAAAGGCAATGAAAAGTCCAAAAAGGTCCACAATAATCCAGGTAGGGGGGCCCAGTTCGGAAGGAAGAGGGAGACGCTGTGAAGGGAGTGCTTGGGGGGGGGTCTCCAACAGGACTCGGGTGGAAGGGAAAGGGGTCCTGGAGCAAGGAGCTTTGCTCCCCATGGTGTTTTTCTTTAACTTGGCATAATTGGCGATCGTGGAAATCAGGGGATACAATAAAAAGGATATATTGAGGTCTTCGAAACAGATCCTACCACAATCCAGGGGACATAGAACGAGAAAGGGGGGGAGCTGGGGGAAAAGTCATGAAGTGAAAGGGGGGGAAGAACAAAAGGGAAAAGACTCAAATCATCGCTTAATTCTCTTAAGAGGTCTAGCTGGAGAGGGAATCATGAGTCGCAGGCGACAACCAAATCACAAAGTCTCAGGAAGGGAGACCCGTCGGACCAGGGAATGGACGATTACTAATGGCCGCCGGAGCTGTTAAAAAACCTTGCATTCCCTCGGCAGTACCAATCAGGCCGGCGCAGGGTAATCCTCAGAATGAGGGGAATTAGCAGACACGGGGGAATTCACAATCGCGGGGAAAAATATGATCTGCTCCCGCTCCAAAACTTAAATTGGAACTTTTCGCTGGATGCATCCACCAGCAATTTAAGAACTGGAGAACTAGTACTGATAATGACGGTGACTGTAGGAAAAAAAAAAGAACGGGAGGAGAGGGGGGGTTGGGACTGAATGTATGATAGCCTCACTCTGAGGTACACCGCAACTGAAACTGGCCTCACAACGGTTGTTGAAATAGAGGTGGTAGGGATGGCTAAAGTGAAACGGAGCTGTGGAAAAATTCCCTCGCACTAGGCCACTAGAGGGGGTGGAAGCCAGAAGAAACTTTATGCAGTGGAAGCCGACAAAAATAAAAGAAAAGAGTCTAAAACCCAAAAAAGAGCCGGGATTTCCAAGAAGAGGCATCAAGGAGGCGGTCAAGGACCAAAATTCTCAAGCACATGAAGCCAGTAACTCATGACCCCTGCTCGACAGGGGACAGGTGCGCAAAGAAGGGAAACGAACAAGGAAGAAGAGAAAAAAAAGCCGCAAAAAAAAAGGGGTGGGAAAAGGCGGGAAGAAGTGAAACGTCACCCACATTCAAGGGACAACATCGATCTTCAAAGTTATACTTTCTTTGGGCCCCAAACGTCTTTGGGGAGAAAACGGAGGAAAAAGGGAAAAGTCAAGGGAAGTTGACAGAAGCTGCATTCCGCTTTCCACAAGTGAAAAGCGAAGGAGACAAAAACTCGAAAGAGTACGGCGGGGGACACACGACAAGGGGAGATGGGGGAGGTATAAGGTTTAAACAGCGGAAGAACGCGGGAAGGCAGGGAATCGGCTAGAGGAACTGACTTTACTTTGGTTAAAGCGGTCGTAAATTTCCGGCTCAACTGACGGAAAAAAAACACACTAAGTGCAGAGAAGAATGGCCTATTGAGGCGAAAAATGCGGACGGGACAAACACCCAGAAAGCCAAAAACGAGACGCGGTCATGGGACGTCTACGGACAAAGAAATTGCAAAAATAAAATCCACGGGAAAGGGGGAAAAGAAAGGAGTCGCTTCACTGGGCCAACAGGGCGAATGACGACAATTCCGAAGGGGCCTAAAGTACCTCAGCAAGACATAGCCACTCATGTCATAACCTGAATATAGAAAAGGAAGAAGGCTGAAAGGGGGGGGGAAGACCGAGGGGGGGCCGTGTCTAAAAAGGTTACACAACTTTTCGTGCGGGGGGTAGGCACCGAAGAAAAGGGAAGAAGAAAGGAGATGAGAAAGAAAAAGGGGAGAACTCGGCGGGCGCTGAAGAGACAAATAGAAAGAAAAAAAAAAGAACGTGGGTGATTCTGGAAATGGAATATAATATATTTGCTGCTTAAGACGATGCAGTGGGTGCGGGATCAAACCAAGAAGGAGGAGAAACGAAAGGAACGGAAGAGGGGGGTTTGATTCTCTGGGATGGGGCGTTGAATCTGTTTCCAGAGGGGGAGTGCCTTAAGAAAAACAAACTTTTCTACGGGGGGGGGGGAGGAAGAAAAGGGGCCCCGGGGAGCGAGAAATGGGAAGCATCAAACGTGAACATCGATCCCCGGTGACGGAGAATAAATTCAGCTTGCTACGGGGCGACAAAAGCCGTCCAAGGAACAGGTCTAGAGGAGAAAACGCAAAAGGGGTGCTTGTGGAGGCTGCGATCGTCTGAGGTCAAATAGCTTATTTTCGGAACTAAGGGCCGCTGGGGAGACTGGAAGTAAAAAAAAGGAGAGGTGGGTCCTCAAAAAAAGGAAATGGATCGCGTCGAGAAACATGACTATGGATGGCCTTCCGTCTAAGAACAGCGGGGGGGGATCTGCCAGAACAAAAAGGGGGAAAAAGGGGTCTTGGAAGCTGATTCAATTGCGG